>Ga0315274_10007837_pt1 | contig 15424 bp, 9 predicted proteins | sample YL17G02_20_MG_FD_203700 | JGI IMG/M metagenome (GOLD analysis project Ga0315274, IMG submission 203700) | Sediment microbial communities from Yellowstone Lake, YNP, Wyoming, USA - YL17G02_20 | ecosystem: Environmental > Aquatic > Freshwater > Lake > Sediment | place: USA: Wyoming | collected... | reverse complement strand
CTAAATACCGATATCCAGGTCGAGTACCTGTGTAACGCCGATCCTCTAAAGAACAATGAACTCATGGCTGCCCTGCCGCTCTACAGCCTCGTCATTAACGCTACCGGCATGGGGAAAGATACCCCCGGCTCGCCGATCACCGACCAGGGCCGCTTCCCGCGACACGGCATTGCCTGGGATTTCAACTACCGCGGTGAGCTGGATTTCCTAGGCCAGGCGCGGGCGCAAGCGTCAGAACAGGAGCTGCGGGTAGAGGACGGATGGCTGTACTTCGTGCACGGCTGGACGCAGGTGGTAGCGCAGGTGTTGAATATCGACATCACCCCGGCTTTGTTCGCACGCCTGGCTGCGCTGGCGGGATCGGTGCGATGAAACGCTATCTGATCGGCGTCGACCTGGGGACTTCAGCTACGAAGGCGGCGCTCTACCTGCCTGATGGTACGCTCATGGTTGAAGCCAACGCTGAGGTCCCGTTATTTTATCCCCACCCGGGCGCGGTCGAACAAGAAACTGACGATTTTTATAGGACCGCGGCGCAGACCGTGAAAAGCTGCCTGAGCCAGAGCGGGATCGACCCGCGGCAGGTGGCGGCGATCGCCTTCGACAGCCAGATGGCAGGAGTCGGCTCAGTGGATGAGGATTTCCGCCCTGCCACGCGCTTCGATTCCTGGCTGGATATGCGCTGCCAGCCGTACATCGAGCAGCTTGATCGACAGCACGGTGACTTGATCACGCAGCTGACCGGCTGCCCGCCTACCTGCGATCACGGTCCAAAAATCCTGTGGTGGCAGCACGAGCACCCGGACGATTACGCCCGCATCGCCAAATTCATTATGCCTGCCGGGTATGTTGCCGGGCGCATGGCCGGGCTGAAGTCCCAAGCGGCATTCATCGACTACACCTTCATCCACTTCTCGGCTCTCAGCGACGCCCAGGCCGGGCAGTGGTCTCCAGAATTATGCAGCAAGCTTGGAGTAGATCCCACCCGACTGCCGCGCATCGTGGCTCCTTGGGAGATCATCGGCGAAGTGCAGCCTGAGGCGGGGCGCGATTTCGGACTGGCGCCGGGCACTCCCATTGCTGCCGGCGCGGGTGACACCGCCGCGGGCGCACTCGGCGCGGGGATCGTACGCGCCGGAATGCTCTTCGATACTGCCGGTACCGCGGCGGTGCTGGCTGGCTGCACCAACCAGTTCGTTGCCGATGTGCAGCAGCGTGCCCTGCTTACGATGCGGTCGGTGGTGCCCGGATTGTGGAACCCGCTGGCTTATGTCGCCGGGGGTGGGTTAATCCAACGCTGGTATCGCGATAACTTTTTCAATGCAGTCCATGGACAGTCCCAGCCGCTTACCGAAGACCTCTATGGGGCGATGTCCGATCTGGCTGCCAGGATTCCGCCGGGCGCGGAGGGATTGTTCTTCTCCCCGCACCTGGGAGGGCGTATCTGCCCGGCTGATCCAGCTATGCGCGGAACATGGATGGGCTTTTCTTGGGGGCACACCCAGGCACACTTTATGCGCGCCATACTGGAAAGCGTCGCCTATGAATATGCCTATTATCTCAGCATCTTGCGAGAGATGATCCCCAACCTGAACCTGATCGAGGCGCGCGTGATAGGCGGTGGAGCGCACAACCCAGTGTGGAACCAGATCAAGGCAGATGTGCTTGGGGTGCCATACCAGCGCCTGGAGCGTGCTGAGTTCGCAACCTGGGGCTGCGCCCTGATCGCCGGATATGCTGTCGGATTATTCAACAACCTGGCGGCGGCAGCCGAGGCTGCTGCCGCCCCTCACGGCGATCCATTCCACCCGGATCCCGAAGCGCATGCAGTCTATGTGCCGCTGGCGGAGAAATATATCCGCTGGCAGCAAACACTAAAATTTCCTTGAAAAAGCCCCGAAAAAGGGATGTATGAAAGGCAAAGCCCCTTATACATCCCTTTTTCGGGAAATATAGATTTTTGAGGTGAATTGGGCGGTTTCGCCGTCCAATTCACCTCAAAAATCTATAACAGGGATAAAGGAACTATCCATGAATTACCCCCTCCGCATCTGCCTGGTCGGTGCCGGCCGCGCCGGTAAAGTCCACGCTAACTCAATCGTAACCTACATTCCCACGGCGCGCCTGGCAGCCATCGTGGAGGCCGTGCCCATAACCCTCCAGCAGGCCGGCGACGCTTATGAGGTCTCGCCTGAGGCAAGGTTTGACTCGCTCGGAGCAGCTCTCCAGTCAGCGGCCTTTGATGCCGTTGTAATCACGACCCCCACCTTCACCCACGCCTCGCTGGCGGTGATGGCTGCTCAGGCGGGCAAGCACATCTTCCTGGAAAAGCCCATGGCCTTATCCCTGTCGGAATGTGATGAAATCATCCACGCCACTCGGCAGCAGAATGTGCTCCTGCAGTTGGGCTTCATGCGCCGGTTCGATCCTGAATTTACCGCCGCGGCCAGCCGGATCGAGGCGGGAGAAATCGGCCAGCCGATGATGGTGAAATCCCTCACCCACGGGCCGGGACTGCCGCCTGCCTGGGCCCGCGATCTCAACCAATCCAATGGGATGCTGGCGGAGGTCAACAGCCATGATTGGGACTGCGTGCGTTGGCTGATGGGATCGAATTACGAGCGCGTCTACACCGAAACCGCCAATTTCAAGGGCGCGGCCAACCAGGTGGAAACTCCCAACTTCTACGATAATGCCCTGGTGACCATCCGGTTCGAGAATGGCGGGCTGGGCAGCATCTCGGGCGTGTGCCCGTGCGGGTACGGGTACGATGCGCGGGTGGAGATCGTCGGCGAGAAAGGCATCCTGCAAATCGGTGAGTTACAGGGGCAGGCTGTGGTGGTCTGCACCAACCGCGATCAGGGTCTGATCACACCCATTTTCCGCACCTGGCCTGAACGCTTTGCGTGGGCCTACATCCATGAGATGCGCCATTTCGTGGACTGCGTCCGCAGCGGAAATGCCCCGAAAGCAGGCGGAGATGACGGACGCTGGGCGGTGGCGGGTGTGCTGGCAGCCACAAAATCGTTTTTGGAAAAGAGGCCTGTTAGCCTCAACGAAATCCTCTAATAACCTTCCCGGAAGCTTCGACGCATCGCTACATCGCTTGATGTTAACAGCTTCCGGGAAGGTGTTACAAAAAGGAGTTTTTCCATGAAACCACGCCTGATCCCCCTGGCTTTTCCCGATCGAGACGCTGACTTCGACCGGCAATTGACGAATTTGCACCATTTACTCTCAGCAGATGCTGATATCCTGGAACCAATCCCCCTCGGCGCACCCTTACCCGAGGCCGAAGCGGTGGTCTTCCCGCAGGTACTCGGTGACGCTTACCGCCAGCTGGGCAATTTCAAAGCCATCTCCATCCCGATCCTGTTCATCACCTCCGAATTTGGCACGGTGTCGATGTGGGATTGGGAAATCCGCAGCTACCTGCGTGCCGAAGGAGTGGAAACCCTGGCACCCTGCAATTTGGAACAGGCGCGCCTGCTCTGTAAAACCCTGGCGGTCAAGCGAACGCTCCGGCAAACCAAATTCCTGGTCTATCAGGATAACCCCGGCGAGGGCTTCCAGCCCAGTATCTTCAAACGCTTCTACTGGTGGGAAGACGAGTGCATCCAGCGCATGCAGGAAAAATTTGGTCTGACGGTGGTGAAGAAGAGTTTCCATGATCTGGGAGCTGCAGCCAGAGAAATTCCTGACCGGCAGGCGCAGGCTGCCTGGCAGCCCTGGAAATCCAGGTTAAACGTTGGAGATATCTCAGAGCAAGCCCTAATGAGCGCGGTCAAAATGTACCTGGCTGTCAAGGACGAAATTGAACGCGATCCCGCCATCCAGGCAGTGGGGATCAACTGCTTGAACGAGTCGCATTTCTCCGACACCACCCCTTGCCTGACATGGGAAATGCTGCATGAGGAAATCGACCTGACCTGGGGCTGCGAGGCCGATCTGGTTTCCATGCTCACGTTGCACCTTTTACACCGGTCAATCGGGCAAACGGAGAATACCAAAACAGCGCTCATGATGACCAACCTGTACCCGTTCTTGATGGGGCAGGCCGCGCTGAAGCATGAACGCATTCCCGATTTTCCCCCCGTTGCAGAGCCGGAAAACCACATCCTGGCGGCGCACTGCGGCTACCTGGGCGTTCTTCCGCGTTGTTACGCAGCCGAATGGACGCTGCGCAAAAAGGTGCTCGCCATCGTGGATCAGAACGCCACCGCCATCGACGCGCGCTTAGCGGTTGGTGAAATTACGCTGGTGAAATTAGCGCCCGATTTCCAGCACATCATGGCGACCGAGGGGCTCCTGGAAGGCTACGCGCAGTATCCAGGCTCGGACTGCCTGAACGGCGCGGTCCTGCATGTCCCCGATGGCCGCAGGCTGGTGGAATCCCTGTATTCGCACCATTATGTGATCATGGCCGGGCACTGCCGCGAGAAGATCGAGCTGCTGGGGAAGATATTCGGGCTAGAGGTGGTATGACCGGGGGCACGGTTTCAGTGCTCTCATTTTCATCAGTGATTCAGTGGTTCAGCCTGCCGCTACCACGCCGCCACACTCTGGCATCCCCTCTGCCAGGGGATGAATCCCCCGGCTGATACTCTCAAAGCCCGGCGATAAAAATTTAGAAAATAATTCCGTCACGGCTCTGCCTCGCCACCGGTAGAAACCGGCAACGGGCAGTAGCAGTTCCGGGTGGGTTTAATAAGACAGTTATAAGGATCAAATCGAGAGGAGAAGCCAATGAACCAACCGAAGATCAACACAACCCTGTATCCGCTCTACGATGTCGTTGTCGCTGGCGGCGGCATGGCTGGGATCGCCGCAGCTATCGCCGCGGCGCGCGGGGGTGCAAAAACACTCCTGATCGAAAAAGCCGGCTGGCTGGGCGGGATGGGCATCACCGGAGCGACGGGTCTGCATAGTTTTTTCAATATCTTTGGGCAGTACCCCGGATCCGAGCGCTTGCGCGTGGTGGCTGGGATTGCCCAGGAATTGGTGGACCGCGTGCAGGCATTGGGCGGCGGAGTTGGGCATGTGCTCATGGAACGCGGATTGAGTTTCCTGAGCATGATCACACCGGTCGAGCCGGAGATATTCAAGCTGGCAGCCGCCCAGCTATGCCAGGAGGCCGGCGTGAAACTGCTCTTCCACACCGTCCTCGATGAAGTCCAGGCAATCAATGGGCATATCGAGGGCCTGGTCGTGTGGAATAAATCGGGACGCAGTTTAATCCGCGCCCGGCAGTACATCGACTGCTCCGGAGACGGCGACCTGGCTGCTTATGCGGGTGCACCTTTCCAGCAGTTCAAGCCGGGCGATCCGGGCGCGTATTCCGCAGGTTTCACGTTCCGGTTATGCAACGTTGATCTGGCGCGCATGGAAAACGATCTCGAGCAGCGCGGGTTGATCCTGCACTTGGCCCACGCGGTTAAGCCGGGTATGGACCATCCCGAGCTGATCCGGTTGGGGATTGAAATGCGACCCTTCCGTGAAGCGGGGGTGGAAAATGCCCCGGATTGGTTTATGGCAAGCTCGCTCCGTCCACGTGAATTAACCTACTGCAACTGTATTAATTACGGACCAAATGATGGGTTGGATGCCGAAGTGTTGACCCAGGCGGAAATATACTTGCGGGAACGCATGCTCAGAATCGGTGATTTTTTCCGCCAGAACATAGCCGGGTGCGAGGCCTGCTACGTAGCCGGGCCGGCACCCTCTGCCGGGCAGCGGCGCGGACGCGCCATCCGCTGTGAGTATGAGCTTACCCAGGAGGATTGCGTCCAGGCGCGGCAGTTCGTTGACCAGATCGGCTGCTTCTCATTCATCGATAACCCACGTGACCGGGTGCGCGACGCTGCGGCTTACGGCATCCCCTACCGGGCGTTGATCCCAAAAGGGGTGGATAATTTGTTGGTGGCTGGCCGGATGATCTCCGTAGAATTACCGGCCCATAACAGCACCCGTAATACCGTGTGCTGCTTGCTTTGCGGGCAAGCTGCTGGGACCGCGGCTGCGTTGTCAGTTCACCAGGGAATTGCTCCACGCCAGGTGGATATCCAGCACTTACAAGAGAGCCTCCGCCAGGCCGGTGTACTGCTCCAGCCTCGTCCGGATCCGTTACCCTCTCAAAAGTAAACCTTATGCCACACACCCTCAACATCATGACCTACAATATTCGCGGGGCGCTCTACGATGATGGTTTGAACAGCTGGCCCAACCGCGAACCATTGAACGTGCGCCTGCTCCAGCAGCACACCCCTGATCTGATCGGCTTCCAGGAAGTCCACCAGGAAAACCTGGCAATCCTCCAGGCCAGTAATGGGGGCTATGTGCATCTTGCGGGAACACCTTATAATGACGATCCTCCTTACCAGTACGCGGCCATCGCCTGGAACCCGCAGCACCTGCGCCTGATCGATTCTGGCGGGTTCTGGCTGAGTAAGACGCCCAACCGTCACTCCAGTTCGTGGGATACCGCCTGCATCCGCTCGGCTACCTGGACTAAGCTCGAATGGCTGGAAACCGGTCTGACGTTTCTGCACCTCAACACCCACCTCGATCACATCAGCGAGTTGGCGCGGGTGGAAGGCGCAAAACTGATCCTCAAGTTCCTCGAAGCAGCCGGCCTGCCCCTGGTGATGACCGGCGATTTCAACTGTCCCCCCGCCTCGCCTGCGTACCGTTTATTTATCGAACATGGGTTTGTGGATGCTTATGTGGCAGCTGGGAATCACGCTGCACGCTGGACCTATCACGGCTACCGTGGGCAAGCTTACTCCCCTCACGAGGGGGATTATGACCGGATTGATTGGATCCTGCTCCGAGATTGGGATGTAGAGATGCGTGTTGGTACATGCACTATTATGGAAGATTCACAACCTCCGCTGTACCCTAGCGACCATTATCCAGTGATGGCAAGGTTAAACTTATAACGCAACATCGTACTCATTCATCTTCCCGAAAGCTCATCAGATGATACTCGTTCAGCCAGTTTCATGTGCAGCTTACGGGAAGACACCCGGTGATTGAGTATCGTGGTGGGAGCATTCCCGCTGAAGCGGGCACTACCAACCGGAACCGGTTTATAGAGCGGTGGGTTCCAACCTCTCGTGGGTGTGGCCTTCTAAAAAGTGCTACAATTGGGGACGGAGTGTATGCTATGTTATCCATCCGTTTGAAGCGTTTGTTGTGTCTTGGGACCATGCTCTTCATGGCATCTGGTTGTGGATTTTTTAAATCTGAGCCAACGATCGCCCCGTTCATATCCGCAACGGAAATTGCTCTTCCGGTTCAAGCCTCTGACTTAGTATATGGCGAATGCCCTTTTGAACTTCCCGATGATGCAACGCCAGAGGCAATGCCAGAGGTCCGGTGCGCCACCCTGACTGTGCCGGAAGACTGGCAAAAACCGGATGGCTCAAAGATACAACTGGCTGTCGCCATTGTGAAAACTGCCAGCCTGGAACCAAAATCCGATCCGCTTCTGGTTTTTATCGGCAATCCGGGCTATGGGCTTTTCATTGCCTACGTGCTGTCGTTCCTTTTCGAGGACATCTTCGCTCAACGCGATCTGATCATCATCGACCAGCGCGGCACGGGTTTCTCAAAGCCAGCCCTCGATTGTCCGGAGTTAAACAGCCTTTCCACATTGGTGAATGTGAATCTCAGCCTGCAGGAAGCCAACGATCTATTGGTCGAAGCCTCCAATAATTGTGCCAACAAAGTTAAAACCTCAGGAGTGAATCTACCTTTCTATACCACTGCTGCGGAGGCAGCGGACCTGGAAGCGCTGCGCCAGGTTTTGGGGATAAGCCAATGGAATATCTTTTCATTGGTTAATGGCTCGCAGCTGGCGTTGACGATGATGAGGGACTACCCACAATCAATTCGTAGTGTAGTCATGGATTCCCCAACACCCCTCCAGGCCAACCCGGCATTAGAGTGGGGTGCGAACGCAGAAATGACCTTTGACCGATTTTTTGAGCGTTGTTCAGAAGATGCCGGCTGCGTTAAAGCCTACCCGAATCTAAAAGAAACCTTCTTATCGCTACTCAACCAACTCGATGAGGAACCGATCCCAATCGATGTCGCCAATCTCAGCGGCGGAGAGCGCAATAAAGTTATCCTGGACAGCGAACGGTTGATCACGTTGATCTTGCGATTGCTCAATACCGTCAACGACCGAGAATCATTGCCAGAAGTGCCGCGCATGATCTACCAGTTACAGGCTGGTAAAACCGAAGTCGCTGCGCGGCTGATGGGACGTTACCCCGATATGTTGCCCGGTTCTGCGATGCAGCAGTGGATCGCCTGCAACGAGGAATTAAGCTTTATCACCCAGGAACAAGTATCTTTGGCGAACGAGAATTTAAATCCCCACCTGCGCAAGTACTTTAATGCTCAGGCGCAAGGCAGCTTCCGCGCTTGTGAGGAATGGAAAGCCCCGGGGGTACCACCCATCGAAAATCAGCCGGTGAAAAGTGGCATTCCTACCTTACTGTTGGCGGGTGAATATGACTGGTCCGAACCACCTTCCTGGGCAGAACGGACGGCTCAGACGTTAAGCCAATCCACGGTAGTAATATTTCCTGGCCTCGGCCAGGTGGTATACGCATCATCGCGGTGGTCTGTTTGTTCGAAACAAATTGTCAATGCTTTCCTGGAAACGCCCACCGCTAAACCAGATATAAGCTGTGCATCAATACCCTTTAAGGAAACGTGGATTACTTTACCCTAATCATTTAAAGGAGGTCTCGTGTGAAAATTACGGATGTCAAAACCGCCACCATCCAGGGTAATTTTGGCTGGATACTCGTGCGGATCACCACCGACGAGGGGATAACAGGCCTGGGGGAGTGTTACTGGGGCGCAGGCGTGGAGACACTCGCCCGCAGTCTGAAAGGCCTGCTGGTAGATGAAGACCCCCAAAATATCGATTGGCTCTACCACAAGATGATCCGCGGCATGTCGGGGGCCGGTTCCACTGGCGGAGCCACCGTCTCCGCTATCAGTGGAGTCGAGCTGGCATTGTGGGATCTCAAAGGCAAGATCCTCAACACCCCGATCTACAACCTGATGGGTGGGAAATTCCGTGATCGCATCAAGATTTATGCTGATTGCGGGCATGGCGATGAGCCCACGCCTGCATCCTGGGGGGAACGCGCCAAAGCCGCGGTAGCCAGGGGATTCAACGCCATCAAGTTCGATATAGATAATCCCAAATCATTTGTGGATCCCTATCACATCAGCAAAAGCGGATGGTTCGAGGGCAACACCAAGCCGGTCTCGAATACCGAGCTTGATCTCATGACCAGCCTGCTTGGTGGGGTACGTGAAGCCATCGGCTACGATGTAGACCTGACCGTTGACTGCCATTGGGGCTATACCCCACGCGATGCGATTCGCATGGCCGAGGCATTCGCTCCATACCGGTTGTACTGGCTCGAAGACCCCACCCCGCCAGATAATATCGAGGCCCTCAAGAAGGTGACCGATCGATCCCCGGTGCCGATCTGCTCAGGTGAGAACCATTACACCCGGCACGGCCTGCGCGAGATGATCGTCACCCAGGCGGTGGACATCCTCCAGCCGGATGTACCCAAGATGGGCGGCCTGCTCGAAGCCAAAAAAGTGGCAGATATCGCCGAGATCTACTACATCCCGGTTGCTATTCACAATGTGTGTAGCCCCATTGGCACATTAGCCTGCTGCCATGTAGCAGCAGCCATGAGCAATTTCACGATTCTAGAATTCCATGCCCAGGATGTAGAATGGTGGAACGATCTCGTAGTGGGTCAAGGGCCCTTGATCCAGGATGGCTATATTACCTTGCCCGATAAACCCGGCCTCGGTATTGAATTGAACGAGCGGGTGGCGCGAGCACATTTAGCCAAGGGCAGTACGTTTTTCGAATAACCCAGAAGGGCGAAGCATCCACTCAAAATCCAGGGGTTTCCCAGGCTCAACGGGGGGATGCTTCGCCCCTACATCATCATCAAAGGAGAATTTCTCATGTCCGGACTCGAATTCCCTAAAGAAACACGCCATCTTGACATCACTGACCTCGAACGGATCTCACGTTTCCGCCGCGCTGGGTACGGAGGCTCAGTCTCCGACTCACTTACCTCGCTGGGTATTCTCAACACCGTCTTTTCCGACCGGTTCAAGCCACTCCGACAGGGCATGCAGCTGGTTGGCCGCGCCCTGCCCATCAAGCTGCATTCTCAGGTGGATCTCAGCGATTTCCCCGAATTAAAAGAGAAGCAGCAAAAGATGTGGGATGCCGAAGGCGGGCACCCGCAGAAACGGATGATGCGGGCGGTGGCAACCTCAGCTCCTGGCTCGATCCTGTGCTTCGATTGCGGCGGTGATATGCAGCCGGCTCATTTCGGCGAGATGAGCTGCCAGCTGGCGTACGCTCATGGCTGCCGCGGTATGCTGTTGGCAGGTAACTGCCGCGACACGCAATACGTGCTCAAGATGCCCGATTTCCCCATGTACTCCTTCGGTACGCGCCCCAATGCCTTCGGAGGTTGGATTGTTACCGAAGTGAACGTGCCCATCTACCTGCCAGGCCACATCACCCACTATGTCAAAGTCTGCCCAGGCGACTACATCTTCGGTGATAATGATGGCGTTCAGTTGATCCCCAAGGATCTGGTGGATGAAGTCCTGCTGCGGGTCGAGGCGATCTACGCTAAAGAAAACGAAGAGCGCGAGCAGCTGGCCTCCGGGATGCCGATCGATGATGTGTACCGCGTGTTTGGGGTACTATAATCGATGTTTAACTTTCGCCAGAATGTTCACCACGAGCTGACCCAAAACATCCTGCCATTCTGGATTAATCTCACCGACCAGGAAAACGGTGGTTTTTTTGGCGAGGTAGCCGCAGATGGCACACCCGATCCCCGAGCGTCCAAAGGAGGCATCCTTAACGCCCGTATCCTGTGGACGTTCTCACATGCCTACCGGATTTTCGGCGATCCCGCGTATTTACAGGCTGCCACACAAGCTTACCGTTTCTTGTCTGATCATTTTTGGGATCCCTTATACGGTGGCACTTATTGGAATGTAGATTACCGCGGAGCAGTTCTCGATTTTAAAAAGCAAATCTACGCCCAGGGTTTTTCGATCTACGGCCTGTCGGAGTATTTCCTGGCGACCCAAGAAAAAGAAGCGCTTCAAAAAGCCATCCATCTCTTCGAGCTGATCGAACAGCATGCATTCGACCCGGTTCATGGCGGATACTTCGAGGCGTTTAATCGCGATTGGTCAATCGCCAAGGATTTCCGCCTGAGCGAGAAGGAACAGAACGATCCGAAGACGATGAACACCCACCTCCACCTCCTGGAGCCATACACCAATTTGCTGCGGGCCTGGGATAACCCCCACTTGCGTCAGCAGCAGCGCCGTCTGATCCGAACATTCCTTGACCACATCATCGATCCCGACTCCAGTCATTTTGGATTGTTCTTCTCCGAAACCTGGCAGTCGCACCATCGTACCATTTCATACGGACACGATATTGAGGGAAGCTGGCTACTCACCGAAGCTGCTGAAGTGCTTGGCGAGGCCGGCTTGCAGGCAGATGTATCCAAGACTGCGCTCCAGATGGCTCAGGCTGTCTATCAGGAAGCCCTCGATGAAGATGGCGCGATTTTTTATGAGGCAGAACCTGGCGGGGTCCTCCATGATTTTAAGGAATGGTGGGCTGAGGCTGAGGCCGTGGTTGGCTTCTTCAACGCTTACCAGCTATCAGGTGATAAAAAATACCTGCAGGCCTCGATCCATGCCTGGAAGTTTATTGAAAACCACCTGGTTGATAAAGTTCATGGGGAGTGGTACCGCACAGTCACCCGCCAGGGGCTGCCAGTTCTGGGAAAGTTGGTAGACTTCTGGAAATGCCCGTATCATAATGGACGGGCTTGTATGGAAATATGGGAAAGAACCCGCGATTGGTCAGGTAAAGCTCGAGAGTGATATCAAACTGAGCAAAGAACTCCAGCATGCAGCGATTGGGTATATGATGTCCGATCAGCCGATAAGGTCTGCGGCAGGGAACCGCGAAAAATCTTACAACCGGAGCCATCCTACCCTGGCGTTCTTTAGCAGCTCGCCAGGGGGTGCGTTTAACAACGAAAAGTGGCAGATGTGGCGCGGAATCGCACAAGCAGCTCGAGAACACACCGTTAATTTAATCTATGTTGCAGGAGGTGAATTTGAGTTCGATCCCGGGGCTGTGCTCTACCAATTGATTGGCTCTCATAATGCCAGCGGGCTTATATTTTGGAACGATTTTGTCAGCTCACGCAGCACCACCGGGAAAACGCGCGAATTCGTGGACAGTTATTATCCTTTACCAGTAGTCAGCGTTGGGCTCGAGGTAGAAGGCTCACCGAGCTTGCTATTCGATAATGGTCAGGGGGTTAGCGACTTACTCGCCCATCTGATCGACTTTCATGGATACCAACGGATCGCCTTCGTGGGCGGGCATGACCGCAACACGCGGTTGAGGTACCGCATTTTCGAAGAGGTATTAACCGAGCGAGGTTTATTCAATCCTCAGTTGGTGGGGGAGCTGGAAGAGTTGAAAAAACGCGGCATTCAGCCGGGCGTAGATTTCCAGGCAATCGTCACCAGTGACGATCAGACCGCCACCCAGGTTATTGATACTCTGCGAGGGCAAGGGATCCACATCCCCGATCAAATCGCAGTCACTGGTTTCAACGATGGCCAGCAGGCGCGCGCCTGCATCCCGCCATTAACCACCATGCGACTTCCATTCCGTAAGCTCGGTCAACAGGCAGTAGAGCTCCTGCTGGCGGCCATGGCTGAAAAAGAAACCCAGGAACAGATATGTATCCCTTTGGACCTGGTCGTAAGACGCTCGTGTGGATGCCTCGACCCGTTGGCGGAAAGAGCTGCGATTGGCGAGGTGAAGGCCTCCGAAATACCTTTGGAAATCTTGTTGGCAAACCAACGGACCACGATTTTAGATAAAATGGCGTCCGGCATGGGATCAACAGTAGAAACCCTGACGATGGAATGGTCCCGCCAGTGGTTAGACAGCTTTACAGCCACATTAAGGAATTCATCTGGCAGCGGATCGACACCGCCCAGTAAATTCCTGCAGGTACTCAACGAGAGCCTTGGTCAGGCTGTCCTGGAAGGGATCAATGTAAACCGGTGTCACGAAGCGTTGTCTGTGATGCGGCGATACCTATTGCCTCACCTGGATGGTCAGACTCGCGCCCACGCCGAAGATTTGTGGCAGCAAGCGCGGGTTTTGATCGGACAAACCGCGGCTCGGGCTGAAGTTCACCGCAACTGGCAGGCTGCCCAACAAGTGGCGGTTTTAAGGGAGGTCGAAGCTGCCTTGTTTATTACGGTAGATGCAGATGAGATGATAACCATCCTCGTCGATGTTCTGCCACGCTTGAACATCCAGGGGTGTTATCTGGCAGTGTACGAGGAACCCACTCAACCCACTGGATGGGCGCGTCTGCTGCTGGCATACCGGGATGGACGGCGTGAGGAAATCGAGGCTTCAGGGGTACGTTTTCCGGCCAGCAAATTATTACCGGAAAAATGGATACCCACTGGACGGCGCTTCAGCATGGTACTCGAATCCCTGCATTTCCGTGAGGAGCAGATCGGTTACATAATCTTCGAAACCGAACCGCCGGAAACCGCCCTGGAGGGGGTAATCTACGAAATGCTCCAAACCCAGCTGAGTAGTGCCATTAAAGGTATTCGCTTGCGCCAGCAGCTGCAGAATGCACTTCAAAAAGCAGAGGAGGCTAACCAGCTGAAAAGCCGCTTCCTATCCATGGTCAGTCACGAGCTGCGAACTCCATTGAACTTGATCGTGGGCTTGAGCGAGATGGCTCTGCGGGAACAAGAACGCAGTGGAGCGGCTTCAACCGAAGTCTTGCGTAAATTCCAGGAACAAATCTACATCAGCGGCCAGCATCTCGATCGATTAATTCGGGATGTGCTGGATCTGGCGAGTAGCCAGGTGGGAAAGATGATCCTGGTTCGCGATACGGTGGACTTACTGCCGGTATTCGGTGAGGTTATCCTCATGGGTCGCCATCTGGCTGAACAAAAAAACCTGGCTTTCCATGAAGAAATACCCAAGAGCCTGCCGCCCATCTGGGGAGACAAAACGCGTTTAAGACAGATTCTGTTGAACCTGTTGAGCAACGCCGTAAAGTTCACCGCTCATGGTGAAGTCGGGTTGAAAGTTGTAGCAGGCAGCGGGGAGATCCTGGTTTCAGTATTCGACACGGGTCTGGGCGTACCGCGGGAAGAACAGGAGAAGATTTTTGACGAATTCAAGCAATCTGAACGGACTACAGCGCGCGGGTATGGTGGGATTGGCCTGGGTCTGGCGATCACCCGCCGGTTAATTGAAATGCACGGTGGCCGGATATGGGTATCATCGACGGGCGAGGAGGGTAACGGATCGACCTTTTATTTCACCTTGCCAGTTATGCACGGCGGGATCACACCAGAGAAAGAAACCGCCTCTATCCAAACTCGCTCCGATGAAGTATTAATTCTGACCAAAACCATCGGGGGCGCCCAAAAACTCGCTCTACACCTCGCACAGCATGGGTTCCTCGTCAGTGAACGGGCCTTGGATACTGATGAAAACCTTCTTGAGCACCTGCAAGAAAATCCGCCTGGTGCGGTCGTACTTGATTTACTGCCCGTATCCGAGCAGGGTTGGAATATTATGAAAACCCTGAAAGAACACCCGGCCACCCAGGATATCCCTGTGTTATTTTTCTCGCTGCTGGCTGGCCAGGATACAGGTTCTGTGATTGAAATGGAATATCTCAGCAAGCCAGTCAACATGGCAGAGCTGGAGCAAATCCTGGAACGTCACGGCCTGGGGATGTCCGGTGCCAAGCAAAGAGGAATTTCCTGCGGGAAGAAAATTTTACTGATAGATGATGAGCCAGGCATCCTGGAGCTCCATACCCGTATGGTGCAATCGCAGTTACCAAATTGCCAGGTCATGACGGCCCGCGATGGGCGCGAGGGGTTGGCCATGATGCGCCGCGAACAACCTGACCTCTTGCTGTTGGATCTGATGATGCCAGAATTGGACGGTTTCGGGGTGATTAAAGCCATGCAAGAGGAGGATAATTTAAGGTACATCCCCGTTGTTGTGCTGAGTGGCCAAGTACTGACTGAACGGGATATGACTCGGTTGAACCGCGGGGTCGCCGCGGTGCTTGGGAAAGGCCTGTTCAGCACCCAGGAAACGCTGGAACGCATTGGAGAGGTATTATCGCGCAGCAAACACCTGGGCAGCGAGGCCCAGCGGCTTGTGCGCCAGGCAATGGCTTATATTCACGAACATTATAGTGAACCGATCCAGCGGTCAGCCATCGCCCGGCATCTGAGT
>Ga0315274_10007836_pt1 | contig 15424 bp, 12 predicted proteins | sample YL17G02_20_MG_FD_203700 | JGI IMG/M metagenome (GOLD analysis project Ga0315274, IMG submission 203700) | Sediment microbial communities from Yellowstone Lake, YNP, Wyoming, USA - YL17G02_20 | ecosystem: Environmental > Aquatic > Freshwater > Lake > Sediment | place: USA: Wyoming | collected... | reverse complement strand
ACGCCCTTCCCTCCCCCGTCACCCGCTACGCGATCGACGGGACGGCCGCCTTCGCCATCGACTTCGAGACCGGCGAACGGCGCTACGGGACGCGCCGCGACACGGAGCAGGCGCTGCGCGTCTTCGGGGCCGCCGACATGGGGGTCATGGCGTGGGCGCCGGTCAGCGCGTCCGACGCGCCGGCCGGGACCCGCGCCCTCCACGAGTTCGTGGGGATGGTGCGGGCCTCCTCCAGGCACGGACAGCACGAGCTGCACACGCGGGAGCAGGTGCCCTACCTGGCCGAGGCCTTGACCGTCGCCGGCGGCGGCGCGGACGCGGTGCGGGAGCGGCATCCATGGTCGCTCATCTATTGCCCGGTCGCGCCGCTGGTCCACGACGGGCCGATGCTCGACGCGTACCTCGACCTCGGGGCGCTCGACCTGCCGGTGATGATCATGCCGATGCCGGTCGCCGGAACCACCGGCCCGGCCGGCCTCTTCGCAAACGTCGCCGTGGCCAACGCCGAGGCGCTTTCGGCGATCGTCGTCTTCCAGCTCGCCCACCCGGGGCGCCCCGTCATCTACAGCAGCGCCACCGGGTCGATGGACTTCCGCAACGGCGCGTTCCTGGGTGGGACGCCCGAGATGGCCATCATGTCGGCCGCCCTCGTGACGATGGGTCGCTTCTACGGCCTCCCCGCCACCGCCGCGGGCTGCACCTCGGACGCCCCCGAGCCGGGCCCGCAGGCGGTGATCGAGAAGCTCGTCACGATGCTCCCGCCGGCGTCGGCCGGGGCCGACATCGTGGTGGGCTTCGGCGAGATCCAGGGCGACCAGGCCCTCGTCCTCGAGCAGATCCTCGTCGACAACGAGCTGGCCCGCTACGTCGAGCGGTTGGTGGAGGGGATTGGCGAGCCGGCCGACCCGGACTTCGTCGCCGAAATCGCGGAGGTCGGCCCCGGCGGCAACTTCCTGGCCAGCCGCGTCACCCGCCGGGCCGCCCGGAGCCGCGAATTCCTGGTGCCGACGCTCATCGGCCGCCACACCTACGAGGCCTGGCGAGACCTCGGCTCCCCTTCCATGTACGGGCGGGCCCGCGAGAAGGTCCGGGAGATCCTCGCCGGCCCCTTCGTCGACCCAGTCCCGGACGCGGTGGACGCCGAGCTGGCCCGGATCCTCGCGGCCGCCGATGCGGAGCTCGGATGACCGATTCCCGCGGGCCCCAGGCCCGGAACCCGCACCGTCCCGCCAGCCACCCCCACCGTCCCGCCAGCCACCCCCGGAGGACCGAGACATGACCCAGGACCTGTTCGCGGCGATGCGCCAGAGCGTGATCGACGGCGACTCCGACGCGGCCGCGGAGCTGGCCACGAAGGCCCTGGCGGCCGGCGTGGACCCGCTCGCGGCGATCGACGAAGGCTACGTACCCGGGATGCACCATGTCGGCGAGCAGTTCCGTTGCGGCGACATGTTCCTGCCGGACATGATGCTCGCCGCCCGCGCGATGCAGAAGGCGATCGGCATCCTGGAGCCCGAGATGCTGGCGCGGTCCGCGCGGCGCCGAATCCTGGGGCGGGTCGTGATCGGCACGGCGAAGGGCGACATCCACGAGATCGGCAAGAACCTCGTGGGGATGATGCTCACCGCCAGCGGCTTCGAGGTGCACGACCTCGGCGTTGACGTGGCGCCGGAGCGCTTCGTGGAGAAGGTCCGCGAGGTCGACGCGAATGTCGTCGGCGTCTCGGCGCTCCTCACCACCACGATGGTCGGCCAGCGGGCCGTCATCCAGGCTCTGGTCGACGCGGGCCTGCGCGACGGCGTGAAGGTCATCGTGGGCGGCGCCCCGGTCACCCGCGCCTGGGCGGACGAGATCGGCGCGGACGGCTACGGCGAGGACGCGGTCGGGGCGGTGACGGTCACGCGAGGCCTCGTGGGGGCCTGACGCCGAGGGCGCCGGCGCCCGACGCCTCAGGCGTCGGGGTCGGAGAAGAAGCGGGCGTTCCCCATTGCCGGCCAGACGAGACGGCGGGTCAGCTCGATCAGCTGCCCGAGGTGCTCGCGGTCGTGGTGGACCCACTCGTGGGCGATCTCGGAGACCGTGACCTCGCCCACCTGCGGTTGCAGGGCGACGCGGGCGAGGGCCGCGGGACCCAGCGAGCGGACCAGGGCCAGGCTCTCGTCGCGCAGCATGTTGAGCTCTGCTAGGAGGTCCTCCGGGTTGCGCTCGTCGTCGTGGCGGGCCGCGGCGACCGCCGGCGGGACCCACGTCTGGAGGCGCGGGCGCTCCTCGGCGATCATCGTCCGGATGCGCCCCGCGAAACCGCGGCGCTCGGCCTCGATCAGGTGGCCCACCACCTCGTTCGCGCACCACGCACCGTCGATGAGCCGTTCGGCCGCCTGCGGCCCGAGCGCCGTCATCTCGGCGACGATTGCCTTCCACGAGGCGTCGAGCAGGGCGGCGAGCTGCCTGGGGGTGCGCGGGGCGGGGTCCGTCATGGAGGCTCCTTCGATCCTGTGTCGGGAATCGTAGCCGCGCGATCGCCCGGCGCGAGAGCCGCCCGGACCCTGAGCGAGGGTCGGCCGGCCCGGCCCTCGTCCAGACCACCTAGACGAGGTCGCGGGGGATGCGCTCCTCCCACGTCCGGTCGAAGACGACGGTGCCGTCCTCGGTGGCCGTCACCCGGGCCGTCACGGTGAACGCGTCCGCGTCGGACGCCACCTCCAGCCGCCCGTCGGCGGTGACCGTCGGGCCGCCGGGCCAGGCCACCCGGTAGGCCGCCGATCCCTCCGCGGCAGCGTGCGCCCAGTCGTCGTGGGCCACGATCCGGAACCGCTCGTCGGCCGCGAAAAGGAGCCCGTCGCGCTCCGGGAAGCGGTGCCCGCCCCCAAACTCCGAGACGAGGGTCGTCGTGCCGGCCAGGTCGTCGCGCTCCGCCCGCCAGGCAGCGGCGATGCCCGGCAGGTGCTCGGCCGAGCCCGGGTCGGCCGCCCCGCTGCCCAGATCCTCGGTCGCGGGGGACCAACCGGCGGGGGTCGGGAGGCGCAGGCGCGACGGGCGCCCGGCGTCGTGGAAGAGGGTGAGCGTGACGGGGGCGGGCGGCGGCCAGGCGACCGGGAAGGCGGCCCCGGCGACCGCCACCCGCAGGCGCTGCCCCGCCGGCACGCGGGCGCCGGTCGCCGTGAGCGGGATCGCGACGGCCATCGTCTCGCCGGGCACCACCGGCTCGGGCTCCTCGAAGGAGCGGCGCCGGGTCAGGTTGAGGAGGCCCCGGGCGAGCAGCGCCGAGGTGCCGTCCGGGGCGACCGCCTCCAGGCGGACGGCGACCTGGGCAACGGGCCGATCGGCGGCGACCCACAAGTCCACGGCCGGCGTGCCGGCGATGAGCACGGGCTCGGGGAGCGGCTCGCTCGTGTAGAGGAGGGAGCGGGCGTCGTCCGGGCGCTGGTCAAGCGGCCCGCCCTGGGGCTCGGAGCCGGTGCAGGTGAAGGGGGCGGCCAGCGCCACGGCCGGCCCGCCGGTCCAGGTGTCGGGCACGACCTCGCCGGCGGGCGGCCGGCGGTCCAGCGTCCCGAGGCCGGCGGCCCCGTCGCCGCCGAGGTGGAGGGGCGGCGGGGGTGCAATGCGGAGGACGGACGGCCAGCGGCCGATCGCCCACCAGCGCCCGGGAACCTCGGCTGGGGCGACCGCGACCGGGAAGGGGTCCGCCCCATCCGGCTCGACCGCGAAGAGCGTCAGGGCCGGCCCATCCTCGATCCCGTTCCTCTCGCCCTTGAGCCAGCGGTCCCACCAGCGGGTCATCAAACCGACGCCGTCGATCGTGGGCCCCGGCGCGCCGCCGTGCGGCCAGGCGTGGCCCCACGGGCCCAGGATCCCCCGCCGGGGCGCTCGGACGTTGGCCACGACGACGAGAACGCTGTCGCGGTACCAGTCGTTGAGGCCACCGAGAGCCAGGACGGCTGCTTCGATCGAGCCCCAATCCTCGATCGCCGACCCGTGGCGCCAGTGGGCGTCCCGGCGCTGGTGGCGGAGTGAGCTCAGCGGCCATTGGGGGGTCGCATCCAGGCGGCGGAGCCACTCCTCGCGCCAGCCGGGACCGAACCGCTCGGGATCCGGTGGGAGGGCGTTCTCGCCGACCATCTCGACGGGCCAGTAGACGCTCTCCGCGATGAGCCGGGTGCCGCCCCACCAGTGGACGTCCACCTGGTAGCGGTCGTGGCTGAAGCAGGCCGGGATGATCGCCTTGAGGGCCGGGGGGTGGCGCATGGCCGCCTGGAGGGCGGAGAAGCCGCCCCAGCTGATGCCGAACATGCCCACCGGCCCCGCGGCCCCGGGGCGGGTCGCCAGCCAGTCGATGACCGCGAGGTTGTCGAGGATCTCCCGCTCGGTGTACTCGTCCTCGGCGATCCCGCGGCTGCTGCCCGTGCCGCGCACGTCGAGCCGGCAGCTCGCGTACCCGGCGGCGGCAAACGCGCCGTGCAGCGGCCAGTCGCGCGAGAGTGTCCAGTCGTCCTTCCGGTACGGGATCGACTCCAGGACCGCTGCGAAGGGGCCGTCGCCCGGCGCGTCGGGAAGGTACAGGGTGGCCGCGAGGTCGATCCCGTCCTCCATCGGGACCCGGACGTGCTCGGTGCGGACGGGATAGCCCCTCGCCTGCCCGTCCGCCACGTAGCGTCGCGACGCGCGGTTGCCCATCGCATCCTCCGCTGACCGACCCCTCGCGGCGGGGATCGTCGTGGGCCAGTCTAGGCCGGCCGTCCCGTCACGGGATGGCCTCCGGTGCGCGGTCGACCCCGGTCAGGCCGCCGTAATGGGAGCCGGTTCCGTCGAGCGAGGCGACACAGAGCGGGCACCAGCCGCGGAGGCGCGATCGGCCCCGCTCAGGTGACGAGGCCGGCGCCGATCGCGATCGCGAACGCCAGGATGATCGCGTTCCCCAGCAGGACGACCCCGGCCCGGAGACGCGCCGAGAGGCGCCGGTGGAGGAAGGCCCCGGCCGCCGCGAGGAGCGTCTGCCACGCGAGCGATGCGAGGAAGGCGCCGGCAACGAAGGCCGCCTTCTCGGCGGCGCCGGCCCCGGTCGATCCCAGCCCGAGGATGAGAGCCGCGAAGTAGGTGACCGTCACCGGGTTCAGGAGGGTGATCGCAACGAAGACGCCGTACGTGCGGGCGGCCGAGCCGCCGCGCTCGGCGGCCTCGACGTCCGGCCGGATCGGCGCGCCGTCCGCGGCGAGCGATCGCGACAGCGCCCGGAGCCCCAGGAGGCCGCGCACGGCGATCGCCACGAGCACGACCACGGCGAGGACCCGGAGGGACCGCTCCCACGGGGCGAGGACCGCCGCCAGGGCCGCGCCGAAGGCCGCTGCGACGAGGGCGTAGACGCCGTCGACGGTCGCCGCCCCGGCTCCGGCGGCCGCCGCCAGCCGGAACCCCCGCCGAAGCCCGGTTTCGACGATGAGGATGGCGATCGCGCCGACGGGGATCGCAATGCCGAGCCCCGCCGCCGCGCCCGCGAGGAGCGCCGTGATCACCGGTGAACCCTATGGGCGGGGACGATCCGCCGTCAAACCGGCGGGTGGCAGGCGGCGACCTCGTGCGTCGCGGGCGCGCCGGTCCCCGCCCGCTCCGGCGCCGGCCCCCGCGGCGGTACCATGGCGGCCGTGGAGATCAGCGCCGACCGCGACACGCCTGCCGTCCGGCTCGCCGCGACGGCCGCCGCCGTTCACGCGCCGCTCCTGCCCGGGGAGGGATGACCGCCCTTCGGCGCTACGCCCGGAGCTTCACCGGCTTCGAGCGCGACGCTCGGATCTTCCTGCTCACGACCCTCGTCTACGGGGTCGCCCTCAGCCTCTGGTGGGTCGACTTCAACCTCTATCTCGTCGCCCTCGATTTCGACCCCGCCTTCATCGGCGTGGCCGCCACGGCGAGCTCGGCCGCCGGGGTCGTCTTCGCCTTCCCGGCGAGCATCCTCTCCGACCGGATCGGGCGCCGGTTGGTGCTCGCCCTCAGCACGGGCGGGGCGACGCTGGGCATCCTCGGCCTGCTGGTGACCACCGAGCCCGCGGCGATCCTCCTCCTCGCCGCCGTCGTCGGCGCGGCGAACCAGGCCTTCTTCATCGTCCAGTCGCCGCTCCTCATGGAGCGGAGCCGGCCGGAGCACCGCAACGAGCTCTTCAGCCTCCAGTTCGCCATCTCGAACGTGACGAATGTCGGCGCGGCGCTCCTCGGCGGGGCGATCGCGGCGATCCTGGGCAGTGCGGCCGGCTCGGGCGCGGGCGCGGGCGACCCGTCGACCTACCGCGTCCTGCTGGTGGTCATGGCCGTCGCGGCGGCCCTCGCAACGCTGACGGTGCTGGCGCTCCGGGACGACCGGCCGCGCCGCCGCCGCGACTGGCAGACGCTGGAGCAGCGGCCGGTCGACGGGTGGGCGGGGGAGCCGATCGCGGCCCGGCCCGACGCCCGTCCCGCCGCCGCCCGGCGGTCGGCCCGCCTGGGGATCCCCCGTCCGTCGGATTCGCGGACCTTCTGGCGGCTCCTGATCCCCGGCTTCCTCATCGCCCTGGGGGCCGGCCAGGTGATCCCGTTCCTCAACGTCTTCATCGAGCGCAAGTTCGGGCTCGACCTCGCCGCGCTCAACGTCATCTTCGCGATCACGAGCCTGGGCACCGCCATCGCGATCATGGTCCAGCCGGCGCTCGCCCGGCGCTTCGGGAAGGTAGGCTCGGTGACCCTGGTCCAGGGCGCCAGCATCCCGTTCCTCGTGGTGCTCGGGTTCAGCCCGGTCCTGTGGACGGTCATCGTGGCGATGGCCGTGCGCAACTCGCTCATGAACGCTGGCAACCCGGTTGCCAACGCCTTCGCGATGGAGCAGCTGCGGCCGGGCGAGCGGGCCACCTACGCGGCGACGGGCGGCCTCCTCTGGTCGCTGGGCTGGGTGATCGCCGGTCCGTGGTACAGCATCCTCCAGCGCTGGCTCGGCTTCGACGCGGGCTACACCGTCAACTTCGTGACGATCGTCATCCTCTATTCGCTGGGCACCTGGCTCTACTGGCACTGGTTCCACGGCGTCGAGGCGCGGCAACCCGCCGCGGGCGAGCGCGTCACGGTCTGACGGGAGCACTGCGGGCGGGACGTCGTGACTGCGGCGGAAGGCGCGCCGGAGAGCGGGCCGCGAACCCTGCGCCCAGATATCGCCCCAGCCGGTAGGAATTGGGTACCTCACGCTCCGAAATGCAGTCAACCCGCAGGTTCGCGGCGTTTCCACGCTGAGAGGGGTCACGGCTACCGGGTGGCGCGGCAATGGGTCGCGCTCCCGTCGCCGCGGCGGGGGTCTCGCCGTCGCCGGGCGGCCGGAGTCGCGGCCCCCCGAACGTCACCCCGGCCCCGCCCGGGGCGGCTATCCTCACGGGACCATGGCCGACCAGCCGTCGCCGTCGCCATCCCCCGACCTCGGCGCAGCGGCCGCGCGCGCGAAGTCGGGGATCCCTCGCAACCCCGGGCGGCACGACCTGGGGATGAAGGCGACGCTCCTCTTCCCCGACCGGGAGATCGTGCAGCGCTACTACGTCCCCCTGATCTACACGGCCTGCCGGACCTGCTACAGCGAGCTGGAGCCGGGCGAGATCTTCCGCCGCGCCGAGACCGGCGAGATCGACCCGGCGAAGATGCAGAAGCTCATCAGCGGGGTCATCGAGAGCGGCCACGGCAGCACGATCGAGCATGTCGTCTTCACCTTCGGGATCAGCGGCGTGAGCCGAACGCTCTCGCACCAGCTCGTGCGCCACCGCGTCGGCGTCGCCTTCGACCAGCAGAGCCAGCGCTACGTCGCCTTCAAGGGCGCGGCGACGATGCTGCCGGGCACGATCGCCGAGGCCGACCCGGGCCTCCGCGCCCGTTTCGAAGAACAGGTCGACGGCTCGCTGGAGCTGTACGGCGAGCTGCTGGCCGCCGGGATCCCCGGCGAGGACGCCCGGTTCGTCTTCCCGAACGCGACGCGAACGAACCTGGTGATGACGGCCAACCTGCGGGCCCTGATCCACATGGCGGGCCTGCGGCTCTGCACGATGGCCCAGTGGGAGATCCGGCGCCTCTTCCAGCTGATCCGCCACGAGGTCTTTGCCGTCAGCCCGTTCCTCGGCAGCTTCCTGGCCCCCAAGTGCGTGCCGCTCGGCTACTGCGACGAGATGGGCAACCGCGACGAGCACTGCCCGATCCGCCCCCACAAGAACTCGGTCCTGGCCGCGTGGGGCGACAAGGCGAAGGCCGCGAAGGCCGCGGGGCGGTCGCTGCCCGTCGTCGACGGGTAGGCCGGCGAGACTCGGCCCGCGATGGCGATCCGCCTGCAGTTCGATCGGATCCCCCCCGGCGTGGAGATCGGCCCGCACCGTCACGGGGTCGAGACGCTCGTGTACGTCGCGGCCGGCGAGATCGTCTTCGAGCACGGCCCGGAGCTTGGGCGGCGGACCGTGGTCCGCGCCGGCGACGTCCTCTACGAGGCCCCGGCCGAGTACCACTTGGTGCGCAACGAGTCCTCCATCGACGCACTCGCCCTCCTCGCGGCGGTGGAGGTGGACCCCGAACGGCCCGGCGACGTGCTCAAGACCTGGCTGGCCGAGGGCGAGCCGGTGCGACGGCGGAAGAGCGCCCGCGTCGTGGAGGGGCTGGGCGTCCGGACCCGTGTGCTCGTCGAGCCGGGCGACTTCGGGACCCACGCCTTCTCCCTGGGCGAGGTGGAGCTCGAGCCCGGCGGCGGCACGGGCTGGCACCGCCACCAGCGGTCGGAACACGTCATCGTCGTCTTCGAGGGGCGCGGGACGGTGCGCATCGGGTCGCTCGAGGAGACGCTGGAGCCGCTGCGGGGTGTCCGCGTGGAGATGGGCCTGCCGCACGCGATCACGAACACCGGCCGCACGACGCTCCGCTACTACGTCTGCAGCACCCCGGCGGCGGATCCGCTCACCGACCGCGAGGACGTCGAACCGCCGACCTGAGGCCGGCGGGCGCGGTCCGAGCGGTGGCCGCCGGCGGTCGCCGCGCGTGCGGGGGCGGTGGCCGCCCGTCCGCACGGACAAGCGAACGCCCGGAGGAACCGAGATCCCGAGCGGCCCCTTGATGCAATCGCAGCGCCACTCGGAGGGAGAACTCCCGGGATTGCTCCCAGGCGTCTCGTCGGACCTCGTTGATGTGATCGCCGTGGTCTCGACACTCGCGGCCCCTCCGGGCAAGGCAGATCATCGCCGGGAGGCGGGTCCGGAACAACGGGGTTATCCACGAATGTGGCTGGACCGCGCGCCCTGACGTCCACGGGTTTCTCCCCTCTGTGGAGAACCTGTGGACAACCGCGAGCCGGCGAGCGCGAGCCGGCCGAGCGCGAGCCCGCGCAGGGTCAGGGTCGGCGGCGAACCGCCGGCACGACGACGACCGTGCCGGCGACCCGATCGTGCACGGCTCGCCGCATCGGGTCGGCCGCCGCGGAGAGGAAGAGGAAGCCGGACCAGCCGACCGTGATCCCGGCCACGATCCCGATCGAGAGCGCCCCCGCCGTCCCGAGGGACCCCACACAGATCGGCAGAACCTGGAGTAGGGCCCAGCGCACGGTCGCGACTTGGGCTGGAACGCGATCGGGGGCGAGGCCGGGCGGGCGCGGTCCGCCGCGTGCCGGCGGGGCAGCGGACTCCGCGACGCGGACCGCCACGCCGCAGACCCGTTGGCCGGGCGTCATCCCCCAGCGAACCCAGGAGCCCGCGTAGTACGCGGCGTCGGTCAGCAGCGTCAGGGCCAGCTCCAGCGCCACCCGCGGGGCGTCGATCGCGACGACGACGACCCCGGCGCCGCCGGGGTCCGACGCGACCAGCGGGCCGAAGACGCCGTCGAGGACGACGGCGTAGAGGATCCAGGCGGGCACGAGGACGAAACCGTCGAGGAAGAAGGCGACGACGCGCCGCCCGAGCGGCGCCACGGGAGCCGGTACGCCAAGGACCACGGCGCGCCTCAGCCCCCGATCGCGAACATCTCGACCCGCGGAAGATCGGCGGTCCCGGCCGCCCGCAGCTCGGAGTAGCGGTCGGCGCGGATCGCCCAGACGGCCCGGATCCGCTCGAGGAGCTCGCCGTCGGTGGCCCCGGCGCGCAGCGGCGACTTGAGATCCGCTCCGCGGGCGGCGAAGAGGCAGGTGAAGAGCTCCCCATCCGCCGACAGGCGCGCCCGCGTGCATGCCCCGCAGAAGGGCTCGGACACGGACGCGATGACCCCGACCTCGCCGTCGCCGTCGCGGTAGCGGAAGCGTCGGGCGACCTCGCCCGGGTAGCCGGCCGGCAGCGCCTCGAGCGGCAGGGCGGCGTCGACGCGGGCCAGGATCCTTGCCTGGGGGACCACTTCGTCCATCCGCCAGCCGTTCGTGTGCCCCACGTCCATGAACTCGATGAAGCGCAGGATCAGGCCCGCGTCGCGCGCCCAGCGGGCGACGGGCAGGACCGACTCCTCGTTCACGCCGCGCCGGATGACCATGTTCACCTTGATCGGCGCGAGTCCGGCCTCCCGCGCGGCATCGATGCCTTCGAGGACGCGGCCCACCGGGAAGTCGACCCCGTTCATGCGCCGGAAGACGTCGTCGTCGAGCGAGTCGAGGCTGACGGTGATCCGTCGGAGTCCGGCCTCGGCCAGCGGCCAGGCGAGGGTCCGGAGGGCCGAGCCGTTCGTCGTCAGGGTGAGGTCGCGCACGCCGTCGATCGCGGCGAGCATCCGGACGAGGTCGGGAAGGTCGCGGCGCACGGTCGGCTCGCCGCCGGTGATGCGGAGCTTCTCGACGCCGAGGGCGACGAAGAGCCGGGCCAGCCGGGCGACCTCCTCGAAGGTGAGGATCTGGCGGCGCGGGAGGAAAGCGTAGTCGCGCCCGAAGACCTCGGCCGGCATGCAGTAGGCACAGCGGAAGTTGCAGCGGTCGGTCACCGAGATCCGCAGGTCGTGCATCCGCCGCCCGAGCTGGTCGAGCGGCACGGGCGCCGCGATCGCGGGCGCGGGCGCGGGCGTGCCTTCGGCCGGCCGGGGGTCCGTCATGGTCGGCACATCGTAGACGCGACCGGCCGCCGGCGCCCGTAGGGCCGGGCTTGCCCGCCGGCCGGGCCGGGCGCTCCCTCCCGTTGACCGTGGGCACCGAGCCGGTGCGCCTCGACACCGCTGGGACCCCACCGGTACCACCGGCGGTGCCCGCTGGTACCACAAGTCAACTCCACCGCACCGCTCCCTGCTCCTAGGATCCACCTCAGGCATCGTCGGCGCCTTGGCCGAACGCGCAGCAGGGGACCGAGCAGCATGGCAACAACCGATTCCCGTACCGGATTCCGGCTTCCGTGGAGCACGGATCGCGCGGCGTCCCGCGAGGCGTCGGCCGTTCCCGTCGATGAGCTCGTCGCCGCGGCGCCCGTGGCCGACGTCGACGACAGCGCGGCGGCCGCGCTCGAACCAGGTGAAACGAGCCCGCAGGGCGCGGCCGGGGACGGCGCCCGGGGGCAAGAGGAGGAAGCGGTGACGATCCTTGCGCCCGACGCGGCGCCCACTGTTGCGCAGGCCGATTCCCCTGCGTCTGCGTCCGATCCCACCGGGATGCCCGAGGTCGCGGGGACCGGGGAACCGGCGTTCGCGGCCGCTCCCCCCGTCGCCGCCCCACCGCGACGTCCGACCAAGTTCCTGGCCGACCTCACGCGTGCCATGCAAGCTGCGGCCGAACAGGCGCGCACGGCGACGCTCGACCAGTTCCGCGGCGATGGAACCGCCGTCATCGAGCAGATCCACGCCCGGTCCGCGACGGGAGCGACCGAGCTCCGCCGCCACGCCGACGACGACGTCGCGGCGATCAAGGACTGGTCCAAGGCGGAGATCGCCCGCATCCGCGACGAGATCGAACGGCGCATCGGGGCGCGCCGCGAGCAGCTCGAGGGTCAGCTCGAGCGACACGCGGCGATCGTCGAGCACGAGATCGAGAAGGTCCGCGGCCGCATCGCGTCCTTCGAGATCGAGATGGGACAGTTCTTCGACGACCTCGTCGGCGAGGAGGACCCCGCGGTCTTCGCGGCCCGCGCGGTGAGCCTGCCCGAGCCGCCGTCGTTCGAGGACCTCGACGACGACGCGATGACCGCGCTCCTGCGCGAGCCAGGCGTGGGCGCGCCGGAGCCGGCCGTCGACCCGGCGGCCAACGTCGTCGGGGAGGACCCGCCACTCGACCGCGAGGCCGCCATGGCCGCGATCCAGGCCGCCGCCGAGGCGGCGGCGACGCTGGACACGCCCGAGGTCACGGCCGACGCGGCGCCCGATCCCTGGTCCCCCGCCCTGGAGGAGCCGGAGGTCGACCCCCGGCTCGCGATGCTCGGGCTGACGCCCAACTTCGCCGCGGCCGAGATGGCGGCTGTCGAGATGGCCGCGGCCGAGATCGACGACATGCCCGAGATCGGCGGCGACGCCCTCGCGGCCCGCCTGGCCGGCCTCGTGCCGGGCGACGCGCCCGCGGCCGACGAGGCCGCCGTGACGACGCGTGTCGTGGTGACTGGCCTCGTCAGCGTGGCGAGCATCGCCAGCTTCAAGCGCCACATGGGTCGCCTTGCCGGTGTCGGCCACGTCGGCGTCTCGTCGGGGCCGGACGGGGAGTTCGTCTTCGCCGTCTCGCACGACCCCGCCACCTCGCTGCGGGAGTTGATCCCGACGCTGCCGGGCTTCGCGGCCCGGGTCGGCGGCGTCGGCGACGGCGTCATCCAGGTCAGCGCCCAGGATCCCCAGGACTGACCCCCCGGTCAGCCCGCCACGAAGGACCAGATGGCCCGTCCCTCGATCGCGATCGCGCTCCCCCGCGATGAGCGCGGCCCGGTGGCCGACGCCCTGCGCGCGGCCAACCTCGATCCGATCGTGGTCCAGCGGCCGGCGGACCTGGCGGCCCACCTCGCGGCGGGCCACCACATCGCCCTCGCCATCCTCGACGGCGAGAGCGACTTCGACACCTCGCTCGAGTACTACGAGCTCCTCCGCGAAGGCGGGCGCGACATCCCGGCCCTCATGGTCCTCTCCGCCCGCACGCTCGAGCGCGTGAGCGGCGGCCAGGCAGGATCGCGCGACGAGTACTTCACCCGGCCCTACTCGGCGGAGTCGATCCGCTGGCGGGTCGAGGCCATGATGATCCGTCGCCTGGCCGTCGACGACGGCAGCGGGGCGGTGCTCCTGACCGGGCCCCTCAGCCTGGACGACTGGTCGCGCAATGGGACCTTCATCGCGATCTTCAACCCCAAGGGCGGCGTCGGCAAGACCACCGTGGCGGTCAACCTCGCCGCCGCGTTGACGGCCATGGGCCGTCGCGTCCTGCTGGTGGACGCCGACACCGTGACCGGCCACATCGCCAACTCGCTCGGCCTGGAGCACGTCCGCACCCTCGTCGACGAGGTGGTCGACGCGCGCGAGGCGGGGGTTCCGCCGCCGGCGACCCTCGACGACCTCCTCTCCGCCCACCCGTCCGGGATGCACGTCCTGGTCCTCGCCTCGAGCCCCCTCAAGACGTCGCTCCTGGACCCGGCGCACGTGGCCGCGGCGGTGGACACCGGGAGGCGCACCCACGACGTTGTCGTGGTGGACCTGCACCCCGACTACGAGCCGCTCAATCGCGCCATCTTCGAGCGCGCTGACCGAATCCTCGTGCCGGTGACGCCCGACGTGCCGGCCCTCCGGGCCGCCGTGCAGCTCCGCGACGTGGCCAACGAGCTCGGCTTCGGCGGCAAGCTCGCGATGGTGATCAACCGGGCCAACAGCGGCGTCTCCGTCGGCGACATGGAGCGCACGATCGGGATGCCGTCGCTCGCCCTCATCCGCTCGGCGGGCCTCCAGCTCGTCAAGGCCACCAACGAGGGGCGCACCGTCATCGACCTTTTCCCGAACGAGAAGATCAGCGAGGACTTCCGGATCCTCGCCGAGCGGGTCGTCGGGGCACCGGGCGCGAAGAGCGCGCCGACGCCGCGGACCGGCCTCGCGTCCCTCTTCGGCCGCCTCCGGGAATCCGCGCGGGCCTGACCGTCAGTCGCGCTCGCTGATGACAACCCCGAGAAGCGCCCGCGCCGCCTCCACGGTCCGGCGGTCCACCTGGTCGACGCCGCGCAGGTAGGACCGGTTGACCAGCACCACGTCCACCTCGGGGTCGTTGAGGGGGCGGTCCCCCAGCAGGGCCACGGCGTTGGTAACGGGCACGAAGAGCTCGGTGCTCCGGTCCAGCAGCCGCTCCGGCTCCGAGCCCGGGAAGAGGTAGACGGTCCCGACGACGCGGAATGGCGTCACCTCCAGAGCCACGTCGTAGGCCACCTTGTGCAGCTTGTGGGCGGCGCGCTCGGCCTCGGTGAACGACGGCAGCGAGCCGACGCCGGCGAAGACCACGATAAGATCGAATGGGTCGATCCGCGCCAGGCCGGGCGCCGGGGTCATCTCCTCCGAGCCGTCGACGGGCGCCCAGCGAACGTCGGTGATCGGGATCGACTCGCGCCGGTTGAGGACGTCGGAGAGGCGGGCCTCGATCTCCATCCGCCCGACGAGCCGCCACTCCTCGGTGAGGCCTTCGAAGGGGATGCCCCGGCTCCCCGAGCCGGCCCGGCCGGGCGCGCCCGCGGAGACGGGCTTCTTCGGGTCCCGGCGCCGGAAGCCGAACGGCACGTCCTCAGTCCTCCGCTGTTCCAGTGTTGTCGCGGATCGTGTCGACCACCGACGCGTCGGCGAGGGTGGTCGTGTCGCCGAGGGCCCGTCCCTCCGCGAGGTCGCGCAGGAGCCGGCGCATGATCTTGCCCGAGCGGGTCTTCGGAAGGTCGGGCGTGAAGAGGAGGTACTTCGGCCGGGCGATTGGGCCGATCACGTAGGCCACGTGCTCCCGGAGCTGGACCGCGAGCGCAGCGGAGGGCTCGTGACCGGTGCGGAGGGTCACGAAGGCGAAGATCGCCTGGCCCGAGATGTCGTCCGTCTTGCCGACGACGGCCGCCTCCGCCACCGACGGGTGGTCCACGAGGGCCGACTCAACCTCGATCGTGGAGAGGCGGTGGCCGGCCACGTTCATGACGTCGTCGACGCGCCCCAGGAGCCAGAGGTAGCCGTCGTCGTCGCGCTTCGCGCCGTCGCCGGTGAAGTAGCGCAGCCGGTTCACGACGAGGACGTGCTGGATCGTCGGCGTGCCGGCGACCGCCTCGTCGGCGTGGTGCTTGAGGCCCACCTTGCGGCCGCGCCGCCAGCCGCCGTCGGCGGTGATGAGCACCTTTGCCCCGGCATCGTTGATCCGGTCGGCCAGCGCCTCCGAGGAGAAGCCCCCGGAGACGACGGTGAACGGCGCGCCGATCCTGGCGCAGGCGAGCATCGCGACGGGCAGCTCCGGGATCATGGGCATGTAGATCGCGACCCGGTCGCCGGTCTGGACGCCCAGCTCCTTGAGAGCATTGGC
>Ga0315274_10007835_pt1 | contig 15425 bp, 17 predicted proteins | sample YL17G02_20_MG_FD_203700 | JGI IMG/M metagenome (GOLD analysis project Ga0315274, IMG submission 203700) | Sediment microbial communities from Yellowstone Lake, YNP, Wyoming, USA - YL17G02_20 | ecosystem: Environmental > Aquatic > Freshwater > Lake > Sediment | place: USA: Wyoming | collected... | reverse complement strand
GAAATTCCGCATCATGAGCGAAGAATTCAGAAACCGACTCACACGATACGACCGTATGACGTCTATCATCTGCGGACTGGTGAATTTCACCGTACTATCACACTAACAAACAGCAGGTGGGGGAGGTTAAGAGAGAGTAGTTATGTTCGTTTTACAATTATGCAAAAGGTCTAATTTCTCCTCCCTTTTTTTATCTTCTTTATTTTCGCATACTAACGTGAACGACGGCTTTGTCTTCTTCTGATGCCTCGAATAGTTGTTCATCGGTACATTTCATCATCCGGGCAACGAGCATATCGGGGATTGAATGAATACGAATATTGTAGATGTTGACGCTATCGTTATAAAACTCGCGACGATCTGCAAGCTCATTTTCAAGTGCGGTAATTCTATTCTGTAATTTAAGGAAATTCTCATTCGCCTTTAAATTTGGATAGTTTTCCGCGACAGCAAAAATTGTTTTGAGCGATTCGGTAATAAGCATATCTGCTGCTGCTTTTTTTGAAAGTGTTAGTTCCTGGAGCACATCGGTGCGTGCCTTTGTTAATGCCTCTAGGGTAGCTCGCTCGTGCTCCATGTATCCTTTGACACTGGCGATGAGGTTGGGGAGTTCATCCGAACGTTGTTTCAATAATACATCTATATTTGCCCAAGATTTCTTAATATTGTTTTTTAGACGTACAAGGCCATTATAGATCAATAAGAGTGCAATCAATAACGTAAAGAATAATAGCCCGATGATGAGAAAAATAATTCCCCAAAGCTCCATTATGTCATCTCTCCTTTATCACCTACATAAGTTCGAAAAACAATATTGTTCCAACAATAATTAATACTATCCCAAATCCCCATATTCCATAGGTAAGTATCGCAAGGTTTTTTAAAATTTGTTTCTCTGATTTATCTGAAATATAGTATTGCTTCTCATATTTCCCTTTTTGAATCATGATGGAATCGACGTGGTTTTCTACCGCCTCCTTTTTTAAAGGATTCTCACCTGCGGTCCCCATGATATATAGGGTTTCGTCTGGAACAATAATAGTTTCCCGATACCGCATTGTCTTATTCAATCCAAAAAATCCCTCATGTGCTAAATTGTTTGCGTCGAGGAACCGAATGACCTGCTCTGGTGGGTCCTTCCCAAGACCTGATTGGTATTCAAAATCCCTTCTTGCTTCAATCTTTGCACCAGTCGGATCAATCAATACCATCCCTGTGTCATCCTTCAGATAAAAAAGACCTCTTTGCTCTCCTTTCTTAATCGTAACCCAATGAGAATTTTTCCCACTACTCCGATATTCCTCTATAGTAAATTGATAATAAACACATTCCTCGTCAGTAAACGGACTTTTAAGCAACCGTTCCTTTATTGGTATAACCTGCCCAAAGATCTCAGCTAATCCCATCGCAATTGACCGAATCTTCGATGTAGGAGTATCTGCTATCAACTGTTTCTTTTTGTAAAAATAGAGACCTACTGCAAACAATGCAATACCAATAAAAAACATGAAAAGACCGACAATCAACCCGTTTTGCAGTATCATTGCTGAGGATAATCTAAAGATGTGATTTAAATCTATTTTTTTAATCTGAAATAGAAATATTGTTATTGAAGAATTCCTGCGGTTTTCATTTTCTGTAAATTCTCAGGGTGTTTCTCAAAGAACGCATGAACCGGCTCAAGGATTTTATTGATGTGATTTGCGGTTGCATTCTTCAAATCCAGGGGATGAAGTCCTGCAATAAAAGCCTGTTCCAAGTCTGTATAAGTCGTAAACTCCAGATTTCCCCCGAATTTCTCTGGACGCTCAATCAAAAAGGATTTTCCGTCAAGGTCTGGGAATATGACGAACTTACAAATCTCCATCACCGGGTTTCCCTCGATTTGCTTCTCAGGGCAATATGCTTTACTCATTTTCTTTTCCACTACTTCCGGCGTATCGTGAATAGAGATCATGGTATCTGGTTTGCTCTTACTCATTTTCGCTTCGATTGGGTTCATCCGGCCACCAGCCTGCAACCCGGTGAGCAGTGGTGTGTGGATCGCAACCGGAGGGATTCGTCCTATCTTCTTTGCGACGTCACGGGCGAGCATATGAGCGTGACGCTGGTCTGTCCCGCCGTATGCGACATCCAACTCAAGGTAAAAAATATCAGAGACTTGCATTGCAGGGTAAAACAACTTTGATAGGTCTTTTTCCGCTTCTTCTTCACCTCGTCCCATGATATCCATCGCACGTTTCACCCGGGCGACCGACGTTGCTTTTGATGTTTTTAACACCAGCTCCCAATATTTGGCATCGTTCACATAGTCGCTTGCGTACACAAATCGTACCTTGCTGGTATCAATTCCCATCGCTGCAAAGCAATCCTCCATGTATTTGCCACAGAGTTTAATCTTCTCGATGTCTCCACCGAGTTTATCGTTGATATACGCATGCCAATCAGCAAGGAGCACGGTAAAAATAAAACCACAGGCGAGGAAATCCTTTATCTTATTGGAGCAAATCTTCCATCCGAGATGTACCACCCCTGATGGTTCAAACCCGATGTATGCTTTTGGGTTCGGTTTATTCAACACCGTTTTCAGTTCTTCGATCGTGATGATTTCTTCCGTGTTTGCGGTAAGTCTTTCGAGTTTTTCCATGGCTCTGCACCTTCTCTTTATCGAGTGAGTTTCTTTACCACGTGATCAACGATTTTATCGGAGACACCAAGATAGTTCCGCGGGTTCATTACCTCTTCGAGTTCTTTCTTCTTCAATAGTTTCGCAACCTTTGGATTCTCAAGTAACACTGAGAGGAGCTGTTTATTCTCACTTACAGCTTTCAGAGAACAGGTTCTGACCAGTTCATGTGCGTCACCCCGGCCCATGCCTTTCTCCACCAGTTTCGTCATGACTGCTTCAGCCATGGGAAGACCTTTGGAGTTCTCCAGGTTCTCCCGCATCCGCTCCGGGTACACCTGCAGGTTCCGAAACACCTTGTTTGTCTGAAACACGATCCAATCAGTCATAATCAATGAATGAGGAAGAATGAATCGTTCTGAGGAGGAATTACAGAGATCTCGCTCATGCCACTGGATTGCGTTCTCATATGCAGGGATGATAAAGCTTCGTATGACGCGTGCCAGTCCACAGACTTGTTCACAGAGAATCGGGTTTCGTTTCTGCGGCATCGTAGATGAGCCAACCTGTTTTTTTGCCTCGAACGCCTCCGAGATTTCACCGATCTCACTGCGTTGCAGATTTCGAATCTCGGTAGCAAACTTCTCCATACTGCTTGCGATATTCGCTAGCACCGACAAGAGTTCGATGTAGCGGTCACGACCCACAATCTGGGTTGCTGCCTCCTCGGTCCCTAGTTTAAGATCGGCCATGACCAGTTCCTGGATTTTCAAAGCGTGTTTCCCCATCGCAGCACCGGATCCGACCGCACCAGACATCTTGCCGACCAGCAACCGTGATTTACATTCATGGAGCCGTTCCAGATGCCGGTCGACCTCCATCGCATAGACTGCCATTTTCAATCCAAAGGTGATGGGAATGGAATACTGCCCATGGGTCCGTCCCGCCATGATCGTGTTCTTATATTCCTTCGCAAGACCAACCAAGGTAACCCGGAGTTCCCTGACCTGTGCTTTGATCAGATCTGTTGCTTGTGCGAATTGCAACGCATTCGCGGTATCAACAATATCATAGCTGGTTGCACCCAGATGAACATATTTTCCTGCGTCGCTACTACAAACCTCACTTAATGCTTTGGTGACTGCCATGATGTCATGTCGGGTTTCTTTCTCGATTTCATTAACTCGTTTTACCGTGACGTATTTCACGGAGGCTTTCTTTGAAATCTCATCAGCAGCCTTCTTTGAAATATTCCCGACAACAGCATGGGCTCGAGCCAGTGCAGCCTCTACATCGAGAAGATATTGCAGTTTGCTTGTTTCACCAAAGACTTCTTTTATTTCTTTTCTCCCATATCGAAAATCAAGGGGACACACAGGGTTCTCCATACGACCTCCGACCTAGAATCATCTATGAGTTAATGTCTTTTTTGGGGCGAGTTCTCTTAAGAGATATCTTTTAATAAAACAGCAAGTTCAGCGGCAATCGCCTGGATGCGAGGGTAATGACGCTGCAGTTTACCCACCAATTCCCGGAGATGTGTAACCGTCCCCATCACTAAAATATCTGCAGGGCTTTTTTTCAACTCAAATGCATCTCGTGGGATCGCTACCTCCCCTCCAAGAGAAAGCATATCCTGTTTAATGATGATCGCATCCTGCAACGCCACCTGCTCAAGTTTAATGACCTTAAAAATCGCTTTGGGAGCCATGATGTCTATGCTGTTCGGATCGCTTCCTATGTTTTGGATTTCTTTTTTCGCAGCATTAAGTGAATCAATTGAAATAAACCTCAGATTATGCGGTGCCATTAGAGGAGGAAACAGAATTGGTCTTATAAGAACATATGCACATATCCTTCTGATGAAAGGTACCTATCTCCTTCTTATGACACTTCCGAAAGACACCTCTGTTATGGTAGGAAAACAGGGGTTACTCCATTTTAAAAAAGGATGCTATGTGTACGTAGGTTCTGCGTTAAATGGACTCGATCAACGGATACAGCGACATCTCAGGGCAGACAAAAAGACTCATTGGCATATTGATTATCTTCTTCCTTTTACAGAGATCGTTGATATATTTTATAAAGAAAATAATCGAAGGGAAGAATGTAGGGTAGCTCAATTTTTAGAAAGAAATTTCACAAGTATTCCAGGTTTTGGGTGCAGTGATTGTTCCTGTAAAAGTCATTTGTACTATGGATCTTCAGAAGAAATAACTCAGGCATCAATTAACCTTCAAATGAATCCATATCTATTGAATGCAAACTCTTAAAATCATCTATTCTATGAGTATGACCATGGTTTCGATTCTCTATTCAACAACAGGTACCATTGAAGATGCGCGAAGAATTGCTCACGCGCTGTTAAAAGATAAACTGGTCGCCTGTGTCAACATCATTCCAAAGATTGAGTCAATATATCGGTGGCAGGGGAAAATCGAGGAAAGTAATGAATGTGCCCTCATTGCGAAAACCACGGAAAGGAATGTTGAGAAAGCAATACAGAAGATCCGTTCATTGCACCCCTATGAAACCCCTGATATCATCGTGTTTCCTCCTGTCGGCGGGTTGAAAGAATATCTTGCGTATGTTGAAGAGGAGACCGCATGAAATTCGTCGCGTTGGTTTCCAGTGGTATCGATTCCCCGGTTGCGACATATCTGCTTTCAAAGAATGCAGATGAGATTATTTTAGTTCATGCTGATAATAGACCGTTTACCGATGACCGCGAGATAGAAAAATTTGTTATTCTTGCGAAATACCTCAAGAAAAAATTGCCATCGATACTGAAAGCAATGCTTATTCCTCATGGACAGACTCTTCAGTCCTACAAAACAAGCTGTGACAACAAATTCACGTGCGTCGTCTGCAAACGGATGATGCTACGGTATGCAGAAGCAATAGCAAAAAAAGAGCACGTGGATGTCATTGTGATGGGGGACTCCCTCGGTCAGGTTGCGTCGCAGACACTGCAAAACATTCGAGTCGTGGAACAAGCAGTTAGCATCCCAATCCTCAGACCATTGATCGGGTTTGATAAGGAAGACACGATTCAGATAGCTAAAAAGATTGGAACCTTTGATTTATCAATTTCACCTGCTGATGGATGTGGTGCAGTCCCGATCAAACCATCGACGCAGGCGCGTCTTGAGCAGATACTTGCCGAAGAACAAAAAATCAATGTCGACGAACTCGTGCAGTACGCAATTCTGCATGCAACGAGCGTCAAACTCTAACATTTCACAGTCAAAATAGTTAATAAATCAGACGGAAGAAAACCACATTTTTTTCAAAAAATGAAAAGACTTAAAAACCACCCAACTATACTACAGTTTGTAGCTTAAATTTTTTGCTATACTATATATTGTATCTGGTGTGGTGAGATGAACTGTCCCTATTGCAACCATATTGACACGAAGGTTACCGACTCTCGCGATACGGGAGGATCAATACGCAGACGACGAGAATGTCTCAGCTGCAACAAGCGATTCACGACCTACGAATATATCGAAATGGCACCACTTTTCGTCATTAAGAAAGACGGCAGACGAGAACGATTCGACCGCTGCAAAATCAGAAACGGAATGGAAAAAGCACTTGAGAAACGTCCAATCACCCATGAAAAAATCGAAGAAATGATTGATACAATCGAGGAGAAAATCAGACGAGGCGGCAAGGAAGAAATCGATACATCACTGATCGGTGAGTATGTGATGGATGTGTTAAAGGAAGTCGATCATGTCGCATACATCAGGTTCGCATCGGTCTATCGTCAGTTCACTGACGTCACCAGCTTTGAAAAAGAGGTTAAAAATTTAATAGAGAAATAAGAGGAGAGAACCACATGATACGGAAGATTAAGAAACGAGACGGGAAAATTGTTGACTTCAACCCAGTCAGAATCACAGAAGCAATATGGAAAGCAGCACAAGCAGTCGGTGGAAAAGACTACAAGAAAGCAGCGGAACTCACTGACAAAGTAATCGCAATACTTGAGAAAGAGTTGAAACGCAGTGAAATTCCCACAGTTGAACAAGTCCAGGATGTCGTAGAAAAAGTCATCATAGAGGATGGTCATGTGAAAACTGCGAAAGCATTCATCCTCTACCGGAAACAACACCAGGACATGCGTGAAATCGGTGGACTTCTGAAAGACATTGATGTGGTTGATGACTACCTCAGCATGTTGGACTGGAAGGTCAACGAGAACAGCAACATGAGCTATTCTCTCCAGGGATTAAATGTGTACGCGACCGAGAGTATCATTTCTCATTACTGGCTCAATAAGATTTATCCTCCTGAGATAGGAGATGCGCACACCAGAGGAGATTACCACATTCACGATCTCGGGACCCTCGGAGCATATTGCGTGGGGTGGGATTTGAAAGATTTATTACTCCTCGGTTTCAAAGGCGTCTCAGGCAAAATCGAAAGCAAACCAGCAAAACACTTCAGTACTGCGTTGATGCAAATTGTGAATTATCTGTACACGCTTCAAGGAGAAGCTGCAGGAGCACAAGCGTTGTCGAATTTCGATTCATTACTCGCGCCGTTCATAGAAAAAGACGGCCTCCGATATGAGAATGTGAAACAAGAGATGCAGAAATTCATGTTCAACATGAACGTGCCCACACGAGTTGGGTTTCAAAGCCCGTTCACGAACATTACTATGGATCTTACCGTCCCTGGTTACATGACTGAGGAGCCAGCGATTATCGGAGGGGAGCTCACCGACAATAACTACAGCGAGTACTCCGATGAGATGGACATGGTGAACCATGCGTTCGCAGAGATTATGTATGATGGAGATGCAAAAGGACGACCTTTTACGTTTCCCATCCCAACCTATAATATCACAAAGGATTTCAACTGGAATAACGATGGACTTGCCCCACTCTGGGATATGACCGCGAAATACGGGATCCCTTATTTTTCTAATTTTATCAACAGTGACATGAAACCGGATGATGCACGATCCATGTGCCCTTTAGCTGGAGATGAAAAAGTTCTAATTAAATCTTCAAGGGGAAGAATCGTTGAATATTCAATGATTAGAAATATCTATGAAGGTAACAGTAACCAAGAGGAATATGAAATATATAGTGCTGGGAAATTTATCAAAGGAAAATTTAACAAATGGAACGACCAACAAATGATAAAAATCAAACTAGAAAATGGTCATGAAATTAAAATGTCCTCCAATCATTTAAACTACATAATGAATGATTCTGCGGAAAAGAAAGAAAACGTTGTAAAAGGTAGAGACCTCAAGCCTGGAATGTATCTACCGTACTCTTTACAGGAATATGAGGGCTTCGGGGGGACAAAAGACTTAGGTTATTTTGTTGGGGCGTATGCGGGAGATGGATCCTTTGATGGCGACACATCAGTGGTGTTTTCTTTAGAAAACCACTACAAAAAAAACGTAATGAAAAAACTCGTTAAAATTGCTGAGCAGTATTTCGGTGCACATTGTACAATTACTGCTGATAAAAAAACAAAATTAACAACAGTCAAGGTCCATTCAAAGGCCGCAGTTGGTTTATGTAAAGATTATGTCGAGGGAATAAAAAGAGATAAAAAATATACGGCAAGGATTTTTACCGCGAGTAAGGAGTTTAGAAAAGGGGCACTCACCGGTCATTATGATACCGACGGCGGAAATAGGAATAGAATTTATACCTCTTCACCTCAGATGATTGAAACGTTAAACATGCTCACTGCAACGCTTGGAACTACGACAAGTATCTATAAAGATGCACGTGAAGGAAGACTAGGAAATGAACCAAATTACGCAGTATTAATATATCAATTAAACAGAAAAAATTATGGTGATATATGGTTTAAGAAAAACAATAAACTGTGGGTAAAGATAAAGGACATCACGCCAATAACGAACAGTGCCGCGTATTGTTTTGAGGTAAAAAATGGAACGCCTGTGTTCACTGTCGGTACAACAGGTATACTGACACACAATTGTCGATTGAGACTTGATAATCGTGAACTCAGAAAACGAGGTGGTGGTCTTTTTGGTGCGAACCCAAAAACAGGATCGATAGGTGTCGTCACCCTCAATATGCCGCGAATAGGGTATCTTGCGAAAGATGACACTGATTTCTTTGAACGACTCGATTCACTTATGGTGCTTGCAAGACAAAGCTTGGAAATCAAACGGGATCTCATCGAGAACCTCACCGACAGCGGGTTACATCCCTACTCGCGCTTCTATCTCTCAGATGTGAAGAAAACCTTTGGGGAATACTGGAAGAACCATTTCTCTACCATTGGTCTCATCGGCATGAACGATGCCCTGCTGAACTTCATGAATAAGAGTATTGCCGATCCCGAGGGTAAGGCATTCGCAGAGAAAGTCCTTGATTACATGCGCAAGCGCATCGCGGACTTCCAGGAAGAAACAGAAAACATCTTTAACCTGGAGGCAACACCGGGAGAAGGGACTAGCTATCGACTCGCACGAATCGATAAGAAACAATACCCTGACATTCGAACATTCAACCAGGAGATTTATACACAAAACCGTGGACGGGACGTCGAACCATACTACACCAACTCAACACAACTGCCTGTTGGATTTACAACGGATGTCTTTGAAGCTCTTGATCTGCAGGATTCCTTACAGACAAAATACACTGGTGGCACGGTACTTCATATCTTCCTTGGTGAGGAAGAACCCTCGCCGACTGCAACGAAGAATCTTGTTCGGAAGGTTGCACAGAGCTATGCGCTCCCCTATTATACCATTACTCCGACATTCAGCGTCTGCCCTGACCATGGGTACCTCGCTGGTGAACATCAGTACTGCCCGACTTGTCACACTGAACAAAAAACCACGGAATGTGAAATATACTCCCGCGTGGTCGGGTACATCCGCCCAGTGAACCAATGGAACAAAGGAAAACAGCAGGAGTTCCGCGACCGAACAACATTTGACCTTAGGGAGAAGGTACTTGTTACACAATGAAAATAGGTGGCTTTCAGAAAACATCGCTGCTCGACTATCCCGATAGGATTAGTGCGATAGTCTGGGTCAGTGGATGTAACTTCCGATGCCAGTTCTGTTACAACAAGAATCTTGCGCTGGGGACGAGAGAGTTATTCCCTGAGGATGAAATCCTCTCGTTTCTTTCTAAACGAAAAGAACAACTTGAAGGAGTGGTTATTTCGGGTGGAGAGCCACTGTTTCAAGAAGATATCGTTGATTTCATTGAAAAAATAAAAAAACATAGATTTCCCGTCAAGATTGATACGAACGGTGCTTTCCCGGAAAAACTTGGTGAATTACTGGAAAAACAACTTGTTGATTACATTGCCATGGATGTGAAGGCACCAAAAAGGAAATATCGTGAGCTTGTTGGTGTCGATGTTGATATCTCCAAGATTGAAGCATCGATTGATCTTATCAAAAACAAAGCACCAGCGTATGAGTTTAAAACCACGTTTGTTCCGGATCTCTTAAAAAAAGAGGACATAGTTGAGATTGCGAAATGGATTGAAGGAGCAGACGCATATTATCTGCAACAATTTAAACCCATTTCGCCACTCATGTCATCCGCATTTGAAAACGCAATTCCCTATCCTAGAGATTATTTTTTGGAAACACTCACAGCAATTAAACCATTTTTCAAACGCTGTACAGTGAGAGGTATTTAAAAAAACTAAATAGTACATATTCAATGAGGTCCTCTATGGACTATGAATTAGCGATTGTTGGTGCAGGGCCAGCTGGATTTTCCGCTGCGATTTATGCGAAACGATCTGGGATTTCCACTGTTGTGTTTGATCGTGGAAGTGGTGGTGGTCTTCTCCAACTTGCCCCGAATATTGAAAATTATGCTGGGTTTGTTTCCATACCTGGGATTGATCTTGTTAAGAAGATGAAGCAACATGCAAGCAAATACGCTGATTTGCACTTCTATGAAGACGTTAAAGAAGTCAGGCCATCGTCTACCGGCTTTGTGATTACGACTGATAAGACCACATATCATGTAGGGGCAGTGATCCTCTGTACAGGCACTGAGCATCAAAAACTCGATGTACCCGGTGAACTTGAATTTGTAGGGAAAGGGGTATCGTATTGTGCTACGTGCGATGGTTTTTTCTTCAAAGGGAAACAGGTTGTTGTGGTTGGTGGCGGTAATACTGCTTTGATGGAATCAATTTTTTTAAAACAGCTCGGGTGTAAAGAGGTGTATGTCGTCCATCGTCGTGATCAATTCCGTGCGGAGAAGATTTATGAGGATGAAGCACGAGAAAAAGGTGTGCATTTTATTTTCAATACTATCGTTGAGGAGATCCATGGGAAAGAGAGCGTCTCCTCTGTTGGTCTTTTTAATTTAGAAACAAGTGAACGGTCGCGGTTGGCTGCGGATGGTGTATTTGCTTCTGTTGGAGTGTTTCCCCAAAATGAGATTGCAAAAGCGCTTCATTTGAAATTGGATGAAAACGGGTATGTCGTCGTAGACAACGTTCAACGAACAAGTGTTCGGGGTGTGTATGCAGCTGGTGATATTACGGGAGGTCTGCGGCAGGTGGTGACTGCGTGTGCAAAGGGGGCGATTGCCGCGTTGTCATCCACTGAGGTGTTAGGCAAGAAATTCCCGTACTAAAGAACCGGTATCTGTTCGTATTTTTTCTTTTTCAGGATATCAATCAGGTAATCACCGCTTTTTTTTACTACGCTGCTCATGGTACCAGACATATATTTTGGTTGAATCCCTATGACGATAATGTGATCTGCTTCATGCTCGAGATACGTGATGAGAACAGAGAGAGGTATCCCATGGGTGCTGATGTGCATGCTTCCAAGTTTTTCTTTCGGTATTATTCGTATATCGCCGGCAGCAAGACCCATATCTGCAGCATCGATAAGAACCAGTGTTTTTGGTTTATGTCGCTTGACGATCGCTGTATAATTCTCCGGTGTCATTCCACAATCAAGAACCTTAACATCAAGGGAATCAATCTTTAGGGTATCAGCAACATATGGTCCGATCCCATCATCGCCGCCGTCTCGATTACCGATACACATAATCAGGAAATCCACTGAAACCCCCTCACTACCATTTCATCTCGAATATTGTACCTTCTGATACGTTAAGATATACCACATGATGCCAGTTCCTGCAGTAGATACACCACTGAGTAACATATCAAGAGTGAAAAAAACATATGCCATGACAGTCAACAGAACTGCAGTTGATAGATACATTGACAGTGATTGACTTTTTGCTTCTTTTAGTTGATGATTTCGCATGATTGCTGGAATCGCGGTTACCATGAACCCAAAGTTGATGATCGTAAGAACAAGATCCTGCCATTGCCACATATATTTTCAGTGATGGTAACAGAGAATATAAATAAATCCTCTCCATCGCATACCATACAAAAACAATGTTCTTGGAGAAACAATGGCAAGTAAAATCACACTTTCGCAAGGAGCTGGCGGCGAACTCATGGACCGGCTCATCAAACAAAGCATCCTGAAATATTTCAAGAAACAAGGAACTGCTGAGGTTTCTCTTGCTGCTCTTGATGATGCTGCAGTTATTGATGATATTGTGTTTTCAACAGATTCTCATACCGTGCAACCATTGATTTTTCCTGGGGGTGACATCGGGTCTCTTGCGGTCTGTGGTACCATTAACGATGTCGCAGTTATGGGAGCAACACCGCTTGCTCTTTCTGCAGGGTTCATCATTGAAGAAGGTTTCTCCATGGCGACTTTCGAAACCATTGTGAGAAGTATGGCAAGAACCGCAAACAAAGCAGGTGTCCCAATCATCACTGGAGACACAAAGGTAGTTGAAAAAGGAGCGATCCAAGAATTCATGATAAATACCAGCGGCATCGGGAAACGAGGTAACTATCTTGAAAGTAACATTAAGGTTGTGAAACGACATCGTACATTCAAACAACGATGGCTGCTTGATTCCAATCTTTCAAAAGGAGATATAATTATTCTCTCCGGCAACATCGGTGAACACGGTATTGCTCTGTTGTCGTTTCGTGAGGGATATGGGTTTGAAACCACCATCAAATCAGATATCGCGCCGGTCAATGGGCTCATGGAAAAGATACTTGTTGAGGGCGGCATTGTCTCTGCAAAAGACCCGACCCGGGGGGGGCTAGCCAACACGGTCAACGAGTTTAGCGAGAAATCAAAGGTTGGAATTATTCTTCATGAAGACGCTGTTCCTATCCCCGATGGTGTACGATCCGCCTGTGACCTGCTCGGAATTGATCCCTTGGAGATAGGAAATGAAGGAAAAGTCGTCCTTGGTGTGGTGAAAGAAAAAGCAGATGATGTTCTTGCTGTTCTGAAAAAACATCCTCTGGGGAGGCACGCAGCAATCATAGGAGAAGCAACAGGCCACGTCCATGGTGTTGTTATGGAGACCATGGTTGGTGGCAAACGAATCATCCATAAACCATTGGGTGATCCCGTGCCACGAATCTGTTAATCGCGAGCGGATTATAACAACATTTATCGATACACTCACCGATACTACGAATGAACATGCTCAGGATGAACAAATGATAACTGTTGGGATGACTATGGAATAGCCATTTGTCTAAACGTAATCGTAGAGGAGCAAACCTCCAAGAAATTGTGTGTAAAAGCAGAAATACCTTTTAATAGGAATGTGGTTATCGATTCTCGTCCATGGGGAAGAAAAGAGATCTCATCCAGGTGCTTTTACTGATATTGATTGGTATGTTCATTCCGTACCTTGGATCTGTCACTCTTTCATACGGGTTCGAGATTAAAAAAATCAGCTTCACCTTCTTTTATTTTCTCATCATCTTTACATTTGAACTTGGTTTTGTTTATCTTTATTTTACTTTAAATAATAAGCGAGCGAATAAAAAGATGGAGAAGTATAAACCAAAATAAAAAGATAGACGAGGGGAATGGGATTGAAAAGTATGGGATTCTCAAAACACATACACTCGATATTTACGAAAACTGTATTTCTTAGGATACAAACGGTAAAAGATAAATAGGAAAACCCTCTTCAGGGGTGCAACGAGGTAAACAATTATGGCAGTAAAAATAGATAAAGCAACATGTACCGGCTGTGCCGCTTGTGAATCAGTGTGCCCTGTAGAGGCGATTAAAGTCGTTGAGAAAGCAGAGGTCAACGAAGACACCTGCATTGACTGCGGTACCTGCGTTGATGAATGTCCAGTTCAAGCAATCAGTCTCTAAATAATTATTACTTTATTTTCTCTTCTTTTTCCTTTCGAGTTTTTGCTGTACTTTTTCACTGCGGAGTTCCCGAAGCGCATCGTGAGCTATCCATTTAGCAGATCTTGATTTCATGGAAAGAATTTCTTCAGCTAGCAGTATTGTTTTTTTATTCAATCTGATGTTTCGTTTACCAATATTTCTGAGCGCCCAATTTACTGCTTTCTTCACATAGTTCCGTTCATCCACAGCATATTGTTTAATCAACGGAAATACTGTTTCGAACTCGTGGTCTGTTGCGTTTTTATCATGGACTGCAAGGCCTGCAACCAAGGAGAATGCCGCACGTCTCACAAATTCTTCATTTCTCTCCGCCCATTCGAACACTTTTTTCCACGCATATACGGTCTGATCAAAAAGGCTTGTGCATGCTTGATCGCAGACGTCCCAAGAGTCGAACGTCTGTGCCCACCGATCCATTTGTTCACCGGTGATTTGTGTGGGATTCTCGATAAAGACAGCGAGTAATCGGGCATCATGAATCCCTGAGTCCCAGAGTTGTAACGCAAGGTTATGATTCGTACCGATTTCCTTTGCGAATGGTCTGAGAACATAAATCGAAATGCCTAGATTGTTCTGAGGATTGATCCCGTACCGTGACATTCCCTTGACATTTTCAGGGTTTGAGAGAGATTTCAGTTTCTGAAGGATTTCTTCGTAGTCCATGTATATCACCATTTGTACGTCTCATATCTTTTCTTATTTGAATATTTTTCCGGTTTCCATATACCACAGGTATAAGTCGAGTTCCGCAAGTGTGAGATTAGTTTGTGTTGCGATTGTTTGTAAGATTTTTTCAATTTCCATATATTTTTTTCTCGTAAGCGTCTTTGGTTGTTTGATGAATTTATATCGCTCGAGCAAGTCAAGGATGTGGGAATCAATAATGGCATAGTCATCAAATCCGATGTTTCTGAGGAAATGACTCGCTTCTTTGAATCCAAGTCCTTTGATGTTTTTTACAAGCCATTCTCGTCGTTCTTCTCCTTTAAGAGACGAGATGATCGTTTGGATGGTATCTTTGCATTTCGTTGATTCGGTGATGTAGCCTGCTCTTGTGTTTGGGAATCGATAGCCGATGTTTTTTAGTTTTATTGCAAGTGTTTCTTGTGAGTCGGAAAGAAAACACTCGCTGAGTTTTTTATGAATACGCATGCCTCGTTCTGCGCTGAAGTTTGCGGTAAGAACACAGAAGCACATTTCTTTGAATAGTTCATCTGAGGAGTTTTTGTTTATTTGTTTGAATTCTTTGATTCTTTTATTTACTTGGGTGCTTACGCTGCTGTTTTTAAGTGATTGAATTTTCTGAAATAGTTGGTTCATAGTGTCTCAGCTTTAAGATTTTTTACAGTAATATAAAGTATAGATTCTCCGCTATGTAAGTATATTTTTTCGATGATTGGCCGGTCAAATAATAAATAGGGATTTCTATCTGTATTTATGCCTGAAAAAGGTTGGTACTCATTGACTGTTAGATTAAGCACCGCTAGGATGATTAGAGAATTATCATTGGCCAAGGGATTGACTGTA
>Ga0315274_10007834_pt1 | contig 15425 bp, 19 predicted proteins | sample YL17G02_20_MG_FD_203700 | JGI IMG/M metagenome (GOLD analysis project Ga0315274, IMG submission 203700) | Sediment microbial communities from Yellowstone Lake, YNP, Wyoming, USA - YL17G02_20 | ecosystem: Environmental > Aquatic > Freshwater > Lake > Sediment | place: USA: Wyoming | collected... | reverse complement strand
TGTTGTTCGCGATGATCCACGTGTACACCCCGTCGGCGGTGATGACAACACTGGTGCTGGTAGAACGGCTGGTGATGCCCAGCCCATTGCTCACGAGTGCGTCCAAGCCTCCGGCCACGCCCGGCGAGCCGGAAACGTAGTCCTTGCGCAGCGTGAGGTAGGCCAGCCCGAGGTTGCCGTAGATTTTGTTGCCTGCCGTGACCAGTGCCGGGTCAATAGTGGCGGCATTCATCTGGAGGTTGGCCACGCGGTAGGTCAACGTCATCGGCGCCACGATCTTGACGGAGGCCACGATTACCCAGTCGCCCATGCGCAGGTCGGTGGCGGGTAGCGCAATGGGAAGGTCTAGCGTGTTCGTCAGTTGGTTTTCAGTTAAGTAGGCCATAAGTTTTGTCAGCGTCGCCGCCAAAGTAGCTGGAGCTTGTCCCAGATTGCTTGTTCTTCGGCTTCCGCGAAATCTGTTAAGTGAAAGCAGCGTTCTTCATCGGTGCCGTTTCTATAGTCGATGGTGTGGTAATCGGTCGAGTACCAGACGCCGGGATGAAAATGGCTGGATGAGGCGTGGATCGCACCTTCGTTGGAGAGAAATTTCACAGCAAGGTCGACCGTGGTCAATCCATCTTCTGCGTCAATATCGTCCGGCGTCATCTCGACCCCTTCTTCATCAATCCAGCCGTGATCGCTGGCATCTCCTTGGGCGGAGCTTTCCGGCGTGGTCTGGCTGAAGCTGGTGCAGATGCGCGGCTGCGGTACCGCTAGGCGCTTGATGAATTCTTGGGGGTCGTCCTCGTCTTCGATACTTTCCTCGTAGTAGGGCGGCTTCCAGCCCGGTGGGCGCCGGTTGCCTTGGGCGTCGATGGGGTAGTCGATGATCGGATGTTGTCGGGCATGTTCAGCGGGGTCGGGATAGTTGCCCGGCACATTCGGGGCATTGGCGGGGTGCAGCGGGTTCCACCAGATGCCGCAGTTCATGCAGTCGAGCAGCCCTTCGTCGTCCGCTTCGTTGCTGATGTTGTGGCTGCCGCATTCCGGGCACTTGCCGGGCAGGATGCGGTCGAGTTCGGCGCGGGGATCGAAAGCGTCCGGGTCGTTATCCAACAGCCGATAGATGACTTCTTGTGCTTCGGTTTTTTGTGCCATTAACTTGCGCAGTTCCATGACGGGCACATTGAAGGCGGAATCAACCACTGTGAATTCGCCTCTTAAATTATTTGGCTCAGCCAGCCGGACTTTGCGATAATTAACCAGTCCAGTCTGGTTGTCTACGTTTACCGATACGACGATGCGCTCATCGAGTTTTTTGATCCAGAAGTCCAATTCATTGACATCGCAGCCCCCGTGTTTGAAACCCAGTTCCGCCAAGACTTTGGCCGGGTCGAGGGTGCGGTGGGCGTACGCCAGCGGATCAAGGCTGTCGTCCGTTTCATTTTCAACGAGGGTCATACGTTCAGGATGCCCTCCGCCGCCAAGCGGGTTTTGGTCGGTACCCGGATGCCGGTGCCAGCGGGCACGCTGACAAGGGGATCAAGGATGTTGTTTACACTGGCGAGCACCCACCAGAGATGCGGGGTGCCATAAAAGTCATTGGCCAGCAGGTCAAGGCGCGGCACGCCCGCTGAGGGCACAACCCAGAGTTCATCGGTGCCATCGGGCACGACGGACGGCTGCATCAGTCCGAAGACGATGGTGTCGCCGCCAAGATCGTACACCGGTGTCTTGGCGAACATGGAGTACTGGGGTAATTCAATACGTTGACCTGCCATACGCTCTAACTACCTTGCCTAAACCCTGAACACTTTGGAACGCGTGTAACCCTTCGACGGCAGCGGAATCTCAATCGGCGGCGCTTCCTGTTCAAATTGCTGGACTTGCTGGCCGGTGTAGACCGAGGGCGCGTTGTGGCTGGACATCGACAGCTTCTCGTCGGAATTCACGGCGTTGAAAAAGGCGCCTGCCGCTGCGTCGGTGGTGTCCTTGCTGCCGTCCGGCGGGTGGTCGAATTTCTTGTCCATCTCCAGCAGGTTTTCGGCCTCGCGGATCATCTGCTCGTTCCGGGGCAGCCGGATACGGTGTTCTTCAAAACCTGCCCGCCACGCTGTATACACTGACTTGTCGCGGTCGACGGAGAGCTTGTCGACCTTGAACTGCTTGGCCTCCAGTTCTTGGAGCGGCATTTCGGACTGGTACATGTCGGCGGTAATCATGCCAAAGCGGTAGCCGCACATGTCGCGCAGCCAGAAAAAGAATTTCTGAATCTTGCCCAGATTGATGGGCTTGTTCTGGCCCGCGCAGATGGTCAGGATGAAGTCATACTCCACGATCAGGCGATATTCGGCGAACGGCTCGCCATCCTTGACCAGCCCTTCGACCAACTGGCCGCCCGCCAGATGGCAGATGGACAGCCCGGCCAAGGATTGGGTGGCCAAGTCGATGTGGGCGTAGCGCTGATTCTGCGGATGCCGGATGGGCTGGATGCGCGAAGCAACGCGGGTGAGGAAGGTTTTGTGGTTGAGGTAATCCCAGATGTTCTTGTTGTCCTCCGCGCTGATGGGCAGGCGGGCGACCCCTTGGATGACGGGATTCTGGACGCCTTCCTTTTCGGAGACTTGTATACAATGCTCGATGTCGATGAGGCTGGGAAAGAGCCGATGGGCGCCGCCCACGCTGATGCCGGACAGGTTTTGAAGCTGGGCTTTGCAGTTGCGCCGGTAGGCTTCCCAGTAAAACTTGGGCACGAGTTCCGTTTTGGCGCCGTTGGGCGGTTCTTCGTGAACTTCCTCAAGGATCGGTGAGCCATCTTCGCGGTACCAGCCGGAGAGGATGTACGGCTCCATGTTCTTCAAGCCGTAAGCGACCCGGAACCAGTGGTGATTGGGGCCAATGCCGGTCAGCACGTGGCGCTTGATCTTGTAGACGGAATTGCGGAAGACGATCTGGGTGGGCGGATCAGGGTCTTCCCCGGCGGGCTTCAGCCGGTTGGCGACTTCGAGAAGCCGCTGGGATTCCTCGATTTCGGCCACGACTTTTTCCGTGAAGCTGGACTCGTCCTGTGCGGATGAAGCAATGACTGAGAGCGCAGGCAGGTAAGCGGCAATCTTCTGGAAGCGATTGGCGATACGCGTGCGCACCTGATCGTACAGTTCGTACGCCTTGAGATCGGGGTCTTTCTCCAAACGGAAGTTGCCTTCGTCCAGCCCGATGCCCACAAGGTTGCGCCCCAAGACGTGTTGACCTTTTGATCCGGCGGTGAGCCAGATGCGGCTGAGGCTGCCATCCGCGAGGGTGTTCTCCATCGGCACGCGGTAGCCGCTGTATTCGAGATCGGGGTCGTACTTGCACACTTCCACAAAGTAAGGGCTGTCGGCCATGAAGCTCAGCGCGGTGCCGAAGGCTGTGTCTTTGACGGCTTCCTTGGTGACGGACAGGAAGTTGTAGACGATGTTCGAGTTCCGGTTTAAGCCGAAGAAGTGCTGGGGATTCTTCAGATGGGTGGCAATGCACATCCGGTACAGGATCACCGTGACCATCATGACGGTCTTGCCGATGCCCAACGAGCCAGTGATGACCATGTTGTGAATGCGGCTGTTGATGTTCATGTGCGTGCTGAACAACCGGTGCCACGCAGGCCAGATGCCTTCGTTTTCGCCCAGTACGGGCTTCCATGTCCGCCCGAGATAATAGGGGTCGAGGATGAAATTTTCGATGCTGGGCGGTTTTTTGAGGTAATCGTAACGCCAGATTTCCCCGTCCGCCTCCATGTTGCCTGCCCGGATTTCGGCAGCCAGCCGGTCAAGCTGGACTTGTTCCTGTGGGGTGAGCGATGTGTCGCGCACTCCGGGCGTGATGTTGCGCTCGCCACTGAGAACTTGTTCCATCACCCGGTCGACCCGTTCGGTCAGCATGGCGTGCTTCGTTATCTTGGGCGATTCGTGCGAAGTGCTCATGAATAGCGTAGCCCTTGTCGGTCAGAAAATAACGGAAGCGCGGTTGAATGCCGCCTCGCCGCCAGAAAAAGGGCCGGAATTTTCCGATGATGAGCTTTTGCCGGATCAGATGTCTGAGGCAGATGGCGGCCAGCAGCGTTGCCTTGTGCAGATGCGGCCAGCAGACGGCGGCGAATTGGCTGGCCGTCAGCCCCGGCGTTTCCATGAGGATGCCGATGGCCTTGAGCGCGAACCGCGAAACTTTGTATTGCAGTCCGCATTTCATGCTTTCTCCTGCTTGACGGCTTGCAGCGCGGCGGCGCATTCGTCGTGCGAACGAAAAACGTAGATGGCTTGGTCACCGGCGTAAACTTTGGCCAGTTCCCCGAAGGTCTTCAGAATTTTGGCTCCGTTTACAAGCTGCCAGCAGTAATGGGATGTGAAGGCAATGGCGAGTTCGTAGACATGGTAGTCACGGATGGCTTGAACGGCCCGGTCGCCAGCGGTGAAAGTGAGATAAGGCAGCACATCGGTAGTTTTTTGAGTGCATTTGGGCATTATGCGGAGGATCATCATGTGGCGTTCAAACCAGACATCCGGCGCCAAGCTTTCACAGCCTTTTGGCGTCTCAATGGTGTAGCCTGCCATCTGGTTTCCGGCGAAGTGAAACCACAGACTGGAGGTATGACCGAATCCTGCTACGCATTCTTTGTACGGCATCAGTACAAAGAACAGCTTTTTACGGTGGATGCGCGAGCGTGATGGGCGGCAGGGGCGGCGGCTCGCTATCATCTTCCGGTTGCTCTACCTCCGGTAGCGCAACGCCGGGCGGGAAGACGCCTGCCTTGAGTTCCATTTCCCGTTTGATCTCCCAGAGTTTTTTCCGAATCAGTTCGCGACCCTGCGGGGTGGTGCCCTCCCAACGGCTGCGCACTTCGCTTTCAACCTTCTGCTTGTTGGTGTCGATTTTTTCTACGGCGCCCATATAGTCTACGGCTCTGTCGGCCTTCTCGATGTTGCGCTTAATTTCAGGGATTTGGGTGTTAACTTGACTCCAGACGACAAGGGCTTCGCTCAAAGTCAAATCTCCGCGCATGGAAGCCTTCTTGATGCGGTTGAGAGTGCGTTCGCGCAGGACGTAGTAAGTTGACAGTACCTCCTTGTCGGCTTGGTTTAGGTAGGAATTAAACAGAGCGCCTTTTTCCGGCTGGTTCGCGGCGACGCGCTCGATATTTTCTTTGAACGGCGTGATGTCCTCACCTTTGGAAACGGCATTGGTATAGTTCTCTAACCCGATGATGGTAGCGCTGGTTTCGGGGAGCGGGTCGGGGGATGGATCAAGTTCTTCGCGGCAGAGCAGATTGTTCATGATGGCCGCATGTGACATGGGTTCCATCAGGATAGGCTGACCTAAGCGGTTGGTGCCGTTGCTAACGACGGTCAGGTGTGCTTCAGTTGATGCGGGAGTGGGGACTTTGCGCCTGCGCTTGAGCGCCCGCTCGAAAGCAACGTCGAGCGCCGGATCGAGCGCTAGTTCTTTATCGTACTCGTCAGGTGCTTCAAACGGCTCAACAGCCTCCGGTGTGGCTGGGCCGGACATTTAGCCGCACAGGTTTTGTTTAACGGTCGCCTGCTTGGTTTCAGGTACGCTTTGGCCGCTGGACTCGGCGAGCTTATTGCGTCGCTGGGCTTCGGCTTCGGCGGCCTCTTTTGATTCCATCGGGGCCGTCACGCGCTGGCCGTCCTGAATGACCACATGCTTACCGTCGGCTGGATTGTTTACGTTATCCATATCCTATTAGAACATGATTTTTGGAGAATGTCACCCATCCAGTGCTGCTTTGGCATCCGTGTAGTCCTGACCCACATCAGCCCCAAGGGCTTTTAGTTGGGCTTGGGCATCCTGCAATTCCTGATACTTTATCCGCATGGGTTCGGTCATAACCTGTCCGGCGTCGGCAGCAAAGTTTTCGGCGAAGATGCCGATTTCTTTGGCGATGTCGGCGTTGGACAGCGCGTTTAACTGGCCTGCCACCGCTTTACCGGCGGCACAGACGGTTTGCAGACAACGTAGAAAGTCGCCCGCATCGGTGATCGCGGCGTTGACTTCGCCTTGAAACTGATCCATCTGGGCTTGTAGCTGGCCCATGCGATTCCACGGATGGTTGAGCAGTTTGCGGAAAAAATTGGCGTAGGCGCCGGTGACTTGAACCTGTAGTTGGTTGAGGTCACCCGTTGTAAACGGCGGCAGGTTAAGATAGGGGCAGTTGGCCACCAGATTTTCGTAGATGGCGAGGTCGATCCGCACGACGGGAATCAAGGCGCCGATATTGGGCACCAGTTCATCGAGATTGCCAAGCTGTTCGAGAAGCTGGGCAAGACCGCGCAGTGCCGCAAATTTGCGGTTGATTCGTTTCAGCACGTCCAGTTGAAAGGCAGCTAGAGTGTCTACAACCTGACAGGCATCATTGACAACGTTATCGGCCATATCTCATTAGTAGTTACAGTCGGATGAACGTGCCAACTGAACTGATCCTAAGAACCAAAAGTCCGCCGGACACGGAGGACTTGGCGCTTACGTTCATGGAGGAAGAAGTGGGGCGCTTCGATTGGCGCAATAACTGGCCCAAGATCAAGGAGCGCGGTGAAGCGCGGCAGAAGGTTCAGGATTGGTTGAGCGCGATCCACGTGGAACACAGCCCGGACGAGATCGTTTCCTACCTTGACCAGCTTTACGATGGGCGGTCGGGCCGGTGGCTGTAGTTATGGGGTAAGGTTAACCTAAACATCAAAACACATGAAAACAAAAGTCCTATCCTTATTCGCGCTGGCCGCGTTGGCGGTCAGTCTGGTCGGTTGCAAAAGCCCCGGTATTGCTCCGGGGGTTCTACGTCTGGGCGTCTCCAGCGGGGCCGCTTACAGCTTGCTCAAGTATCCGCAGGCGGCTCCGGCAGTGCGGGCTTCGGCTGAAATCATCTGCTCGGAAGCCAACGGCACCAATCTGGCTCCAGCAGCCATTTATGCTGCCGTCAACGCTTACGGCCAGCAAACGCCGGAATCAACCCTGATTGTTAACTCGGCACTGGGCCTGTATACACTGGTCTGGAATGGTTACGGCGTGGACGCTGTAAACAACAGTCCGAACCTCAAGTTGTACCTGACCGCCACCTGCGACGGTCTGCATGACGCCTTGGGCGGGGTGCCGATAACTCCGGCATCGCCGATGACCCTGCGGAGTGCGCCGGTCAACAAGAACTGGCCGCACGTTAACTTCCCTCAGTGAAGTTCAGACTGGTTATTCTCTTGGTGGCGGGTTGCTGGGTGGGTTGCGCGACCACCCAGCCCTCGCCGCCCCCGGTAACCGCACCGGTGGCCGTGACGAATGACTGGCCCGCCTTGGGTTGGGGGCCAGATAGTCCTTCCCTTGATCCCGTAACCAATACCGTACCGCGATGAGCTTCGTTCCCGGTCTACTTCCCCGGCGCGCAACGGATCGCCGGTTTCTCTCGGCGCCCCTGTCCGGCACGGCGGTTTACGTTGTGCCTGCGACGGTTGATCTGCGCCCGCAACTTTTGTCCTCCAGCGATCAAGGCGAGACGCCGAAGTGCGCCGCCTATGCGATGGCCGGATGGCTTGAATTTTACAACTGGAAGTACAAAGGCGTTGCGCAGCAGATTGACCCTGATCCCATTTATGTGCGGGCCAAGCAGCTTGATGGGGAGCCGACCCTAGCGGGTACGACGCTGGAGTGCGTTTTGCAGGCCGCGCAGGACTTGAGCCTGATCTCCGGGGTTGATACCGCCAGCATTCGTTACGTGCCCGCTGGCGGCGTCCAGCAGGCGCTTCATCGCTACGGGGTGATCCTGTCCGCTTTCAGCATCACGGACAAGTGGTCAAATGCCAGCCCGGACGGCTGGTTGCTGGGCGGCGGAATGGATTTGGGTGGCCATGCGGTGGTGACTTGCGGTTATTCCGCTGTCGATACCCAGTGGTTTGCCATTCAAAACTCGTGGGGTGAATCGCAGGGCTGGCGCGGGTTCAACCGCATGTCGCCCGCGACATTCAACGCGCAGTTCAACTATGGTCTGGTTTGGGATTTCCCCGAGCGTAGTTAGGATACGCTATAGCGGGTTTGGGTTGTGGACGGGAGGCCGATCAGTAATAGGTGCTGATCGGCCTTCTTCAGTCAATGTGGCTTCCATCGCCCGTGATCTTCCACTTCATGTCTTCGATGAACCGGCGAATGTAGGGCTGATATTCCTTGTCCGGGCGGCGATTGCTGTTGCCCTTGCACTGGCAGACACTCCCCTTGCGCACCAGCGGGTGACTGCTGTCGAAGCTGACTTCCAGTGTGGCGTGCGGCTTGTTGTGTTTGTCGCGCAGGCTGTAGTATTCGTTTTCCCGCGCCATGCGCCAGCGGTTGTAATAGCTGCCGTTGCCGACGCAGTGATTCATCAAGCGGCCTTCGCGCTCGAACTGGAGGGCGCTCACCATTTTGACCCAGAAAAACCCGTGTTCGTACTGCTGCACGAGCACGGGCTTGTCGGTCACGTAGTGCCAGATGTTCTCGGACACATCTTTGTACCAGAGCACGGCAGCGTTGGTGGCCACCGGAAAGGCAATGCGGTCGAGACGGCGCAGGCGGGTATCTTCCGGCTTCCAGTTGTTGAACCAAAGCATGATGACTTCCAAGACATTCCAGAATTCGCGGCGCCGGGGTTGGATCGGGTCGAACCAGTGGACAGCTTCCTTGCGTTCGATGGCCGCCAACGCCCACGGGGGCAGCCTCTCCGGTTCCATTTGGATGTAGGCGGTGATGTCCTTTTTAGGGGTGAGACTCACGATGCGGAAATTGGCATCCACGTCCTTGTCAGGCAGGCGCCCAAGGAAGTAATTGCGGGCCACGGTCAAGACCCAGCGGTGGGCGGGTTCATGGCAAGCCCGAGCGGCGTAGCGCCGCAGTTCCCGTTCAATGTCCTGTACATTCAGGATGTTCACACCCCTAAAGAACCAGATGTGGCTGACCAACGCAAGTAAAATTTAATGCTTATTGTTGATTTCGCCGTATACGGTTGACCGTATCGGCCAAGAACGCATTACCCCGTTTCAGTTCTGCGAGTGGAAAGCGGTGCAGATCGACGAACAACGGGGCAATTTCCTTGGCCATTTCGTTGTCGAGGGGACGATCATGCACGTTATAGACCTGCGCGGAGGGAAAGTGCGCCAGCACGTAGGGCCGGTTGTTTTTGTCGACAAAGTAGAGCGGCCCATCCTTGAGATAGCTGTTGGCGGTGGTGGCGGATTTGGTACACCAAGCAGGCATGTCGCCGTTGCCGTCGGAGGCCGCGCCCGCATGGGTTGGGGTCGCTTGCCCCCGTTTGCTGAACATGGAGGCCGTCTCAGGAAAGATGACTTTGCGCATCGTCAAAGGGCCGCTGCGGGCAATCAACTGGCCATCCTTGGTGAACAGCCACGGCTTGTCTTTGACGTGCGTCGAAAAGTCACCGGCGGCTTTCAGGACATCGCGGAAACCTTGGATGTCATCCGTCTTCATGGTTTCCAGCTTGCGCAGCAGCACTTCCGCTTCTTCCGCGTTGGCCCCGAGGCTGTCATCCCGGTTTTCTTCGTCCTCCAGTTCGGGGGTTGGATTCTTCGCCTTGGTAACCAAAGATGTCTGCCAGTTGAGATAGTTGATGAGTTCGCCAAGGCGCCCAAAGAGTTCGCGCCGCCGGGTCTGGATCGGATCAAAGTGATGGAATTCCTTTTCTTCGGCGCCCGGTGCGGTCATCCACGGCTGCAATTCCGTCTTGGTGGGTGGTTCCCCGTGCAGGCGCTTGGCTTTGGCCTTGGTGGGTTTGAACGGCGCGAATGACTGTTCAATGTCCCGCTGGACGGCAGGCTCGTGGAGTGCCGTTGTATACGTTTGCTTCTCCGGGTCATACTGTTCCCGCACCGGCAGCGGCTCGCCCGGCTGGGGCGCCGGAGTGCGGCCTTTGACCCAGCCGCCCTTTGGATCAGCGTAATACTTGCTGGCCCATTGGCTGCGGGGTTCGGCCTTGGCGACATACGGCTCTTTGAGCAGGCGGTCGATGTTGATGAGAAAAAAGCGCGGCACCCGGCGAAACCACTTCTGGGCGCGGGGATCGGTCAGGCGGGCTGCCAGCTTGTTGATCTCGTTATCAATGTCTTTGACGTTGATTACGTTCAACTCCAGCAGCAGATCGACCAGCGTAAGCGCGTTCACGTTCTTAACTACTTGAGATGATTGAGCCAAACAAGCCGTGCTGCGCTGAGGTTCCCGAGGGGGAGTTGAAACCGCTGGGGGCCAAGGAGATTTTGGAGCACATGCTGCAAGCGGTGAAGGCATGGAAGGAGGCCGGATTTCCGCTGGCGGAAGATGCGGTCTATCACCAGCGCTTGCGGATTTGCCGTTCCTGTCCAAAAAACCAATATCAATGGTTCCAGTGCAGGCATTGCCGGTGCATTGTCTATTCAAAGGCCAAATTGGCGACCGAGGTCTGTCCGTACGGGCTGTGGCCGTAGTTAGAAGGTACTGGCACGTGCCGGTGTAACTGATAAAACTATGAAGATAACAACGAAATGGCTGTGGTTCTGTGGCCTTCTGGCTCTAACCTTCACGGCCTTTGCACAGACAAACGGGGTGCCCGCAGCGGGCGGTGTGGCGTTGCCCACCAGCGCGGCGGGTTACTGGACGCTGGCCATCGCGGGCATTACGCCCTTGATCGTGACCGGCATCTGGAAGCTGGTGCCCAAGATACCCACGCTGGTTCTGCCGTTGATTACCCCGGCCATCGGCATCGGTCTGGGTTTGGCATTGAACCGGTTGACGACCGCGAACTTGGCTTGGATGGATATGGCGCAAGCTGGTGGCTTGGCCGTGTTCGTTCGCGAAGTCTTTAACCAAGCGATCACCAAGCGCATGGCGGCGCCTGATCCTAAACCCACGCCGTAGTTTAATGGGGCGGCCTGCGGGCCGCCCTCCCCTTTATGCCCGAACGAGATCGCTTTATATCCAACCAGCGCAGCGCGACCCCCGGCAAGGCGGTTCCGGTCAAGCCGAGGGCGTTTACCGCGCAGTTCAGCGACATGACTACGGGCGGCCCCGGCTCGACCAATCCGTCGGGCATCTGGTCACCGGCGTATCAGGCGCTCAAGCAGGCACTCGACCGGAACGACGATCCCGACAACGTGCTTCAGGCGCTCTACGACTGGCTCAGTCAGCGGAACGTGAAGCCGTCGGAAGTGGATCGGATTCTTGACCTGCCCTCGCCGGAGCACGCTTACACGGCGCTGGTGCAGTTGATCGGCGGCAAGCTCAGTCCAGAAAAGCTTCCCCCTGTAATCCAGCAAACCCTGAAGCGGGCGGTTCAGCGGGTGGCTCAGCGCTACGTGGAGAAGGGCGAGCAGGCTTTGGCGAAAGAGGGGGAGCGCTTGAAGGGGCTGCGTGGGCGCTATGGTGTGGAGAGCGCTGCGCTACTCGTGCGCGCTTTGCTGGCATCGTGATCCCATACTTTTTGATCTTGGCGTAAAGCGTTCCCCGGCTGATCCCCAGTCGCGAGCAGGCGGCGTTGCAGTTGTAGCGCGTGGCCGCCAGCATCTCCAGAATGGTCTTGGCCTCGCCGAGCGCCAGCCCACCGACGCTTTTATCGCTGGCGCTGGCCACGGCATCCGGTTCAATGTTGAGGTCACCGACATTGATTTTACCGTTGCACAGCAAGGCGCATCGGTTCATTTCGTTGAGAAGCTGGCGCACATTGCCGGGCCAGTGATAGCCGCGCAGGAGGTCTTCAATGACCGGACTCATTACGGGGGTGAGCCGTTTGAACTGCTCGCTGAAAAAGGTAAGGTACGCCTTGGCCATCGGAATGATGTCCTCCGGTCTATGGCGCAGCGGCGGCACGGTTAAGGTGAGGGTGCTCAGCCGATAGTAGAGGTCTTCCCGCAGGCGATGCTCCGCGATACAGAGGCGGGGGTCTTTGTTGACGGCGGCAATGATCCGGGTGTCGACAAGCTCGGCGGCGACGCCGCCCACGCGGCGCACCTGTCTGTCCTGAATGAAGCGCAGCAGTTTGCTTTGCAGCCCGAGCGGCATCTCGGAAAGTTCATCGAGGAACAGGGTGCTGCCGTTGGCGTATTTTACCAAACCCATGCGCTCGGCGGTGCTGCCGGTGAACGCGCCCTTGATGGAACCAAATAGTTCACTCTCGACCAAATCGGGCGGCAGGCCCGCACAGTTGACGCAGACCATTTCCTTGGCCCGCCGGGGGCTGTGGGCATGAATCAGTTCGGCAATGATTTCCTTGCCCGATCCGGTTTCGCCTGCGATCAACACCGGGATGTCGGTTGGCCCTACTTTTTGGGCCAGCGCGACGATGGCCTTGATGGCAGCGCTTTCAAATATGCGCGGTGGTTCCAATGACTAAAGTTGCCCGACTCAAAAAAAGCGGACAACCACAATAGAACTGATTTCCAGACCCACCGACGGGAAGTTCCAGTAGAAGCTGACCGCATCCAGCAGATTGTTGGTGGCAAAGTTTACGGCTCCCCAGCTAGTCGACTCTATCGGTGTATACATCAGAAAATTTATTTCGTCTACATCGGCTGAGGCGGCGGTGAAAGCCACGCTGCGCATCGTGTAAGCCAAACTGTATCCGGTGGCGGTGCGGAGAAAGTCGAAGTTGTAGAAGTACCGCAAGTTGACCGGCAGGAAAGACGATGAGGAAACAAACGCCCCCGTTGTTACGGACGCCCCGACCTTGTACGACCGCGCCCAGCCGCCGTTGGCGGTGTAAAAGTTTATCGGCCCGGCGATGCTGTTGTAGTTCCAGTTGCTCACGCCATCTCCCCATTGCCAGCCAACCCACTCCGTGGTGCTGGCGCTCTTGCGCCCGTCGCTGGTGCCTTGGCAGAGGCCCGCGTAGAGAATGGGCTGCGCTCCGAGGTTGCCGGTCGCTTGCGGTATCGAGCAGAGAAATCCGAGTTTGAGATGCGTCCAGTCCGTGCCCCATTGCATCTTGCGAATGTATTCCTCGTTTTGTAGACGAAGGGCAGTGTCGTTGGCAAAAGATTGTACGAGTTGGGCCATAGATTAGGTAAAGCGACAGACTCCGATCATGTCGATCTCAATGTGCGGCCACGAGCGCCACGAGGCGATGCTGAGCGTGTCGAACAAGCCTGCCCCCGTGTAGGCTATGCTTTTAATGTTACCCGCCAATACATTGGCGGGCGTCGCTACACTTTCCATCGCGGTAAGGAAGGCGACATCGGTTACGTTGGTTTGTACTTGAGCGATGCTGCCGCAGTAGTAACTGGTGATGGCGTAATTTGGTGAGCCTTTGGTGATGTTAACGTAGGCTTGGCTCATAGTGCCGCTGCCGTAGCTGCCCGGCTGGCCTGATCCTTGCCAAAAGCAGGCTACGGAGTCGGCTCCGGCGAAGGTGCTGGTGGCGCCCGTTTTCCAGAGCGCGTTGGGTTGGGCGACCCCGCCGCTGAAGTAATTTGGAGTGCCTGCGACAAAACCATTATTACCGGATACGGGCGGCAGCGTATCTCCAATCTGGCCGCCGCCGATCCAGTCCGTTACCAAGTTACTGAATAAAGAAGGCCCAGTGCTGCCCTGTTTGACGCCGAGATAAAGGGCACAAGCGGTGTTGGGCGTGGCTTGCGTAATCTGGGCACGCGCACTGTCGTTGACACAGAAGCGCACGCCGATGCGAATGGATTGCCAGTCGGTGCCCATCGTCAAGGGCCGGACATATTCCTCGTGGCCAAGCTGGAGGCGCTTGCTGTAAACGTAGCGATCAAAAATCCAAGCCATATCAGTAAATAAAGGCGTTGCCTGACCAACCGGTACCGGCGTTGATCGTAACGTTGCTCGTGACGCTGCCGACAGCGTATTGCGCGAAAGTCTCGTAGGGCACACCGCCCGATGTTCCGGGCAGACCCATGACGGTTGTGCCGTAAGATGATCCCAGCACGGTGCCCGCGCCACTGAAGCCAGTGCCGAAAGCGCTGAAGCTTGTGACCTGTGTTCCGGGGGCGTACTGCGTGATGCTATCGGCAGCCCCGCCTATGCCGGTGTACAGCGTGGTGATCGACCCGGTGGCGGGAATGTTTATCAGCGGATTGATGACCACGGCGCCCACCGCATAAATTTCCAGCGGAAAGGCGCTGTTCGACCAGAAAAGTTCAAAGGTATCAAGGCCACCAAATTCATCGCCGATGGGTACCGTGGCGATGGTGCTACTGGCCGTGAGCGCCGTGTTGCGCACCGTGGGCGTTCCGACTTGATCGAGCGCGCTCTGGAGGTCATCCGGGCGATAATCAAGCTGGGCTTGGCCCGCTGTGGTTACACCGTAGACAATGACCGTGGCCAGCCCGGAGCCGCCCAGCGTGCGCGTGATGTCGACAATGACCGGGAAGCGCCGCTTCTGCGTGCCAGTGTAGGCGGTAGGCAGAAAGAAAATACCGAAGCCACCGCTGTTGATCGTGTTGACGCCTTGACGGCGATAGACGGTGCCGGTGGCAAGGGCGAAGTAGGGATAGCCGGAGTTGGCGGTATACGTCATCAGCTTCACGGCAGCGGTGCTGTATGCGCCGTTGATTGAGGCTCCGAAGGCGTTGCCGGGCAGGTTGGCACTTCCGGGGTAATCTTTGCCGGAGCACAGGCCCAGCGTTAAGCTGGCGTCGGATAGGTTGTTGATGCCGTTGGGGGTGACGGCGACCAAGGCCCCGAGTCGGATGCGCGACCAGCCGTTGCCGTAGGTGAGCGTGCGCAGGTACGAGCAGCCACCGAGCACCAGTGCCTTGTCGTAGATGCTGGTGAAGTCGCGTTGGATGATGGCGGCGTCGAAAGGCATATCAGTAAAAACGGATGACGCTGATGTCGCTGATTTCTACGGTGGGGGTGGACTTGTTCCAGTAGATGCTCAGGGTGTCCATGACCGCAGGCAGGCCGGTAACGGAAATGGGAATCGTGTTTGCTACCGTATAGGTGGAGCTAAAAGTGGTGCTAAGATTTTCGTCTTCTCCGGTTCGCAGCAAAGTATAAAAATCGGTGACAAGAGAGGCCATTGCGGACGTGCTACACCGTGCCCAAGATACCGTGTAGCTGGATGAACTGGCACGCACAATATCAACAAAACACAAAGCAGCGTTGCCTAGCGTGGCGGAAGGCAGGAACCCATCGCTGGTGCCGACAAAGTTTGATTCGGTCACTGTATTGACCAGTTTTTTAACCGACAGAGCAAACGGCACCGCTGCGGCTTGACCGTAGGTGTAAACCCCGGCGCTGTAGGTCATGTTGCCGCTGTTGCGCCCGCGCAGGGTTGCCCCCGCGTAACCTGTGCAGTTGGTGGAAGCAAACGTATCCGTATCGCCACTGCAAACCCCCATTTGAAGGCGCGGGGTAACAATGTCACCGGTGCCGTTGACCAAGACACGCATCCCAAGGCGCAGCTTGTTCCAGTTATTGCCAATCGC
>Ga0315274_10007833_pt1 | contig 15427 bp, 20 predicted proteins | sample YL17G02_20_MG_FD_203700 | JGI IMG/M metagenome (GOLD analysis project Ga0315274, IMG submission 203700) | Sediment microbial communities from Yellowstone Lake, YNP, Wyoming, USA - YL17G02_20 | ecosystem: Environmental > Aquatic > Freshwater > Lake > Sediment | place: USA: Wyoming | collected... | reverse complement strand
ACCAACGTTTACGGATGTCTGCCTCCGCGGCGTACAGAGCGATGTAGTCGCTGGCACGTCTACCGTTGATCCTGCGGAGAAAATGGACATCGTCGATCTTTGTCGCGAATTCTGAAAGAATATATCCTTTCGGAGTCGGGTGGACCCCAATGCCGTCTCTCCGCATGGCTCCAACGAGCTGATAGACACGGGACTCCGAAATCCCGAGTTTTTCTGACAACACCGATGCAGATGAGTACTTTTCATCTCGCAGGATACTGAGGGCCCGGGTCCTCACACTCTTGGGTTTATTCACAGGCTTATTCACATGGCACCCCTTTCTTGATACTGGTGAGTTGCTTGTTGACGCTGACCACATCTTCCGAGATTTTCTTGTAGAGGACTGATTTCTGCAAAAACTCCAGGTAGCTCATTCGCTGCCCAACATCCATTTGTAACAGGATATCGATGATGTCAGCCGGAAAATCCGGGGCAAGATTTTTACCACTGGTAAGAGGAAAGAGATCTGAGAAACTTTCCCTTTTCGCAGGAGTTTTAGAGGTGCTCGTCAGTCCCGCCGGAGCCTCGCCTTTAAGATAGTAACGCCCACCAGCACATACCACATTGCATTTCTGTCTTCGCAGCATGCACACGTGATAGACCAGGTTACACAGTCTTACTTTGATGATTTTTGCCAGGGATTTTTTATCCATGCCTTGATCCCCGGCATTCTGCAGGGCCGTGAGTAGTAGCGAGGACTTTGTGACAGGTGGTTTCAAACGATGGTAGGGACGCTTTACCGGTGAGACCTCTACATTGATATTAGGTTTTGATTTCAAATATAGCCGACCGTCCACTTTTTTGACCTTGTAACCTTTTTTAGCGAGGCGATGGGTGGCGGAGTATACCGAATCCACCGATTTATGCCCCATGGATTTCATCATCTGCTCGACGGTAATTCCAGTATCTCCTGCCTGCTGCAGGATCTTCAAAAACTTACCTTGCTCGTGCATACGTTACTCCGATTCTATTTTTGTACCAAAATGTACCAAAGCACACTCCAGTACTAATTTATCTCGAAATCTAATCCCGAGATAGGTGAATCTACCAATGCTCGAAAGAATATCCCTCGAGCTCCATTATAATCTCGATCCATTATCTCCCCGTCAATCTTACTCTGAATAGTTCTCCGTCCACCTAAACCCTCAATAATCTCTCCAGTCCAAGAGACAGTCTTACTAGTAAACGCCTCACTCACATCTATCACTATTTTCCCAAACTCAAAAGCCTTGTGCTTAATAAACTGCTTAAATCTAAAGTGCCCTAGAGTTAACATCTGTCGTGCTGACTTTGAGTTAATCTTTCTGAGCTCTCTCCTAACCATCTGGCTAACCTCAAATGTAGGCAGGAGAATCACATCAAAATTCTTAACGAAAAACAACGCAGCTTTGTGATGCAACTCTGACACTAAATCCCAGATTTTCCACCTCAATCTACCGCACGCAGCTTTTATACGAGCCCGTTTATAGAAACTCAAAGGCTTTGATAATATAGACTGGAGCTTATCGAGCACTCTGCACAGACGGAAAATTCTCTTGAAATCTCCTGCACCTATTTTTCCGCAAAACTGATCTGAATAAAAAGAGATAAAATTTCGTATCCCTGGATCGAGCGCGACTATTCTTCCTTGGTTCTCGGAATTTAAAATAGTCGCTTTGTAGGGCACACTCACGTAATATCTCCCGTTATACTTAATCAATCTCGCGTCACACAAGTCCCCAGGTAAATCCTCTGCCCATTTTAACTCCTTTGTTAAAGTGTAATATAAACCTCTATCTGTGATAGCTTGCTTTGGTATGTAACAAGATTTAATGGGATCTCTTCTCTTTTTGAAATGTACCGTTTGAGGTATGCCGGTCTCTTTACATTTAATTTTAGCGTTAGACACATTTTTACAACAGTCCCTAATAGCTATAGATTTAATTTGGTACGGGATCTCTACAGACCACTCAGGGAGAGAGCTTATCAGGTCGTTTTTGATTGTTTTCCAGGCAGCGTAGCTGCCTGGCTGTTTCAGGAGTTCTACTGTTTTGTTATATGTAAAACGAGCAGTACCAAACCATCTTGAGAATATTTCAGCTTGCTTTTTAGTCGGATAAATTCTTATCTTTCTTGTTTTCGTTAGTGTACTTTCTGTGTCTTCTTCTTTCATAATTTCTACACGGAAATTTTTTAAAGATTGTTGAGATATCCTATACGTGCTTCCGTTTGAAGCTTTACTTAACTCCATAGAAAACCAGGAATCACGTAGCATTTTATTTGACAGTACGTCATCTGATATTGTTTTTGAGCTTGCTAAATTTGTGGTTATGGGGGACCACATATAGGAGTTTAACTCCATACAGTAGTCATTCCAATATGGGGAGCAATCTCTTTCTTTAGTTGTTTCTTTTGTTTTCATGCTGTTAATGTACCACTTGTTTCATACGTTATGCAGCATTTTTATACATTATCGCTTGCTGTTGCTAGCCTCTATCAGGATTACGTTTTAGCTATCTTTTTTGTCCATTTTATCATTAATATATAGGAACAAAAATCCCATTCCCATGAGTACTATAAAAGATATAATAGACCACATATTGTGCATAGCGACACTACTTTATTCGTTCGAATCTTTCAAAGTGACAACATTCACGGCAGGGCACCCTTCCTCTATCCAAACTTTCACACAATCATTGAGGTTATTCCCCATCCCGAATTTTTCCATGATCATTTCCACAGTTTTCGAATCCGGTATCTTTCCAGGGAATTCATGGTAAAGATTGCGGGTAGATATCGAAAGGTGACGGCACCAGCCTATAGGTTGCTCCTCTATCGAAAAAACGACGCGATATCCTTGATCTATGGTTATTACATGGCCTAGGTAGTCTCCCGCAGGAGGCATGTCTCCAGACATCATTTTCTTTAGAGCATCTATAGAAAACTTATGAGCCTCAGCGTACTCTATGAGCTTTGCTATGTTACCTTTATTTTTATCATCGATCACCAAGGCTCTCATGAGTCGCCTTTCGTGTATCTAACATACGCACCCAATTTAAAACAAATCTTACACCCAAGTCAACTAAGGCTGCTTTTCTTTCTAATCTAATATACTAAATAAGAGTGGATAAATCCAGTAAAATAAAAATAAATTCAGAGAGTAGCCTGCTCGGTCATTAGCTGCCTCATTTTTTGAAGAGCCTCAATTTTTATTTGACGTACGCGCTCTCGAGTGATACCGTAGCGGTCAGCTAACTGTCTTAGCATCATGGGCTTACCTGTGTCTATCCCATAGTATTCCGACATGATAGCCCGTTCCCTGTCATCGAGTTGGTCCAGGGCTGATCTAAGATAGAGCATCTTTTCTTCTGTGATATATTCTTCTTGATTCACCACAGGCATACAATCGATCAGCTCTGTTTCACTGTCCCCTATGGGAGCGTTTAAATATAGCGGAGGCGTGTCCAAGTTGTAGAGCTTCACCACGCTTTTTTCTTTCATTTTAGTAATTTCAGCTATCTCATTCAAGTTCGTTCGATTTCGCGTCCTTTGAGACTGGGAATCTCGAACTTTTTTCATCCTATATAGATCGGCTATCACGTTGACCGGCACTCTGACTACACGAGCCTGATCTGCCAGTTCTGTCAGGATATGGTGTCGAATCCACCACACGGCGTAGGTTATAAATTTAAAATTTTTTTTACCGTCAAAGGTACGAGCTGCTTTGATGAGGCCTATGTTCCCTATTGAGATGAGATCTGAGAGGTGTACGCCTTGATTAGCGTATTTCTTGGCTACTTTTACCACGAATAGCAGGTTGGCTTTGATCAGCCTATCCTGTGCCGTCTTGTCGCCTTTTTTTATCCTACTGGACAGCTCGATCTCTTCTTCCTGAGACAACCGGATTTTAGGCACGTCTCGGAAATAGGCTTCCAGGATAGGATCTACCTCGGTCATTTGACATCCTTAACTACAAAGAAAAAAGCTCTTTCTTATATCCCTTTATCTTTTCCAAGAACCGTTTGCGTACGTCTTCGGGGAAATTTTTGTTTTTTGACATATTAATAGCCGCGGCTATGGAAACCTCGAGTTTCTTTTTCCTTTGCTCCTTGGATAAAGCATCCTCCTCAGATATATTATAAAACTCCTCAGGTTTTGGTACCGGGGGTAAGACTGGGGCAGTCCGCATTCTCTTTAGGGGTGTCAAAATGATGCTCGCAGAATCTCCTTCTACAATTTCCTGGTCTTCTCTTTCATCCATACTGACCTACCTTCCTATGGTCGGTCGCCAGCGGGCGATGACCTGTAGATATTTTTTGGGATCATTGACGTACAACAGCACATTCTCTAAAGGCACAGTAAAAATCAGGTCCACTGCCGGATTTTTCCATGCTCATCCTCACTGAACAATCCACAACAAAAATTAATAAAGAATTGGTTTATGTTTCCGGGTCATCCGTTAAAAAGTACATTGGATCATTAGCTACCGTACCGCTGGTACTGTGCCTATAGATAGCCCACAGCAGTTGCAGGTCACTCACCGTATAGGGCTGAGGACTATCTCTTAGGTCCTTTTCCTCTATATCTACGTGACCACATTTGAACTTATTTAGCAATGGACATCCTCCAAATAGCTGTTACTTCATGCATCCCGCCTTCATTCACGTAGAGGGGCATGTCACTTAGCGGCCTGCTCAAAAACTCTACTATTTCAGGCCCTGCTCCTTGGTAGAGCCCAGCGCAGAAATTTCTAAGATATAGTTTGACAAACTCATCGTATTTTTCTACTGCCATTAGCCACGGAGTCTCTTCATTGCGATGTTTAGACATGGAGTAGTCGTTCATCTGATATTTGTCTTGCAGCCTCTGTATCAGACGTAGAGCATCTTCTTTAGTGAGATTAGATCCCATGCCTCAGCCTCCACACCGTAGTGGTCTCTACTATCCCACCATCATTCACGTGTAGGGGTAGTTCCTCTGTAGAATACCCGAGCACCTCAATTACCTGTTCACAGGCATCCTCTATGGTTTTATCGCCCCTATTGCCCAAAAGGATAAACAAAGGTTCTACTGACTCTTTAGGCAGTTTGGATAGCCATCCCCCTAATTTATTACATACCGTATCCATGGCATGGATAATTTCACGGTCTATTGTCTCTGATAGAGATAGGTTACCATTTTCGTCTGTGTAGGTACTCATCGGGCCACCTCCAGCCGCCATTTCATTACTATCTGTACATGTTTACGCTCATCGTTTATGTGTAGCGGTACCTCTTCCAGGGGCATTTGAAACAAGAATTTTAAGTCTGAATAATATAACCATTCATATAATTTTTCCGTGTTATTTTCCCTGTTACATATAATAAGCTTTCTTCTTATCATACGACAGTAGTGACCGGTTTCTTCTTTCAGATACCCGTACAGGATATAAAGCTCGTCTAATGTGTAAGGACTCATCTAGCGATCTCCAGACGCCAGGCACAAATTTCCGGGTACTCGTTTATGTATAGGGGCACTTTCTCTAAAGGCGTTTCAAAAATTATATCAGACCAGGGGTCAGGTGTACTATGGTTTGCTCTAGACATATAGCCCAAGAACTCACTCAATGATACAGTCATTGTGCAATCATGTTTAGTACCAGCATTATCATCATAGTGCCATTTTAATTGTGTAACTATGCAACCTTGGAGCCTTTCATAGAGTCTTGGATCTACATAAAAAGTTATTTTATCATTATAAATTGGTCCCCAACGTAGCCGGTCTACCAGTGCCCAGATCTCTTCCTCCGTGTATCGATTCATCGTGCTATCCTCAAGCGCCAGACCGCTATAAGCCCATCTTCATCGTTTATATACAGAGGCATATTCTCTAAAGGTTCTGTGTGAAACATACGTAAGACGCGATCAGTATACTCTTTCCGAAAGGTTTCGTCACCAGTTATTCTGCTTCCTGGATAATGTACTAGTCTATCGAGGTCCTCACAAGTTTTCACAATCAGCACAGAAGTTCCAACAGCCATTACCGCCTTTACTGTTTCACTTACTATGGCTATCTCCACCAACGAGTCAAACAGATTTTTTATTTCTTCCTGAGTGTATCTCATGTTATCTTTTTTGTTAACAATGCTAAAAAATGTATCCACTTTTTAACATTTAACCAAAAAATTTGAAAAAGTCTGCTTGCAGCTTAAATCCGCAAACCTTATCTTCACTGGGTTAAACAGAACCACACTATCGATTAGATCCCTAATAAAGGAACCATCACCGATTACTTTTCTAAGTGTATTTAAAGACCCATCAATATCAGCATTAATGAGCTTCCCCACAGAGCTCTGAAAAAGCCCCCTCTTAATCCTCTTGCCTAAATAAACTTTATGCTTTTTCACAGGCTCTAGCGCTAACCCATCACACTTAGATGTGTATGACTCCTCTTTACAAATCAAAACAATACCTACTAACTCACACTTGTACTTTAACATCTTCAAAAATAGCTTATGAGGTATGCTGGTAAATTTCTGATTCGAAATTTTACCAATATCGATGGAGTCTTTCCATCGCTTATTATACCCACAAACTATAGTACCGATATTCTTTACTATACAGTAGTTTACAAGAAGCCTCGTCATCTTATGAAACTGATCCCTGATGAAAAACTCTCTGTAGTTACTCAACTCATTCGATTTCTTACGGCATGCTCTGCCTCCTTTTTTATCTCTGAAAGATCTATTTTTTGCACTGATTTTATTGAAAAACTGGTTCACAGACTTAATAGGTTTACCGTCTAACAGAAAAGATTTATCTTTAGAGATACAAGCTGCTAAATTATTGACTCCTAAATCTATCGATAGATAGTTGTCCTGGTCTATTTCAAAATTAGCGCAGTCTACGTTGTAAATTATCTCTATTTCATACCTGTCTTTTCTCGGTAGTATTCTTATTTGATTAAACTTGCTAAAATCTTTGTCTACCTCCGGTATATTTATGGATATGTTTTCGTCTAGTATTATTTTGTTGTCTTTTATCTGTGAACATTGATTAGTGTAGATTAATAGATTTCTGTCCCCACGCTTTAAAAACCTAGGAGATCTCGGTTGACCGGTAAATTTACTGGGATCTTTTTTAAACTCTTTGAGTGATCTGAAATAAGATATCCAGTTTTTATCTAGTATCCTCAATATCTGCTGAGCCGCTTGTGCTTTTAGTTTTCTGTAGTTTATTCCATGCTCTAAATTCTCTGTCACTTTCATTATTCGATCTAGTTCATTATATCGTACCCACCTACTTGATTTATTTAGCTCTTGCTTTATGGTATAGTTCGCCTGATTATAGAGATCGTTGGATACTCTACACAGGGCATCCAGCTCAGCGCTTTTCTTTCTATAGTTAAATTTATAGACGAGTTTCATTTTTTTACTCTATCATCAGGTCTTTTTGTTTTCATACTCATATGATTATATTAGTAGATACTACAAGCAAAACGTTTAAGTGTAGTGTGACTAAGTAGTACAATAGCTTATGTTATGCATATTTTTAGCTACTATATGAAAGTCACCTAGCTATTCTCAGCCTCCAGGCAGCTATGTATTTTATAGGCTCATCGTTTATGTACAGGGGCACCTCTTCTAAAGGCACCTCATGGCAGATCTTTCTTACATTTGATCGGTACTGCAATAAATTGTTGATATCTCTATTACATACTTTCAACGTAACGTCAATGTTTATTATCTCATAGACACTCCGGGCATTGGTGACCGAGATACTATAGCCATCATAATAAAAGAGAAGTCTTGGGTAAAGCTTTGTGAATTTTGGTTGGTTAAATACTTTAGGTGTAGTTATTAAAGGCAGAGAGTCATATAGGAGCTGGGCTTCTTCTATTGAGTAGCGCATTCTTCAATATACTTTCATGGTATACAGCAATAAACGATTGGGTTATATCAGCCTATAGTGCTTTTCATCCCGAAAATATTCGGCATCGGACCCACGGATGTAGGGCTCTATCCAGATAACTTTCTGTTCCAAGCATCCTATCCCAAAATGCTGTACTTTGAAATGGCCACGGACTCTCTCTAACGGTTTGGGGCCCAGGAACCCTCCAGGGGCTTTAGAACTCAATTGGTTCCCAGAATATTGAGATCTATCGATCATGGTATCTAGGAGCCTATGAGCCTCTGTAGACTGCTTCTCGTAACGCTGCAGGAATTTACGTTTTTTAGCTGAGCTCTTTAATCCAGCCAATTTACCGCCTATATCGAAACCTGCTATTTTTTGAATAGAGACGTTCGCACAGTTTAGGTAGAGGAGCACCTTGGTGACAAAATTGAAAACCTCCAGTACACTGGGCCATAACTCAGGATCTGGTGATAAAAATTGTTTACTCCTCTCAATCGAGTCACTTATCTTACCCTCCCAGAACATCAGATGAAAAAACACCAGAGCATCATCATATTTTGCTTTATCTTCACCCGCAGCCAGGATATGTAGATATTTTGTGACCCCATCAACTTTGTTGTCCTCGGTACGAATAGCCACAGTCTCCGGTTTACCATAGTCCTGGAGCAGTATGTAGATACCCAGCAGCTCATGCTCACCAGTGTGCTCGTTATGAATATGTAGACCATTCCCGGGGGGTAGAGACAAATACATAGATCTGAAAGGAGTCTTGAGAAAAAACGTGTCCATATCTTTTAAATCAGTATCTATTAATTTATCACATAGACGTGGAGATATGTCGAAATAATTTTTATCTCGCCACAGGTGGTACATATGCTGAACCACGCTGGTCTCCAGTTTTCTTTGAGCCCGATCAGCATGCGTTTTTAAAGGAGATCCTAAAGCTCGGGAGAAAAACTCAGGAGAAAACAGTCGATCAATGAGCATCTCAGGTAAAATATCATTGTTGATATCGTAGGGTTTTAAAATGGAGAAGCCCTCTAAAAATGCAGGCCCCACAGGGCTGCTCAAAAAAGACTCTAGATGTGTCCTACGCATGGTTTTTATCCGTCGACAGGCTCACTATTTTGTTCCTGCCGGAGCCTTTCCTGGTGACAAATCTTTCGTCATTCCTTATGACAGCATACATGGAGACTCTGTTAAAACCCTTTGCTACGAGCTTGCCAAGAAGTTCACTCAGCAGCATAGACCCTTTTTTAGAAAGGATCTTATGGGCCTCTTCCACGAAAGCATTCCACTTAGTATTTCGTGGGCCCATGTGCTCGGTATATTTTGGATTCAGCCTGAAATAAGCTAACCCCTCCGTATTTACTTTTTCCAATACCGGCAGTCGATATATCCTCAGCATCAGAATCCTAGGAGGCTCCTGCGTTATGATATGCGCTATTTTATCAGCGATTTCACGAGCGTTCATTGTTTGGTCCCCTACAGCTTCTATGACTGCTCTTTTTAAAACCTGCGTATCTATGACGTTTTTACGCTTACCAACAGGTTTATCCTCCCCTACTGTGTCTTTCCATTCTCTGAGCGCTATTGTTCTTTTGTCTACCCATTTGAATTTACCTCTATAGTTCGATATGTAGGACACTATAGTATTATTGGATATCTCAGGGCGTGCCATCTGTATTATAGCCGTTATCTGGCCATACGTGGCAGGTCGTGCAATGAATTTTAGGGCATTTAGGATTAGATCAATTATTGTATCTGTGTTCAGGTGCCACTCGGCTAGCCCCCACATCCCTGTTTTTCCTATGCTCACTAGACGTTTATCCTTCCTTAATCGAGCTCCTGTGAGAGTCTTAGAGGCTTTTATAGCTTTATTGATATCCTGGAAGTGCATGGGTTTACCATACTCCTTCAGTATACGATAGGCTCTATCAGAGTAGATAAGGAGCTGGTCATCCGCTATACGATAGTGCTCGTACTCTACCTCTACAGCCTCGGGGAGTAGTTTCAAAGCAGTTTTCACAAGGGTAGAGGACAGTTTCATGTGCTCAGTCAGATCGTCCAGAGAGACCGTGAGGGATCTATCATGTAGATACTCCACCAGGCTGTTGCAGATGTCTCCCAGTTTGATGATGCTCTTTTCTGTTATGTAATACTCCTGCTCTTTGTACTCCACTCTGTTGTACCCCAGGCTCTCCATGAGTAGCTCGAGATGGTAGATGTAGTGCTGTTTATCCTCAGGGAGGCTCACTTCAGCGTCTTCTATGAGATCTTTTTTTATAATGATCCCGTCACGACAGTATTTCTCTACGGAGACCCTAAGATACTGTCGCACCCCCTCTGATAGGACACAGGAGGGCTTTTTTAAGGTTTCACCTTTCAATATACTCAAGATTTGATCGCAGCAGATATTAGCCAGCTGACGTATTCGTTCCCGGGTGACATTAAAATCTTTTCCGATACCGTCCAGAGTTTCTCTATCGGCAGGGTAGTGGCACCGACGATAGAAAATCATCTCGTATTTGGGTTTTCCAGTGAGCCTGAAATAGTCGGAGATCACCGCATGAAGCTGCTCCAGATAGTGCTGACCGGTGTCCGGGTCAAACGGGAGTAGTTGTGGTTGTGGTTTTCTCATAGACTATACTGCTTGTTGATGTCCCATATTTTCAGTACGATGTCATCTACCATGTAACAAATATACTTTTATCGATTAGCATAATCAAGTAAAAAATAGCCCAGTCAAAATAATGTGACCGGGCTATTTTACTCTCTATTCTACCTGAGGGTTTTATTTTGGAGGCTCTTTGTCCACCTGAATTTTGTAGATCCTCTTTATTGAATCGCCATGTTTGGAGCAATACCCCAACAGGTATTTTTTTATTTCAGCGGATGAGGAGCACCCGCAGTGATATTCCTCGATCCACTCAATACGTTTGGGTTTACTACTCATCGTAGTGGCACTCGTTTTCTTTGTCCATTGATTTTCCCCAAGGATCTCCAAATTCATCATCAGAACCGTCCGGATTGAGATATCTACAACCATTCCGATAGAAAGAAATATAGACATTTCTATCTGGACGTTTCCTAGCCTCCAACAGGGCGTGTTTTATAGCCTCGTTCTTATCCGGCTGTGGAAATTCATCAAGGGTTTCGTTTTCCCAGCCACGAAGGATAACAGTATATTTTTCATCTATAATCATCGGGTTACAAACATATTTTTTTGGAGAACTGATCCACACACTTTTATGTATACACCATGACTCTTAATGTTTGTATCAATATATCTCCCATTAAGACCGTAATATTTAGCTGTTATAATTACTTTCCTGATATTCGCAGGAGGAATAATAGCATCGGTTGTTGGTATCTGTGACATACAATCTTGGACTGTTGCTATAATAGAATCGACTGCCATTTTCTTCGGAAGACCTTTTATGACAACATCGGCTTTATCCATCCCACTCCAGCCAACGGCTTTGTATTTATTTCCTGATCCAAATACTGTTGGGGCAATATCCATAAATGTTTTTGCCTGACCAAGGTTGTGCGCTGTTTCTATATCCTTTGTAACAGTACTGGTAGTCACAAAATTACCCAATATGGTAGTGGACCCATCTGATTCTATTTTATAGACCATATGGTCTATCTCTATTACTGGAGATTTTCCAGCCGAATTCGTGAGAGACAAAGTTGATTTTTTAAAAAATGTTTTACCATTCGTTACAATATCAGAAGTGGCTGTAATAGCAGGATCCGCTATTTCTCCATATACTTTAACATTCATAGCTGAAGTCTGACCGGATGCAATAAAAGGTTTAAAGACCTGGCGTTCATCTGTGATCAGAATCAAATGTGAATTGACCTCAGCTTTATAAGCTACATCCTGACTCGATACTAAAGAGCCAATCAAATTATCAGCATATTTAGATTCAATACGCCCCTCTTTAGGAGCAAGGAATATTTTAGCCACGTCCGGATCGAGCCTATCAAGCACAGGTACTATTTTCAGGGTCATCGTACTCAGGGCTTTATAGAAAGGTGCTTTACTGACTGTAGCGATTACTTTTGCTTCTTTGACTCCGTCAGAAAATTTAGCTGCGACAGCAACTTTACCTATTTTTCCGGCTTTTAGTGGTATGATAATGAATGTTGCAATATCCAAAGCGCACCATCCAGCATTCTGCCAGGTGGCCGAAGTTTGACAATACGCATCCCTATAGGTCACGAATTGTCCGGATTCAGGATCAAGATAAGTCTGATCTGTACTCCCCAAAACACATCCAGCGTAGTTCAAACAACTACCGGCAAGAAGCCATACAACCGTACCAGCCACAGAACTGACACTATATGCATTACCTTCAAGAGATATGTTGCCATATTGAACATTAAGCGCGGATTTTTGAAATTCAACGAAAAATCCTTCAGACCGCTTGTCCGTATAATTGATAGCCATTATGACATTATCTGTTGCGGTCACCCCATGGGCAGGCAGCCATGTTTCAGAAAAGCTATCATCCAAAGGATAAATAGTGCCATTGATCAATATTTGTCCATCATCCCTCAAATATCCGGTAGAAAAAGTCGTAAGCTGATCATAGGGAATACTGGCGGTATTAGCTACATCCATCTTGAAAGAATCATAGGGTATCGACCAGACAATAGTCTTTTCCACCCCCCTTGTCCCATCGGACGCTATGGGAATCACATGGAACACTCCGGAAGACCCCCAGGTGCTCGTAAAGGAATAAGAAGTCTGCATAGTAGAAATAGGTGAGATCTGATCATCCCAAATTTCATACCCGGACGTACTTGAATTTCCTGACCAGACAATTTTTACCGTAGTGCCGGTATATGACGCAGTAATTGATGTCACTACTGGCTGGGGCCTGGGAACGACAGTTACAACCAAAAACTGCGTTGTGGTTTTTCCATCCTGATTTGAAACTACTAGGGTATATGTAGTGGTACTGGAAGGGCTATATGGAACCAATGTCCCGGACGTTTGTACGGATGAGCCGTTAATCGTAGCGCTTGAAGCATTATTTGTAGACCAGGAAAGCCGACATAGATCACCCAAATAAATCTGGTGAACGTCGGTTGAGAAGGATACAATACTAGGCAACGGCCACAATACCGTAATTGTCTTAGAGATTGAATTAGACTCACTGGATTCTAATATCAGGTCAGTTGGATCCACAGTAACTTTAAAAGTATGGGATCCCGCGACTGGAGCAGTAATAGTTGTAGATACTGTGATAGAACCATTAGCAAATAAAGATATAGGCGTACCGTAAACCTTACTTCCATCAATATAAAAATAGACATTTGTTGAACCCGCAGTATATCCATTTATTTCTGCAGCTATGGCTTTCAGAATAATAGGCTGAACAGCTGTAATAGCCTGTCCATTATTAACTGTAAAGCTGCTTATAATCAGATCGGGTAGAGGGGCATCATTCCCATGTGATTCTGTTTTACAGGCCCATCCTTGCTGATCCAGAGTCCCACTCGTTGGAATTCTTTGCGTGGCAGTAAATCCTGATACGTTCTGTTGTCCAAGAGTCCCCCTGTATAGAATTGTATATATCCCACAAACAGGATTGCTGGAAGAGAGAGTTACTTTAATCCTCATCGAATAATTATAATAGCCGTCAAAATAGGTGGTGTGTCCGCTTGCCAACCAATTGCGGGATGTGATAGTTAATCCACTTGCGGTATGGATCGTTGACCCTGGGGCATAAACAGGAGCCTCAGGGAAGTCATATTTATTTTCGCAGGAAATGTTCTGAATATTAGGGCCGGATATAGAAACATCGAGATATCCACCGATGGTAGCACTACTCATTTCGGGATTTAGAGTGACAGTAAAATAAAAGCTGTACCCCGTTGTTGGGTCCGGAATATCGTTTATGTTTATACTTGACCCAAGAACAGAATAGGAAGTAATCAGGACTGTCAAAACTGCTGAGATTTCTGATTTTGTAAACATGCATTACCTCCTTTTGTTTGGGATGCAAAATATTTATGGCTATTCATAATATAAGCATAAAGAAGAAAAATAGCAAATAAACTCCCCAAACCCTCTGAGAAAGCTGAAGGCCCGAGATGCATATAGCTCCTCAAGCCTTTTAGCTTTCTTTTTATCATTTTTCGTAGTAATCTTTGCTTGCTCATGCAGTTACGGGCTCTTCCCTGATATACCGGGAGACTTTACCCCGGACACGTTTCAGGATGAGGTTCACGTTCTGGGGGCTGCATCCAACAACCTCCGCGATGTCATTGCCCTGAAAACCGTCTAGAGTCAGATCAAATACTTTGCGCTCCAGCCCCTGTAGCCGTGCACGAATTTTGCCCCTGAGATCTTCCTCGACGAGGTTGTCCAGAGAGTCGCCCATCTTGCTACCTACAAAGTTGCCTATCTCATCGTAGGTAGGATAGGTTTTCACGGAGTCTATGCTGGCTTTCTTGTCTAGATGCTGCTCGAGCTTCTCGGACTCCTCCTGAGATTGTACGAACCGACATTCGTTTAGACGCTCCCACAGATCTTTCGAGTCACGGGGAGGCTCCTCAGCCATGTCGTTAGAGGGTATGTATCGGGCAGCGTGCTTGGCTCGTTGTGCGTAGCACTCACTCAGGACATGTTCGATCCACTTGAAAACGAACTGCTCGAATTTTTTGTCGGCGTCAATACCCAAACCCTGGAGCACTTCCTCACAGCAATCAGATTCCGAGATCTGATAGGTATTCTTCTTGTCCATGCCCATCTTTTGAGCGATGAGACGACGTAGATCGAACCTGCTGAACACGTTCAGCTCGTAGAGCTTGACCAACATAGTGTCGTAGGCGTCATGCTCTCCCTCGATAGTCGGGAACCGGTGGGAGAGCAGGTAGTGGAAACAGCGCTCGATGAGGTCTTTGTGAGTCTCGTAGTTGGTCCAGAAATCCGATACGATGCGGACTGCCATAGGAGCCTCCAATGTTATTTGATTTGGATATAGGTCACGCCGGATTCCGATAGTATACATCACCGTTAGAAAAAAGTCAAATAGCTACATTTCGACTCCTAATTCTTTCTCGATAGCGTCCTGAACCTTTTGCTTTTCCATCAGCTCCCGATTCGCCTCCAGTAGAGACTCCACGGGATCGATCTCCACAGGAGCCTCCGGTGTCAGAGACTGATCGATACTCTGCACGGATGCTAGGAGGGTATCCCTATAGTACCGCTCCTCTGCCTGCTTCTTCTCTGAGGCCTGTGCGAGCTGATAGAAACGGCGAGAGAGCCAGCGCCCTCCCACCGCCATCAGGATACATAGGGCCATTACCAGAATGAATTCCATAGGGTCCTCCCAGGTTTCAAACCTTGAGCAATTGACGGTACTTTTTCTTCAAGTCAGCCTCGGTAGCTTTATCCATGTCCTCCTCCAGCACCTCTTCCATCGCCTCATCCCAAGGATACCTCTGGTCGACTACCAGCTGAGTAATCCGCACACCCTGCTCCAGGGAGATGCGGT
>Ga0315274_10007832_pt1 | contig 15429 bp, 13 predicted proteins | sample YL17G02_20_MG_FD_203700 | JGI IMG/M metagenome (GOLD analysis project Ga0315274, IMG submission 203700) | Sediment microbial communities from Yellowstone Lake, YNP, Wyoming, USA - YL17G02_20 | ecosystem: Environmental > Aquatic > Freshwater > Lake > Sediment | place: USA: Wyoming | collected... | reverse complement strand
TGCCCAGCGGAGATGCGTTGAACACCGTGAACCCGCCGAGGTGCCACGTCGTGCCCGAGAATTCGCCTTTGTCGTGGATCCATCCGAAGAGGATCAGCCGGCCGTTCATCTTGACGATCCGTTCAGCCAAGTCGATTCCGGGTTGGGAGCCGGTGGCTTCAATGACCGCGTCGAGTTCGAGCGCCTTGAGCTGTGTAGCCAGCGTTTCTTTGTCACACTTTGAGGAATCGATGACGGTGTCCGCGCCAAAACGCTTGGCCATCCGCAACCGAGCCGGGTTGACATCGATTCCCACCAGGCGGTCGACGTACGACCGGCCCAGGAGTTGAATGAGCATCAGCCCCATGAAGCCGCAGCCGATAACGGCCACGCGGTCGCCCGGAAGCAGGCTGCACCGATCGACGCCCGTCACCACGCATGAGACCGGCTCCACAATCCACTGCTCATCCGGAATATCCGATTTGGGTACTTTGTGGAGCGACGATGCGGCGATGTTGGATACTTTGGCAAAGGAACCGCCAGCCACTCGGTCGCCTTCCTTTAGACCCGTGAGGCCTGGGCCGATCTTGGTGACGACCGAAAAACCTTCATGCCCAGCCGGCATAGGAAAGGGGAAAGAGTTTGTTCCGTGCTTGAATGCATATAGGTCCATGGCACAAATGCCGCACACAAGCGTTTCCACTTGGACCTGACCCGGACCCGGGTCCTTCACTTCCACTTCGGTAAGGCGAATCCCGCCCTTTTTCAGATAAGCGATGCCCTGCGTTTTCATATCATTCCCTTTTACCTGTTTCCGTCAGTCAAACGCTTCCAAAGACCATGCGTCTCTCCACTCGATCTCGATTCTTGTGTTTCTGATATGGATAGGCAGCCAGACATAACGGGAATCACCAAGGTCCTCTTTCGTCCACCGATCCGCCATGAAGATGAATGCGTTCGGTTTGCCTGCCACGGGAAGCACAAATGTGCTTTGGGCATGGAACGTAATCTCGGCGCCCGGACCCGCGCAGGGATTGCCGTGGACCGTCCATGGTCCAAACATGGAATCCGCCGTGGCGTATTGCGCTTCATTATGATCCCAGCCGCTGCATCCCGACGAAACCATATAATAGACGCCGTTATGTTTGAAGACCGCTGGCGCTTCCCGGCCCCTATGCCTTTCTTTCGCGTCGAACACGCGAACGCATTCCCCGCGCGGCGCGAGGTAGTCGTCTGTCAGCGCCACGACTTTCGTCACGCTGTTCCATTCCGATGAGAAAACGAGATACGCCTTCCCCTCGGCGTCTTTGAAAACGGTCATATCGCGGCTATCGGACTCACAAGGACGAAAGCTGCCCAGATAGGTGAAAGGTCCCGCGGGGAGATCACTCACGGCGACGCCGGTTCGGGCATACGCGTAATCGGCGTGGTCGATATGCATCCACATGACATACTTGCCCGTGGTCTCGTTATAGATGACCTTCGGCTTTTCCACCACCTTGCTAGGGTGCAAATCATGGCCCGGATCGTCGTGACAAGCCGGCAACACCACGCCCTCATTGTTCCAATGTATAAGGTCGCGGCTTGAGTAGCACGACACGCCAATCACGTCGACGCGAAAACCAACCAATGGATCCGGAAGCGTGGGGCCGCCCTTGTTTTCACCATACCAGTAGTACGTGCCATCGGCAAACAGGCCTCCGCCGCCATGCGCCTGAATCGGACGGCCATCGGCGTCATTCCAGACTTGGCCGGGACGGAACATGCAATCGTTTACGTCCACAGGCTCTCCTTTCGCGGGGCGACTGGCCCCGGGTGTTTTACAGTTGACCGCTCCCAGCAACTACGGAAGGGGTCAGGATATCTGCCGTGAGCTGGATGGTGTTCAGACCCAATTCATCCACGATCACTCCCATCCAATCGTCAGGTTCAGGGAATCGATTAATGGCGAAGCCGGTATTCATGCCAAGCTTCAGTTGCATACTTCTTGGTCCCCAAATGCTGCGATCACGTCCGGGTCGAGAGGATCTCGCGTTCGTAAATCTTGACCTCATTCAGCCACGCGGCGCCAACGGGCACTTCGTGGCTCATGCAGTAGTAGTCCCACACGGCCCCGAAGGGGAGGGTCTTGAGTTCTTCGAGCATGGCCAGGCGCGCGGTATAGTCGCCGTCTCTTTCGAGAACGCGAAGCTTCTCCGTGGGCTCCAGCAACGCCAGTAGCAAGGCCTTGATCATGGCTCGCATCCCAATCACCCAGGCCGCCACGCGGTTGATGCTGGCATCAAAGAAATCCAGCCCGATGCGTACGCGGCCGAGGTACCCGTTCCGGCAGATTTCCTCGGCAATGGCTCGCAACTCGTCCGACAGAATAACGACATGGTCGCTGTCCCACCGGACGCCCCGGCTCACATGAAGCAGGATTTCATCGAGGAAGGTCAGCACCGCCGTAATCTTGTCCGACACCGTCTCCGTCGGGTGAAAATGTCCGGTATCGAGAGTCAGCAGTTTGCCATTCTTGATCGCGTAACCCAAGTAGAACTCATGAGAACCGATCACGCAACTCTCCGATCCGATTCCAAAGAGTTTTGACTCGACCGAATCCAAGACCGCTTTCGGTTCCAGCTTCTCCTCGAAAATCGCGTCCAACGATTCTTTTAGCCGCATGCGCGGTGACTTTCGGTCGATGGGAATGTCTTTGAACCCATCCGGTATCCAGATGTTGCAGACGCATGGCGACCCGGTTTCGCGCCCCATATGTTCCGCAATCTTTCGTGCGGCAATGCAATGCTCGACCCAATATTGGCGGATGCCGTTGTCGTAACTGGACAAAGTGAACCCATCGTTCGCCTTGGGATGAGAGAATGGCGACGGGTTGAAATCCATCCCCAGACCGTGCGCCTTGGCCCAGTCAATCCAGCGCTGAAAATGCTTTGGCTGAAGTGCGTTGCGCTCGACCTTCTGTCCGCCAGTCTCGGCGTATATCGTATGCAAGTTTACGCGGTGCCGCCCAGGGATAAGGCTGTATGCCTTCTCGAGGTCTGCCCGAAGTTCGTCGCCGTTGCGCGCTTTCCCGGGGTAATTGCCCGTGGCCTGAATCCCACCTCCGGTGAGGCCCTCATCGCTCTCGAATCCGCCGACGTCGTCGCCTTGCCAGCAATGGAGCGAGACTGGGATCTGCGCCAATCTCTCCATCGCCTTATCAGTGTCGACGCCATACGACGTGTAGGCCTCCTGCGCCAAACCATACCCGTTCTGGACGGCTGTTTCTTTCAGATGTGGGAACACTGTTCAGATCTCCTTCACAATTTGATTCCATTCGACCGCGCAAGCCAGCTCCGCAATAGGCTTGCTAGAGATATCGGCCGTATTCGCTCACCAGCAGGTGCAAGGGGACTTCATCCTCTTCAATGGCCGGAAACCGTCCCGCCGGAGCAAGGAACCGGTTGTCGGTCTTGTCGTCATTGACGGCGCTGACTTCACCCACGAGGACCTGTCCCTTGCCCGGCTCGCCATAGAATCGGTGATAGACACTCTGTTCCATGCAGATGCTTTCGCCCGGAGTCAGAATAACGAATCCCCCAGGCTCCAGCACCCGCGTCACGCCGTCGACCTGCAATCGAACCGGTTGGTCGCTCAGTCGCTCGTCGGGCGTCGATCCCCAGATCTGGAGCACCAAGTTCCCACCCCCGCGGTTGATGATGTCTTCCATCTTGCTCCAATGGAAATGCAGCGGGGTCTCCTGGTTTTCGCGCACAATCATGGCTTTCTCCGCGTAAGGTTTCCTGTCCCCCTTGGCGAGATTGCCGTTCCGCAACGTGAAAAGCGTCAGCCCGCATTTCATGAAATCGCCCGATCCGAAATCAGTAATGTCCCATCCCAGCATGTTACTGATGATCTCGGCGCACGACTGCCCCTTGCCTTTCCAGTCCTCAGTGCGCCAGTAGGCCCAAGGAGGCAGTTTGAACTGGCGTAAGGCCAGAAAATCCTTCGCTTCCGCAATGATCCGATTGATCTCACTTCTCTTCACGTCGGCACCTTCCCTCTTTCTAGCCCGTCCCTACTCCAATTCAGGCTATAGTTTCCCACGATTCGTTGCAGGGATGTCTATAACACACGCCGAAAAGAGTGTCCAAACATTTCTCAATACGCTACACTGTCCCTATACCGAATCGGCTTCTTCTCGGGCAATACGGCACCAGCGGATGACGTTCTCCGGGTTTCTGCCGATGGTGTGGTTGTCTTTCATTATGACCTCCACGCAGCAGCCCCGTGTGATGTCCAGCGCTTGACGCAGCCCCTTTCGGACCCAGTCCTCATCCAGAGCGGGCACGGCAAGGGCAGCCGGATTCGGCTTCATGGAGAAGATATAGTTGTTCGATAGGTATTCGGCCATTTTTTCGGGATCGGCCCATGGGGAGACAGAGATGCGGCGGAGACGGGGGAACTTCTTTACTACGTGCCAGCGTAGGTGGAGCGGTTCGCAGCAGCCGTAGCAGTTGAGGCCAAACCGATCGAGAATGGGCAACTGGTAAGGGAAAACGAATTCCTCGAAGTGTTCCGGCGACACCTGGGTCGTTTCCTGGCTCTCCGCAAATCCCCACATGTCGCGGGTGCGTACGCGCCCGTCAAAATCCTTCTGTGGCAGTTCCGTGGTGTATCCGAAGCCGCCCGAGCCCACATAGCTCCGGTCGTTGTTTAGGCTGAGTAGGCCGTGGTTTTCCAGGTAATCAAGCTGGGCCAGCGTGCCGTCCCGCAGAAAGCTCATTAGCCGCTTCAGCCCTTCCGGTTCAAGGCACATGTCGAGCATCATCTGTTCTAGGCCTCGTAGCGAAATACACGTCCACGTCATTCCAAGCGTCCACCACCAAAGCCCCTTGAGTTCTACTCTCAACAGACCGGCGAACACCTCGTCCGCCAGCGCCACCATGCGGGCCGTGGATTCGCGGTTGACCGACACCATCGGGAATCGCAGCTTGCCCAGGTCATCGTAGGTCTTGATGGGAGCGTCCCACACGTAGGAACCTCCCGGGCCCCCACTCTTCTTGACCTCTCTCACGCCCCAGTCGGGTTCCCTGTCAACGCAATAAGAGACGGTAAAATAGGGCTCGATGACCCGGTCATCCCCCATCTGCTCTCCCCAGAAGATCTCCTTTCGCAGGGCTATTTCCCACTGCCGTCCCAGACGGCTCTTGCACTTCATCTGGTTCTCAGTGACGATCTCGTTCCAGCCGTTTTCCGGGTCGCACAGCACAATCGGACGCACAGACTGCAAGGCGTTGATCGCATACCAGAGTTGCCGTTTTTCATTCTGAATGGACACTGCCGCCAGCTCTGCTACTCTCGCGGCGAGGCCACGCAGGACATTCCTGTCGCGATCTCCTAGGGAAAGGTCCTCTGCTTCTTCCTGCGTCGCAAGAGCGGCCCGCGTCTGGTTGAGCATAGCGGGAACTCCTTTCATGAGGCCGAACCCTCCGGCCTTCACGAATGCTGGCCGTGACGCCTGAAACAGGGAGTCTCACAGGCTAAGGCCGAATCCATATCTCGCACGGTCCCACGCGTGTATCCAGGTCATCGGACTCACGCCACGATGGCGTAACGACCCAGGAAGGCGTGACAGACCCAGAAGGCGAGAAACCAAAACCTCTCCCCTTCAGCGCCCCCGGTTGATACCGGAGACAATAAAGCGGAGCGAGAAGCAGCCTGCATGCTGACGTTGCAGACTCCGGGCCGCCGCATCAAAGGCCAGCGGCCCAGAGTCGGGTATTGTAGACTATACGCTTATACCCTCTTTCGGACGAACAACGCGCCCGCCAGCGCCGACAGGCCCGCGAGAACTCCCAGCCCGACGAGGCCCGATACCGGCAATGCCGCTTTATTTACCTGGATGGAAATGGACACGTCATCCAGATAGAAAGAGGCACCCGGGGCGCCCACGCCCTCCGTCCCGGTCAAGCGCCATCCAATCATGCCCCAACTCAGCCCAAGTTCGGCGTCGTAGGGAACGCTCCACATTGCGTATTGCCAGCCGGGTGTACCGCCCCTGAGACCTGTGTCGTGCGTCTCAGCAACGGACGACAGGTCTCCGGTTCCATAGCAGTCAACCAGGAATTCGAGGCCTACGGACGAGGGCAGTTGGGACATGTCCACCCAACCGTCTATCACGAGCACGCAGGGCCAGAGGGGGTCGGGGTCGGGGAAAGACATTGTCAAGAGGGGTCCACCCGGTGTATCGTCGCCTGTACCGCAGGTGAAGTCACCGAGGGTTGACCCCCACGGCGTTCCGCAACCCGAGCTCCAGCCAACGGGATTCAGTTCCAAGCTGCAGGAACCGGTGCGAGGGTGGTTCGACGTAATGGCCAGGGCTTCCCCACCGCATACAAGCGCAAACCATGCACCCACGAGGTCTCCGCCGGGTCCCCACGGAGGCAGCCACGCAGCCGCGTCGTCTTCATTCGGATTGGTGCAGGACTCGAAACCCCCATTGGACAGAATATTCTGCCCGATCCACACATTGTAAGGTGGAACCGGCGGCTCGCCTTCACCCTCGCCTTCACCCTCGCCTTCACCCTCGCCTTCACCTTCGCCGCCAGCCGGGTTCTCACCACAAGCGGGGTTAGCCCAGTAGTCCTTGCCGTCGACGTCGCCCCAACCGTCGAAGTAACTGGCGTCCTCGAATCCGCCGTTCAGTAATTGCTCGCCCGCCGGACTATCGAATACGACCGAAGCATCGTCAATCAGCACATTGGCGGCTGGAAGACCGCCCTCTCCAGGAATCAGGTCGTCGCCGCTCTGATTGTGAACCTCGATCGCCAACCAGATCTCATCGCTGGCTCCCCAGCCCGAGCAGCCGCCGTACGCGGTCACCTGCGTCCAAGATAGCCCGCCGTCTACTGAGACATTTCCGAAGATAAGTGAATAGGCACCCGTTGAGGTCACCCGCGCACAGAACATTCCCACCTCATACGCCGGGTCAAGGCCCGAGGTATCGATCCAGACGGAAAAGGTAACGGTTGTAGCTCCGGTCGGTTTTCCCAAATGCTTCAGGAGAAGCTGCGGATCGCCGTCATCGACGTTGCCGCAGATTGTGTCCTCGCCGGCCATCCATCCGATGGGCGCCCACTCGAGTTTGTAGGCGCTTCCGTTGCGCCCCCCCGCAGTCACGTTCAGATCGGCCTGTGCGGACATTCCAACCGCAAGTACAGCCAAACACACGATGGCAACCAATACTCTCCACATAAGACACCTCCTTGCCCCAATGGCATTTAGACCCGCCTGCTCGGACCAAGACATGGACGTTGGACCGCCCACGCTCGTCCATTCCCGAACTCGCCTATACGCTCGACTCACGAGTTATCTCGCCCGGCGCCCAACACACGGAATGATTGGCAGCTGAGGCGCATGCGGATGGAAGCAGAAGCCTCGCTCGTGCCTCCCACGTCACTCACATGATCTGCCATACCCTTGCAGATACAAGCATTCTTAACGCCCACCGAGAACATTGCATGTTTTCCAAGAGTGTTAAACAATTATATGCCCTCCGTTCCGTTTTGTCAATAGGTTTGTTAATAGGCTGTTAATAGGCATGATCACGTCCCCTTCGCGCCTGTGTTTGGCAAGGGCCGGCCAGAACACATGAAGGCGGACTGCCTCTGTGATGGGCCTATGCCGCGAGAGTGCCCGGCATTTTGCCTCGTTCTTGCCCTTCAGGGGGCCCTTTCCGGATAATGCATCGGGAAGGCGTTGCTTGGTGTTTGTGGTGCACGGCTGATCGCCGATCAGCCTCGTAGGTCTGGCTCGCTTGCAATACTTGCGCCGATCCTGCACAATAGGATTTGTCGTTGAAGTTTGTTGATTGTATGAAGGGCTTGACAAAGTATAAAACATTTGCTATATTGCAACCATCTTGCGGGTACATGACCGACGCGGTGGGTGGCAATGAGCGCAGACAAAAGGAGAACGCAGATGCCTAGAGATAACTCCAAGACGTTTGCCTACTCGGAGATCACCCTTTCGCTCAGGGACGACATTCATCGCGGCAAGTACCATCCCGGTGGGCAGATGCCAACGCTGGTCGAACTGGCGGAGCAGTATGGAGTGAGTCACTCAACGGTTCGCTTGGCCATCAAGCAACTCGCGACCGAGGGGTTACTGGAAGTCCAGCAGGGACGCGGCACGTTTGTAGCCCCTCCGAAACAGCGGTACAACCCGACCGAGGATTTCGCAGAGCAGTTCGAATTGCTTGAAAAGACCGTACAGACGCGCCTGATAGATACGCGTTGGTTGGCGCCGCACCGGGACGCTGCGCAAGTTCTGCGGCTTGGCGGCGACGAGAAGGTCTGGTCGGTGTTCATGCTGCACTCCCTCGACGGACTTCCCGCAAGCGCTCAGGTACTGGATATCCCCAGGAGCCTTGCGGAGCATTTCCTGGGCGATTCCCGCAAGGCGCGGTCGGTTTTCCGTGTGCTGAGGCAGGAACTCGGCTATCGGAAGCTGGACATCGACGTAATCAGCGTGGACGTCCTCCTCGAGAAGTACTACCACAACCTGCTGGAGACGCCGACTGGGGTGATCAGCTATGAGATCCGGCGAGTCGTGTCGTGCAAGGGCGAACCGCTAATGCTCAGCTACGTGGCGTTGCGAAGCGACAAGTTCAGTCTGGACTTCTCGAGTCGCGCGCAGGGTTTCTCGATTCCTTGTGAGAAGGAGTCGGACGCCATCGTCCGAAAGACCCACCGCGAAGCCATGCGGGAACGGCTTACCGAGGAAGTGCTGTCCGGCAGTTAGGACGGCACCCGTGGTCGTCGTCGGCGCCGACGGGCCACGGGCCACTGGGTAGGAGAGAGGAAACGGTGAAGGAGTTCATGAAAGGCCTTCTGGCGAGATTCCTCATGGTTCTGGTCTGCACAATGGTCATGGTCTTCCTCTCCGAGAAAGTGTACTGGTATACCCAGGGATACGGTCCGTGGGACCTCGTGGTCACGTATTTCCCGGCCACGTTTGTTTTTGTGTGGGCCTTAGGCCAGTTTGAGGTGACGGCGGGCGCGGCATAGGCCCGAGGGGCGGTGCACGCGCATTTTCACTTACCTCCATGGATCTGGAGGTTGAAAGGAGGTGGCTAGGCGGCAATAGCAAGCGGGGAGATAATCTTGTGGGTCCTTAAACATTCACATGTCTGTTCATCAAGGAGGCTAGAGTCATGGATAAGAGAGGTTTTACCCTAATCGAATTGCTCGTCGTGATCGCCATCATCGGCATTCTTGCGGCGATCCTGTTACCTGCGCTGGCGCGGGCCCGTGAATCGGCGCGCCGGGCGTCGTGCGCGAACAATCTCAAACAATGGGGCATCATCTTCAAGATGTATGCCAACGAGGCGAGCGGCAAATTCCCGCCCTCCGGCGGACTTCGGGGAACCTACGGAGATGTGAGCGGTGCGGCGCTGTTCCCGGAATACTGGACCGACCCGGGCATCAGCTATTGCCCGTCATCAACTTCCGACAGCAACAAGTTGGGCTGGACTGGGGCGGATATTGAACAACTCAAGACGGGCTGTGATCCGCAGACGTTCGCCGCGCTGGTGGGTTTCCAGCGCTCGTACTGGTACTACAACTGGGCGTGCCCCGACATCGAAAACTTTCTGCTGGCTGCGTTGGGGGAATATTACCTGCTCTTCTCCGTCGGCAGTTGGAATGCCGGCTACGAGATCCCGGTTCCATGGAACTGCAGTGACCCCAGCCTTGCGGCCATACCCAGTACGGTGCCAGGGTTCTTCACCCACGGACGGATCAACACCGACTGGGACATGACCAGTGGCGCCTTGGAAGCCGCGTCAATAGGGGGCTCACTGTTCTTCACCTCCTACAGCGACGTGATTGCGGCCCCGCCTCCCAGCGGCATGGGCAAACGGATCTCGACTGTCTACCGCCTTCGCGAAGGGATTGAGCGCTTCTTCATCACCGATATCAACAATCCTGCAGCTTCCGCCGAAGCGGAGAGCAATATACCGGTCATGATGGACATGTGGGTGACCACTTGGTCTGACGAAGATGGCGGACTGAGTCCGGCGCAGTATAACCACGTGCCCGGAGGGGTAAACGTTCTCTACCAAGATGGCCACGTGGAATTCATCCGCCATGGAAGCGGGTATCCGGTTCCCGACGTGAGCAATGTGGACTACTCGAATTGGGGAGAACCGCCCAGCTTTCCCTGGATAATGGGTATGTGTATGGTGTGGCACAACAGCTCGTACTGATGGTTCCGGAAAGTGAAGGGTGCAGTTGTTGTAACGACACGGGGCGGCGTGGACTCCGCCGCCCCGTGTCCACACGAATCGGTGCGCGGGTTGCGCCCTTGGCGCAGGATCGGTTCTGCTGTGCGGGAATGGCGTCCGTCCGGAAGGGGTTTCCCCGGGCCGCAATAGGGCAGGACGTCATGCTCTTGTTCCCACCGGGATCTTCCCAGACCGGCAGTGAAGCTCCTTTCGCATCCCCAGATTAGAGGTACCGGATGAGCTCAGCACAGGTTGGCATGAACAGCGGGCCGTTGGTCGCGCGCGACCAGTTTGACACATACGAAGCCCACGTTGTGGTGCCTCGCTGGCGGAAATTCTGTTTCGGTTTGGGCGAGCTTGGTTTTGGCACGTCGGATTACTTCGTCGAGACATTCATGATGACGTTCTTTCCCGTCATCCTAAAGGCCAATCCCATCATCGTCGGATCGGCCCTTTTCCTCCCGCGGATTCTGGACGCGATCACGGGGCCCATCATGGGCCATATTTCCGACAAGACCCGCACGCGTTGGGGCCGCCGCCGACCGTACTTGCTGTTTGGTGCGCCCGCCGTAGGCCTGATGACCTTCCTGCTGTTCGCGGCCCCATCGGGGCTGAGTGACCGCGGCCTTTTCCTATACCTGAGTCTGATTGGGACCGTCTATTATCTGCTGTATGCCAGCGCCTACGTTCCATACGCGGCACTGGGCGCCGAACTTGCGGTCGAATACAATGAGCGGACCTGGGTGCAGACCTGGAAAAGCGTCATCGCGGCAGGCGCCGTACTGGCAAGCGCCTCCACTTGGCGCCTGGCCCGATTACCGATCTTCGACAACGAGCGCACCGGAGTCTTGTGGGTGGTGGCGCTGTTCAGCGTCTTCATCGTGCTGGCCATATGGGCATCGTTCTGGGGCACCCGTGAACAAGCCGAGAACCAAAAAACCGGGACCCTTAATATCATCCGCGCGTACAGGGAAACCTTGGGTAACCGCGGGTTTCTGCTTCTGGCTACCACCTGTGTCATCATCATGGCCACGTGGTTCTGCGGACTCTCACTCGGCAGTTTTGTCGGCATTTACTACGTCTTTGGAGGGACAAACCGCGACGGCGCCTCGACCATGATGCTGTATGGCAGCATTGTCACGTGGATCGCGGGGATCGGAGGAAGCCTGTTCTGGGGTTGGGCTGGCGTGCGCATCGGCAAAGACCGCGCGTTTCTCACTAGCTTGGTAATCGTCTTCCTGGTCTGTCCGCTTTCCTGGGGCCTGTTTTCTCCGATGCACCCCTACTGGCAACTCGTGTTCATTGGTTTGATCCAGTTGGCGTTCGGGAGCTGGCTCATCATACCCGCAGCAATGATGGCCGACATCTGCGATGCCGATGAACTCAAGACGGGCTGCCGACGTGAGGGGGCTTACAGCGGTGTCATGGGGCTTTTGATAAAAACCGCGGCCGCACTCGCCCTCATGATGAGCGGTATCATTCTGAAAATGACTGGATTCCAGGAAAAGCTCGACGCACAGCCCGCCGAGTGCATCAGCCGCTTACGCCTGCTCTACGTGATCATCCCCATGGTAACGATCGCTCTTGGCATTGCCTTAATGTTTTTCTACCCACTACGGGAGAACGTCGTGCGCGATATCCGCCGTGCGTTGGACGAACGTCACCAGCGGGCGCCCTCCTAACGTTGGACTCGGCGCCAGAATTACGAAGGGCTATGTTTCACCGGAAGGACGAGGAGATATGATAATGGACACAGCAACCCAGGCGGCAAGAAGGCTGGCAGGCCGGCTCGCCTTTGTCGTGATTTCAACGGCCATCGCCGTGGTTTTTTCCGAGAAAATCTACTGGTACATACAGGGATATCGCGAAGGCTTCATCCTCGAACTGCTCTGGGTATACCTGGCTCCGACGGTGGCTTGCCTGTGGGCTATCGAACACTTCCATGTTCGCCGCCTGGCTCCCTTTCTCCTGTGCGGCGCGTTTTTTGGGTTCATGGTCGAAGGCGTGATCGTCCCCGTCATCTACAAGGGCGGCCATTGGGACTGGTTCAGTATCTCCTACACACCGATGGCATGGCACGGCCCGATCACCATCTTTCTGGGATGGTACTACCTGCGGCGCGGCCTGATCGGGCAGGGTTGGAAGAAACTCGTCGCCGTCTGTGTCCTGTTCGGCCTGTTCTGGGGCGTGTGGTCGCTTTACTATTGGCTGCCGCGGAATTTAACCGACCCGAAGCACCTTGAGGAAGGATGGCGGCTGGGAATGTGGCCTGTGCAGGATTTCGCCGTCTTCGCCTTTCTTTGCACGACGGTGCTGGTCGTAGCTCAGATGCTACTGGGGGCCGGGCTGTGGGTGAAAGAGTTCAGGCCGTCGCTTGTGGAGAAGCTGTTGGTCTTGTGGGTTGGTTTCTGGTGGTTCATGAAGATGTCAGCCGCCAATGGCAACGGCCAGATCGAGATCCTTCTGCCGCCAATAATCCTCATTACGTTCGCGGCGTTGCGCGCCCATCAGTGGGCTGAGACAGGCCCGACACTTTATGAAGAGTTGGCTGGAAAGGTTCGCCTCCACCGGGTTTTGCTTCTGTATTGCATGCCCGCGGTTGCGGTTCTGGCGTATGGGCTGGCCGCGGTCTTGCGCCCGTCCGATCAGGTTATCGAAGCTGTCACCATTTACGGCATCATTCTTCCAGAGACGGTGTTAGGTTGGATTCTGTATCTTGGCGCCGTGCTGGTGTGTTTCGCGCGCGGCGCGAAAATGCTTCTGGCTTACGTGCGTCAGGGCGAGAACGCGATGCGCCCGCCGCTTCAGGCTGAAGCCGCGTGTGCCAGCGCTTCGGACAGAGAAGGTAGATAGATGGAATTGGCGAAGCTATAGGTGGATTGAGTATAGGCTGGATGATTGCGATTTCGGGCTCGGCGCTCCTGGTTCGCAGGGCTTGATGCGGCTGGACATGTGGCAGGAAGGGTACATGCAACTTACAGCGGGTATCATCGGATGCGGTAACGTCGCGCGGTTTCATTTTGCGGGTCTGAAGAAGGCCGGCGTCCGGCTCAAGTGGGTGTGCGACATCAACGAGGACGTGGCGAAGCCCTGGGCTAACGAATTTCAGGCGGACGTGACCACGGATTACAAGACAGTGCTGGCCGACCCAGAGGTGCAGTTCGTTACCATTACGGCCGACTCTTCAACCCACAGGAAGCTATGTCTGGACGCAATTGACGCCGGTAAGTCCGTCATCTGTGAGAAGACCCTGGCCGAGAACCCGGATGATTCCTTTGAAATTGTCGCCCGTGCGCGGGACCGCGGTGTGATCCTCTATACGTCTTACATGAAGCGCTTCATCCCGGCTGTTCAGAAGGCGCGCGAGTTGCTTCCACGCGTCGGCCGCATTATCTCAACTCACGTCCGGACGTACCAGTGCTGGGGCGACTTGTGGCACGGAGTGCCGCGCAACGGTTTCTTCGGGATCCCCACGTCCGGCGTGTCCCGCATCCGGCGCAGTTATGGCGGCGGCATTCTGTATTGTGGCGGCAGTCATATTCTCGATTTGGTGTGCTGGCTTCTTGGGCGTCCGAATCGGGCTTATGCCTCAATTGTCAAACCTGACGGTTTTGACTATGAGCTTCACGTGGCCGCGTTACTCGAGACCAACAACGGCGCCGTCCATTTCGATGCCCTGGCCCATCCATTCAACCGGATAGGATTCCTGCGCGATGGGTGGGACGAACGAATTGAAATCATCGGCAGCGATGGGCGGCTGGAGATTCTGAGCGCCCAATGGGACCAGTACGATGTGAAGTCTTCCCGCCTAACCCATTACGACCAGCAGTCTGGCAATGAAACGGTTTTCATGTTCGATCCAGTCTCCCCCTTTGAGCGGGCCGTGTGCTTCTTCTGCGAGCACATCGCGCAAGGAGTGCAAGGCAGCCAGGAGATAACTACAGGTTATGATGTTGACGAGTTGATTGCTCATATGATCAAAAGTATGGAACAGAGGCGGCCCCTGGACATTCACTGGCGTATATGAACGGATGCGAGCGAGTGCACAAAGATGGCGAAGGTTCCTCGTTGACGCGTGGTGTCATAAGGAATAAGCGAGCATGCATGCCAACAGATCCCTATATGTAAAATCGCCCTGGCAATTCGAGATGCGCGACAACCCGGTGGGCGAGCCGGGGCCGGGACAACTGCTGGTCGAGATCAAGGCAAGTGCGGTTTGCGGGACCGACGTCGCCATCGCCGACCGGTTGGCGAACGATTGGCAGAGTTTCGGCCACGAAGTGGCCGGAAGAGTGCGAGCCGTGGGACCCGGGGTCGAGCGGTTCCGCCCTTTCGATCTGGTGGCTGTCGATAGCAGTGCGCCATGCGGACGATGTCCGATTTGTCTACCTCAACCTTTTGGGAGAGGGCGTCCCGACCTCTGTCGGACAGTGGCCTCGTACGGCGGGTCGGCCACAAGGGGTTTCGGCGAACTGCTCCTGACGCCGCACGAGTGTGCGGTGCCTGTGCCGGACGACCTGCCGTATGAGACGGCGTGCCTTGTCGAACCACTAGGGGTGTCGCTGGACTTGGTAAGAACCGCCGAAGTCGGCACGGCGGACGATGTGCTGGTAATCGGAGGCGGGCCCCTGGGCCTAGGGGCGGTGGCATTGTCCAGGATGCTTGGGGCGAAGCAGGTGCTCTTGGCCGAGTTGTCTCATTGTGCCGCGCGACTGAAGGCCGCCGAGGCGTTCGGCGTGGACGGATTGATCCTCACCGACCGCACACCCCTCCGGGAATATGATTTCGGGGACAGGAAGCCTACGAAAACCCTCGTTACGGCGCCGCCTCCCATGTTGCCCGAAGCCATAGCAATCTCGTCATTCGGCGGCGTGGTGGCCTTTATCGGTATCGCGTTCGGGCCGGCGTCCACAATCAGCTTCGACGCAGACCAGTTTCATTTCAACAAGCTCCAGTTGCGTGCGTCTCATGCATCGCCGGGCACTCACGCCGCCGAAGCGATCCGTTTGCTCACCCTCCATCCCGAATGGGGCGATGTCCTGGTCTCGCACAAAGTTCCGATGAACAGAGTCGGTGAAACCATGCTGCAAATGCGCGAAAGCAAATCCAGTTTCGTGAAGATTGTAGGGGTCAATGAATCATGACAACGCATATGGCGGCGAAGCGGTGGAGGTGGTCGCCAT
>Ga0315274_10007831_pt1 | contig 15430 bp, 9 predicted proteins | sample YL17G02_20_MG_FD_203700 | JGI IMG/M metagenome (GOLD analysis project Ga0315274, IMG submission 203700) | Sediment microbial communities from Yellowstone Lake, YNP, Wyoming, USA - YL17G02_20 | ecosystem: Environmental > Aquatic > Freshwater > Lake > Sediment | place: USA: Wyoming | collected... | reverse complement strand
GTACCCGTCTCATCGTGCGGCCGCCGACATCGCTTCCTCCGGTCGGCCCGCGAGTCTGACCGCGCTCGACCGGCGCTTCCGCCTGCGCGAAGGGAGGCCGCTCTTCATCGTCAAGCGGGCGTGGGCGGAGGCGGCCGGCAGAACTGCGCGACGGGAGATTGGCGCCCCCTCCCTCTCCTCGAACGCGTGGCTTCTGCGCTTCGACCCCGGCGTCGATCTGGCTGAAGCGCGCAAGGCTTACGAGAACGATCCAAACGTCGTTTACGCCGAGTTGAACTACATCGGCTCGCTCTCCTACGCGCCGGGGAATGATCCTTTGTATGCTCAGACGCAGGCGAATCTCGCCTTGATCGGCATGGAAGCCGCTTGGGACGCGCAGCAGGGCGCCGACTCCTCGATCGTCGTGGCGGTCATCGATTCGGGCGTGGACCGCAACCACCCGGAATTGAGCGGCGCGATTCATCCCGCTTCGCATAATTTCACCAACGTGCTCACCCCGAACTCTATCTTCGACGACAACGGCCACGGCACCCGTGTGGCGGGCATCATCGCGGCGACCGAGAACAACGGCGAGGGAATCGCCGGGATCGCTTTCGGCTGCCGGATCATGTCCCTCGACGTTGCCACCTCCTCCGGGCAGACCTCCTCATCCGACGCGAGTGAGGCGATCAACTGGGCCGTCGCCAAGGGCGCCGACGTCATCAACATGAGTTTCGGCTTCAGCGCCCGCAGCACCTTGATGGAGAACGCCTGCGCGGCGGCCGACGCGGCCAACGTCCTCCTCGTTGCCGCGGCGGGCAACGCGAACCAGGGCAGCTTCCCCCAATATCCCGCCTCCTTCGACACCGTCATCGGCGTCGGCGCGGTGATGGACCTCTTGGGCGCCTTGATTCGCGCTCCTTGGTCCAACTACAACGGCGACGAGACGAGTCTCGTGGAACTCGTCGCCCCGGGAGAGAAGATATTCTCGACCATTCCCGCCTCCCAATATGACGGTCTCTACGGCTCGGGGACGAGTTTCGCCGCGCCCATGGTGTCGGGCGTCGCCGCCCTTCTGAAAGCGAAAAGCCCCTCGCAGTCCTCGCGCGCCATCCGCGCGCATCTGGGCGCCACGGCGGACCCGCAAGGGGATTGGGCCGGCCGCGGCTTGATTGACGCCGCGGCGGCCTTGAGCGCCGACATCCCGCCCGACCTGCAGATCGTGGGCTGCGAGATTGACGACGCGACGACGCGGTCGATAGGCGTGAACAACGGCGACGGACGCCTTCAGGCGGGAGAGACGGCGGTCTTGCGCGTGAGGCTGGAGAACAGATGGGGCGACGCCGCCAACGTGACGGCCGCGTTGAGCAACCCCGACAGCCAAGTCACCGTGACCGATTCCACGGCGAGCTGGAACGACATCCGGTCGCACGCCATCAGCGTCACGCAAGACGACTCCATGGAAGTGCAGATTGACGCGAGCACGGGCGCAGGGGTGACGACCTTCAGCTTGGCCATCTCGTCCGACACCGCCTCCTACTCGCGCACGAGCGCCTTCACCGTTCCCATCGAGTCCTTACTCTTCCTGACCACGAGCACGATCGGGCTAGACACAACCTGGACCTCCGACAACACCTACCTCGTCCAGGGCAGGATCTCGGTTGTCCCGGGCGCAACTCTGACGATCGACCCCGGCACGACCCTCCGTTTCACCCCAAGCGGAACTCTGGAAGTTCGGAGCGGCGGCGGGATTCGCGCTGAGGGAACGGCCCGGCGCAAGATCACGTTCTCGTCCGCGCTGGCGGAGAAGAGTCTTCCGCCGCCGGACGGCAAGCCCGCTTACGCAGGAGTCACGGTCGCCTCCGGCGCCGCGACATCGAGCTTTTCCCACTGCACCTTTGAGTACGGCCCGGTGCGCGACGAGTCGGCGGCCAGCACAATCGCGGACTGTCTTTTCGATCACACGGGGGGCCAATACAGCCTCTATGCCCCCTCCGGGTTAAACCCCATTCTGCGCTGCACGGCGCAGTTCAACCGCGACCCGACTTACGCCTGTGGAAGCGGCATTGGCGCCGGCAGTTCCAAAGGCCTGACGAACTGCGCCGCCACGGGCAATCTGGGGTTGTTCGGTCTGATGGGCGGCGTCCTCGAGGAATGCCTGGCGCAGGAAAACGACGGCCACGGAATGGCGTGTTTTTCTGTCGCCCGGTTCTGCCGCGCCGTGAGAAACGCCGGTCGCGGCATCATCTCGCTGGGGGACGTGGAAGAGTGCTTTGCCTCCGGAAACGGCCATAGACTCTCCGGCACGCCTGGATGGGGGATCTACGCGTTGGATACGGTGAGATCCTCGACCGCCATCGGCAACTATCACGGAGTGCACGGCGGAGGGGTGCAAGACACGACCGCCTCGGGCAATGGCCCCGAGGGGGCGCCGGCGGGAACCTCGTCCGACAGTGTGGCCATCGAGGCGCGAGTGACCACCCGGTGTCTCGCCGTCGACAACAGCGGGATCGGCATCAGACTGACGACAGCCACCCTCACGGACAACTTCGCCGTCGACTGCTACATTGTCAGAAACGGTCAAGGCCTCATCTTGACCGACGCGGCGATGCATAGCGGAACGGCCATCCGTTGCCGGATCTCGGAGAACGTCGGCGACGGCGTCACCTCGGGAAGCGTCCAGTCATGCGTCGTGGACCACAACACCGAAGACGGTCTGAGCGCGCCCCGCGCCGCGCTCAACTCATGGGTTGTTGAGAACGGAGGGACGGGGATTTTCCAGCCCCGGGAGCATGTTGGAGATTGCGTGATCGAGCGAAACTGGGGTGAGGGGGTTCTCGCGCCGCGTTGTCCCATCAGCGGCTGCACTGTTTCCCGAAACGGCGGGGTGGGGGTGGCGGCCGGAGGCAAACCCTCTTGGGGTTCGGATGTTCAATCCGCTTACATTCAGCACTCGAGCGTCTTCGGCAACAGGGGTTGGGGCGTCTACTCCGTGGACATTCAAGACAGCAACCTCTTTGCCAACCAAGGCAAAGTCAATGGCCAGGGAGACCAGAGATTCGACTACGTCGAGGGAAGGCCCCCCACTGAGATCGGGTCGGCCACACGCATCTACTGGGGGGAGGACACGATCGCGTCCATGAACCTGCTTCTTACGCAGGGAGAGCGATGGAGCCCCAGCACCGCGGGAGCGAGCGACTACATGGACGTGCCCGCGATTTTCGATTCCAAAGACGATGGCCGCGTTGCTCAAGTCGACTACTGGGACCTCTCCGGCGCGCCATGGCTCGTGTTCTGGAGCGTTCCCCTCCCCAACAACGAGCCGCCTGCCTTCCTTCACATGGTGACGCCGAATCTCGATCAGGCCATAAGCGCCGGCCCCACGACCTTCACCCTGATTTTCAGCCAGGCGATGGACACTTCCGGGCCGCCCTCCGTGACCTTCGGTTCCGCCGCGCCCTACATCCAGCACGTCGTCCGACCCCGGGCGGGACCTCAGCGGGGATGGGTGAATCCGTGGATATGGGAAGGAGCGTTTGTGATTCGTGACGACACCGGCGACGGACGCCAGCACGTCCGCGTGGCGGGCGCTGAAACCCTTGACGGCCGCCCCATGCCTCCCGATTCGGGCAACGAGTTCGACATCGATCTCGAGGGAGGGCTGTGCGCCAACAACGGTCTGGCCAGCGCGCTGACGGGCACCAACATGTACCTGGAGTGGGACCAAAACGGCAAGCCGGCGGGAGCGCAAGGCTACAATGCGCGCAGAAGCACCACGGGCATACCTGGAACCTATTCCAAAGTGAACTCCTCCCCGATCACCGGCCCCTCCGGGGGAAGCGTATCGTACAACGACCTGGGCGTCGGTCCCGGAACGGCCTATTTCTACGTCGTCGACCTCGTCGACGGCGGCGGCAACTCCACCCAGTGGACGCCCCCCTTCGTTGGGATTACACCCGGAGACCCCTGGACCCCCACGCCCGAAGTGACAGCCACGCCGACGCCGACGCTCACTCCGGCGACAACCCCCTCCCCGACACCCGAAGGGACGGCGACGCCGGGATTCACTTCCACCCCGACACCCACGCCGCGCGCGACCCATACGCCGACGCCTGACGTGACGGCAACGCCCACAGTGAGCCCCATCCGGGCATTGATCATCAGCTTCTACAACATCATCCTCGCTCGCGATCCCGAGCCGGGCGCCGTCGAGGCCTGGGAAATCGGCTACTTCGAGTACGCCGTCAGCTTCAACATCGACGTGCGGTTCATCCCGCGCGAGATGGCGCGCCTGTTCTTCCTCTCCGAGGAGTACGCCAACCGAAGTCGCACGAACGCCGAGTTCATCACCGATTGCTATCAGGTGTTTCTTGGCCGAGCGCCGAGTCAAACGGAGCTCGACAATTGGCTCGGCGGGGTCTGGAATCGCGCGCAGGTGATGACCGTCTTTTCGGAGTCGGAGGAATTCGCGAACCGCATCCAGGCGATGTACCCGCAGTACGGAGGCAACTCGACGCGCAACTTCGTCACCACGATGTACGTCGGCCTGCTCGATCGATTGGTGGACAGCGCGGGGCTGGAGTACGCGGCGGGTCTCTTCGACGTGGCGCGGCTGCAAGGCGGGATCGAGGCCGTCCGCGCCCAGGCGAAGCAGATGGGACGCGAAGTGATCGTGTCGCCCGAGTTCCTGTCGAAAGGCCCGACGAACGAGGACCGCGTGGTGCGGCTCTACCGCGCTTTCCTCGGCCGCTTCCCCAACGATTCCGAGATCGATTACTGGTCGGGTCTCCTCGACGCGGGCGTCCTGACGCCCAACGATCTCATCGACCTCTTCGCCGAAGCGGCGGAGTTCACGAACCGCCTAGACGAGTTCTTCTAGCGGTCCCCCCCGAAGGGGGGTTGTGGCCTCGCCGCCCTCGGCGGGATCCTGGAGTTTGGCCGTTTTGAGCGGCGGGGCGACGCCCCGCCCTATACCTTATCCATCTGTTTCCTTCTTTTTTTCTCCGAGTTCCTCGTCCAGTCGCTCCCGGAGGAACCGGGCCCAACGCTCGAAGCTCTCTTTCGCCAGATTCCACTTGTTGTACGTCTGGCCCCACTTCAGGCGTCGGCCGATCCGTCTTTCCACAAAGGCGCCCAGCGGTTCGCCCGTCAGGGAGTCTTGCAGTTCCGTCTCAATGGACACGACCCGCAGGTCGATGGGGACTCTGGCGGGAGCGGGCGGAGCCACCTTCAGGAGCGGCTTGGCTGGCCGTACGTTGGTCAGCGCCAGTCGAAGGCGCAAGACCCCCGGTCCAGGGTCGCGGACAACGGGATACGCCTCCTGGAATGCCAGGACCGTGGCCTGGAGAAGGTAGTCTGTCAGGTCCCTCAGATCCTCCGTTTGGACCCTCCCGCCTCTGATTCTCGGGTGGTAGTAGACGAGCACCGGATCGATCATGATCTGGGAATACTGGTTCATCTTGACTTCGGGATTCCGGCAAGCCATCCGGCCCTCTTGACCGGGAACGGCGTGGAGCCGCGAATAATCGCTCAGGAAACCGGCCGGAGCAGAACGCTTGGTCGCGCAGGCCGACGCCGCAAAGGCGGCGGCGAGCATGAGGAAGAGCGAGAGGCGACGAGGTTGTGGGAAACGGTGGGCCATCTTCTTCTCCTGGACCGATTAGGCCCTTTGGGGCCTGTCAGAATCGGCGCCGGCCGGGCGACGCCATTCTCTCGGCGATCGCGCGAACGTGCTCGGGACCGGACCCGCAACACCCGCCAATGAAGCGCGCCCCCGCCTTCAGGAGCGGCTCGACCGCATCGGCGTAAGCTTCGGGCGACGCGCTGTAGACGACGTTTCCGTCCGGCCCAACTTGCGGAAGCCCGGCGTTGCCCTTGATCCAGATGGGGAGATCGGACCCGCAGGCGGCGAGTTTCTCAGCGATGCCTGCAAAAGTCTCAATCCCAACGCCGCAGTTGGCGCCTACAAAAGCCGCGCCCGCCGTTCGGGCCATTTCACAAACTTGCTCGATGCTCACGCCCATCATCGTCCGGTCATGGTCGGCGCCCGAATCGAACGTGAAGGAAACGCCCACCGGGAGATCACAGGCGCCCAGGGCGCCCCGCAGAGCGGCTTCGGCTTCGACGAGGTCGGTCTGCGTCTCGATGACGATGGCGTCGGCGCCGCCTTCGGCCAGAGCGGCCGCTTCTTCGGCCGCCGATTCCTCCACCTCTTCCGGGCCGATCTCGCCCATCATGACCATCTTGCCGCAGGGCCCGATGGAGCCGAAGACGTACGCGCGTCCCTCGGCCGCCCGTCTGGAGATCTCGGCGCCCGCCCGCGCGATCTCGGCGGCGCGGTCCGCCAGGCCGTGGCTTGCGAGCATGATGCGATTGCTGCTGAAGGTGTTGGTGAGCACGACCTGCGCGCCCGCGTCCACGTATGCCTTGGGGACCGACAGAACCTTCTCCGGGGCCTCTAAGTTCCACGCGTCGCAGATCTCGCCGGCCTTGGCGCCGAGTTTGATCATCTCGGTTCCCCAAGCCCCGTCCGCGCAAAGAGGCGGCAGGTCCTTCAGGTTCCCGCGCGTCAGTTTATGGTTTGGATCGAAAGCCATGATGCGTCTCGTTTCCCCTTGGCAGCACGTTGCGTTCCTCGAGTGTTCGCCGACAGGGCCAGCTGCTCTCGCCATCATACGCATGACCCGAGAATATGCAATGACGCTTTGGTTGCGCGCGGTGAAGAGGAAGTTGGAGAACGCGCAGGCCGCGCTTCGGCCGACGCGTTGCGCGCCGGCCGGGAAGTGGAAAGGCCCCGTCTACTCGAGCGCCAGCAAGCGGTCCCTCGCGTTTCCGCTCACGCGGACTCGCAGGCCGTTCGATGTTCGGACGACCTCGTGCCGCCATCCGTCCGGGGGATGCTGCTCGACGACTCTCGAGGGCGCGGCAAATTCCCGGCTAATATCCACCGTGCACGCGCCGTCGTCCATCAGGTGGAGAATCCAGCGGCCTTTCTTGTCTTGGCGCGTCAGGATCGCTTGTTTTTCGGGAGGTGAAACGGCGACGGGGACCGAACCGACGAGCGCGTCGATCGTGGCGCGCGCCAACTCCATGTCGCGGGAAGCGGCGAGATAGACGATCTTTCCCTTGCCGAGTCGCCGCGCGTGTAAGAGGGGGACATGCCTCTCCCCCTCGACGCCCGTCAGGACCGCGGCCCCGTCGACCGCGCGAACCATCGTGACGGGGCCCTGGATCCGCTGAAGAGGCAGGGTCGTTTCGCGGTCGAGGTGGATCGGCGGCAGACCGCCGCCGACGCTCTTGCCCGCCAGAAGTCCCGCGGTGTCCAGCTTGAAATCAAAGCTCATCATGCCTTTGCCGTCGAGACCCGCGTGCACGGAATCCTGAGCCGTGCCGTCGCACCATTCGCGAGTCCAGAGAAACCATGTGCCGGACGACTCAAAGCGCACGGAATAGCGCAGCTCGGCCGAGGCGTCTTCGTAATTCTCTCGCACGGCCGCGGCGTCGAACGGCAGGGCTTGGAGAAAACCCCGTCCGGCGAAGCCTGGTCGGTCGCGGCGCTCTTCCCAGAGAGCGGGGCCTCGGTTGACGCGCTCTTTGAAATCCTCCGCCTCAAAAACGACCGTCCCGTCCGACTCCGCCCAGAATCCATTCCGCAAGGCCCCCGCCGCCGGCCCGACCTCGGAAGGGACGAGGTCGGCCTTCCTGGTCAGGAGAATCCGGTCGACTCGCGTCCCCGGCTCGCGCATCCACACGTTCAGGGTCCGGGTCCCCGGCTCGGAGACGGCGAAAGCGGCGCGCTCGCCCCCGATCTTCAGGTTGCTCCACTTCCATTGCGGCGAGACCGATTCCGCGTCTTGCGGACCGCCGGCGTAAGACACGCCCATCTCCCCGGCGAGGGAGAAATCGTCGCGCATCGCGCCGGCCTCGTCGAAAAGAAGGGCGGGGCCGGCGATCAGGAGTTGCCCGCCCCGGCGAGCGTACGCGCACAACGCCCTCCGGGCGTCGCCGTCCAAGCCCGACGACTCAAGAAGGACGAGCAGTTTGAACTGCGAGAGATCGCGTCGCGCCAGATGCTCCGACGCGATGAACTCCAGCGGCAAACTCCGCGCGAGATAAGGCTCCGTCAGGCGGCGCAGTAGCGCCATGTGCGGTTGGCGGCTGTAGCCGTCGTAGCGGAACCGCGTCGCCTCGCTGAAGACCACGCCTGCGTAGGGCACGGGTTTGGCGTCAACCAGATAGGGCTCGATTTCTTCCACCATGGCGTAGAAAGGGGCGAGGTCTTTGTGGAACCAGTCGGTTTCGTTCGGCAGGGCCGTGGCGCCGTTCACCTCGAAGTAAGAGTAGCAGCGTCCGCCCAAGGCCATGCACGTCCGGCGGGCCCGGTGATCTTCCAGGATCTTCCCGGTAATGACCGCCCCCTTGTTGAAGACGCCGTTCAGGAAAAGCTCGCGAAAAGGATCCGCGAACTCGAGATACGCAAGATCCACGTACTTCGACGCGCGCAAGTCGCAGGCGTTGTCGTCGTTAAACCAGTTCTGCCAGATCTCGACGGACGGCTTGACCGCCTTGCACGCTTCGTAGATGCGCCTCATGCAGCGCGTGATGCTCTCCATGCGGAACCGCTCGCGCCGGCGCCAGTCCGGCCACTCCTCGGGCATCTCGTCGGCGAAAAGCTCTTTGTGGAACTTCCGGCAGTCGGCGCAACGGCACTGCGCGGGCTGATCGAGAATGTCGTAACGAAGGCCGTCGATCGGATAGTGCGTCAGGACCTCGCGCGAGTACTCGATGACGAGATCCGTGTAGGGCGAGTTCAGACAGATGAGGGGCCCGAGCGGGTTCCCAAATGAGACTTCCGGGTGTTCGTTGCCGTACTTGATGTTCCACCCGATGATGATGTAGCCGAGACAGGCGATGCCTTGCTTGTGCAGCTCGCGGGTCGTCTCGCCGAAGAAATCGCGATCGCAGCCCTTCAGGTACGGGTACGGCTCGCCGACCTTCGTCTGGAGGTACGTCGTGTACCCGCCCTGCGGCACGGCGAGCATCAGGGCGGCGTCGAGATGGATGTCTTTGCAGAACTTGGCGTAGGCGACGGGATCGTACTTCGAGAAGAAGGAGCGGAGTTCTTCCTCCGCATAGCGCTGCTTGGCGCGGGTCGGCGTGTTGTACTCCAGGCAGATTTGGCGAAAGCAGCGCGAGGCGCCGATCGGCTTGTAGGCCGCGACCTCCTCTCGGGTGAAAATCGGCTTGCTTCCGCCATCGCCTCCCCATGTCGGGAGAGGGACCGAGATCATCGTGAAGCAGCAGAGCCCAATGAGCGGCGCCGAACGCCTTGCCGTTCCACCCCCTCCCCGCGTTCCCCTGAATTGCCGGTCCGCCCTTCTTCTCTTCGCCGCCATCGCGCTCTCTCTCTTTCGAGCTCTTGATTGCCATCGCCCTTGTGGGGGGTCCCGCAATGCCCGCCGCGGCGTGAGCGCGCCGGACGGCCCGCGGCGCCGGATGCCTCGCGCCCCTCGCCGCCACGCGAGGTCCATGCTCCCAGAAAGCGTCTACTCTGAATAGGGGTCGGTGGCCGAGTGGCGCGCGCCGTCCTTGACCCAACTGATCGGAGGCCGGGGCATGCAGCGGTAGATGTCGCCCAGACTCACCGTGCCGTTTGTGGCGTCGTAAGTGGGGTTCGTGGCGACGTCCACCCAGGGATAGGCGCCGATCCACGTATCGTCTTCGTGGTTGGGTCCCATGGACACAACGGCGAAACAGTTCCTCGGCCATTCCCTGCCGTCGTAGCTGCGGTTCGCATTCGTGTCACTCCCGCTGGTGAGCTGGTAGAAATCCCCGTAGGTCGTCCCTGCCCGTTTGAAGGGATCTCGCAGCTGCGCCTCGGTAATGTAGGCGACGGGGGTGGAGAGCACGTAGCCGGCCGAAGGGATCTCGTACTCCCAACTGGGATCCGTCGGCCAGTGGACGTGCCACCCGCCCGGATAGCTGTTGGCGTCGACCCGGTAGGCTTCGAGAGCGGTCGCCACCGAGCGCAGGTCGGAGTGGACGCGCGAGACTTTGGATCGCACCTGGGCCTCGAGGAAGTTGGGAACGGCGATGGCGGCCAGGATGGCGATGATGGCCACGACGATCAGGAGTTCGATCAGCGTGAAAGCCCTGCGGGAGGAGTCCCCTTTTCGGTTCCTCGCGTTCATTGCGTTCTCCCCGAGCGGGCGCGCGCGGGGTGACCGTCTCCGTCACCACCCAGGCGTCAGGGGGCAGTTCAGGTCGCCGCCGAACCGACCCACGTCCCCGAGACTCTTCGTCCCGTTCGTCGCATCGTAAATCATGTTCCAGGCGGTCACCTCGTCGTGGAGATACTCGTAGGAGTAAGGGAACCGCGCCATGCCCTGCCGGTACACGTCGGACGACTGGTACTCCAGGCCCTGAATGCGGTCGGGGCCGTAGCTGTGCACGCAGTAAGCCTTGCGGTGGTAGGCTTCCGGGAGGCAGGACCTCCCCCATTGGCCCTCAAACGTGACGTACCAGTACGTGGCGTTCCATTCCGAATAGAGCGAGGAGGAAGCGAAGATCGACGGCTGCGGGACGAACGGGTCGCGGAGCATCGTGGAAGTGATATAGGCGACCGGCGTGGAGAGCATATAGATGTACTGCAGATAGCCGTACGGCTCGCCCTCGATGTCGGGGTAGCGCCCGTGGTCCACGACGTAGGCTTCGAGGGCGGTCGCGGCGGAGCGCAGATCGGACTTGACGCGCGAGACTTTCGACCGCACCTGCGCCTCGAGAAAGTTCGGCACGGCGATGGCCGCCAGGATCGCGATGATGGCCACGACGATGAGCAGCTCGATGAGCGTGAAGGCCTTGCGGCGCGAAGACTTGCATTGTTCTCCCATGACTCTCGCTCCTTTCTTGCGCCATGCTCCGGAAGGCCGCGGGGGACGCGCATGACGCGCTGAGGAAACCCCGCGCCAAGTTATACGCATAACCCTAGTCGCGATCGGCTGATCTGTCAAGCGAAATCGTCGTTGACAGCGAGATTTTCGCGCGACGCGAAGCCGCGAAGCCACAGCGGCGGCACGCTCCGCCTGCGTCGTGCCCCCGCGGAACCTGACGCCGATCTGCCAGGTCGAGATCCAGAGCGGCCGCTTGTCTCCCTGCCGGCGGCAGCGCCGGAGTTCGGAGTTGGGAGTCGGGCGAATCCGCGTGATCCCTGCCATCCGTGCGATCCGTGTTCCATTATCCGCCGTGTGATGGGACGCGGATGAGGCGGATCCTGCGGATCCGAGCGATCCTGCGGATCCGAGCGATCCTGCGGATCCGAGCGATCCTGCGGATCCGAGCGATCGTGGGGGTTCGAGCAACCGGACGGATTCGTACGGATGGCGCCTCCGCCGTCGGCCCGGACCTGCCGCGGCTTCCCCGAGCGCGCGCCCGTCAGATCGTCAGGGGGAGAATCGCTCTCGATGCTGTTGTCCGTATCTCACCGCTTCATCGAGGAACGCCTCGATGTTCTCGAAGGGAGTTCCCGCGACGATGCCGTTGCCCGCCGCAATGCACATGCCGCCATCGGCCCGGTCGAACGTGTCTATCAGGAAGCGGACTTCCGCGCGGACCTCTTCCAGCGCGCCTTCGCGCAGGATGTGCTGGACGTCGAAGCCGGCCCAGAAACCGAGCCGGTCGCCGAATTCCCTCGCGACCGCCCGCTCGTCCATCGTGTGCTTCTGGACGGGATGGAACATCTGGACGCCCGCCTCGACGAGCGAGGGCAGGAGGGCGGTGTTGTTGCCGCAGCTGTGCAGCCACCAGTGGATGTTGTGCTCCCTGAGGACCTCGCCGATCTTGCAGTAGTAGGGTTTCAGGAATTCGTCGAAAGTCTCGGGCCGCATCATCGGCTGGGTCTGGTGCCCGAGATCGTCGCTGCCCCAGAACCCGTCGGGACGCAGCGCCTCCGCCGCCTTTCGTATGCTCTTGCAGTACAGGGAGCACAGGGCGGAATGCAGGCGATGGACCTCGTCCGGGTGCGTGTAGTAATCGACCATAAGGTTCTCCATGCCGCGCAGCCCCCACGGCGTTTCGAAGAAGAGCCCCCACCATCCGTTGATCAGGTAGAGGTCCTCCTGGCGGACCTTTTCCGCCTCCTTGGCCAGCTCCTCGAAGTGCGGGTCCTCCGCGGGGTCGGGCAGTTTCTCGATGAACTCGTCGAGCTTGGCCCAGTCGTCGATGACGGCGCTGGCATCGTGCGCGGCGGCCCTCTCGATCTGCCATGACAGATCCATCGCGTTCACGTCGAACTTCGGGATGCCCATGAAGCGCACGTCCTCGGGATAGCGATGGAGCTCGTTGAGGCGCTCGCCGTACTGTTCCCACAGGCCTTCCCCCCACCACCGGGCCATGGCCAGAGGGATGCGTCTCGGACCCTTGCGCTCTACGGCCTTGATCACTTCTTCCCGCGGCAAAGGTTCAATCGGGTCTCTTCTTGCGTTAATCGCCATCTTCACGTTTCCCCCTCTGTTGTGGCTGGGCATTCAGCCGCAAACTCGCGGTAAGACGCCACTTGGTCCGGCCCGCGACCAGACGCGTTCCATTCTACAGCACGCAGAAGGGCATTAGCACACAGAAGGGCACTTGCGGCGCCAATGCCGTCAGGACTGCGACGACCGCGGACAAGAGACATCGCCCGGTCGAAGCAAAGAGCCGCAGCCATTGATCGCGCGACTTCTTTCGGTCACGGTCTCACGTCCAACAATTCGCGCGTCGGCCGTCGCCAAGACACAAGGAACCGCACGCCGGCGTTGCACACCGGCTTGAAGCGACCGCCAAAGGCCGCGCCAATCATAATCGGTAAGGGAATCTACCCCGCAGGCTAGTAGCGGCGCGGACCGCCCCGCCCGCCCCGCCCACCGCCCCCGTCTCGGTCTCGGTCTCGGCCGCGGTCGGCTCGAGGACGGGCCTCATTGACGATGACGGTTTTCCCTTTCAACTCCGTGTCGTTCAGATCGTTGATCGCCGACTGGCCTTCGCCCTTGTCCGGCATCTCCACGAACCCGAATCCCCTGGATGTCCCGCTGAACTTGTCCTTGATGACTGTGGCCGAATCAACCTGACCGAAGGCCTCAAAGGCCTCGCGCAGATCCTCGTCGCTCACGTCCGACGCCAGATTCCCTACGTAAATCCTCATTTCCCGTTCCTTTCCGGTTGCACTCCGCATTCTTTTCCTTCGCCCGATGGGGATGGGGCTCGCGCCCCCTCTCCTCCTCCACCGCCGCGTCTGCGGGTCACGTACCACGGCGGTTCGGTTCGCAAGGGAATCGTCCAAGCAGTCGCGGCTCTCGTCTGACTCGTGGAAGTCCCGTCGCGTTGCTGTGACGACCCGGGAGAACGACGGCCAGGCCAAGGCTTCTGCCCGCCCACGCGCCACGGGTCGTGGGCGGACTCAGGCGCGCTCCAAGGCGCATCCGCCCTGACGCCGTGTCTCCCCGGTCTGCAACAGCCGAGACGTTCCTCCCCTCGCCCTAATGGCAACGACGCACCTGCGGCGAATCCATGAGTCCAACTCCTCCAGGTTGGACTCGGCCCCAATATACCCAAAGCGTCCGCGCAAGCAAGAAGATACCGACGCACTTCCCGAAGAATCGACCGCAGCGGGCGGCCGGGGTTCCGGAGACTGGGCATGTTGTCAATACCGGTCACCAGTCGGATGCGCTCAAGGCCCGCTTGCTCCAGGCAAAGCCTGATGGCCGGTCGCGCGGCTGAAGTCGCAAGGCCTTTGCCAGTCTGGCTAGTCCAGATCCAGTAGCTGAGTGATGCGACTCGGCTATGAGCGTTGATCTCGTGCAGACTACCGCCTCCGAGGAAAGCCCCGTCCTCTACGCGCACGCGCACGCCGCAACCCCCTCTACGCGCACTCGCGCGCCGCAGTTCGCGCTACGCTCGGTCGGCGACCGACCATGTCTCCGCCATGCGCAACAGTTCTTTGGCCTCGTCCTCGGTCGCGACGCTCGTATCGATGAAAAGCCCCCTGGCGGACAGCGCGGAGAGGGCCGTCTTCACCTCTCCCGGCGCGATCGTGACGTGCAGGTTCTTCCCCGCGGCCTGCACTTTCCTGAGCGTGTCCATGTAATGGAGCGGACTCGGCTTCCCCGCCCCGGGCAGGATCTGGATCGCCTGCAGTTTCGGCAGTTCGCACAGCGCGTCGACGTGCCGGAACGCGCTGACCCCGTCCACGTGATATACGGCGTGATCGAGGAACTCCGTTTGCCGCCGGATGACGGGGAGAAAGATCTCCCGGAACATGTCGGGGCCGACGTTGTACGAGAAGTCGTTTTGGGTCGCGTAGAACTTGCCGGGCGACCAGAGCGTGAACCAGCAGGTCGAGCCCTGCGCCGCGTCGCGAAGAATGGCAAAACAGCGGTCGTAGAAGTCGAACCACATATCCATGAGAAACTCTTCCGCCGCGCGCACTTGGTCGGGCCGTTCGACGCAATCGATGAGCAACTGCTCCGTGCCGCGCAGGGCCGCGAGCGTGTCTCCGGACCCGCCGAAGGCGCCGATCGACGGAATGGACCTGCCGCGGGATTCCTCGACGGCTCGCTCGAGCATCGTCATCGTGAATCGGTAGAGATCCTGGTTTTCGTCCAGGCGCAGGCCGTGGAAGTCGATGACGTCCGGGTCCGTCAGGATGGGGCGCCACCAACCCGTCGTCATATCGACCTTCGTGGGGCATCCGAGAAGAGCGGGAATGGCGGACACCCCGGCGTAGCCGGCGTTCCAGACCGGGATCGCCTCCCCGCCGTAGAAGGTTCGGCTGAGCGCGTAATCCATCTGCCGGCTGATCCAGTCCAGATCGCGCCAGCGCTGCTCCGGCGTTTCGGCCTCGGCGGGAGGGGGAGTGTCGGGCGGGTTCTTCCTCGGCGCGGTCACGGCCAGGGCGCAGCGCCCGAAGCACTCGCGCTCCCACCAGAGCCGGAATCGTTGCTTTGTCTCTTCCCAATCCTCTTTGTAGGCCAGCGTCAATCGGGCGCCCCCTTGCCGCTCCAGCGGCGCGGCTTGTCCGCGTGCGTAGGAGCGCATGATTCGGCAGTTCTCTATACGACCTCCAAGCCGTCGCGATCGGGCAGCTTCGGAAATGGAGCGGTGGGCAACGTCTGGTACCAGTAGGCCACCGAGCAGATGTCGTGTTGTCCCGGGTAGAAACGGCCCTCGCTCCGCCAGCCGAGCGCTTGAATGGTCACTCTCAGGTCCGTCTGAAACCGCACCGGGTCCATGATATGCCATCGGTACATGGCATGACGGTGCTGGGAGCTGTAGGTCCCATCGGGACGAATCACCTGGTGCATCCCGAGAAAAGGCGTCGTGTATTCCACGTAACGGCCGTCCACGTCCCAGTCATACGATCCGCCGAAGTAATCCTCAGTCCCGGTTCCGCAGATCGTGGGGAACTCCTTATCGCCGTCGA
>Ga0315274_10007823_pt1 | contig 15435 bp, 20 predicted proteins | sample YL17G02_20_MG_FD_203700 | JGI IMG/M metagenome (GOLD analysis project Ga0315274, IMG submission 203700) | Sediment microbial communities from Yellowstone Lake, YNP, Wyoming, USA - YL17G02_20 | ecosystem: Environmental > Aquatic > Freshwater > Lake > Sediment | place: USA: Wyoming | collected... | reverse complement strand
GACAGGATTGATGTTGAACTGAACCCCAGGACGAACACACTCTGTCCAACTCACAGGACCGAAGGCCACCCCTGTCTGGGTGACAGCGGCCGAAACAAAGTACTGCCCTTGGTCAGTGGTGGGATCTGCGTCGATTGCAATAGTGAATCCGTCAGGAGCCTCGGCGGGGAGTCCTGAGAACTTCTCCGTCTTCCCCTTGAACACGATGAGCGAGGTGCCGCCCTGCGCGTCTTGGGTTCGGAGCTTGAACGTCGAGGTCTTCTTGATCCAGATGACGCTTCCAATGAGCGTGAAGGTGAATCCCGCGCCGGCCCACGCTACAAGGTCGTTGTAGAGTTGGGTGGCAATTGCGGTCGTGGATAGAGTCGTCACGTCTGTCGTGGAAGTGGTGTAGTCGGCTCGTGATACTTCATCAATGAAGATTTCGTACCTGCTTCCGTACTCACCCTTCGCCACAAAGACGAGACCTTCCTCGTCTCGAACGGGGGAGAGTGTCTCATCCATAGACGCTACCTTATCCAGGTTGAGGACGAACGTATAGTCGGCAACGGTCATGGCCCCAATCCTCAACTTAGGATTGGTGGACACAAGGTATCTCATGTTCTTCCACGTTACGGTTGCGACGACCGTTCCACTCGTCCAGGCCGTGATGTTCACGCGCATGAAGAGATTCGTGCCAATGGTGACATCTGCCGTGGTGCCGTTCGTTGTTCGGGTGGCTACATCCGACCAGGCGCTTCCGTTCACGGAGAACTGTAGCGTCACGGTGGCAGTACCGAGCCCTGAGACGGTGAAGTCTACACCCGTCTCGCCTGGGGCCGGCGCAATGTTATACACCTGGCCCGCGCCAACTGCAACGGCTGAGTGGATCTGAAGGGTCTCGTCTACGGTGCTGACTGTGTGCTCGACCCCATCGAGGTCGAATACCTTGACTGTGCCGTTGGTAAACACCGCCTTGAATCGTTGGTCCACCGTTCGGTTGATCGTGTGGATGAACGCATTCGAGTATGGTGTCGTGGAGATACGCGCCACGGTCTCCGTGGGGGGCCGTTGAATTAGTCCCTCCACCACAGATGAATAGCAGTTCTCTTGAGCATCAAGCTGCGTCGGAGACCTGAGAGCGAAGGGCTGTTGGCTGACTCCTTGAATCAGGTTTGGGATGCTGTCAGAGACGAGACCCATTGTGCGACTCCTTTAGAACTGGGTTACGAGAGGGCGCTTCCGGTTCACAATGCTCGACATGAACTGCGTGTCGAAGATCGTACAGTCAGAGCTTTCAGCGTTAGAACTTGTGAGGGCTGCATACGCTTCTATTTCATCTTGCTGCGAATACTGGTGGTGCTCTTGGGATCCTACCGTCTGGTCCTGATAGATGCGGGCCGCTTTGACCTTGATGTAGTTCCTGGCCGACTCTGGCATCTCTTCCCAAGCGCGGAAGAAGATGATTGAGCACTTGACGGATTCGGTGAACGTGAAGCTGTGGGACTTCTTGTCGTAGAGGAAGTCCCCGACCATGATGGGATCAATAGAGCCGGTCTCGGTTGTGATGTCAATTTCCAGCGCGTTCCCAGGAATGGGGATCTTGCTGTCACCGTCAAGCGAGAGTTCAAAATCGTCTTCGCTGTTGAAGTTCCATCCAGTGAGTTGTACTTTGCGGCTGGTGTTGCGAAGGAGGTCCACCGCGATCTGGACATTGGCCGTGAGGTTGCCCAACAGAGTGTTGACGGGCGATTCACCTACGCAGGCGAGCATCGAGTTCACGGCTTCGAGCTGAGTGGTACGGAGTTCTTGTGCCATTGTAGGGTCTTTCTATAAAGGAAAAATTGGGGGAGACTCCCATTAAGGAATCTCCCCCAGAGAGGTACTGAGCGATGTGAGGAGGGATCAGCTACACAACACCAACAGATGGATTATCTGGGATGACCAGAGGTACCATAAGTTGTTATCGCTCAGCCCAGTTCGTAGGCTTATGCCTTCTTCAACTCAACCGAGCACTCAGGCCGCAGGATGCCGTGTCCCATCGCGTACTTGGCCACGAACAGGGTGCCCTGTCTGCGGATATCGTACTCGTGTTCCAGCGCCATGTCCAACAGCTTGACCGTGCCGACTGCCATCTTGTACGTAACCACGCCCACGGTGTTGGAGAAGTCTCCATCGTAGGTGTTGTTCGCGCCAGGAAGAGCAGACACCACCGCGTTCGGCAAGTGCATGGTCTTCTTGATGGCGAGGTTGGCCACGCGGAGCACCTTGCCAGTGGCAAAGGTACCGTTGCTGCCAGAGGGCTCGTTCCAGTCACGTTGAATGGCCTTCGTGCTCTGGATCAAGAGGTTGTAGTGCTTGGGTCGGACGGCGACAAAGCGATCCCCGAAGTCAGGCACAAACTTTTCGTCGAGGGTCTGGGCTGCGTCGTACAACCCCTGCGCGAGCGTGTCGGCAGTCGTATCATAGCCGGCGTTCGTCAACTGCGTTCCGCCGAATCCGCCAGTGATGGTCGAGGCCGTACGAGCCGCGAGGACCGCAAGCTGCAACACGTTCTTATCGGCTTGGTTCGCCAATGCGTAGCCCATTTCCTTCGTGTAGATGGAACGGACTTCGTAGTGGTTCATGGCTTCGTCGATCGTGGCGATGAACGCATCGCTGAGCAACAGTCCATCAATGTTGATGATCTTCTCAGCGTGCTTGATGTTCTGGCCGACGATCTCGTTGCCAGGCGTGTGGTACGCGGCAGTCGCCTTCCAGGTGACGGGGAATTGCGCCGATTTACCACTGGAGATGTTGCGCTGAACGAACATCGGCAATGCGATATTCATTTCCTCGAACGCGGCCATGACTTCGCCGGCAAATACTTTCAGGAAGATGGCCAGAGCATCGCCAGTGGCGTTGATCTGCCCAATGCGGGACGGATTGCTATTCATAAAACCTCTAGGGAACAATCGGAATAAAACTCGTATCCACAACAACCACGCAGAGGTTATCGCCAGCATCACGCCCGTAAGCGCAACGAGACGGCCACGTTGTAGAAGGGATACATAATCGAGCCAGGTTCACCAACTCGAAGTGTGCTAGGAGAGTTTCAACGCCGATCAATCTTTGAACCGTTGGCACTAAGCGCCAATGCCGAAGCCATGGTCGATTGATGAGCTACGCTCTCCCAGCGGGCCGGTCCATGTGGCCGGTAACAGTCCACTTGTGAAGCCCCTGGTGGACGCAGCGGTCTGGAGATGTTCAACCTCCAGAAGAAGCCCGCTCTGTGAGGACTCCCATGTTCGGGCTCTCTACACAGACGCGGGGGTGTGCCATGCGCCTAAGCGCGTTCCCGTACGGCCGCCGCCGAGGGGCATGGGACTTATTTGTCGCGCCCTCGTGTGTAGGCGGCGACTCCTAGAACGGCCATAATCATGATCCAGACTTCAGCGGGGACCGGCAGCGGCACCACACCAAGTTTGGCCATGTAGGGGAGAAGGATGTAGTTGTCGATGAGGATGGCCGCTCCGGTAAAACCGAAGAACGGTCTCCACGCCCACTGCATCCAATGCTCTGACTTCGCTTCCGCCTGCATGGTGGCGTTGATTGCGGTCAGGGCCTCGGCCTCAAACTTAGCCGTGGCTTGCGCGAGAGCGGCTTCGAGTTCTAGCACCTTGGTCGGGTCGGCCTTAAATGCGCCGACAGCTTCTTTTATCGCTGTACCGAGACCTGTGACTGCGCCTTGAGCGGCGTCGGAGAAAGGATTCCACACGTTCTGCCCTCTGGGTTATTTTCGTCTGTATCTTCGTCGTACCATTCACCGAAACAGAAGCAGTGAAGGAGGTATTCTGCGCCCATGTGAGACACCACACAACCAGATACCGAGCATCCTTGGGTGCGTCAGGTTATGTTCTAAAGGATTCGCCGTTGGCCGCTGGTGGGAGGGGCACCAGCAGCCTTCAGCTTCCCGTAGGGCTTCCACGTCTTAGGATGGATCCTACGGCACTTGAAGCTCCGCAAAGGACACCATCGCCCGCTTCTGAGAAGCCTTGGCGCGAAGGTGAACAAGGTGGAGCGCATAGGGAACTTGTAACTCAGCGAACGACACAAGGGCCGTGCGCGGTAGCTCTGAGGGAACCTCTAACTCCGTAAAGGAGACCTGTGCTCGGTCAGGAGGTAGAGGAACCTCGAACTCTGTGAAGGAGACCTGTGCTCTGTCGGCTGGAAGGTTGGGGACTTCCAACTCCGTGAAGGACACAAGCGCACGATCCGTAAGAAAGGGAACCTCGAACTCCGTAAACGATACCCTGGCTGAGCGGGTGGGGTCGCCGGCACCGCCGTTGAGTAGGCGAGCATCCCACCACCCTTCCTCAAGCATCATGGGACTGAACCAAACAGAAGTCTCTAGATCAGGGTCAAACCATCCTTGTGCCATAATGGTCTCTTACCCCGCTGTGGCTTCAAATAGTTCAAACCATGTTCCTGGGATCAACGTCACAATGCTAGAGACGATCTCAGATTGGAAGATGAAATTTACATACGCATCTCGCTTCTCTGTAGATGCTTCGGTATAGACGAATCCCGCTGCGATGAGACCGAGGGCCTCAACCGTCGAACCTGTGCCAGCGTCTAGTGCCGTCGTACTTAGTGTTGCTCGGCTAAAGCAGTCAAGTGTGGCTGCGGTCACACTGTTCGTGTTCGCGGCCAGCCTGGTTTCACGCGCCTGCGTGAGTGCACTGATTCCTGTAACTCTGAAGCCGGCCAAAAAGCCCGTCGTCCCAATAGGCGTAGTGTCGATGAACGCGGCGAACGCCCCAAATGATCGAGTGAGCGCGGATGTTGGAGAAGGAGCAATCTTCATCCCTGGGGGAACAGTGCTCGTGCAATTTGCGTTTGCTGAGTTAGACTGGTAGTTGTCAATCGTCGCCCCACTCGAATAGACAGTCTTGTCTATGCGAGTTACCACTGAGAAGCCAGAGGTTGGGTCGTAGTTCAGCCGCTCTCCTGGGAGCAATCGAGCTATGTACATCTCATAGAGAGTGCCGCTCGCGTTATACTGAAGCACAACATCGTTGAGTGTGCTGGCGTGCGTATTCCTGATGGAGAGGCTCTCGACTTTACGTTCAGTGGTTGCGCCTGGAACAGCGAGAATGTCAGTCGTCGTGGCCGTGGTGATGGTCGTGAGCTGCCGTTCGGCAATACCCACGACCCCTGTAGAATGATTTCGTTCTATAAAAGTCACCACCACGTCAATGTCGCCTGCGTAGTCTGTGATGAGAGAGAGTTTATCTGTGGTGGAAGACAAGAGCATTGTTCTTCTCCTTTAGCCGGTTGGCCTGAATACGCGGAGGAACGATCCTGCCTTCACGGTGAGTCCAGCGGCTACAGTCACTTCAGATGTAGCTCTCAGGGCGAATGTACCATCAGCCGAGGGGATGATGAATCCAGCAATGATCGCTAGCGTCACTGCCACTGATCCAGTCGTCTGCGCGGTAATGGCTGTATCTCTCGCAATAATTGATCCAGCAGAGTGAACCGAGGCTGTCGTGCTTCCAGTCACAGTATCAATGGTACTGAAGCGAGCATCCGTTGGAGCCGCTCCGATATTGTATCCAAACTGTGATCCAGTCGTGGTCGCGTCATTGATGTGATGAAGACATGCGAACACAGCATAGAGCACACCAGCTTTCAACGGCACGGTGAGACCAGTGATATCTGCGAACGTGGCAGTGGTAGCATGGACGCTATCCGCTGTCATCACCTTCACTCGTTCGTTTCTGCTGCTGTCCTGAACTTTGTTGAACCCGAAGTTGTCGAGGTAGACCAGCGTCTCACCCGCCAGTAGCGTGACCTTATGTAGTTCATACAGCGTCCCGTTGGCGTTGATCTGCACGGTCACATCGTTGTCGGATGCGGCACTCTTATTTCTGATCGTAATAGATTGAACATTTCGTGTCGTGTCAGCACCAGGGACCGCGACAATATCCGTCGTGGTTGCGGTAGAGATGGCTGTGAGTTGCCTGTTGGCTGCGCCCACTACGCCAGTAGACGTGACACGATCAACATAGGTCGCAACCACATCTAGTGTCGCTGTGGTACTAGAGATGACCGACACCTTGTCGGTTGTCAAAGAAAGAATGAGCATTGGTTACACCTTGTTTCCGACAAACCTCAGATAGAGGTCGCCGTAGTTGGTGATGGCGTCGGCTTCCGCTCCCGCGAGCGTATAGCTTCCGTCTGTCCACGCGGCTCCGCTGATATCAGCGAGCGTAGCAGCGGTAGCGATGAGGGTGCCTGGGGCTCCTTCGTTGGTGTACCCCTGTCGAAGTTCAACCGTCAGGTCGATTCGCTCGCCACCCGTAGACTCCTTCCGATAGCGCCACCGGACAATGTGGTTGGCGCTTGAGACCGGATCCGCCACTGAGGAGAGCTTGGTCACGTACACGTCAGAAGTCGGCGTCAGCTGGGTCTTGATGTAGTCGGCGTCAGCCGCGACGGTTTCGTCGATCGTCTGGAAAATGTTTACGGTGCCGGCAGCTTGATCGAACCAGTTATCTCTGGTCGTGTCTGTCGTCGGACGAGCGAATTGAGGCATGGATGAAATTCCTTCTTAGACGTTGGAGCGGCCAATCTTGGCTGACACTCTCGCACGGTATGCGGGATCCTTCTGATAGAGCGGGTTGTTGATCGCCGCTGTCTGCTCTGCACGCGACTCGAACCGATCGAGGGAGGCCACGCCTTCGTTGCGACCTCGGATGAGGTTCTCTTCTGACCCGTTCGCCTTGGTGTACTGGGCGTACAAGCCGTGTACCGCCAGCTTCACTTTGGCTGGATCTGATCCGGAGACGGCTTCGTTGTACGCCTTGAGTTCCGCGTCTGGAAGGCTCCCCTTGGCCCAGTTAATCATGTTCGTCAGGGCAGGCTGGCCACCGATGCTGGTTGTAATGTCTTGGATCTGGGAGTCAGCCAACCGCGCAGCCGCTACTGCCGAGGTGACAGTGGCGTCGGCCTGAAGTCCCTTGACATAGGCATCAACCATCGCCTTTGAGTAGCCGGCCTTATCGAGGGCCGCGTAGGACGTGTCGGACAGCTTACCTGCCGTGGTCAGTTCGTCGGTGTAGGTCTTACGGGCTGCATCGTCCACACCTGGAATAGCTGACACTTGCGCGGGAGTGACAACCTTTTCTGTCGGCGGTGTCGTGGTAGCGGGAGGAGTGGTCTCGCCTCCCTTCGGTTCCGGAGCACTCTTCATGCGCTCAAGTTCAGCGTAGCTCTTGGCCATCGCCTCGAAGTTGATGACGCCAGACTTGGAGTCATAGAACTTCTCAGGCACGTAGTCAGGCCGCTGGATCGCAGTGACCTGACCAAGGTTCGGTGCATTAGGACTGTCTTCTGTTTTCAGTTCGATGGCTTGACCGTCAGACATAGGTACCCCTCCAGGTTAGAATTACTGACCGACATAATACGATACGTTGACTCGTCCGAGTACGGCCAATCCACCGGCAGCGGCCACAACGGTTGTAGCGGTGTTAGCCACGAGACTCTTCAAGGGAGTCGTTGGCTCATACACCACGTCCGTCTGCGTACCGCCTGCGGCCATCGCGTTACCGACGCTCCATGCAGGAGTGCCAGGTAGGTTAGTCGATGTATGGATGATCGTTGCGGTTCCTGCGAGAGCCGCTGTAGCGTTTCGAGCAATTTGAATGCTGGTGATATAGTGGAACAGACCTACTCCCGCTGCGGGAAGTGTGGCGGTCGCTGCGGTATTTGCTGCTGCGGTTGCAGTGACGTGCAGAGTGGCTGGAAATGGGCGTGCATAAATAAGAGCGTCTGCGCCAGTCGCACGGCACGCACACGTAATCGAACCGCTGGTGAACGCGGAGCAACGAAGACGGAAGCGTCTGAATCCCATTACACCTACGAGGTACGACCCAGTTACAGTGGTGGCTCCGATGACAGAAGGAACATACTGCTCTGCCAGGAGCGTTGCCCCTAGCGCCTGAGTCAGGGCAAATGCAGGAAGTGCGACGTAGTTGTTCCCGTCGATGGTTCCTTCAAACACCACGGTCAAGACGCACGCGGCTGATCGAAGGTCCACTGCGACGTTACAGGCACCGTTAAGGTCGATCAGGATTTCCTGAGCCGCCGCCGTGAAGTTATTCGTGGCTGGCCGAGCGTCTGTGATCGTTTCGTTGTTGACGCTATCTGGTAGTCCACAGCGAATTTCGTTACCGCGAGCGTCGTAGAGAATGGCCATGTTACCCCACCGTATAGTTAATCGTCAGAGGCCCCGCGATAGGGGTCAGAAAGTTTGCCAGGAAGAGGAACGTCCCTGTTTGAGGGAGCGCCATCATGCTGAGCATGTCGAGCGTGTCGTCGTTGTTGGTCAAAGTGTCGGAGCCAGGAATGCTGAGTGCGATCTTCGAGGATCCCACCACGGCTCCGTCAGTGACCGAGACCCTATGACTTCGCTTGGCGGGATATGGGAGTGTCACTATGGATGTTGTTACGCCCGCGCCCGCCCCACCAGGGATCGTCACCACTGTCTTGCCGCCAGCGTCCGTGACTGTGACGCCTGCGCCAGTGAAGTTCATGTTGGTTTGGTTGGCAACGGGTGTGCCTTCGTCTTCAATAACGTGTGCGCCCCCTCCACCAGAGGAGGGGACGTTCATTTGTAGGGAGTCCATTAGAAGACCTCGATGTACGAGACAGTCTGCGTGCCAGAGGCCACGATGCCTTGCACGAGTGCCGTAGTCGGAATGGAGATGCTTGCGCCCTTGACGCCAGGTAGGAGGATGCCGTTGGCTACCGTGACCGTTGCCGGTCCCAGGAACACGTCAGTCGTACCATGGTTCACAATCAAGAGGCTGCGCCGGCCTGCGCGAGCGGCAACGACAGTGGCAGCGGCTACGCCGACAGAGACCTGCGCCGTGGCAATCGTACCTTCCCCGTCGATGCTCGTGATGCCAGCCGTAACCGCGCCAGAGACGGGTTGCGTGACGCCAGATCCATCCACGTGGAGGCGGTCGCCAGTCGTGATGAGCTTGGCTGTTCGTCCTGAGTTGTTGAGCACCATGTCCCATGCGAATGCTGTTCCACCAAACACACCCTGCGTTGCCAGGACTTCGTTTACGGTTCCGCCGAGATGGACCTCAACACCGAATCCGTTGTCGAGCTGTCTTTGCCAGACGGCCCCATCCCACACCATATTGCAGGCACCCACGAGGGTTGTGGTAGGATTGCCAACTATGTCTGAGAGTGCGGCAGCAGCGGGAAGCTCTGCGTTGTCCACGACGACAGCGGCTGCTCGGAGTTGGGCATCGGTCAGAGGGCCTGTCGCGGTGACGGTCCCTGAGACGGGAACGGGAGTGACTCTGAGTTGAGCGTCCGTGAGGGGTCCGGTTACTGGGACTGTCCCTACGTTGACCGTACCTGATACGGGCACTGGGGCTACTCGTAGCTGTGCGTCGGTCAGTGGACCGGACACAGGCTGAGTCCCCTGGAAGAATGTGCCCGATACGGGAACAGCGACAGCCCGAAGTTGAGCATCGGTAAGCCCTGACGACGCGCCGGTTGACGCGATAGTTTTCAAAATCGAAATAACTGTGCCGGCACCAGAGACCCATGCTACATCAGTAGTGGAGCCTTCGGCAGTGTCCGCACCGTCTGCGATTGAGACAGGACCGCCTCCCCCTGCCGCCGCTGCGGTTTGCTTTATCCAAGAAAGACTGTTGCTGTCCCAAATATAGTTCCCGATGACGGAGATATCTTCGTTCTCATCGTAGCTGTTGTACGACCAATTTTTTTGCCGCGCCATGTTGTTTCAAGTCCTCATGAATAAGACGGTGACAGCAGGCGCAGAGAATCGCACACTTTGCGATCTCAGCGGAAAGTTCTGCATAACTGTGCTGGATGAGTCCACTGGCAACTCCGAACAATTTCGTAGATGGATCGCGGTGGTGCAGATCCATGCAAACGGCGGGGAAACTGAGTCCGCACCGTTCGCATGGTTTGCATTTTGACTGTTCGACAAAGGCTCGCTTCTCCTGTCGATGGCGCACCCCGCGAAGCCGGTGCGCTGTTCGCTGTTCAGGAGTTGCTCGCTGAGCCTTTGTTTGAGCCATCAGACTACCTTTGCACTTTCTTCCTTGATCTTTTCAAGGACGGTTCGAGCGGCCTGACGCATAAGAAGGTTAGGAAGCGGATCATTGAGTAAGCGGTTCAACTCCTCCTCTAGCGCGAGCACGTAATCATCCAGGAGAATCGCCATTGCGATGCCTTCTCCTGAGATGATGGTGTGGATCTTGGGCTCGTGCCAGTGACGGGAGATGGTGACAGCGACCTTTGGAGCCGCTGCCACCGAAGTCTCTTCGTCCATTGTTTACCGGAAGACGCAGACTACATCGCTGTAGTCAGTCCAGAACGGGCGAGCAGACACACCGAGCGACTTCAGGATCATCGCGCCAAACCCAGTCTCACGACCGGCTCCAACGGGGATGGTTGCAGTCGCAGACGCGACGTTGAGTCCGTTGATGAGACCGAAGGCTTTCAGACCATCCGGATTCACCACGATGTTCAACTTGTAGTCCGTCGAGACGACAACCGTGACGCCTGTGTCAGTGATCGTCTCCACGCCGTTGGCGCGAGTCACGAACTGCCACTTGCCAGTGTTGACCGAATGCGTATAGCGGAAGAACACGCCGTCCGTTGATTCAGCCGAGACCGAATCCAAGAACCCAGCGCGAAGGCTGTAGGTCGTGGTGCCGTCAGAGAGAGCGGCGGGAGTCCGGATCAGTTGTTCCAGCTTCCACGTTCCGCCGTTGTCCAGCCGGCCCAACAGGGCAGAGGTCAGCCAGCCAGCGAGACCAGCCGCGTCCGTCCCAGGATCAGATTGAAGGACACCGATCTGGCTCTGTGACTGAGGAGCTACGATGGTGCTCGCAGCAGCCACTCCGGTCGCAGTGGCCAAGATCCCAGGCAGGTCGATGATCGTCTCGAAATCACAGTAGTTCCTGTAATAGCGAGCACGCGAAGCTTCGTTTGCAAATTCCATGTTAAACCTTCTGCGCTACTCAATGAGCGCGGTTATGTGTGAGATGGGACTATCACTTACTTATAATCGCGTCGAACTGTCCCGTCGTTGTAGCGATATTCCACATGACCTTTACCGTCGCTGATCGTCTCGACAATGAGTGTCCCGTTCTCACGTGACCGTCCGGACAACTCCTCGACGGGTGTGTGCTGGTGAACCTTCTTCACCATCGCCTCGGCTACGGCTTTAGCGACGAGTTCGTTTACCTGCGTCAGAGTCAGTGTTGGCTCGCTTACGTCCTTCGATGCGGGCTTCTCTTTTTTCTCGTCCATTAGAGTCTGTCCAATCTGACGGTTCCGTCATTATAGGTTATGCTGAGCCTTGACCTTGCGAGCCTTGACCTTGCGGCGAAGATTCTGCCGCGCCTTCATTAGCTATCCTTTGCTTTGCAGCTCCACCCATTGCTTGAATTGCGGGTGGGCCTAGTTTACTAGCCATCTGCGTCATCTGCGCCTGTTGGTTCGCTTGTGCGATTTCTTCTTCGCTCTTGACGAGACCCTGCATGTCTATGCCATCAGCTGTACCAATACGGGTAATCACTTCACCGATATTGATGAACTGAGGAACGGCAGCGGGGCCGAGTGCTTGAGAGAGGGTGGTCAGGAAGCGCACCAGCTTGTTGCGGTCATTGCCGCGACCAAGCGCCTCGATGCCGGTCACGATGACGGGCTTCACGGTGCCCTTGGGCAGCTTCGGGAGTTGTCCCTTACGCTCAAGGTTGGCGATTTTGATGGCCACATAGGGAGATTGAAGCTCAACGCTCATGATGGAGTAGAATCCGCCGAGGGTCTGCTCCAATTCCTGCGCCATATACCGGACCTCTTCGGCCGTGACGCGCTCGGCGTCTCGCTGAATGGCGGTATTGAGGAGGAAGGCAAACGAAAGTTGTTGCACAAAGTCGTCGCGCAACGATTTCGCAGTTTGAAAATCTTGTCCCTTGTCAAGACGGAGGACTGTCACATCGTCTGCGCTGCCCACCGCAAATCCCCCATTAGGGGTTTTCGCTAGGACAGACGGTTTCGTTGTGGAGTTCGGCTTGATAAGGAAGAGCACCTTCGCGGCAGCGGCAGAGCCCTGCACGATGGCGGCGGTGAGGTTTTCGAGGGACATGAAATCCCCGATGTACTCCTCAACGTAGCCTCGCCCGTAGTCTTCGCCGTTGATCCGGTTGAACCGGAGGGCGATCCAACGTGGCTTGTCAAGGGGGGTCTCGCTGCGGGTGCTTTCGATGATGTGCCCGCCACACTCCTGCACCGTACACCACTTATCTTCTTTACGACAGATGTAGGTATAGAGCGCGACAGACTTCTTGTCACAGTATTTTGGATTGGTTGTGATCTCGTCCCTCAATTCGTCGGGAAGAACGATTGGATCCACCAATTCTTTGAGGATTATTTCGAGCACATGCCCAACAGGATCCCGCCGCACGACGAACTGGTTCAGCGGGAACGCTTGGAACCCTTCTTTCGTGTCGTGTAGGAGGACGTTGCCAGCGACAATGACCTGCTTCAACGCCTCGAAGAGGACCGTTCGGTCTCCCGATGATTCGATGCTCGACATGATGATGCGTTCGAGGCCGGCGAGTCCCTTCTCGATTGAGGTCTTGGCGTTCTTGGTTTCGTCAGTGCCCGCACCATGCGCCTGCTCCATCGCCTTGATGACGCCATCGTCCATCTGTAGCTTGAAGAAGGGGGTGCTCGGTGGGAACAGGGCAAGCAACAACTTAGACGCCAGGTTGTTGACGCCTCGTGCTCCGATAGACTGGAACGGAACGGGGAGACTGGTCGTCGAATTGTGACCGTATCGAGGCAGAAGCATGGGAAGAGTCAGCTCGCTACAGTCATAGGCTCTGTCTAGGTAGGGCCGGCGATATGAAGCGAGCTGCTCATAGCGGTTCTCCACCGATGGGCAATCACCCATTTCGTCCTTATCCTTGTCCTTGCTGTAGGACATAGGATCAGGAGGGGGCGCGTTGCTTTGGACCATATCGAACTGATTCGTAGAATTCATAGATTACACCGGAATGTTGAGCCCACTGGAAGCGGAGTCTTGACCGGACGGACCACCTTGGTCAGTCCTCAATTGATTGCGGGCGCGTCTCGGAGCGGGTGTCGCGGCAGCGGCACTTGACTGTTGCACGGTCTGCGCGGTTGCAGCTGCGGGAGGAGGGGGCAACGGTGCCGGTGGAGGAGGCAACGGCGGAGGAGGCGTCGGCAGTTTAGGTGCGGGCATACACATCAGTTCGTATCCTTTGTCAGGTTGATGATGGGATTATCGTGGGCGCGTCGAAGAAACTTAATGACTTCCAAGCGACCGCAATAGGCAGCATATTCTGCCTGCCCAATGGACCAATGGGGGCACACATCTGGCCACTTAGATTCGAGGGCTTCCAGTAGGTCCGTGGGGACGCGGGGAAAGGCTTCTTCCTCTATGCTATTTTCTAGCGTAACTATAGGGATTCCTTGAGTAAGTACCATAGAAACCCTCCAATGGATTTAGGTAGACGACTATCAAGTAAGCGCCTCATTCTAATACATGGAAAAAATAGGGGACCGGCGTAGTGCCAGTCCCCAAATTTTTTTCTCTATTTTTTCTGTGAGAGCGAATCTCTAATCGCTTTCTCTTCTAAGGCCGATTCTTCGAGCGAATCTATAATCGCTTTCTCTTCTAAGGCCGATGCTTCATCGAACAGACAGAGCCCGATGATCGAGTATACGGCCAGGTCCAAGAAGCTGTCCCGTACAGATTCGTTCGCCAGCGTGCCGGTCTTAGCGAACGTCTGAAGTCTACGGAGCTTGTCGGTGGCCCTCACCATACACCCCACCCACGAAGGCACGCCCCACTCTATGCTCGCTCGCACGTTGGAAAAGGGGTCAAGCGGCAGACCGTAGTCCCGCTGCTTCTGGTCGTGAAGCTGTCCCATCTCTTGAAGGATTGAGTGGAACCTTGCGCTTCCCTGGGAGATGACTTCTTCGGCTGTAATTCTATCGTTCATCTGGCCCCCTCCAAAGTATTGGTTGTTTCGCCTTCGTGTCATAGTCAGTGAATCGGAGAATGCGGGCACACCAGACCTGAGACATGAGCACGTCTTCGTCCAGGCCCGCGTTGTGGTAGGCCAGCTTGACTGCCGGCCACCACATACCGTGAAGATCCCCTTCAGCGTCGAGGATCTTCTCAGCCTTGACCGGCCCTACGCCTGGGATCCCAGGATAGTTGTCGGTCTTGTCTCCGGTGAGCACCTGCTTGTAGAAGGCGTAGTCGGCCTCCTCCTCAGAAATGTCGAACATCTGAGATTTCCCCAGGTTGTAGAATTTCCCTGGGATGCTCATGAAGTCCTTGTCGATGGACGCGATGATGGTGTTCCATCCTGGCATCGGCATGGTCTGCATGATGCCGAGTACATCGTCGGCTTCGAGGTTTGCTTTGATCCTTGTGTCGAACGTCTTGATGATATACTCCCGCGTCTGCTTCCAGAGCAGGGGCTTCCGCGTGGAAGCGCGGTTCATCTTGTACTCCGGATAGATCGCCTTGCGGAAGTTCGGCGTGTCCGAGCAGGTGAGCGCCAGCACCATCTTGTCGGCCTTGAGTGTGTCCTTGATACGTTGTACCTCAAGGTTCACAACGGGAATCACGTCTTCCATACGTGCGTGCCAGCTGTGCTGGCCCTCTCCCCAGTCCACGTTTTGTTCGACCCCAAAGGCTGACCGATAGACGAGCACGTCTGCATCGAGCAGCACTAGGGTTTTGTTTCTAGGCATTATCCCCTCACAAACTTGGTTTCAATGTAGGGCGTGAAGCCTGTGCCCTTGACCACGGCGCTGACTTCATCCTGGTTCATCGGCTTGGGCACGAGTCGTCGGTTGCGGTTCAGCGGCTCAGTAGTGTGAGGGCCTCCAAGGATCACGCATCTATTTGTCAATCTTAGTGACGGCTTCCCAGTGCGAGCCTGGACAGTCATCGCCTGCGAAATGAGTCCCAAGTCTTTGCGATTCAAAAAGTGAGGCATCGTTATTCTCCTTGTTATATGGGAGTTGTCCACAAATCCAACAAACGATAACTAGGGCATCGTTCACAGCTATTCGAAACCACTCCCCGTTCGCACGAGACAGTGAAAGCCACGCATGAATCCGCCGCTCGGCTTCAATAGAGGAGGCATGATAGTACCCCTCCAACTTAAAGGGAGTGGGAGCATACATCACGTAGTCACCAAGCCTCTTTTCAGGATCAGCAGCCCATCCAATCTTCACCATACCTGGGAAGGCTGGGTTGGTAATCACATAGACGCTCCCATCCTCTACGTAGAATCTTGGCGTTCTCGTATTCTTAATTGTATTTTCCAGAATCCGATTCCGTCTCTCTTCAAGCACGGCGTCCACCAC
>Ga0315274_10007822_pt1 | contig 15436 bp, 13 predicted proteins | sample YL17G02_20_MG_FD_203700 | JGI IMG/M metagenome (GOLD analysis project Ga0315274, IMG submission 203700) | Sediment microbial communities from Yellowstone Lake, YNP, Wyoming, USA - YL17G02_20 | ecosystem: Environmental > Aquatic > Freshwater > Lake > Sediment | place: USA: Wyoming | collected... | reverse complement strand
CGCGTGCAAACGGGGAACCGGGTGTGCATGTCCATATGGGCCTGAACGAGCGCATCCATCAGGGTGCTTCCGACGTAGATCATCGACACGTCTCTGGCCGGGATGATGATGTCGCGGACGGGCCGGGTCGATAGATGGGCCGCCGCGAGCACGATCTTCTCCTCCCGTTCCCCCAGCAGCTTCGACGTCCGGGCCAGCGAGACCGCCGCACGCAGCTCGTGGAGCCACTGGCCCCTGGCCCCCCCGTCCGGCCGGGTCTGCCGGGGCAGCAGGTTCACGACGGCCTTGACCGTACCTTCGATCACAAAGATCACCGGATATGCTACCCGCGAGAGGACTCTCATGCCCGGCGACAGCCGCAGCACGGTCCATTCGTTGTTATGCAGCGCCACCATCTTGGGAACGAGCTCGGCGAACACGATCGTGATGTATGTCAGCGGGATGACCAGCAAGGCAAGCACCAGCACATCCGCCGAGATCCGCGACAAGCCCCAGTGCTGCTGCACGTAAGGGGCGAGCTTCTGTGTGACGCCGGCCCCGCCGGTTGCCGCCGCCACGGACCCGACTACGGTAATGCCGACCTGGACCACGGCCAGACTCGCCTCCATGCGGTCCTTCATGAATGCCGCATCCGCCGCCCCCCTCTTCTTCTCATTCAACAGGACGGCCAGCCGCGCCCTCGAGATCGACGCAAGTCCCATCTCGTAGGCCGCGAAAACGGCATTGAGCGCCAGCATGGCGATTATGACAATCAATCCATACGTGAACATCAACCTATCCCTTAAGGAGACCCATGACGGACGGCAGTCCTCTCAGCCCGCCCCAACGATTCCCTGTCACGCGCAACTGCGGCCTTCGAGTACCTGCCTTGCGGCCTCGCAATCCTTCTGGATCTGGGCAACGAGTTCCTGCGGCGTGCTGAATTTGTGTTGACTCCGCAGCCGCTGCACGAAGTCCATTGCCATCCACTTGCCTGTCATCTCTCCAATGTTGCCGATCAACAGATGAGCTTCGATCAGCAACGGGTGCTGATCTCCGAACGTCCGCGCCTGCCCGACGCTGAACACCGCCGCCAGATGACGCTGCTCCTGCAGGAGTTGTGGTTGTTCGTCGGCGATTTCGACACAGCCCGCGTACACGCCTTCGGCCGGGATGATCTGCTCCGGCTTCTGCATGTTCAGGGTGGGAAAACCTAATTTGCGTCCCCGCCCCCATCCCCGCACGACGGACCCGATGAGCCTGTAGGGTCGCGACAGGGCCGCCGCTGCCTCCGCCATGTGGCCGCTCTCGACCATGTAGCGAATGATCGTGCTCGAGACCCGGACCTTCTGGCTCGAGGCCAGCTCGATCTGCCTCGGTGGCACGACAACCACACGGAAGCCTCTCTCCTGCCCCAGCCGGTTGAGCAAGTTGACGTCGCCCGCTCTGCCCACGCCGAAGTTGAAATCGTCGCCCTCGACGATGACGGACGGCTGGAGGGTCGCCATGAGGAATCGATCCACGAAGTCCTGCGGCGACAGCTTGAGCAAGTCCCGGTTGTCCGCCAGGACGATGATGCAATGATCGGCGTAGTCTTTGAGCAGGTGCAGCTTAAGCGGCAGAGGGGTCAGCACGCCGGGTGCTTTCTCCGGATGCAGCACGGCCACCGGGTGCGGCTCGAATGTCATGACCGCCATTTCCGTGCCGTTGTCCTCCGCCAACCGGCGGGCCGTGCGCAGGATCTCCTGGTGGCCGACGTGAACACCGTCGAAGTTGCCGATCGTCAGCACACAACCCTTTCGGACCTGGTTGAAATCCGCCGCTGCCGTCAAAACCTTCATGAACGAACGCCTTCCCTTGGATCGCAGCTCCCGGCCGATCATGCTCTTCCCGAGCCGCCCGAGCTGATTCCTACCTCTATACAACGAAAGAGTTTATCGCTTGGTCACGTGGACGCAACGCCTTTCCGGGATAAAAGCCGGTGGGAAGACCATGGGGTCCGACGGTGGGAGAGCGGGCGGGAAGCGGACATGGTTCAAGATGGTCAGCGGCCTGCGCTTGCGCTACTGTTTCTGTCGTTCCTTCAACTCGGCCAATCGCGTGTCGGCTTTCGCGTAGTCGGGATAGAATACCCGGATTTCCTCAAGGGTGAATTCCGCCTTGGCGATATCTCCGGCCTTCTCGTAGCACAGTGCCAGCATATCCAACGCTGTTTTGTGATATGGGAACCCGCCTCGCTGGAGGTGCTCCGGCTTGTCGGGCCCAAGCTTTCGCACTTCGTCGAGACAGGGAATCGCTTCTTGGTGGAGATTGTCCTGGGCATACATCACGCCCAGCTCGAAATGGGCCGGTTTGTTCGTGGCATCGGCCTGCGTGGCCTTGAGATAGGCGCCATAGGCCATATCGCGATCGCCCTCCGTCCGGTAGATGCGAGCCAGCCGGCACCATGCCTCGCTGTTGTCGCTGTCGAGCAGCAGGGCCTTGTTGCACTGCCGCTTGGAGTCCTGGAACATGCCATAGGCGGAGTATGCGTCGGCCCGGCTGATCATTTGATCGACCATGAGCGGCCGAATGACGATCAGGGCCAGCACGATGAAAATGATGCTGTAGGATCCCTTCGCCGCGAGTTCCTTGCAGTTGTTCGAGACGGTTCTTCGCCTCGGACAGATGACCTGGCCATTTTCCATATTCCACCTAACCCACGATGATGAAGTAGATGCCCAAGACCATCAGAAGGTTGCCGCAGAGCAGTTGGATGTGCTGCTCGACGGAGCAAAGGCTTGTCCGCAGCCTGTTGATCAATCCCGGCCTGATGATTGTGGTCAGCACCCCGATGGCGACGACAGGCAGACTCTGGCCGAGCGCGAAGCTCGCGAACATGGCCAGCCCGTACCACGACAGGCTCTTGGCCGCCACAATCCCCGCGAGCACGATCAGGCCCGCCCCGCACAGAGGACAGGCGGGCATCGTGAGCAGGCCGAAGAGCAGCCCGAAGACAAGGGCGCCCGCCGTACGCGCCCGGTCAAGCCGGGCACCGATGTGTTGCCAGCGGCCGGGCAGCAGGTTGGGACCGATCAGGCCTGAAACCATGGCGCCTGCGACAATCAGCAGTGCACCCGATATCCAGAAGATGACCTTGCTTGTCAGTAGCAATTGGTGCACCACGCCGCCCAAGAATGCCGCCGCCGCACCGATCAGCACGTAGCTGACCACGAGTCCAACGAAAAAGGACGCCGTCAGCAGCAGCGAGCGCTTTCTTGAGCCACCGGAGGCTACGATGTATCCCAGCACGATCGGCAGTCGAATCGCCGTGCACGAGCTGAGCGAGGCCACCGCCCCAATCCAGAATATGATGAAAAGAGCAAGAATCGGTGATTCGAGCAACAACTTTTCCAGTGTGTCGAGCACGGTGTCCTCTCTCAAATCAATCGTCGCAACGCGGTTCGCGAACGCACATTCTCTCGTTCCAGGTGCCTGCGGCTGACAGGATCGGCTGTACGTTACTCTTGTGAGTGGCGGTACTTGCGCTCGTGTGAGCCTGCTCTGCCCTGCACCCCCGACCCAAGCCCCGGACACCACGGCGATAAACGGTCGCTTGGCTACACGTAAAGTCTATGAAACAAAGATGCGGCAAAGAAATCTGCAACTAAGTTGCAGATCCTGCGTATGGAGCATATACTGATTTGTCGTTGCGAATTCATGGGACCCAGGAGTACGTAGAGAAATGCATACGAGAATGCACGCGATCCTGTCGGAGTTGAGGGACCACGCGCCCTTCACGCTCTTCGGGGCCGGGACGGGGATACTGGCCATGCTCTTGTTCAAGGGGGCCTCGACGGACTTGACCCAGCGGCTATTCCAGGTCTTCCATCCCGCCCACGTGGTCCTGGCCGCGAGTGTGACGGCCTCGCTGTACAGGCTGCACGAAAAGGGCAAGAGTTTTCTTGCCGTCCTGCTTGTCGGCTACATTGGGGCTGTCGGGACGGCCACACTCAGCGACTGCATCCTGCCCTTCTACGGCGAGAGCATCCTCGGGGTGTCTGTGCCGACCGAGGCGAAGGTGCACAGCCACGCGGGCGATCAGATAGCCAATGAGCCCGAGGCCGAGTCCGGCCGGCCGGACATCCACTTGGGCTTTATCGAGGAATGGTACATAGTCAACCCGGCGGCGGTTCTGGGCGTACTCATTGCCTGGTGGCGGCCTCGCACGAAGTTCCCACACGCCGGCCACATCCTGCTCAGCACGTGGGCCTCCGCCTTTCATATCCTCATGAACACACACCGGGAGCTGTCGGCTGTCCTGTTGCTCGGGATCTTCATCGTCCTGTTCATCGCCGTATGGCTGCCCTGTTGCTTCAGCGACATCGTCTTTCCCATGTTCTTCGTTCGCTCACCTCACCTGCACGTCGGTCACGAGCATTCTGTGGAGACCTCCGCATGACCGCGAAGCTCGACGATAAAGCCCGCCAGATGTTAAGACGGGCAAAATTGTATTGCACGGAGGCGAGGATCGCCATTCTGCGGGCCCTCTTGGAGACCGCCAGGCCCATCCGCCAGGATCAGATCACTCCACAATCGGCAAAGGGGACCTTCAACAGGGTCACAGTCTATCGTACGCTGGAATCGCTGGTCGAGGCGGGGCTCGTCCACCGCGCGTTCACGCAGGACCGGGCGTGGTATTTCGAGTTGGCCGATCACTGCTCGGAAAAGCAGTGCCACCCGCACTTTACGTGCACGCACTGCGGCGTGACACACTGCCTGACGGACACCTCCCTGCCCATGGCCAAAATCTCGCAGAAAGGCTTCATCATCTATCGCCAGCAGGTCCGGCTGGAAGGCCTGTGCCCCGCCTGCGCCTGAGAATAGTCCCGAGAAAATCTAAACACTTCGCGGTCAAATATCCGATAAAAACTCTACTATGAACACGAGAACCAGATTACTCATCATCCTGGCGTCTGTGGTTCTGGCGGTCGGCGGCTGCCATGAGCCGCAACGCACGCCGTCCGGCGTCGCCTTCGAGGAACAAACTGTCACCATCGATGAGTTGGCCGCCAGACTCGGCCTTCGCGTGGAGGAGCGGGACGAGGCGTTCGTCGTCCTGAAGAACGCCGCCAATACCGTGCTGATCTTCACGCACGCGGGCGGGCGGTTCTTCATCAATGGCAAGGCCATCGGTCCCATCGGCGCCGTCAAGAAGGTCGGCAGCACCGTCTCCGTTCCCGAGACTCTTGTCGCAACGATCCGGCCGCGCCTTCGCATCGCCGGACCGGAGCAGCCGCCTGTGGTTGTACGCCCCCGGCCAAGGACAGCTACCGCTGTGGTCGTCGTCGACGCGGGGCACGGCGGAAAGGACCCGGGCGCCATGGTCGCCGGCGCCTATGAGAAGAACATCAATCTCCAGGTGGCCAGGAAGGTCGCCAGCCTGCTGACGCAGGGGGGGATCACCGTGGCTATGACGCGGGACCAGGATGAGTTCATCGAGCTGGAGGATCGGGCGGACGTCGCCAACCGCCGCAATGCCGACCTGTTCGTGAGCATCCACTCCGATTCCGCCCCCGACCGCAGCATCAGCGGCTTCACGCTCTACGTGGCGAGCGACGCCTCACGCGAGGCCTACAAGGCGGCCCAGGCCGTCAGTGCGGCCATGTCCAAGACAGGATCGGGCACCCGCGGCATCCGCCAGGCCGACTACAAAGTCCTCGTGCAGACAACCTGTCCCGCCATCCTTGTCGAGCTGGGCTACCTCTCCAATGTCACAGACGCCCGTCGCCTGCAGGACAACGCCTACCAAACCCGCCTCGCCCAAGCCATCGCCGCCGGAATCCTGGACTGCCTGCAATAGACCACGCTTCTCAACCGTATCTCGATGCCTGGCGCATTTGTACAATGCGCCACACCCGCCTTCACGTCGTCAGATGTTTGAAGGTGGCTTGCCGGGCGGCTTGGGGCCGCGTAGGTGCGCGACGAGCGCGCGGCTGACCTTGACGTCCTCTCGCCACGTTGCATTGGTTGGATCCAGTGCCGCAAGGCGCTCATCGATTGCCAGGCTCGCCTCGGCCAGTTCGAGCGCCTCGGCGTGACGCCCGGTCTTCTCGGCCATCTCTGCCAGCTTCGTTAAGGTGTAACTCAAGTCCCGCTGCCACTCGGCGTTGGTCGGATCGCCCGCCGCCAGCCTCTCGGCAATCGTTCGGCCCTGCTCGTAACTGGCCCTCGCCCCGGCCAGGTCCCCCTCCGCCAACTGCACGTCGCCCAGCTTGTCCAGGCTCACGCTCAAGTCCCGCTGCCACTCGGCGTTGGTCGGATCGCCCGCCGCCAGCCTCTCACGAATCTTGCGGCTCTGCTCGTAACTGGCCCTCGCCCCGGCCAGGTCCCCCTCCGCCAACTGCACGTCGCCCAGCTTGTCCAGGCTCACGCTCAAGTCCCGCTGCCACGGGGCGTTGGTCGGATCGCTCGCCGCAAGCCTCTCGGCAATCGTTCGGCCCTGCTCGTAACTGGCCCTCGCCCCGGCCAGGTCCCCTTGCGCCAACTGCACGTCGCCCAGCTTGTTCAGGAGCACGGATAATTCACGCTGCCATTGCGAAGTGGCTCGTTTCCTGTCGGGCTGGCGGCGCATCCAGGCCTCGACCGCACTCAGGCCGTCGCGGGCATAGCCGAGTCGTCCCAGGGAGAAGAACAAGTCCTGGCCGGCATAGAGGAGCCAGTTCACCAGCCGGTCGGCGGCTCCCGCCTTTTCGTCTCGCGTCAATAGCGTCGCGGCATGGAGGGCGGCTGCCTGTATCCTGGAGAAGTCCCCAGTCTGGCGCAAGTGGCCCACGGCGCCCTCGAATGCGTCAAGCACCCACTGGCAAAGCGCGCGGAGCAAGCCGGCCTCGGCGACCGCCTCGGAACCGGCAAAGCGAGCGGCCAGGGCATGGGTGAATTCCCATCGCTCCTCGTTTGCCACCACCCGCAGCAGCGCGTGCCGCACCAGTTGCTTGAGTGCCTCCCCGGCGCGCGGCTTGCTCTCTTGATCCTTTGGCTCATCCGTGTCTCGCAACGCCGCGACGGCTGCGCCCACGTCGAACGGCGCAGCGGCGAGCAGGCCGGCGGCGGCCAGCACGCGACGCGCGTCCTCCGAGAGTCTCCGCGCGCTGCGGTCATAGAGCCACTTCAACGTGTGGTCTTGGTATCTGGGGTCGCGGAGCGCCGGCAACTTCTCGTCCTTGAGTTCCTTGAGAAAGAGCGCGGGTGGTTCTTCCGCAATCTCAAGCTGGCAACCTGCCCACGTCAGCGCCAGCGGATGACCGCCCAGGACTTGCACGACGCCGGTCAGAACGTCCTCCGGCGCGCGGCCTTTCGCGAGCTTTCGCAAAAGGGCGAGGGCGTCCGGAGTTTCAAGCTCGGCATCGACCTGAATGGAATCGTGCAAAGCACACTGGCCCTTGTTGCGAGTGAGGACAAGCCGAGTGGCCGCGCCGTCCAGGACGGAGAGGAGATCGGTCAGGTTCTTGCAGTCTGTGGCCTCCTCGGCGCCTTCCACGACGACCAGGGCCTGTCGCCCAGCGCAGGCTCGTGTGGCTCGCGTCCGCCCGGGCTGATCGGCGGGCAGGGCAGGATCAAACCTGTCGGCGAGGGTGTGCCAGGCTTGTTCTTCGATCTGGTCCCAGGGGCGTTGGCCGTGCTCGCTGAGCAGGTAGAGGTCGAGCAGCACGATCCCATCGGGGAACGGGGTGCGGCCAAGGTCATCATCAACTTCCTTGAGCAGTCGATAGATCGCCTCGGCGGCAAGAGCCGTCTTGCCAAACCCGGCCGGTCCCCACACGCACGTGCTCTCGCGCCGCCGCAGCCGTCCGATGAGGTCGTCAAGCTGGGCATCCCGCCCGAAGAGCTTTCCCGCCTGTGCCCGCGCCGGACGATCCAGGGGTGGGGATTGCGGAATGTGGATTGCAGACTGCGGATTGGGTTTACGCCCGGTGACGCCCCAGATGAGCCTGTCGAGTCCATCTTCGGTGAGCCCCGGGCGGAGGTCAACGTAGGTGACTTCCTCGAGAAACAATGGAAGTTCCGGCTCAGCGCCTGCGCCAGGAAGGAGCACCGGGATCACGGGGATGCCTTGCTTGACGGCACGGGAGAGCAAGGCCCGCATTTCCATGTCCTCCCACGGGCCGATGCCATCTCTGCCAACGAGCACGGCGCCGGCTTTCGACGCTTTGACCGCCGCTTCGAGGAGTTTTTGCCACGGGATTCCCGGCTGAAGCTCATCCTCATCCAGCCACACCTCGATCCCTCGCCGGCGCAATGCGACGGCGAGCTCGCGCACGGCGGGCTTGTCCCGGCTGTTGAGGGACAGGAAGACGTCGAACGTTCGTTTCTCCCAGGCCTCGTTCTCCATAGTGTTACAAGTATATCATGAGGCGAGCCAACTGACAAGGGGTCGGGTGCCAGTTGCCAGGGCAATCGCAAAGTCGGAGAAACCCATCTACCGATGGCACTGGCCGTCTGTGGGAACCGCGTTCTTGCAGTCGAAAACGGCGGTTCCAACAAAACAGGTACCTGATGTTCGCCCGTTTGGGCGACTTTGCGTTCGCCCTGCGCCAGTTGCCGGTCTTTCAGTTGTCCGCGGTCGGCAGACAGTCGTAAGTCCATGTGTTACAAGAGCTTATCGCGCCCGGCCGTGGCAAGAAAAACCCCTGTCACCGCCGGATTTTACTTGACGGAGAATTTGGTCTACTGTATGATGTTGAAGCAACTGAATAGCAAATGGTAAGATAATCAATTCGGGGGGGACTGGTCACGGCCAGTGAAGCATCAGTCCTCGCCCGCCGGCGGGACACCGAGAGACCCATGAACCTCCGCACAGGCGATCATGCAAAACAAAGCCAATTGGGAGGAAGTGTCAAGTTTGAAGTTTCAAGTGTCAGGCAGCGGCCCCGCCCTTCAGACTTCACACTCCCCTGAAACCGCCCTACGGCGTCAGCAGGGTCTACCCTGCAAAACAAAGCCAATTTGGCCGGCTGGATGGCGGGCACGGCCCGGCCTATGGAGCAACTGAGAACCTGCGATGCAAAACAAAGCCAATTTCGAGACGGCCTGTCGTGTGAAACAAACCCAATTCCGAGGGTCTGTCAGCCAGGAACAGAGGGCCGATGATGCAAAATAAAGCCAATGTCGGGCCTTGTCGGTTGGAAATGAGGATCGATGTCTGCGAGGGTATTTACGAACGCAGCCAGTTTCTATATGATTGACGGATAACGATTCGCATCGGAGACAAGATTATGAAGTTCATCATTACGCTCTTTCAAGATGAAGACGGCATCTTTGTGGCGGAATGCCCATCCATCCCAGGCTGCATCAGCCAAGGCAAGACCGAGTCGGAAGCGGAGGCGAACATTCGGGAGGCGATTAAGGAGTGCCTGGAGGTGCGAGCAGAGAAGGGGATGCCTTTGACCGTAAGCACTCGCCAGGTGGAGGTCGCTGTATAATGCCTCCTCTGCCCATCTTGAAGCCGCGAGAGGTTGTGAAGCCTCATCGCACGGGCGGGCCTCATGGTCGATGAATTCGTCAACGCGTTGGAGAGATGATCGTTGGACGCTATCAACCGTCGGCCCTGGTGTGTTTTTCACCCGGCGATCTCTGCGCCTCCGCCAGAGACTTTATGGTTCCGGTAGAATGGCGAAGATGGACGTGTATCCTTTGAAATCGGTGCCGGTGTTCAAGCCGCGGATCTGGGGCGGGCGGACGCTGCAGGAGGTGTTTGGCAAGGATCTGCCGGCCGGCCGGAAGATCGGCGAGAGCTGGGAGATCGCCGACCTCCCCGAGGGCAAATCGACGATTGGCAACGGGCCGCTGCGGGGCCGGACGCTTGGGGAGGTCGTCGGCAAGCATCGCGAGGCGATCACGGGGGCCAAGAGCTTCCCGAGCCCATTCCCCCTGCTGGTCAAGTTCATCGACGCCGAGGATGTGCTCAGCGTGCAGGTTCACCCGGATGCCGAGACCTGCCGGAGGATGGGCAAGGGCCAGCCCAAGACCGAGTGCTGGTACGTCATCCATGCCGAGCCCGGGGCCGTGATCTACAAGGGGCTCAAGAAGGGCGTCACGAAGGAGCGATTCGCCCAGGCCATCGAGGATGGGACGGTGGCCGAACTGCTTGCACCGGTACCCGTGCAGGTGGGTGAATGCCACTACCTGCCGGCGGGGACCGTGCATGCTCTTTCGGCGGGCCTGCTCATTGCCGAGGTCCAGACGCCGTCGGATACGACGTATCGGGTTTTTGACTGGAACCGCATCGACGAGCACGGCAAGCCCAGGCCGTTGCACATCGAGGAGGCCCTGGAGAGCATCCGTTTCGACATGACGCCGGACAAGCTGCCGGTGACGACCGTGGGCCGGCTGGTGGATTCAGAATACTTCAAGGTCGATAAGGGCCACCAATGCCGTAACTGCGAGATGCTCCTCGGCCGTAACCTGATGCGGGCGATCATCTTCATCACCGGCGCCGGGGCCATTCTCTCGGAGAACACCGAGCCAGTCGAGTTCAAGGCGGGTGATTGCCTGTTGATTCCCGCCGCGTTCGATGGGGCCGTGAAATTCGCGCAGGACACCGAGTACCTGACCGTGACAATCTAATGCGCCACAGGTTTTGCGCGGACGGCGCCGCGGAGTCCCTCCATCCGCAGGTAGCCTTTTTGCCAGACGATCAGGGCGGAAGCGAGGAAGACGGCGACGTAAACGACGGCGGCGTAGCGGGTGCGAATCTGGCTCATGGCCAGACCGATCAGGGCGTACAGGCCCGCCAGATAATAGCAGATAACGACGGTCTGTTTTAGCGTGATTCCCCGGTCCAGCATCTGATCGTAGATGTGTCCGCGATCGGAGATGAAGACCGGCCGGTGATTCAACAATCGCCGGACAACGGCCGTGCCCGTGTCGAGAATGGGCAGGCCGAACACGACCACGGACGCCAGCCACCAGCGCGGCACTTTCTCCGCGAACAGGATCATCAGGGCCGCCACGACAAAGCCCAGGAGCATGCTGCCGGCGTCGCCCATGAAGATCTTGGCGGGGTGGCGATTGAACGGCAGGAAGCCGCACACGCCGCCGACAAGGCCCAGGCAGACCACGATCCGCACGGGGTCGCCGTAGTCGCTGAAGCCCCACGTGGCCAGATGCGCGGCCAGCAGGAGCATGGCGATGGTGATGATGGTGGTCACCCCTGCACAGAGGCCGTCGAGCCCATCGAGCAGGTTCAGCGAATTCGTCGCGCCGAGCACGAAGAAAACGACGATGAGAACGTCCAGAACGATCTCGACTTGTGTTGGCATGGGCAAGCCAAGCGGCTTGGCCACCTGCTGGAGATTGGGGTTGATGCCGACCAGAAGCAGAAGAACCGCCGCCAGAACTTGTCCGATCACCTTGTGCCGCGGGCGAAGGTCCAGAATATCATCCGCCAAGCCGACGAAACACGCGATGGCGGCACCGCCCAAGACACCCAGCAGCCATCGAAGCTCCTGTGGAAACACGTCGTCGGTGCGCAACAGATAGATGCCCGCGAAGACCCCGACGGTCAGACCGACGAGCATGCCGACCCCGCCCAGGTACGCGATGGGCTCCCTGTGTGTCTTGACGGTATTATCGGGCCTGTCGACAATCCCCAATCGGATCGCGACTTTCTTGCACAGGGCCGTCGCCGCCAGCGAGCTGACGAGCGCCGCCGCCAGCACGGGCCAGAACTGGAGCACCCAGCCCAGTGACCTTTCCTCACCTATCAGCGAATCGAACATCAGGTAAGCCTGATCTCCATTTTTCAGAAGTTCAAATCCGACTTTTCAAGCCAGACCTCGGCATCGTACCGCAGCATCATCAGGCCATCTTCGAAGCTGTCGAATCCGATGCGTGGCCGCCCCCCGGTCAACTCCTGGAGGATCCACTTGGGGAAATCGGCCCCGGCGTGGATGGACAGAGGTGCGCCGCCGCCGAAGCGGGGATTGATCTCGGTAAACCGGATCTGCCCGCCGTTCGTGACGAACAACTGCAGCGTGATCACCCCCGGTCCGGCATGCAGAAGCTCCGTGAGTCTCTTGGCCTGAGTCATGATCTCCTTGTGCTTGACAACCTGGCTCTTGCTCACCTCGCCCGAGCGGACTTCGATCCGCCGACGGGGAATGACGCATCGGACTTGCATCGCGAAGTCCACGTACACGTCGCAGGTGTACTCCAATCCTTCGATGAACTCCTGGCACATCGCATTGGGGATTCTGCGGGCGAAGAACCGCATTTCGCTGGGATTGCTTGCGACGGCGATGTCCTTGCTGGCGGAGCCGTCCCATCGCTTCAGGAAGCACGGCCAGGCAAGTTGCCCGCGGCGGTCGGCCGCCAGGGCCATACGAATGCTCATCGTCTTCGGCGTGCCGAATCCGTGCTTCGTGAGAAACCCGAACGTTCGCCGCTTATCCTGGCAGATGTCGATCACGTCAGGCTCCGAGACGAGCACGTGGCAGCCTAAACGCTCGAACTGTGGCATGTGATCAGCGAGCAGGCGCAGGTCCAAATCCACGGTCGGGACCAGGAGCTTGACCTGATGCCGGCGGACGATGGCCAGAAGCTGATCGACGTACGTGGCGTGCGTTGTCGGCTCGACGAGAAAGGCTTGGTCGCAGAGTTGCAGGGCGGGGCTCAGGTGGCTCGTATCCGTGCCGCAGAAAGAGACGTTCAGCTTGAGCTTCCTCGCCGCCTGCTGGAAACCGCGCAGAAGCGAGACCCGCCTGCCGATGCAGGTAAACAGCACGGCCATTTGCCCGGCGTCCTTGCCCCGGCTGCGTCGTGTGCCTGCATGGTCCTGCAGATTACCCATATTCGCTCCTGTCGACTGTGACCCCCGTTGTTGAATTCGCTGCCATCGTAAAGAGATCTGCCCCGCAGGTCAAGCGGAGTCTTCCTTGTCCATCGCCTGCATCCCTATTTGCGTTGACATTCTTTGCGGACAGACATACACTAAGACCCTGTTTGGTAAGTCGGCAGGAAAACGATAGTGGTTTAAGGATGAGACACCGCCGGGATCGCTGGGGGGCGTCGGTTTCGCCCGACTGAGCTCGGCGTTGTGAGAAGTTCGGAGAACGCAGTTGCTCAAAATACATGAGAATCCGCCCCTTGTTTGGCCGGAGGCTAAATCCATTCGGGCGCTTCAGGGTCGATGGTGGGTCGCCCACACCAAGAGCAGAAATGAGAAAGCGCTGGCTCACGACCTGATGGCCAAGAACATCAGCTACTTCTTGCCCATGACCTGGAAGGTGCGACGCCAGACCCACCGAACCATCAAATCCCTCCTGCCCTTGTTTACGGGTTACCTGTTCTTCTGCGGGGACGAGGCCGCACGCGTGGAGCTGCTCAAGACCAATCGAGTGGCGAATCTCCTGGAAGTCAAAGATCAGGAGGTCTTTCTTCGGGAGCTGGTGCGGTTCGAGCAGGCCCTGCGTGCGGGCGCGCCGCTTGTGCCACATAAGTATATCGAGGCCGGGCGGTGGTGTCGCGTCATCGCCGGAGCGTTGCTCGGCCTGGAAGGGATCGTCGTGCAGACCCGGGGCGACACCCGGTTGGTGCTGCAGATCGATATGCTGGGCCAGGCAGCCAGCGTCGAGATCGGCATGGACATGATCGAGCCGGTGGAGACTCCGTCACGGTGACCACCCGATGCAGGCAAGGCTCGGCAGGACCTGAACTTGGCGGCAACCGGACCTGAATGCAATGCCTGCTTTTGCCGATAATGATTATACCTGATTCCAGCGGTGTGCGCTGGAAGAAGAGATAAGAGTCGAGCATTGCACGCAGCATTAGGGGATGTCGTGTGATTATCCGGACCAAGGCGTTTCCGAGGGCGGGACTCGTGGGCAATCCCTCGGATGGCTATTTCGGCAAGACCATCTCGTTCGCTTTCGATAATTTCCGCGTGGAGGTCGTCCTGTACGAGACGCCCGAGTTGGAGATCCTGTCCAGTGAGAAAGACCTCTCCTGCTTCAACAGCATTGACGCCCTCGTCACGGATGTGCGGCTCCATGGCTACTACGGCGGCATCCGCCTCTTGAAGGCCACGGTCAAGAAGTTCTACGACTACTGTCGGGAGAACCAGATCGATCTGCACGACAAGAACTTCACGATCCGCTACAGTTCGGACATCCCGCACGGTGTCGGCCTGGCTGGCTCCAGCGCAATCATCACGGCGTGTCTGCGGGCCCTCATGGTCTTCTATGGAGTCAGCATTCCGAAGTACGTGCAGGCCAACCTGGTTCTCGCCGCCGAGTCAGAGGAACTGCATATCCCGGCCGGACTCCAAGACCGCGTCATTCAGGTCTATGAAGGCCTGGTGTACATGGATTTCGCCAAGGAGATTATGCTCAAGCAGGGTTATGGCTACTACGAGCCGCTCGATCCCAAATTGCTGCCCAAGCTCTATATCGCCTATCGTGACGACCTCAGCGAGCCCACGGAAACATTCCACAATAACATCCGGCACCGTTTTGACCAGGGCGAGCCCAAGGTCGTCAACGCCATGAAATTCTGGGCCAACCTCGCCGAAAAAGTCAAGGCATGCCTTGTCAATCGAGAGCTTGACCGAATCCCCGAGATGCTCAACGCCAACTTCGACAAGAGACGGGAAATCTACCGCATCAGTGACGAGAACATCCGAATGGTCGACGCTGCTCGCTCCGTCGGTGCCAGCTCCAAGTTTACCGGCTCCGGCGGGGCCATCGTCGGAACCTACACCGACGAGTCGATGTTTCGCAACCTGCGCACGGCGCTCCGCAAGCTCAATATCAAGGTGATCAAGCCGAGGATTGTCCCAGGAAAGGCAAATACGCAACCATGATTCGCAAGGCCGTCATCCCTGCGGCGGGCTTTGGGACCCGCTTCCTCCCGGCGACGAAGTCGCAGCCGAAGGAAATGTTGCCCATTGTCGATACCCCCGTGATTCAATACGTCGTGGAGGAGGCGGTCCAGGCGGGAATCACCGATCTGCTCATGATCATCGGTGCGGGCAAACGCTCCATCGAAGAGCATTTCGACCGTAGCTTTCAGCTTGAGAGCCAGCTCCAGGCCCACGGCAAGATGGCGGAACTCGAGGCGATGCGCCGCATCTCGGCCCTGGCGGATATCCACTTCGTGTGGCAGAAGCAGATGAGAGGCCTCGGCGACGCCGTCTACTACGCTCGGTATCACGTCAACAACGAGCCCTTCGTGGTCCTGCTCGGCGACACCTTGATCGATGCAGTGACGCCCGCCGCCAGGCAACTTGTCGAGTTGTACGAGCGGGTGCATGCACCGGTCATTCTTCTCGAGCAGGTTGAGCCGCGGAAAGTCGGGCTCTACGGGATCATCGATGGGCACGAGATTCAACCCGGCGTCTACAAGATCAACGACTTTGTCGAAAAGCCGAAGCAGGAAGACGCCCCATCCAACCTCGCCATTTCCGGCCGGTACCTGCTGA
>Ga0315274_10007821_pt1 | contig 15437 bp, 10 predicted proteins | sample YL17G02_20_MG_FD_203700 | JGI IMG/M metagenome (GOLD analysis project Ga0315274, IMG submission 203700) | Sediment microbial communities from Yellowstone Lake, YNP, Wyoming, USA - YL17G02_20 | ecosystem: Environmental > Aquatic > Freshwater > Lake > Sediment | place: USA: Wyoming | collected... | reverse complement strand
ATGTCAACAGGGCCGTAGCCGGTCATCAGCTCTGCGACGACATTGTGCGTAAAATCGACAAAAGTAGCCCATTTCTCCGGGTACTTGCCCGTATCGTAGTTCACGTTGCGGTCGCGATGCGGCCAGTCCGGGGCCCAGTAGCCCGGATGGTGCCAGTCCGATTTCGAGTAGTACGCGCCGATGCCGAACCCTTCCGCGCGGAAGGCGTCGAAGACGGCCTTGACCACATCCGCCTTCGGATTCGTGTGGAACGGACAGGACGGGTCGGTCGTGCGGAGGATAGGAGAGGTAGCTCGCGAGGATGCGGCCGAGGATCTGCTCGCCGCGCTCGTTGGCGTGGATGGGGTCGCGCTTGAACCAGTCGAGGTCCTTCCCGGATTGCCGGATGTACCGGCCCCAGGCCGCCTCCATATCGAGGAAGGCGGCGCCGGTCTCGTCGGCCAATCGTTCAAGGCCCTTGCGATACGGCGTGAACTGGTTCGGATCGCTGATCGTCTGCCATACGCTCTCGATGCGCGGATCGGTCTGCCCGAACGCGCCGGTCATCAGCAGAACATCGGCCTGCGAGGCGCCGCGAATCTGCCGGATCACCTCGCGGATGGAGCTGATATCGTTCCGTTGGCTGATGCCTCCGATGATGACCAGGTCGGGCATATGGTCGAGCACGTACTGCTTCACCCGGCCGGGCTCCTTGTACCACCAGCAGCCGGTGGACCCGCGCACGGAGGTGACCTTCTCGATTCGGCACGTCGGGTGCCGGCGATCGACGAGCATATCCCAGCCGGAGCGGCTGGTGTCGTTGACGATACTGTCGCCCAGCATAACGACATGGAGCACGCCGCCATTGAGCAGCCGCTCTCTTGTCTTGGGCAGGCGCTGCCAGCGGTCCGCCGGCGGCGCGTACTGCACCGGCGGCATCTCTGCATACGCCTTTTGAATCTGCCCCAGCGTTCGCACATTGCCGCGAATGATGAAGGCATCGTCGGAGGCGAGGGCCAATACGCTCAACGAAACAGCCAAAGCCAGCGGGAACATGAGGCGATGGGATAAAGCCACTTGTGGTACTCCTGCGAATTCATCTTACAAGACTGTGATTACCCCATGGTACACATCGGAGCCGGAGCACGCAACGACACATTACAGCCGCCCCCCTCAACCGGGACTGTGTCCCTCTTCGCGGCAGGGATCCTGTATCCTTTCGACTTCACTCAGGACAAGCCCTGACGCGAAGAAGACCCGCCCTGCGCCAATAGGGGTTTGGCGGCCGCAGATGTAGTCAAACCCGCATTGCCAAAGGGTTTTGCCGGCTCCTATGCTCCGAGAGACACCGACACTACGAGCACTGATGGGCATGTGAAACCCGGCGATCCCGGGCAAAAGGAGGTAATGGTTATGCACGACTTACCGTCAGGACGCGTGATGGGCTATGCGGCTGTGCTGCTTGTGCTTCTTGCAGGGTGCGGGGGTCGCAAGCAGGCGATCAACGTGACAGCGGCGGCGCCGGGCGAAAAGGTGCAGGTGGATATGAAGGCCAGTAATTTTGCCTTTGACCCGGCCGTAATCAACGCACAGAAGGGCCAGACCCTGGTCCTCAATGTGACGAACTTCACCGGAGAACCCCACAACATCACGGTGAAAGACCCGTCGGGAAAAGTCGTCAAAAAAGAAGATATTCCCGCCCGCCAAGCCATAACTGTGGAGGTCCCGCTTGCGACCGCGGGAGTCTATCCCTTCTACTGCGACAAGCCGCTCCACTCGACACTCGGCATGAAAGGCAGGATCGAAGTCAAGTAAGCGGACCTGTGATCGCCGGCGAAGGTCGGGCCGGCCATGTGCATATCATGCGGATTCGGAGAGATTCTTGCGCAGCAAGGATCGTGTCATCCCTTCGAGACTCAGGGCAGGCTCTGAGGCGAAGCCGAAGGAGCTGGCCGGTGGAGGGGATGCTTCTCTCGCTCGTGGCCCGGATCCTTCACTTCGCTACGCTACGTTCAGGATGACAAAGACGCGCATGGATGAACCGCCATTTGTATCGAGGGGGGCACATGACTGGCATCAGGATTCTTGTTGTCCTCGCCGCGGGCACTTGTGCATCCCTGGCGACAGGGCAGGGACGCCAGGATCGCCCGGCGGCGGACCCGCAGATCGGGGTCCGGGACGGTTTCGAGCTCACCGTCGCCGCGCCCGATATCGAGGGGGCCCGGTTCATGGCATTCGGCCCGGACGGCACACTATTCGTTTCTGTACCCGACGCCGGCCAGATCAAGGCCTGCCGCGATGAGAACAACGACGGCCGGTATGAGAAGATTGCCACGTTCGCGAACGGTCATCCAACGGTCCACGGCCTGTTCTGGTATGATGGTTGGCTGTGGTTCACCGAAAGCGGTGCGATCTTCAGGGCCCGCGACACCAGCGGCGACGGCGTCGCCGACGAGCAGCAGACGGTGATCCCCGAGGGCCGACTGCCCAAGGGCGGACACTGGTGGCGATCGATCCTCATTCACAGCGGTCGGCTGTACACCGGCATCGGCGACAGCGGCAACATCACCGATGAAACCAATACCGACCGCGAGAAGATTTGGACGTACAGCCTCGACGGGCGGGACAAGAAGCTGTTTGTCTCGGGCATCCGCAACACGGAGAAGCTCGTGGTCCGGCCGGGAACGAATGAGATCTGGGGCATGGACCACGGCAGCGACTGGTTCGGCCGTGAGCTCGAAGGCGAGAACAACCCGCACGGCCAGCCCATCACCGACCTGAATCCGCCCGACGAGATGAATCTCTACGTCGAAGGCGGCTTCTACGGTCATCCGTTCCTCGTCGGCGCCCGCGTGCCGCGATATGAATACATGAAGCGCCCCGACATGGTGGAGCTGGCCGCCAAGACCATTCCGCCCGCATGGTCCGCCGGCGCCCACTGGGCCCCCAACGCCATGACATTCTACACAGGCAGACAGTTCCCGCGCGAATATGCCGGCGATGCCTTCGTCGCCTATCACGGCTCATGGAACCGCCAGAAGAAAGCGGGCTATTGCGTCACGCGCGTCCTGTTCGATCAAGGCCGACCCTATGGCGAGCTGATCTACGCGAACTTCCTGACCAGCGAGGGCAAAGTCCTCGGTCGGCCGGTTGATGTCGTCGTCGCCCTTGATGGCTCCCTGCTCATCAGCGACGACGAGCGCGGCCGCATCTATCGCCTGAGCTACACAGGCAAACAAACCCCATAGGCAAAAGGTCATACCCAAGTAGGCATTGCACTTCTTTGTGTTCGGCCCGGCGCAGATATGATTTGAAGCCAGGGCACATGAGCGATGCCGACTCTGAAGACTCATTCTTGGACGCTTTTGCCGAACGGTACAACAGGGAGCAGAATCATCTGTCGAGAAAGGGGGTATCAAATGGACTACAGGACTCTCCCGCGAGCAGCGACCTGCGTCGTCATGCTGGCCGTATGCGGCATCGGACTGAACTACTGCGCCACACCGACACAGGCACAGGCCGATATCGACGTGAATCTGAGCTTTTTCTACGACCGACTGGCCCCGTATGGCGAGTGGGTCCAGCACCCGCGGCACGACTGGGTCTGGTGCCCGAGCGGCGTGCCGGTGGATTGGCGGCCTTACACCGATGGCCGCTGGGTGTACACGGATGATTTCGGGTGGGTGTGGAACTCGGACCTGGATTGGGGCTGGGCATGCTTCCATTATGGCCGGTGGGACTGGGATGACCAGTTCGGCTGGTTCTGGGTGCCGGGATACGACTGGGGGCCGGCGTGGGTGGCCTGGCGCACCGGGCCGGGCTTCATCGGCTGGGCCCCGCTGCCTCCGGCGGTCGGATGGCAGCCGGGGATAGGACTGGCCCTGAGCGGCTTTGACCTCGACGATATTCCGATCCGCCGCTGGTGCTTCGTGGAGGACCGGTTCTTCGACGAGCCGACTTTGCGCCTGCACGTCCTGCTGCCGGCGCGCAACGTGACAATCTTTGGCCAGACGAGGAACATCACGAGGTTCGACATCGTTGGCGCGAGGATCGTGGACGTCGGTGTCCCCCTGAGGGCGGTCCAGGAGGTGACGGGCAGACCTGTGCCACGATTCCAGGTCAGGCACGTCGATAGCGTGGCGGCCATGCGCCTGCCTCACGAGCGCAGCGGGGTCGTCAACATCTTCAGTCCGAGGGTCGGACCGGCGCCGGCCGGCGCAGTGCCGCCCCGGCCCGGTGAGCTGGAACGGCGCCAGCAGGTGGAGCGGGCACAATTGCAGGAGCAACAGCGAGCGGAACGAGCCGCTGTGCAACTGCACCACCAGGCCGAGCGTGCCGCTCCAGGGGCGACTGTAGACCAACTGCAACGCCGGCAGCAAGCAGAGCTTCGGGCCCTTCAATCCGAACACCAGCGTCAGCAGCGCTTACTGAACAGCCGCCAGCGCGAGGAGTCCCAGCGTATGGAGTCCGGGCGTGCAACGGCGATGTCGGGCGGATTCGGCCGCACATCCCGGCGGTAAACTGCATGCGTGAAAAGGCAATCCTTGCACGAGGCGAGCGAACGCTGCACCCCGCAGCATGGCTGGGGATTCTGCTATCGCTTCTCGCGGCCGGGTGCACTGTTGGCCCCAATTACCGACGACCCGAAACGCCGGTCGCGCAGACCTGGGCGGAAGCCTCCGATGGTCTGGCCGCCGAGCCCGTGACCCTGGCTCAGTGGTGGACCTTGTTCCGCGACGATCAGCTCGACAGCCTCGTGGACCGGGCCGTGCAATCCAACAAGGACTTGCAGCTTGCCGAGGCCCGGATTCGCCAGGCCCGCGCCCAGCGCCGGGTCACAGCCTCCTCCGGATTGCCGACGCTCAACGCCACGGGATCTTATTCGCGCATCAAACGCAGCAGCGCGTTCTCCAGCACCTTCGGCGCCGGCACGACGGGGGGAACAGCCGGCTTCTTTGGAGGCGCCGGCTCCGGCGCCCTGGACCTGTTCCAGACCGGATTGGATGCGACCTGGGAAATCGACGTGTTCGGCGGCGTGAGGCGATCCGTCGAGGCGGCCAATGCCAGCATCGCCGCCTCGCAGGAGAATCTCAACGACGCCCTCGTGACATTGCTCGGCGAGGTGGCCACGAACTACTTCCAACTCCGGGGCAATCAGCGCCGCATCGAGATCGCGCGTCAGAACATTGAGACCCAGCGTCAGACTGTCGAGCTGGCACAAGGAAAATTCAAGGCGGGTCTGGGCAGCCGGCTCGAAGTAGTCCAGGCGGAGGCGTTGCTGGCGACGACGGAGTCGCAGATTCCGGCGCTGGATGCTGCGGCCAAGCAGTCCATCCACCAGCTTGGAGTGCTGCTCGGATCGGAGCCTGGGGCGCTGTTGCAGGAGTTGTCGCCGCCGAAACCGATGCCGCCGGCGCCGCCCGATGTGCCGATCGGCCTGCCTTCAGACCTGTTGCGTCGCCGTCCCGACATTCGACGTGCAGAACGCCAACTGGCGGCCGCCACAGCCCAGATCGGCGTGGCCGCGGCCGACCTGTTCCCCAGGCTGTCCCTGACAGGTTCGGCCGGATACCAGAGCACGAAAAGCTCCCGGCTCTTTGAGCCCGGCAGCCAGTTCTGGTCCTATGGGCCGGGCTTGACCCTGCCCCTCTTCAGCGGCGGCCGCATTCGCGGCAATATCCAGGTCCAGACCGCACTGCAGGAGCAGGCGCTGATCACCTACGAGAGCGCCGTGCTGACGGCGCTGCAGGACGTGGAGAACGCCATCGTGGTGTACGCCGACACACAGGCGGCACACGATGCGCTGGCGCGGGCTGTCGATGCCAATCGGCAGGCGGCCCAGATCTCGCACGACCTTTACCAGAAAGGCCTGACCGACTTTCTGAACGTGCTCCAGAGCGAAGGCGCCCTCTACCAGGTCGAGGACCAGTTGATGCAAAACGAGCAGCAGACGCTGACAGCCTTAGTGGCCTTGTTCAAGGCCCTGGGAGGCGGATGGCAGATTCCGCCTGAAGGAGCGTGGGAGTACTGAGCCAGGATGTGGGAAACCAGATCGTGAAAAGAGGCTATCACAAATCCGGCAATTCAGAGGCCCTCGGGCCGTTGGCAACTCTCGGGTGGCTGGCATTGGCGATACAGGTTTTCGCCTCCTGCTCGCGTCAGCCCCAAGCCGGCAAGACCGGCGGGCCGCCGGGAGCCGGGCAGCCTGTGCCGGTGACCGTGGCCAACGCCGAGGCCAAGACGATGCCCGTGCAGGTGACCGCCGTCGGCCGGGCGGAAGCATACAACACCGTGTCGGTGGGATCCCGTGTCGATGGGCAGGTCCTGACGGTCCATTTCGAGGACGGTCAGTACGTCAAGGCCGGCGACCTGCTGTTCACGATCGATCCGAGGTCCTTCGAGGCGCAGCTCAAGCAAGCCCAGGCCAATCTCGCCAAGGACCAGGCCCAGCTCGAAAATGCGCAGGCGCAGTTGGAGCGGAACGCCGCCGTCGTGGAGAAGGGATACGTCTCCCGGGAGCAGTACGATCAAGCGGTCGCCGCCGCCGGCGCGCTGAAGGCGACGGTCGCGGCGGACCAGGCGGCCGTGGAGAACGCCCAGCTCCAGCTCCAGTACTGTTCCATTCGCTCGCCGATCGACGGCCTGACGGGCGCCGTGAAGGTGGACCCGGGCAATATCGTCAAGGCCAACGACACGACGAACCCGCTGGTGGTCATCAACCAAATCCATCCGATTTATGTCTCCTTTTACGTCCCGGAGCGGAATCTGCCCGAGATTCAGCAATACATGACGGCGAGCAAGCTGCAGGTCCAGGCCACCGTCCCCGGGTACGAGCAGGTCCCCTCCTACGGGGAGCTCACGTTCCTCGACAACACGGTGAACCCGACGGCCGGGACGATCCAACTGCGCGGCACCTTTGCCAACGTGGACCGCTCGCTCTGGCCGGGCCAGTTCGTCAACGTCGTCCTGACGCTGACGACGCAGCCGGGGGCGATCATGGTTCCGTCGCGGGCCGTTCAAACCGGCCAGCAGGGCCAGTACATCTTCGTGGTCAAGCCCGGCCTCACCGTCGAGAATCGCGCCATCGTTGTGGGAAGGACCGTCGGCGAGGAATCCGTCATCGAGAAAGGAGTCAGTCCGGGCGAGCAGGTGGTGACCGATGGCCAGCTTCGCCTTTCCCCCGGCGCCTCTGTGCATATCGTCCAGTCTCTCGGCGGGCAGGAGCAGCGGCCATGAGCATCCCGGAGCTTTTCATCCGCCGGCCCGTAACGACGACGCTTGTCATGGCGGGCATCCTCCTGTTCGGCGTCATCGCTTACCGCCGCCTGCCGGTGAGCGAGCTGCCCAACGTGGATTTCCCCACCCTCCAGGTCACCGCGGCCCTTCCGGGGGCCAGTCCGGAGACGATGGCGTCATCCGTCGCCACGCCGCTGGAGCGGCAATTTTCCGCCATCGCGGGTCTGGATTCCATGACCTCCACCAGCTCGCTGGGCGTCACGCAGATTACCCTGCAGTTCGCGCTGTCGAGGAACCTCGACGGGGCGGCTGTGGATGTCGTGACGGCCATTGCCCGGGCCCAGTCGCTTCTGCCCCCGGAGATGCCCAGTCCTCCGTCCTTCCAGAAGGTCAACCCGGCCGATCAGCCGATCCTTTACCTGTCCGTGTACTCTTCGCTGCTGCCGCTGTCGACGGTCGATGAATACGCGGAGACCTCGATGGCCCAGCGGATCTCCATGGTCAACGGCGTTGCCCAGGTCCAGGTCTTCGGCTCGCAGAAATACGCCGTCCGCGTCCAGGTGAACCCGGACGCGTTGACGTCCCTGGGCATCGGCATCGACGATGTGGAGAAGGCGATTACCGGCGCCAACGTGAACCTGCCCACCGGCACATTGGAGGGCCAGTACAAATCGTTCACGATCAAGGCCTCGGGCCAGCTCACGTACGCGGATGCCTATCGTCCGCTCCTCGTCGCCTACCGCAGCGGCTCGCCCGTGTACTTGCGCCAGCTCGGCAAGGTGATCGACAGCGTGCAGAACGACAAAATCGCGAGCTGGTACAACGACACCCGCGCCATCGTGCTGGCCATCCAGCGCCAGCCGGGAACGAACACCGTCCAGGTCGTCGATGCGATCCGAAGCCTGTTGCCGAGCTTCCGCGCCGAGATTCCGGAGTCGGTGAGTCTGACGATCCTTTACGACCGCTCCCAATCGATTCGTAACTCGATCAACGACCTCCAGTTCACGCTGTTCATCAGCATGGTCCTGGTGATTCTCGTCATTTTCTTCTTCCTGCGGAACGTCTCGGCCACGATCATCCCCTCCCTGGCGTTGCCGCTTTCCGTGGTGGGCACGCTGCCGGTGATGTTCGTTCTCAGCTACAGCGTGGACACGCTTTCCCTGATGGCCTTGACGCTGTGCGTCGGGTTCGTCGTCGATGATGCGATCGTCGTGCTGGAGAACATCGTCAGGCACGTGGAGATGGGCAAAGGCCGGCTCCAGGCGGCGCTGGACGGGTCGGCGGAGATCGGCTTTACCATCCTGTCCATGACGCTGTCATTGGCGGCCGTGTTCATTCCACTGCTGTTCATGGGAGGCATCCTGGGCCGGCTGCTCCACGAGTTCGCCGTCACGATCAGCACGGCCATTCTGATCTCCGGATTCGTATCCCTGAGCCTATCGCCCATGCTCAGCAGCCGATTTCTCCGCCCCCCCGGCCGGCGGCACAACCGGCTGTACAACGCCTCGGAGCGATTCTTCAGCGGCATGCTCAAGGGCTACGAGGTCAGCCTGGCGTGGGTCCTGCGCCATGGCCTGCTCATGGTCCTCGTGTTTGTAATCCTGCTCGTGGCCACGGCGTATCTCTTCGTCGTCATCCCCAAGGACTTCATCCCCAGCCAGGACACCGGCCAGATCTTCGGGTTCACTGAGGCCGCACAGGATATTTCATTCGACGATATGGTGCGCCACCAGAGAGCCGTCAACCAGATCGTCGCCCAGGACCCGGCCGTCCTGGAGTTCATGTCCTCCGTGATCGGCGGCAATACGGGCATCGTCTTCGTCCACCTCAAGCCACGCTCCGAGCGTCAACTCAGCGCCGATCAGGTCATTCAGGAACTGGCCCCCAAGCTCGCACAAGTCCCGGGGATGAGGGCCTTCTTGCAGAACCCGCCGGTGATCCGCATCGGGGGCCGGCTGACCAAGAACCTCTACCAATACACCCTGCAAACCCCGGACACGACGACGCTGTACCAGTGGGCCCCGCGAGTGGAGGCGGCACTGCGGAATCTACCCGACCTGGTGGGCGTGACCAGCGATCTGCAGCTTGCCAGTCTGCAGCTCATGGTCAACATCGACCGCGACAAAGCGATGACCCTGGGCGTCACGGCGGAACAGATCGAGAGCACCCTGTACAGCGCGTACGGATCGAGGCAGGTCTCCACCATCTACACGCCCAACAACGAGTACTGGGTGATCCTGGAGGTCGAGCCGCAGTACCAGAGGGACCCGTCGGCGCTCTCGACGCTCTATGTCCTCTCCACCAGCGGCACGCTGGTCCCGCTGAACACCGTGGCGACCCTGACCCGCGGCGTCGGGCCCTTGACCGTCAATCACAGCGGGCAGCTCCCCTCCGTCACGATCTCCTTCAACGTGCGCCCGGGACTGGCCCTGAGCCAGGCCATCACCGAGATCCAGAGGACTGTCGCCGGCCTTCATGTTCCCACGACTATAGGGACGGGTTTTCAGGGCCAGGCCCAGGCCTTCCAGGCGTCGCTGGCGGGCATGTGGATATTGCTGATTATGGCGATTCTCGTCATCTACATTGTGCTGGGCGTTCTCTACGAGAGCTTCATTCACCCGCTGACGATTCTCTCCGGCCTGCCCTCCGCCGGCGTCGGCGCGCTGGTCACGCTGATCCTGTTTCACCAGGTCCTGAGCATTTACGCGTTTGTCGGCATCATCATGCTCATCGGCATCGTCAAGAAAAACGCGATCATGATGATCGACTTTGCCCTGGCCGCCGAGCGGAACGAAGGCCGCAAGCCCGCCGATGCAATCTATGAGGGCTCTCTTCTGCGCTTTCGGCCGATCATGATGACCACGATGGCGGCCCTGATGGGCACGCTGCCGATCGCGCTGGGCTTCGGCGCCGGGGCTGAGGCCCGCCGGCCGCTGGGTCTGGCCGTCGTCGGCGGCCTGTTCTTCTCCCAGTTCATCACCCTCTACATCACGCCCGTCATTTACGTCTATCTCGACTCGCTCCAGAACCGCCTCGCCCGCCTGTCGTTCAGACGCCGCCGCACCTCCGCCCCGCAGACGGGTCAGTAGGACCCTCCAACGAGATAAGGACCAATCCCACCTGACGTCATTCCCACGAAAGCGGGAAGCCAGGAACGTCCGGTAGCCTTCTGGGCCCCTGCTTTTCGCAGGGGAACGGGCCGCATTTGTCGTGCTGAACGCAGTGTTGCATCTGGCCAAGGAGCGCGATAGACGCCTATCCTCATGCTCGGCCCAGATCCTTCGCTGACGCTCAGGATGACAAGATAATCTGCCGTCATCTACGGGCGATGATCTTCTCCTACCGGTTCGCCGAGGTTCGAGGCGCAGGGCCGATCTGGTCGAAGGGGATCGGCTCGAAGCCCAGCTTCAATGCGGGGGAATCGCCCTTGAGACGGAAGTCGCCGTTGATGGCATCGACGAAGAGCGGGTCCGCGTCCGTCAGGTTGTCGCGGCTTTCGGCCATCTCGGGCTTGGCGCCCCACGTGATGCTCAGGAGTTTGCTGCCGACGCAGATGTTACGCGCCACCAGGACGTTTCCGGGCGGCACGCCGTCGTCCTTGGCGTAGTACGGTTCCAGAGCCGCCAGCTCCGGATAACGGGTGCTGTAGGGCGGCTGCTTCCAGCTCATCTCCTCCAGCCGCTGCTTCATCGTCTTGTAGACCATGTCGTGCCAGACGGGAGCCTTGCTCAGGCCCCGCCCGTCCAGCTCGACCGCCGGATCGCAATCGACGAAGATGTTGTTCTCGACGCGGAAGTCCCGGCCGCCGCCGAGGAAGACCGCCCGGTGCAGCTTCCAGAGCACGTTGCCGTAGATGAGCGTGCCGCTGACGCAGTCGTCCATGTAGATGCCCATCGAGCCCATGCCGACGCCACCGGTGTGGTGGATGAAGTTGTGGCGGATGACGTTGCCGCGGTAGGTGTAATCCCGGCCGGTGTAGATCGCGCCGACGTCGCCCGTTTCGAGGCAGACGTGATGAATCTCGTTGCGCTCGATGGCGTGCTCGTTCCCGTTGAACAGGATCGCACAATGCGGATGGTCGTGAATCAGGTTGTTGGAGGCGCGAACGCCGACGCCGGAGATCAGGATCGCCGGCGCGTAGCAGCGCGACCATCGGGCGATGTGATGGATATGGTTGTTCTCGACCACGTGGCCCGCCGGAGCCAGGGTTTTGCGGTCGCCGCCGCTGACGGAGACGCCGCCGTCGCCGGTCTCATAGATAGTGCATCCATCGACGCGGTGATTCGTGCCGCCATCGATGACAACGCCGTAGTTGCCGAGATCGCCGAGGGTGCAGTCCACGATCCGGTTATCGTCTCCGCCGGCAATTCGGATTGCGGTTCCGCGGGCGCATTCCATCGTCAAGCCCTGAACGAAGACATGCGAGGCTCCGTTGAGGTGAATCATGGGCCTCTCGACGACCGAGACCATGGCCCGGCCCTGGCCGATGGGCTGCGGGGGCCAGAAGTAGAGGATGCCGGAGGCGCGGTCGAGGTACCACTCGCCCGGCTCGTCCAGCTCTTCGAGGATATTGAGGAAGAAGAACCGACCGCCGTCGCCGCCGGCGCGGAAGCCGTAATTGCCGTAGGGCGGGCTGGTCTTGATCAGCCGCTTGTCCAGGTCGATGGACGCGATGTGCTCGTAGGAGTTCGCCCAGTCGTAGGCCCAATAACCGTGCACCCAGATGTCGCTGGTGTCGCGCCAGCGTCTGGGCCGGTCGCCCTCGTAGTTGAACCCGCCCGGCAGTTTGCCGAGCTTGCCCCCGTGCTCGTCTCCAACACCTTCCGGATAGCCGACGATCTTCGTGAATCCGCTGTTGGGCCAGCGGGCCAGGGCCATCGGCTTGCCTGCGAAGAACAGCTCCAGTGCCGCCGGCGTCACCGGGCGGCCGAAGCCGCGGCTGCGCAACCGGCCGAAGTCCGTGATCCCGAGCGCCTTGAGGTCCGCCTGCCGGACGTTGTCCCTGGCAGCCGGATCGAGCCTGGCCAGAACAGCCGGATCTTCCACCTTCTGCCACGTGCCGACCTGACGTCCTCCGATCAGGCGCACGCCTTGCGTCCCCGCCGCACGATACATGATTGGCGACTCCGCCGTTCCGGAATCCTCCGCCGTCAGCTCAAAGCCCTGTTCGAGGTAGTATTCGCCCGGAGCAATCGAAACGGTCACGCCGCCCACGGGCAGACTGCCGGCCTTCTTCATCTGGCGGATTGCCTGCCGGGCCGCCCCGAGCGTCGCGAAGGGACCATCGGTCCGACTCTCATTCGGCGAGTCCGGCTTGCCCGACCACGAGTCGTTGCCCTGTGTCGAGACATGCAGGCCCGCTGCTTCCGCCGCACGACCCGTCTGCAGAAACGCCAGAATCAACAGTGCAACCACCAACGTTGTCACACGCCGAGTGCAGTTTGCGATCATCGCCGTTTCCCCTTCCGTTCAGGATGAGACGCTGTCCCCTCACGCGTTTGCTGTCTGGCCCTTCGTGGGACTGCCGCAGCACTTCTTGTACTTCCTGCCGCTACCGCACGGGCACGGATCGTTGCGCCCGATCTTCGGGGCCTGTTCCACGATCGGCGCCGCAGGCGTGACAGGGGGTTGTTCCGACCGATCGGGAGGATTCTGCTCAAGCTGCTCGAGGGATTGCAGGGCCCGCCCGTACCAGAATTTCTGCAAGGCCTCCTCATCCGTAATGTCCACGCCGGCTCGTTCCGCCTCCATTGCCATGGCCTTGGCCGGCCCCCAGTTCTCGGGCTCCATGGCCTCAGCGACAATCTCCTCGGACCAGCCGTGCACCGACTGTGCAAGGGCCGATCCATTCTCCAAGATCCCTTCCGATGCCATCCACTCCAACAACGCCTCGACCGCCGGCGCCACCTTGGCGAAGAAGCTCCGCCCGCCGCTGATTTTGCGGGGGAACACATCCAACAGCACATCGTGCAGCGTCTGCTCATCCAGCGCATTCGGGGCAGTCCCGTGGTACGTCTCGGCGTACTCGAGCAGCCGGCTTGTGATGAACGGTGCCTCCTCAAAGAGGTCCGAAGGCAGATCGTGGGCCCATTGCGACTTCATGAACCGCCTGACCATGTTACCAGGGATCGTCAGATCGGAGCTTACCTCCTCCATCTCCTCGGCGCCGCGCTCGGTGAACCAATCCCTGACCATCTGCCAGCGAGGCTCGAACCATTCGCGCACGGGCTCCTCCCATACTTGCGACCACTCCTGGCGACCTGGCGATCCTTTCAATAGTCGCACCGCTCCCTCGTAGTCCGCGCGGCCGAAGAATGGGTCACACTTTGTAGCCAGCCGCTCCAGCAGTTTGATGTATTCGGTGCGCCCGAGCAAAGCGAGCGTGTGCGCCGCTTCGATTCCTTCGTCCGGCCTGATTTCCCCGTGATCGGCCCGCTCCAGCAGACCGACACACGCCCGCACGGTCTGGTCGCGAATGAAGGGGTCTTCCGCTGTGGCTGCCAGCGCTGTCAGGCTCCACAGATGAAACCACGCGCCGTCGGCGTCGGACTCGGCGGCGATCGCGTCAAGAACAGCCAGCACGATGACCGGTCCCATGGACCCGCTTGCCCGGGTCAGGACCTCCATCATCACGTCGTCATCGTCCCTGCCCGCCTCGGCAAGTTTCTTCACCAGGAATTCGCCGATCACAAGGCGCCGATCCTCACCCAGCCCTGGCGCCGCCAGGGCAAAGATCGCCGGCACGTACAGGTCGGCGTAACAAATGCCGGTGAGCGAGACTTGCCGCGCCTGGTCATACGTCTTGCAGAGCTCGTCCACCAGGCCGGGCTCGGCGACGACGGCATCGGCAAAGGTCTTCAGCACCGGCCAGGGTATCTCTCCCTGCGTGTGCCACAATTCTTGCCACGGCAATTGTGATAACTTTTCGTCCATCGCCCGACTCCTTTCCGATTCCATCGAGTTTCTCAGCCCTGCCTCTAATACGATACGCTGAGGATGCGCGCAGGTTGCGGCGGAGCTACGCGGCTCATATGCCGCTGCTGCGTGAGACGCCTGTGCTGCGGGCGCCTTTGCCGCTTCCGCTGAGCAGGTCGGCCTTGAGGGCCTCGGCGGCGGCGCGGGCGTGGCTCTCGAAGTCGCCGGGCGCGTCGATCAGGACCGACCCGACAATCGCCCCGCTCTCACTGTCGACGATCCGGACCCGCAGCTTCATCTGCCGCTCGTCCTCGCCGGCATAGTACTGGCACATGATCAGGGCCTCGACGCCGAGAATTTGCTGAATCCTGGCCCGCGTTCGTTCATCGAGCCTGCCTTTGAGCAGGTCCTGCTCACTGATGATCTCGCGGAGCCGGCTTCGCTCGACGAAGGTAACGAGCCTGCCGGAGAAGGCCTTGAGGTAGGCGGCCATGAAGATCTGCTCCTGTTCCGGATCGAGGCCAAGCACGGCGTGACGCTCATACGTGTACAGCTCCGGCCTCGTGAACAGCGCCTGGGCATCGGGACTGCTCGCACAACCGCCCAGCAGGATGCCCGCAATCCAGGGAAACATCAGAATAGTCAGAGAAGTGCCATTGCTTCGCGCCATCATGTCTCTCCTTGACGAACTCCCAAGCAATCATGCCACGGTCTCTACTATCTTACTATCGCCCGTCCGATGCACAATTCCCATTCTGCAAAACTCGGGCTATACGGATTCGGAAGAATTCCCGCACAGTAGGGATTGTGTCATCCCTTCGAAGCTCAGGGCAGGCTCTGAGGCGAAGCCGAAGGATCTGGCCACCGAAAAGGGGGTTTCTCGCATTCGCAGGTCAGATCCTTCACTCCGCTACGCTCCGTTCAGGATGACAAGGACGCGCGAGGATTAGCCAGAATCCGTATAACAGAATGAGCCTTGCTATGTCATTGCGAGTCGCTAAGGTACTACGCGGCTGGTATCAGGAAGAAACGATGTCTCTGAGTAGTTCATCATGACTCGGGTGCCATGCTTACGCTCGCGTAAGCATGTTCGCCGGGTGTGGTCGGATTACGGTGGCGGTCGATGAGATTTCTGTAGGGCGAGCGTCCCCGCTCGCCCAAAGGGGTCGTGCGAGGACGCACGACCTACGAAGAGTAAGCATTTCCACCCTCTTCTGGCGCGCCGAAGGCCCATGATCGACTTCGTTGAAGAAGGACTACGCGGGAAGCTCGATCAACTCGGGCCTCAGCCCTTCCGGGCCTGCGTG
>Ga0315274_10007820_pt1 | contig 15437 bp, 10 predicted proteins | sample YL17G02_20_MG_FD_203700 | JGI IMG/M metagenome (GOLD analysis project Ga0315274, IMG submission 203700) | Sediment microbial communities from Yellowstone Lake, YNP, Wyoming, USA - YL17G02_20 | ecosystem: Environmental > Aquatic > Freshwater > Lake > Sediment | place: USA: Wyoming | collected... | reverse complement strand
GTTCGATCTCTGCTGTAATCTCGACTGCTCGTGCTTTTGCATTGTCTTCTGCCATGGTAATAAGAATTTGAGTTTGTTCTTCTGCTGCCAATAACTTTTCTCTGGCTTCATCTAAGATTCGCCCAGCTTCCTGCTTGGCTGGTGCCTGTATTTCCCGTGCCTTGTCTTCTGCCTTCGTGACAATGCCTTGAGCGTGTTCCTCAGCTCTGCGTTTAGCCTCAGCGACAATTTTGCTTGCTTCCGATTCGGCCTTTTCTCGGGCATCTGCGATTATGGCGGTGGCGGTGTTGTTTGCCTTTTCCACCATTTCCATCTTGATGATTACTGCCTGTTTTTCAGCCTCGACTATGGTTTTCTCGGCGAACTTTAGCAGTGAATCGAGAGGCTCAAGTTTTCCGTTGTTGGCGCCGGGTGAGGTATTGTCGGTAGACGTTGCGGCTAGTTGTGGCTGATCAAGTTTTAGCATGAAGTTATTGAATTGGTCTGCCAGGCTAGTAACAAGTGATTCCAGTTGTTCAAATTTTTGGGCGAGGTTGTTATCGCGGTCACCTAAGTTATTGACCAGGGAATCAATATGCTTCAGTTTCTCGACGAGCAAGTTATCTTGTTCTGCTGAGTTGTCAACAAAAGCAGATACCTCGGCTTCATCTAGGCCGTTATTAACAACCTTAAACTTTCTGTCCCGGAGGTTTTTCTCCATGATATCCACATCCACCTGCAATTAAGTTGCTATGCGTCCCCTATTTAATTCTGCTGAAGTTCCTATTGCTTTGCAATAAGACTTCCGTACTTGATTGTGCAGAACTTTAGTAGTGTTTCATATGCTTGGGGGAAGGAGGTAAGTGATTGAATCTCACAGGATAACTAATTTTCGTGTACTTGTTTCGCAGTTCGATGAATTGCATACCATTAAACACATCGCGGGATAGCCTTTTTGAAGATGTCAGATAGGCTTTCGAATTGGGTGTAGGTTTGATAAGTACTATATGAGTGAGCGGTTCTTGATGTCGCGGGCCTAGAGGGAGAATCCAAGGTCATCAACAACTATCCTGATCGAAAAACCTGTAGCCAAGTGGTTGGGCTATTTTTTTGTGGTCACTATAATTCTTTTGACTGGTGCTTTTTCCCCCGCCTTCTTGGTTGGGGTTGTCATCGTAGCATCTTGTGGCGCGTCCGTAGCCATCTCTACTTCGGGAAGACCTTCCAAGATGCTGCGAAGTGGGGTGGGATCTTCTAGCGTGACTTTGATTGTTATGCTCTTGTCTGCGGAAACTCCCAAATTCAAGACCTCTATGTTGGGGATATTCCTCAAGTGTTTGTGTAGTTGCAGCATCCTGTCCAAACCAATGGGAGGTGGGATTACTAGTTCTACAGTACCCTCGTAGAGGGTAGGCTCTTCCTTTGATTCCACCTTTTCCTCAGATGGAGGCAGCTGCTTTTGTGATTCCTTGGCTTTCCCTTCCGCTTTTGCATGGACAATTGGTTCCGGTTTAGCTACCTCTGTGTCTTTTCCCTCCTCAGTAGATATGACTGTGGTTTCCTCGATGTCCTCTAAGCTAGAAAGCAATCCCTGATAAACTCTCTTGAGCTTTTCTTTTATCTCGCTCTCTGTTATTCGTCTGCTTCTCTTTAGCAGTTGTTCTGATTTTTGCTTGATGAGAGATGCCTCTTCCTCAGCCTTAGCCTTAGCCTCCTCCAGAATACTCTGAGCCTCCTTCTCCGCGCTAGCAGTTCTTGCGTTTACTAAGTCCTCGGCCCTTTGTTTTGCTTCGGCGATAATCTTGTTGACTTTCTTTTCAGCGTTTATCTTGATTGATTCTGCTTTTTGTTCCGCTGCTTTAATGACTTCTTGAGCTTGTTGTTCTATTGTTGTAGCGTTCTGTTTAGCTTCAGCAGTAATCCTGTTAGCTTCGTCATTAGCATTTATCTTGATTGATTCTGCTTTTTCTTCTGATACTTTAAGGGCTTCCTGAGCTTGTTGTTCTATTGTTGTAGCGTTCTGTTTAGCTTCAGCAATAATCCTGTTGGCTTCGTCATCAGCATTTGTCTTGATTGATTCTGCTTTTTTTTCTGCTGCTGCTATTTTTTCTTGGGCGCTCTGTCTCGCCTTTCGCTCACTCTCTGAAATGATCCTCTCTATTTCTTTCCTGGCTTTCTCTTCAGCTTCGGCGATAATTGAAGCAGCGTGGGCGTTAGCTTTTTCCTCAGACTCTCTCTTGATACCCTGGGCCTGATTATTGGCCTCGATTACAGTTCTCTCTGCAAGCTTTGTAAGGGAATTGAGGTGTTCCAGCTTACCGGATAGAGCGTTATTTTGATCTATAAGGCCGCCAATAAAAGAAAATACTTCGGCTTCATCCAGCCCGTTCTTAACTATCTTGAACTTCCGTCCCCAGAGCTCTCTTATCTTGCTATCGCTTGTATCCATAATTTTGCATCCTTTCTTGGCTCACTGTGATTGGATTTTAATAATACTTAACTTTTCCTACAATGGGAGTTTAGTACTTATCTTTTCTAGGACTTTAGTATGACTATGCGATGCGCTCCCTGCCAAGCAAAGACAACGGTGATTGTATCTCAAACCGTTAGTTACTTTTTGTCATAAAGTACCACGTCCGAGGGCTGGTGTCAAAGCCTCTCAGGTAGTGATTACTTGCCAGAACCTAACAGTACTATACAAAACTTGACATATTGTTAAGTTTGTTGTATATACCTACGCTACATAGTACTTTTAGGTATATTCCTATAAGATAATTAAATAGCCACAAAAAATTATCCGGCAGCGGATTCTAGGGAAGGAGATCAGCAGTGCCTAGGGTGCGGAAACTGGGTAGGAGGGTGCTAATCATAACTGGCTTCTCTCCTATGGGACTTCCTCAATTCGAGGAAATGGGTACTAATCTTAATCCGCATCTTATCAACTCGATCTCCGGCAGAACCAGTTTTCGTATCTCGATCCCTACAATTGGGCCTGCTGTCATAGGCAGCTATCTGCAGCAGCGTGGCATTGAGGTAGAGATAAAGGACTTCTACTTCGATGAGGTTTGTGCTTCAGATTTTGACATTGTAGGTATTTCATCAACTTTTATGGGTGTAGAGAATGTGCAGGAGATCGCTAACCTAATAAGAGAGCAGAACCCATCGGCAACCATAGTCCTGGGGGGCCCTCTGAGTTGGTCAATGTCACCCTTGAGACTACTGGAGCTAATTACCAATATCGATTTCATTGTGTTGCGAGAAGGAGAGCAAACTTTCCTAGAGCTTGTTCATGAACTTCGCAATGGCGGTGACATTAGCTCAGTAAAAGGGTTGGTTTTTAGGAAGGGGGAAGCTGGAATTGAGACGCCGTCGAGGCCTTTGTTGGATGGAAATGAGTTGACTCGACCTGCCTGGGAGTTGATGGAAATGCCTTCACCTAAGAGGCTTCCTATTTTGCCGGTCGAAACAAGTCGGGGTTGTCCCTATAACTGTGCGTATTGCTCGGAGGTTCATTACTGGGGCAAGCCTGTGAGGTATCGCACCGGCGATAGTGTGGTGAAAGAACTCAGGCATAATGTGGAGCGGTTTGGTATTAAGATATTCCGTTTTACTGATTCATGTTTTTCTGCTCCTCCTACTAGGAGCGCCGAAATTTGCGACGCAATCTATCAGGGATGCATCAAAGATGGATGCGAAGTAAAGTGGTCGTCTTATGCACGTGTGGAGAATCTCAATAGCAGCCTGCTAGAGAAGATGAAGCGCTCTGGATGTGTGGCGCTCGACATTGGAGTGGAATCAGGCGCTTCGAGTATCCTGCACAGGATGGGGAGAAACTACTCCCCAGAAACAGCAATAGAAGTTTCTCGGGCAGCTAGGGACTTAGGAATAATCACAAACTTCAATGTGGTAGTCGGTTTTCCCGGCGAGACCAAGGATACTGTGCAGAGCACTGCGGAGATGATTAACAAGGCAGCACCTGATACTTTTTCTTGTTTTCTCTTGTTTCTTGCCCCTAACACACTTGCTTATGCCAATCCCAAGAAGTATGGGATTGAAGGAAATGGGCTTCGTTGGAAGCATAACACTATGACAAGCAAAGAGGCGTCGGAAGCAATGCTCACGATAACACAGGGGGTTTCCTCCTCAACAAGTTTCCCGGGGGGCGAATACGTTGCCTGCTATCTCACCTCCCTTGGCTATTCGCATGAGGAAATAAGGGCTTTTTATCGAGCAGTCGGCAAGCTATTTAATAATTCTCAGGATGGAAAAGCGCTTGCATTGGTGGGGAAAGTGATTCAGAGTTTCGAGAAGTTCTTCTGAGAAGAACGTGGATAGGAAAAAGTGATATATAATAGTAACACATGTAATTTTTTATTTAGTTTCAGATACCGAGTGAGAGCGAATCGCGATTTCATTTTGCAAGTTGGAGGTATCTTCAGTGTCAAGTGCAATTGAGGTGCTAAGAGAAGACGACATCGAAGAACTGTGGCAGAAATGCTGTGGCTTCGGAGAGCTAAGTCTCAAGGACTTCTATGAGCATCTCTATGATTCGCCCTCTAGATCCAATGACCCGTTTCAGCGATTAATAGGGGATATGATAGTATCATGGGGTAATATTACTAGCAAGTGTAGCAGGATGTTGTGTATTGGGCAAAGCAATGGGGACTGTCTCATCGAATTAGGGCGTCGAAGTTACGAAGTAGACAACCGAGACTACTCACATGCCGTGTTGATGAAAGCTAGGCTGTTGAAGAATAACATGTTGCTAAAAAAAGTTGAGTTCCGCGAATGGGACATGGGGAAGGGTCTCACGCTGGATTCTGAGAATGTCTTCAATTGTATTCTCTCGGTTCATACCTTGCGTTTCCTTAAGGAACCCGAGATTGCTATTCGTGAATATTTCAGGGTGCTTAAGCCTTCTGGTGGGGTCATTCTAGCAGAGCCGCGGCGCCTGAATAAACAGCATCAAATGCCTGACTTTAATGAGGAGCAGTTGAGGAGCAAACTCGAGGCCGCTGGCTTTAGAATAAACACTATAAGATCTGTTGCTTCCGAGCTTATAGCTACGGCGTTGAAGCCAAGGTACTACTATGAAGCGAACGGCTATAGGTTTATAAGTGCAGAAACTCGAGAGGACATTGAGAAGGTTTTTAGGCTCAGATATCAGGTATATTGCGTGGAGTTGGGGGTCGAGCCTGAGAACGACAGTGGACTTCAAGTGGATGAATACGACGAATATGCGGTAAACCTTCTTGCTTTAGACGATAACAATAGACCAGTTGGGACATTGCGGGCTCTCCCTAATAATTCGAAAGGATTTCCCATGGAATCCGATTTTCCGTTGACGGCCTATATGAGCAAAAAGGGCATATCCAGAGCTGTTGAGGGAGGCAGATTTGCTATTAAAAAGAGTCTCTCGCCCGAAGCCCGCGCTATTGTGGGGTTCGGTTTGATGAAAGGTCTTATTGACTACTGTAGGGAAACAGGGATAAACGATCTTTTCACAACTACTCAGGTGAAGATTGTGAAGAGATTCGCGGTGACGGGTTTCTGCCAAATAGGGGAACCGTTTGAATATCCAGGTACCTGGGCTGGCGTATTGTGGGTTCCGATGCATTGTAATATTAAGGAAGTCTATAACAACTACTCTGGAACCGTACCGGGCTACTCAGGTTTGCCATGACACATTTGACGAGTAAATAGACTGTTCCCTATACTTTCTACAAGTCTGAATCATTGTCTCCGCTAAGCGCTCATAAGTATACACTTACCTTGCGATGGTTCACTTTGTGCGAAGGACAGGCTCTTCTCTTAACATGGTTCTCTGTCTGTCAGGATTAGCTAGACCCCTCAACCTGAAGCGAGCATTACCCGCGTATGAACTTTTTTGTTAGTTGTACAGCGGGCGCTGTTAATCGATATAATATTAATATTAGGGTAAAGTCTCATTTTTGGCGAGGGCTGGTTGTGAGTAGGCCCGGCTCTGTGGTAGTGAGAGTTACGACCTGGTGCACGGTGAATCGTTAACAATAATCAGTAGTATGCGGGGCAGAGTATTTTACGCCGGTTTCTTGCCACCAAAGAGGCAAGCAAGTAGATCTATTTGATCGAATTCATTTGTTGAGATATCGGGGTGTTTATGTCTTCTGGCGAAGTCACTGCGTCGTAGTGCAAATACGTGGGCACAGCCGTTCGTATTAGCTTTGCATGTAGTTCCACGGTGTCTCTTGAATTCCAGTCCTCGGAGCTTCTTTTGGCTTCGCATAATTATGCCACCTTTCCACTTCCTAATCTAATTGTGAGGAATCACGCACTAATCATCAATAGGATAATGGTACTTGTTTAAGTGTGATTTCGTACCAGTTCAATCCTCGATGTGCCACGAAAGCCTCTAATGGTGATCCAAGGCTCTAACCTCATTCGCTTTTACACGTGGTTCCAACAACCCCAAAGGCTAATTGTCGCCCTCGATGTGAGACGTCTCATGCATGTTGAGTAGATAAATAGTCGGAGTCTTTACTAGCAAAGAACAAGGCAAAAAGAGTTGTTTATTGCCTTGTGGCTCTCAGCCTTAGCTTCTTATTTTCGATCACGCATCAGTTTGCTCAGAGTGTCCTTCTCCGAGCTGTAAATCTGTGGGGTTTTAGTAAAGTTGAGTGATGTTTTGCCTGGTCAAGTTGAGTGTGGTCACGTTTATTCAGGTCTGATTGATTTAAGTGTTGTTTCGCAATGTCGTAAGTACTGCCGAAACAGTTACCATCGTAGGATTGAACATCATCTCGTTAGTTGGATAATGATTATAGAATTCAATATGCTAACTCTGTAGGGGGCTTCTTGTGATATGAATTCGTATTCTGTATACACTGTGATCCCACTGCTTTCCCTCATTATCTACTCTACGATGTTGGTGGGTGTGCTGCGCGATAAGCGCACAAAGGTGCGCAGGATTTTCAGTCTTTACGTTGCTATTGCAATGTGCTGGAGTCTGAGCACCTTTCTTACCTTCATTGATATAGTGGGACCAACTCGCCTATGGGCCAGTACACTAGCGGTGAGTGGCGTAGCCTCGTTTGTTGCCTACTATCACTTCATTAGCGTTTTTGTCGATAGAAAGAATGATATCGCAGTAAAGCTCGGATATGCGGCTGTGGCATTCATTCTAGTTCCACTGGCAGCCTTAAGTTATTTCCCTGAGAGGGTCTCTATGGCCAATGGGATGCTAGATATTAACTATGGGGAATTCCAATTTCTAATGATACCTATAGGTGCTGTCTTTTTCCTTTTATCGGTGGTCGCTCTGGTGCGCAGGTACAGGGCCTTAACAGATCCTCTAAGTCGGAATAGAATTGCTTATTTATTGGCTGGCCTTGGTCTCTTATTGGCCTTTAGTATCAGAAGTAGCTTCCCACCGCTGCCCAAATATCCCTTTGAGCAAATTGGGCATCTAGGCAATGCCTTGGTGATCGGCTATACCATTATGAGGTATCGCCTTCTCGACATGAGACTACTCATAAGAAAAGGGCTTGTATACTCCCTAATAAGCATTTTCATAACCGCTTCGTTCCTGCTTATGCTCTATGGCGTACATTACTTCCTACAGGGATGGAATACCTCGGCCAACCTGGCGGCTATCTTCGCGATGGCGCTTTTCATGGCTTGGCTGTTCAATCCACTTAGAATAGCTGTTCAGAGAGTCGTGGACAGGATGTTTTACGGGGAAAGCTATGACTACAGGCGGATGGTGCTCAGTTTCGCTCAGAGAATGAGCAGCGTTCTGGACCTGGGTGAATTAGCGGAGGCAATGTTGCGCCCTCTAACAAAAGCTGTGGGTGCGAGTCAGGCGAGCCTTTTGCTCTCCAGCGATGGTGATTTCCTCTCACAGTTCGCTGAGCGTCTAGTCGAAGGCGATCCGATCACTTCAATAAAGCTGAACAAGGACAGCCCAATAGTTAGTTGGCTTTGTAGGGAAGATAAGGCTCTTTCTCAAGAGCTCATAGATTTGTCTCCGGAATTTAAGGAAGTATCGGAAGTAGAAAGGAAGAGCCTCGATGTTTTAGGAATAGAGCTGCTCTGCCCGATAAAAAGCAGAGGCAACCTGATCGGTATTTTGGCGTTGAGCAAAAAGCAATCGGGTGGGTCTTATTCTACGGACGATATGGACCTCTTGGTGACTGTGGCCAGTGAAGCAGGGGTAGTGATGGAAAACGCTCAGCTTTACGCTCGGGCCAGGGAGAAAGCCCATAGTGATGAGTTGACTGGCTTATTTAACCATCGATATTTCCATGAGCGCCTTGATGAGGAGATCTCCAGATGTTCTCGCTTTGGCGATATATTCTCCTTGCTCTTTTTGGATATGGATCTCTTCAAAGCGTATAACGACATCTATGGTCATTTAGCAGGAGATGATATGCTCAAGCAAATGGGGCAATACATCAAGAGTTCAATAAGAGGCATAGACATGGCTTTCCGCTACGGTGGGGATGAATTTACTGTTATTTTACCTCAAGCTTCTCTCGATGACGCCTGCAAAGTTGCGGACCGGATAAGAAAAAGAATAGAAGTTGAGATGGATTCGAAAGGCGCTCCGTTGACTTGCAGCCTTGGTATAGCCTCATGGCCTACTGATGGTGTCATGAGAGAGGAGATAATTCAGGCGGCAGATGTATCTCTCTACCATGCAAAGCAGATGGGAAGAAATCGAATATGCGTGGCTTCGGAAATAATGGCTTCCGATGTATTACCAATGGGCGCAAAGACAGAAAGAGAGCCCGGAATCCTCAGTACAATCTATGCTTTGGCAGCTACTGTTGATGCTAAGGATCATTATACCTATGGTCATTCGAAGAAGGTGAGCAAGTACGCTACTGGCATCGCTGAGGCTCTGGGCTACTCACAAGAAAGGATAGCTACACTTCGTGCTGCTGCATTGTTACACGACATAGGCAAGATTGGCGTATCCGATAGGCTGCTCATGAAGGCCGGGCCATTGAGTGATGAGGATTGGGAGCCAATACGTTCTCATCCCAAGCTGGGTGTGGCTATACTTAAACACGTTGAGAGTTTGAGTGGTTGCCTGGCGGCAATTCAGTATCATCACGAACGCTATGATGGCACTGGCTACCCAGCAGGTTTAAAAGGTGAGAATATTCCTCTCGATGCTCGAATTATGGCTGTGGCTGATTCATATGATGCTATGACTTCTCTACGTCCTTATCGTCAGGGAAAACTTACCCAGGAACAGGCGTTGGCGGAATTAAAGCGCTGCGCTGGGACACAGTTTGACCCCAAAATCATCGAAGTCTTCGTCGCTTTCAGTGAGCGACAATCGGTTGCCAATAGGGCAAATCTAAAGGAGGCAAAAGCTGGGCAAAGCATATTGCAGAACCCCAACGAGGTGTGAAATGGAGATAAATGAACTACTTCGTGCAGCTATGCAATGGGGGGCCAGCGATATCCACTTGGTGGTGCCAGCTCCTCCTATGCTCCGTTTATCTAATGAGCTTGTTCCCATTAGCGGCGAGTTGCTAACACCTTCGGAAGCCCAAAAAATATTCGAATCTATTACATCAGAGAACCAGCGTAAGGCTTTCTACCAAGAGTTGGAACTTGACTTTGCCTACAGCGTCTCTGGTGTAGGTAGGTTCAGGGTAAATGCTTCCATGCAAAGGGGCAGCATTGCGCTTGCTATCAGATGTTTGCCTACGAAGGTGCCTTCAATGGAAGAATTGGGTCTGCCCGACATCTGCAAAACTTTGATCCTTAAGCGAAAGGGCCTGATTCTGGTAACTGGTCCCACAAGCAGTGGTAAGTCCACTACCTTGGCTGCTATGATCGATTATCTTAATACGAAAGCTAACAAGAAGGTCCTCACTGTTGAGGACCCGATCGAGTACCTCTATTCCAATAATAAGTGCCTTATCCTTCAAAGAGAACTGGATGAGGATACTAGATCCTTTGCCTCTGCGATGAGGCATGCGTTGCGTCAGAACTCCGATGTCATACTTGTGGGTGAGATGCGCGATGTAGCTACCATAGCTGGGGCTATTTCGGCTGCTGAAACAGGTCACCTGGTGCTGGCTACGGCACACACGCAGGGCGCTGCCAATGTCATAAGTCGCCTCATCAGTGAGTTCCCTTCGGGGCAGCAGGACCAGGTCAGAATGCAGTTAGCACTAACCCTAGGGGCGGTGTTGTCGCAACTTCTTGTGCCTAGGGCGGATGGCAAGGGGAGGGCAGCAATATTCGAGATAATGATAGCCAATTACGCTATTCGACATCTTATTCGGGAGAATAAGACCCACCAGATTCCCTCAGTGATTGAGACAAATAGTCAGCAAGGGATGCAGACCCTTGACCAGGCTCTAGAGTCTGCAGTAAGGAACGGTATTATCGAATTCGAGGAGGCTCTACTCAGGGTACAAAGACCTGAGGACCTGGAAAAAGCTTTCGCGGGTCGCAATTTACATAATGGTAAACCTAAGGAATTTGTGGGCAAGGCTGATTAGCATTTTCCATATTGGAGATCTTAAAGAAGCCCAGATACAGTGCTGTTTGCGGTGCGTTCGAGTGAACGCATTTTGGTAAGTGAGGGTATTTCCCAGGTCTCAGGGCGTTAAAAAAGGAAAAATTGGAAGGTTTGATAGGATTTGTAAACTTGAAGGTATTTGTCGCTCAGGATTACGGTCTTGCTGCTTTTATTTATCCCAATGATTGGACAGGGATTATGAACTGAGTGCGCATTGCGTTGTCGTGTTATAATAATTTGTCATTGTTTTGTTATGGTTATGTTATGGTTCTGTTATAATAATTTGTTACAATCCAATATGGTGCTGAAGAGGCACTGCCGGTGATTGTGGTTCATGGGTCGTAGCGAAATAGTCCTGCAGGAGAATTAGGAATTGGCAGAGAGAAACTCCATCGATAACAGCGGTGACCTGGGCGCAATGCTGTTGAAAGGAGCTTTCATCAGCGATGCTGAGTTGAAGACTGCCCAGGAAATTGCTGTCAGGTCAAACAAAAAACTGACCGAGGTGCTTTTAGAGCAGGGCCTAATCGATCCTGAGGTATTGGCCTCTGTTCTCAGCTTGAAGTACGGCGTTCCTGTTGTCAACTTGGCTCGTTTTGACGTCCAGCCTGAGGCTATAGCTCTGGTACCTGAGCAGGTGGCCAGAGAGCATCGTATTTTACCAGTTTCAGTAGATGGTGATACGCTGACCGTAGCTACAGAGGATCCACATGACTTCCGGGTTGTTAATACACTGGCTTCGTTGACACGAAAACGGATTCTGACGGTTATTCCTGTCGGCATGAAGCTGGATAAGGCCATAGATGGTAACTATAAGCTGACTTCGCAGATAGAGCAGCAGGTAAGCCTAAGCCAGTTAGCCGATCAAAAGAATCTAAAAGTAGAGACGGGAGTTGGAGATCTCTCTGAGGCCGAGGCGCTCAAGCAAGCTCCAGTTGTGCAAGCGGTGGACATGATGCTTACTCAAGCGGTGAGAGATCGAGCCTCGGATATTCACATTGAGCCGCAAGAGGATAGCCTTCTGATACGGAACAGAGTAGATGGCGTGCTCCATGACGCAGTCCGTCTTCCTTTGGGGGTGCATACTGCGATTCTCACTAGAATTAAGGTGTTGGCTAATCTGAATATAGCAGAACGGCGCCGTCCTCAAGACGGCCAGTTTAGCGCTACACTGGGCAATAAGAGGGTGGATTTCCGGGTGGCTACCGTCGAAGGGTCTCATGGTGAGATGGCAGTGCTAAGGGTGTTGGACAAATCAATGCTCCTGATAAAGCTACCCGAGCTGGGAATGAGCCCTTTGGTGTTGCAGCCGTTTGAGAGGCTTTTGGCATCGCCTTTCGGCATGGTTCTAGTGAATGGTCCTACCGGTTCAGGCAAGACTACTACTCTCTACGCTGCATTGCAAAAACTGGATGCCCAAGGGCACAACATAATGACCATTGAAGACCCGATAGAGTATGGTTTTAAGGGCATTAACCAAATTCAGGTTAACCGTCAGGCGGGCATTACTTTTCCTGTGGGTTTGCGCGCAATCATGAGACTTGACCCGGATGTCATTCTTGTTGGTGAGATCAGAGATGCCGAGACTGCTACCACCGCTGTTCAAGCAGCAATAACCGGTCATTTGGTGCTGAGTTCTATACATGCTAATGACGCTGTAAGTGCCCTGATTCGCCTGATAGATATGGGGGTGGAACCTTTCCTGGTTACCTCCGCGGTGATCGGTAGCCTCTCCCAGCGGCTGGTGAGAAAGGTATGCCCCTATTGCCGCCAGGTGATGGAGGCCTCTCCTGCTGAAGCTATGGCCTATGCGACAGCGATGGGTGAGACGAGGGACAAATTCTCGGTTGGCCGAGGGTGTAACTTCTGCTCGCGTAGCGGTTACTTGGGCAGGATAGGTGTGTATGAATTGCTTACCGTCACTGATTCTCTGAGGAAAGCATTAATGAAGGGGTCATCTGCTTCCGAGCTCAAAGAGCATGCGATCAAAGAAGGCATGATCCCTATGGGACGTGACGGCATGCAAAAGGTCAGGGACGGGCTCACAACGCCAAATGAAGTCATGCGCAATGTGTTCACCATTGTCTAGGACGAGAAGCGGTAACCGCTAGCCTCTTTATGGCGCAGTCGGTTACTTTAACATAGTATAAAATATAGGTAGACCAGATTACTATGCTATTTTGGATAAAGTACTATGGACAATCTGTACCGCTAGGCATAAAATAGATTCTTAGCGTGGGGGGGCAAGTTATGGAATTTAGGTATAACGCCAGTACAGCCGATGGAAGTCCGATTAGGGGGGTCGTTGAGGCTGATACGGAGACGGCCGCTGAAGATATACTATGGAAGTCAGGACTTACCATCGTCGATTTGAAGAAGAGGCAGAAATTACCCCCTATATACGAGATGCTGCCCTCACTCTTTGGAGTGAAGCGGCGCGATGTGATTCAGTTCAGCCGTAACCTAGCCAGCCTCCTCGATGCTGGCATCCCCATATTACGCGCCCTGACCATACAAAGCCGCTTCGGCAAGGCAGGCTTCAGGGCTGTGCTTCGCGAGGTGATAAAGGACCTGGAGAAGGGGTTGCGCCTGTCCGAAGCATGCGCCAAATATCCTAGAGTGTTCCCCAACTTTTATGTTTATTTGCTTAAAACAGGCGAGGAGGTAGGCAATCTATCCCAGGTGTTGAAAGATATAGCCACTAATATGGAGAGAGACGAGGCTACAGCCAGGAAAGTCAAAGGTAGCCTGGCATACCCGGCTTTTGTGATGGTTCTTGCCATCGGCGCTATATTTGTGATGCTGACCGTTGTCGTGCCCGCCATAACCTCCATGTTTGAGGAGTTTGGATCAGAATTGCCACCTATGACCAGGGGGCTTATTGCAGTGGGCAATTTTTTCAGTGGCAATTACATGTGGATGATCTTGGGAGTGGTGGTCATAGTTATCGCAATCGTGTTGTATACCAGAACGCCGTCAGGGAAAAAGAACAGGGATCGTTTTATATTGAAGATACCTGCAATAGGAACCGCCACGCTCAAGGGAGGGCTGGCCAGATTCACCAGAAATATGGGCATGCTGGTGGGGGGTGGTGTGCCTCTGTTTGATGCCCTGAGGCTTGTCTCGGAGACAACCGATAATCTTGTGCTGGCAGATTCCTTGGCTAATGTGCGCTCGAGCGTGGGTGATGGCAAGTTATTCTCCCAGGCGGTGGCTGCTGATCCTATTTTCCCTATGCTGATGTCGGAGATGATAGGTGTGGGCGAGGAATCAGGCAGTCTGGAAAGCCATCTGCTCAAGGTCTCAGCATACTATGAGGAGGAAGCAGAGCGGGCCATAGCTCAGGTTACAGGGATGCTGACGCCGGCGTTGACTATCGGCGTGGGCTTAATCATCGGCCTCATTGCGGTAACCCTGTTCAGTTCCATCTACTCGCTGGTGGGGGCTTTACCAACCTAAGGGGCGCAAAGGGGGGTAGTGCATGGTGCTGCGTTGTAAGCAAGTTTCCCACAAGGTCCCCCGTGGTTCTTCCGGGGGTGTTGCCCTGGTTGAAGTAGTGATAGCTGTCTTAGTCCTCGCAATATTGGTTGGCTCTGTGCCTGCTGCCATGATTGCAGTCTCGAATGCTCATTTCAGAGCGAACCAGATAAGGGTTGCCGAGAGCCTGACCCGAAACCAGTTTGAGTATGTCAAGAGTCAGCAATACCAGCCGGGCAACGTGACATACCCCCTCGTTGGTCTCGAGGGCTATCAGCTCATTCCTGTTGTGCCTCCTGGCTTTGGATTGGTATGCACTGCTATCCAGATAAACCCGACGACTGGTGAAGAGATCGCATTGAAGGATTTTGATGGAAAAACGCTATACGAGACAGACACGGGCATTCAGCTGATAACGGTTACGGTCCATAGTTATGGGCAACGCCCGGAGCAGCAAAAAACTCTGCTGGTAAGCACAAACTATAAGGTGGCTCGGTGGAGAAGTCAGTGAGCCGCTTTGTCTATCTGAAGCAAAAATATGGAAGCCAGCCAGGTTTTACGCTGGTTGAGGTAGTGGTGGCTCTCGCTATAGCGGCTATCATTCTGGGGAGCATCGCAGCGCTGATGTACTACATGGTTGTTACTACCGGCGAGCAATCGGATCAGGTGACGGCTAGACTCCAGGTGCAGTACGTGAGCTTCTGGATGGGGGAGGACGTTGTGCAGGCCCAGGAAATAGTGGTGGAGAACTCTACGGGCAATGCCGAACTTGGAATGAAGGGATTTCCCCTCACCATAACTTGGGAAAACGACGAGGAAATCAGCTACAGTGTAATATATGATGTTGAAAACACGGGGCAGAACCCCTGGCAGCTAACGCGGGAATATAAGGTGAACGGGGAGCTTGTAGGAAACTCGACTGTGTCTGAGCATTTGGTCCCCTGGTCAGCGCAGGGGGAAAATGAAGTGGGGACTTGGTGTGATATTAAGAACGAAGGCGATGCCACAGATCCCAGGTATATCGTGACAGTGACAGCGGCTGCTGTGGTTGACAGCGCTCAAGCAAGCGGTACATACGAGATAAACCCCAGAGCGGGTAACGTTACTGTGCAGACGAGTGGATAGTCCGGTTATCGCGGGAGGCGGGAGATGAGAAACAAATCTGGCTTGACGAGAGATGAAAAGGGACAGATCCTCATCTGGGTCATAGCATTAATGATGCTGGCGGCGCTGATAATCCCTCCTTTTCTGGCTTCCGCCTACGCTGGAGTGCATACCAGCAAGGTACGGCAGGAGAAGATGCAGGAATTGTACGCGGCCGACACAGGTATTGAAGATGCCTTGAAGTGGATAGTAAGCAACGGCGAGATCCAGAGACCTGACCTTAATGACCCCAATGGCAACTCAACATTCCCCCCCGGTAACTCCACTGATGCCGAACCTGCAGAGTATAGAT
>Ga0315274_10007818_pt1 | contig 15441 bp, 14 predicted proteins | sample YL17G02_20_MG_FD_203700 | JGI IMG/M metagenome (GOLD analysis project Ga0315274, IMG submission 203700) | Sediment microbial communities from Yellowstone Lake, YNP, Wyoming, USA - YL17G02_20 | ecosystem: Environmental > Aquatic > Freshwater > Lake > Sediment | place: USA: Wyoming | collected... | reverse complement strand
TGCTCTATCGTTTATCATTTTGGCAGCCTCCGTCCGATACCACTGTTCCAGCGCCAACTCCAAAATACCATTCTTGAATAATCCGGGGCTCACTGCCAGCATATTTCCCTCTAGCGTTACGCTACCAACGCCACTGTGGTTTTCCCGCTTTACCAGCTCCAAGTCTTGGCCAAGATATGGGACGGTATCGCCACTCATGAGTTCCTTCTCGGCAGAAAGCGATTGGAAATGGCTACATCTTGCCAGGTTACTTGAGATCCATCGTTCCTTCGATTTTAAAAGTTTAGGGAGTTGCCCAATCTTGTAAGAATGAGGAACAACTACCGTAAGCCCCGTTTGTCGTCTCACCTCAAGCCGGATGCGCTTTGCCCTAAGGCTTCGCCTGACTATATACGTGATGGTTTGCCCATTAATACTGGTTTCACGTTTTTCTACCATGGCTGATTGATGCCAAGTTTCTTGTGCCATGTCTATAGTCTAAAGGTTCAACGTATTATCTGTCCAGAACAAAGGGTAGAAAAAGGGCAAAGAGGGCTTAAGGTCACGAATGCCTAGATTGTGCAATGGGGGCTTGACACCGCCAACCCAGCCAGCTAAAGTGTTTGCTAGCAAGCTGTGCCATTTTCGCTGACGATCCACAGATATGGGTTTTGGAGAGAAACTGCTCTTACTGACACCTTACTTTGTGCAGCCTTGCCGCTCCGTTTTTTCTGCTCAGCCGATGCTCGCTTCTCTGCCCGTTGCTCAAGCCATTTTAGCTCTGAAATAAGATAGTCAGAATCAGCACCTTTTAGGTTCTTCGTTATCGCTGTTGCCTGTATAGAATTAAGCATCCTAACCGTAAAAAAGCCGTCATCGACGGCTAAACCCAGTCTGGCTATTCGTTTCTGTTTCCTGATCCAGGGTAAGTTCTGAAATTTCTTGGCCTTGCAGATTTGTTCGTCAGCATACCACCTGCCATGCTCCACTGTGTTTTGTCGCATGGGACACAAAGGGGCTTCAGGAGTTTCACATAGCTCGAATAAGTTGCACAGCCTGTCATTCATAATCCGACTCCACTAAAGCGGACCTTGTGCCCATGCGCCACGCCTGCTCCGATTATACACCTATCCGAAATGGGATGGAATACCACACATTGAACATTTCGTCAGAAAGTGTATTTCTGCATGTTAAATCTGACTAACATGGTGCACCAATGAATCGTATACTTTTCAATAGAAAATTACTTCTTCAAAATCATCTTGGGTAAAGGGCCGTCCTTTTTCTACGTTGAGCAGGAGAAGTCTGCTGAGGATGTCGAAAGACTCAAGCATCGCTTTGGTTAATTTATCATCTGATAATTCTTCACCGTGAACCGCTTTTGATCTGACCCCATATAGTTTTCGCACCTTATCAAATTTAGCTTTGCGGGCCACTCCTCTAGGTTCCAATAGGGAAGCTATGAGAAGCGATATTCTATAAACAAGCTCAGAGCTAATGCCAAAAACAGCCTCTATCCCACTCCACAATTGGGCTATGGCTACACGTGGATCAGATGAATACTGCCAATTAACTGCAGCTGCGAGAGCAAATCGAAAGCTTTCTGATTCTGACGCTAGAGAATTGAATGTTTTATAGTTATTACGAATCCAATATGCATCTTCCTCAAGTAATGTCGTTTTTGCATTATCAGGAACCAGGAATTTAGTATGGAGCTCCAGTAGTTGCCCTTTAAAAGGTGGTAAATCGCGTCTCGGAGAATTTACGGCTGAGGCTATTCCCTTCTCTTTTAGTTCTTCCTTAAAAATCCACTTTGTTCTCTCTTGATGTCCTGCAACGACGTTCCATGAATAAGCACTACATGCGAGCGGCAAATGAGCATTATATCCTTTCAGTTTAAGCAATGCTGATGCAAGCCATGCACGATTCAATGTATCATATCCTGGCTTTACTGCCGCATCTTGAGATGTCTCTATCTCGGAAACACATCCTGGGAGAAACGGCTCTAACATAGCCCATTCTCTAAATCCAGCTGCGCCTGTGGCAGCTAGATCAAAAACCGATATACGACTATCGAGGCGTCGAATGGAAACTCCAGACCCTAATTGGAAAATTGATTCCTCAATATCGAGATTCGAGAGTAAGATGTACCAGTTGCCGAAAAACTCTTCCATACTCTCCAATATCCACATGGAATATGCTACAAGTTCCGCCGAGCATACCCAACTCTATTTGTAAATACTTTAGGCAGCTCAATCGCTAATGTCAAGGGTCGAGATGAAATTAACAAACCGCGGTGCCTCCATGTCTGGATCTTGGCTTATCCTGAGTAATGTGTCATAAGTAACAATCAGCCAAAACGTTCAACTACTACTGTCCTCCCCAAAGCATAGCAACTACGGTCTAAAGAGACCACGCCCGGATCGCTATGTTTACACAGCAAGGGTTGACTTTTTAGGTAGATGGTAGCAGAATGAACTTCCCATTCAAGATGGAGGTAGAAAGTCTGGTTCATCTGACCTAGAAAGGTAGGCATCATGCTCACGGTTTCAGAGGCTATCCGCCAGCGTAGAAGCATACGTAGCTTCCGGAGCGATCCAGTGCCCGACGATATGGTTCATGAGATCCTTGAAGCAGCACGCCTTGCTCCTTCAGCAAGTAATCGACAACCTTGGCGCTTCATAGTTGTCACGGACGGCAAGGAGAAGGCAAGGCTTCGCAAGATATGTTTGGATCAAGCTTTCATTGAAGAGGCGCCAGTGGTGCTTGTTTGCTGCACAGATCTGACAGCCTACTCACAATCCTCGAGAAAGAAACGCGCTCAGGAGTTTATTGACTATGGCGTTACGGAGACCTTATCTGGCCGTTTTGCCGATCCAGCCTACCGGGCTGCGCTCCTTGCGGAGCCAGGGCCTGACCTTGGAACCTTCCTCACAGCGGCAGTGGCAAACACATATATTGCTATCGAGCACATGGTTCTCACCGCAACAGCTCTTGGATTGGGTACGTGTTGGGTGGGTGCATTGGGCAACGAGGGAGAAATAAATGCGTTTTTTGGTCTTCCTCAGACCACTGTAGTTGTCGCTGTGTTGCCAGTTGGGTATCCTACTGTGATACCACCCCCACGTCCCCGCATCTCACTTTCGGAGATTCTGCTGCGGCCCCTAGCAGCACTCAGTAGGTAATCTCTTATTAGCAGTCTGCCTCGAGAGGTTTGAGGCAATTCATCGTACTGTTACCCGGCAGACACCAAATGAGTAGCGGGCAACCGTGGCAAAGCGGGCATTAGCCCCTTCTTCTCGAGAGAAAGTTCGGGACCTGGCCACAAAGGCCGAGTAAGAGTAAAGGTCACCGCGACAAATCTCTTTTGGATTCCGTTATGCCGCCGTTGACCTTATTCTTTAGGTTCCCTTCCGAAGCCTTCTTCTTCCAGCTTTTCCATAATTCGGGCGGCTCTGGGGTAGCCGACGCGCAGGCGACGCTGCAGGAAAGAGGTGGAGATGTATTTGTGTTCTTTGGCTAGCTGCCTGGCGGCATCCATCATGGAGTCTTCACCACCTTTTTCGGCCGAGACGAGTTGGCTCATCTCCTCAAATCTGATTGGTTCTGTCTCCGGCCGGTGCTGGTTGCCCCAGAAGTAGACTGTTCTCTCGGTCTCAGCGTCGGAGACAAAAGTCCCCTGGAGACGCTTTGGCTTGCTGGCATCGGTGGGCATGTAAAGCATGTCGCCCCTGCCCAGCAACTTCTCGGCTCCAGCGGAATCAAGAATGGTACGTGAGTCCACCTGTGAGGTAAGGGCAAAGCTGATACGGGTGGGGAAATTGGCTTTGATGAGGCCGGTAACTACGTCAACCGATGGCCGTTGGGTAGCCACGATTAGATGGATGCCGGTGGCCCGCGCCAGTTGGGCTAAACGGCATAGCGTATGTTCCACCTCGTCGAAGGCTGCCATCATTAAGTCAGCCAGCTCATCAATGACCAGCACCACATAGGGCATTGCCTCCCCGGGATGCCGGCTTTTATTGTAGCCATCTATGTTGCGGGCTCCGGCCTGGGCGAACTTCTGGTAGCGGTTGTCCATCTCCCGATTGAGCCAGCGCAGTGCCAGTACTGCTTTATCGCTGTCGACAACCACAGGGGCTGCCAGATGGGGCAGGCTGTTGAAATTGACTAACTCTACTCGCTTCGGGTCAATCATGATGAACTGGACATCATCTGGAGTGTTGTGGATAAGCAGGCAGCAGATGATGGAATTGAGGCAGGCGGTCTTGCCGCTGCCGGTGGCTCCGGCGATAAGCAGGTGGGGCATCCTGGTCAGGTCGGCGGCTACCGTCTCACCGCCGGCACCCTTGCCCAGGGCAAGAGCTAGTTTTGATTTAGCATAAGCTTTTTGAAAGGCGATGCTCTCAATTACGCTTCTGAGGTTGACCAATCCGAATGTAGTATTGGGAACTTCGACACCCACTATTGATTTTCCGGGTACCGGAGCTTCGATTCTGATGCTTGATGCAGCTAGAGCTAAAGCCAGGTCGCTGGCCAGCGCGCTGATGCGGTCTACTTTAACTCTGGTTTTTGATGTCTCCTCTGTACGAACTTTAATATTGCCGTCTTTATCCCGTTCTCGAATCTCCTTGTATTTGCGGTCCCAGCCAGGCTCGACTCCGAACTGAGTCACAGTGGGGCCGACATTTATCTGGACTACCTTAGTCTCAACCCCATAGCTGGCTAAAGCTTCTTCTATGAGCTGCGCCCGCTTCTCAATCTCACTCTGGCTTAGCTCCATCTCTGTGGGCTTATCCAGTATGGTGATGGGTGGCAATTGCCAGCCGCCGGCGGTAAGCACCGGCTGGTATTTTCCTGGTTCCCATGCCTCGGGAGCGGGCGCTTCGGCAGCTTTTGTTGGTGCTATGATGGGCGCCGGTGCCGCTTCCTCTTTTACCTCTACCTTACCAAATTCAATTTCCCTTGGTATCGGCTCTGGTTTAACTTTGGGAGGACGCTGGCTGGCTTTGCGAATGGCCTGCCAGATGAGCTGGAAGAGTTTACCTATGCCTTTGAATATGTTTGTTATTAAGCGCCATGTCCACCGGGGGACTATGATCAAGATTCCCAGGAAAATCAGACCAGCTAGCCGTAGTGCTCCTATGGTATAAGAATCAGTGATGATGCTCTTGCCAACTTTGCCACCTAGAGTTGCTTCGCTGGCGACGCCACTCCCGGGGCTGAAAAAGGCTGATATTCCCCAGGCAGCTAAGGCTAGAGGAATCCCACCAAGCCACCATTTCCAGTATCTGGTGAAAAGCGAAAACCGTCCACTGACGATTATCCAGATTACTATTCCCAGGAATATGGCTTTTAAGGCTAATCCAATTCCGAAAAGCTCGAACAGACCTTCCCAGGTAGTGATGACCCAGAAGTTTATATTTCCCCAGGTGGTGGTAGTCCAGTTGGCTATGTTCGGCCAGAACCAGTAGATTAGCCCGGCGATGATGAGTACCAGCAACAGCCTTAGTACTGGCCCTAGGTAATTCCTCTTTTTTTTGGTTTTGCCGCTACCTGAAGTTTTAGCTGCTTTCTTTTTCTTGGGCATAGTCTGACTACGGAGATTGTTTATTTGTCATTGCGAGGCACGCAGTGCCGTGGCAATCTCGGTAGAGGGGACATTGCGATTGCTTCGCGGAGTTTACACTGAGCGATGTGAGATTCTTCGCTATGCTCAGAATGACAGAAGGAGAAGGGCTCAGAATGACAGGCGTGGGGGGCTGGCAATGACAGTGAGGAATTGCTAAGCACTCTCTATACCTCTACAGCTGTGGTGAGAATCATCGGGCGGCGTCGAGTTTGTTCGTAGAAGAACTTGCTCAAGGTATCCTTGACTTTGGTGTTGATGAAGCTCCATTCAAGTGGCCGCCCACCGCTGCGGTCTAAAGCGGCCTTTACCAAGTCTCGTCCTTGTTCCAGTATGGTTTCGCCTTCTTTCATATCCACGAAGCCTCGTGATACGATATCAGGGCGGCCTACAATTCTACCTTTATCTTTTTTGTCGATGGCGACGATTACTACCACAATCCCGTCTCTGGACAGCAGCTTCCGGTCACGGAGGATGACGCTGGCAAGGTCTCCCATAACCAGGCCATCTACGTAGACATTACCTGCCGGGAGTCTACCGACTATTTTGCCCTTTTCACGGTCGAGCTCAAGTATGTTCCCGTTTTCCAGGACGAAGATGTTAGTTTCAGGTATGCCTAAGCTTTTGGCTAGCCTGGCGTGCAGGCTTAAGTGGCGGTATTCGCCGTGGATTGGTGCGAAGAACTTCGGTTTAACCAAGTTGAGCAGAAGTTTCAGCTCCTCCTGGCTGCCGTGCCCGTGAACATGTACTTGAGCTAGTTTCTCATAAATTACATGAGCTCCCTGGCGGAATAGGTTATCAATTGTCCGGTTAACCAGCGCTTCATTGCCCGGGACGGGCGTGGCTGACATGATGACGGTGTCTCCGGGGATAATGCGGACCTGGCTGCTGTCCCGATTGGCAATGCGTACCAGGGCTGAAGTCGGCTCTCCTTGGCTGCCGGTGGTTAGAAGGACAACTTTATTGTGGGGGACACGGTTAATTTCTTCGAAGCGGCGCAGGACATCAGGCGGAGCCTTGAGATAACCTAGCTCCGATGCCATGCGCGTCGTATCCCTCATGCTGCGTCCGATAACAAATACATGCCGGTTATGTTTAGCAGCAGCGTCAATCACCTGTTGAATGCGGGAGATGAGCGAGGAGAAGGTGGTGATAATCACCCTCCCCGGGGCTTCAGCTATGATGCGCCCCAGCGCTTCGCCAACCACAGTTTCCGATGGTGTATATCCCGGAAGCTCAGCATAGGTTGAGTCAGCGAGAAGAAGCAGGACTCCTTGAGTGCCTAATTGGGCCAGCTTGGCTAATTCGGTAGGTTTGCCGTCGACCGGTGTATAGTCGATCTTAAAATCACCGCTGTGAATCACTGTGCCTACAGGCGTGTAAATACTGAATCCTAGAGAATCTGGAATACTGTGACAGACGGAGAAAGGCTCTATTTTGAAGTTGCCGAGTGAAAACTTAACCCCGGGCTGAATTGTCCTGAGAGTGGCTTTCTTTTCCCACCGGTGTTCCTTTAACTTGATGGAAATCAAGCCCTGGGTAAGCTTGGTGCCGTAAACGGGCAAATTGAGCTGAGGCAGTATGTAGGGCAAAGCACCGATGTGGTCTTCGTGACCGTGGGTTATGATTATGCCTCGTAGCTTCTCTCGCCTTTCTAGCAAGTAGCTTATATCCGGAATGACCAGGTCAACTCCCAGCATGTCCTCTTCGGGGAACATAAGTCCGGCGTCGATTATGATGATGTCATTGGCAAACTCAATGGCCATCATATTCTTGCCGATTTCACCTAGTCCGCCTAGGGGGATTATCCTGAGTTTCTGTCTGCTCATAATTGTGACCTAGAACAAGCTTAACTGCTGGGGCTCAGCTTCGGCTTCTTCCAAATTTTCTGCCTGGGCTAAGATTTGGGGTATTTTGAGCATGTCGACTTCAATGATTTTCCGCAGGCTTCCTTGATGGAGAGCTGCTGCCGGATGATACATGGCATAGCAGATAACGTTGTCCTGTTTTCTAGCTTTGCCATGGACCTGGCTGATACTCTGGTTGAGGAAATACTTCGCCATGGAGTAACGACCTAAGGTAACGATCATCTTTGGGTGGATCAATTCTATCTGGCGGGTCAACCATTTGCTGCAGGCTTGAACTTCGCCGGGCAGCGGGTCTCGATTGCTAGGGGGGCGGCATTTGATGACATTAGCAATATAGACCTGTTCGCGTTTCAGGCCGATAGAGGCTAGTAACTCCTCCAAGTATTTCCCTGCTGGTCCAACGAAGGGGCGTCCTTGTTGGTCTTCATGCCACCCTGGTGCTTCGCCGATAAAAAGCAGGTTAGTCTTTTCTGGCCCTTCGCCGGGCACTACCCTGGTACGGTGTTTGCCTAGCTCACAGTCTTGGCAGCGTTCGATTTCCTTGTACAGCTCGATAAGCGCTGACATCTGAAGCAATCATAACATAGCCTTCTTTGCCGGTCAATTCAATGTACTCGTCCAGTACATTAGTGACACCACCCGTTTCTGTCATCTTGAGAGGCAATCTATTTTGTCATCGCGAGGGGCATGGCCCCGTGGCGATCTCAGCCGAGGCAGACGTGGTTGCTGTGTGGAGATTGCCACGCTTCGCTCGCAATGACAGAAAAAAGAACCCGCAATGACAAAAGGGAAGAGGCTCGCAATGACAGGTGGCTAGCTGGGCGAGATTAAAGCCTCGCCGCTATATGTTTTATTTTTAGTGAGGTTAAGGCCCCACTGGTCAATTCAAATCAGCGCTAGAGCAAGGCTGATGGCAGCAAAGCAGAGAACTGCCACGGAGATACCTAGAAATAGTCTGCTCTTGGTTATTGAGAAGAACACGATAGCTACGATGACCTGTATGATAGGCGTCAGCAAGAGAATCAAGATTCCAACACTAATGACAATCGCCGCTGGTATCTGTTCTAGCCTGACTAGCGGCTGGATGTCTTTAGCCTCAGAGATGCTGAGCAAGATGATAAGGCCAATAACAACTAGCGCTGAAGAGACCGCAATGCCCAGCTTGAAACCAAGGCTGAGCCAGTTGTTCAAGCGACTTTCATCAAATTTCGTCTTTTCCATAATTTATTTGTCCTGCAAGTTCTATATTACGTTAGCCGTTCTAAGGAACATCAATAGAGCTACAAGGAACAGGATGCCGCCGAATATGCGTCTGAGCAGTATTCCCCTGGCTCTTTGTGTTAATTCAACACCCACTCTAGCTCCTATAACTACACCGATGACCAGTGGGGCAACTATAAAGGGGTATATGTTGCCGTAATAGTGGTAAATGAGCGCGCCAACTGTTGTTGTGATTGCTATCATAAATGCGCTCGTAGCGATGGCTGCTTTCATCGGTAATCCCATCACCAGGTTCATGACAGGCACTTTGATAATGCCGCCGCCTATGCCGAGCAGGCTTGAAAGGACGCCGGCGAAGAAGCTGGCTCCTAACCCCGCAGGCGTATGGGTCACTTTGTAGGTAACAACCTTGCCCAGATTCTGGTCATAATATGAGTTTGCTAGCGAGCTGGATAAATTATTGGGAGTGTTATCGGGAGCAACTGAATTGTCTGCGGACAGAACGTCTTCAGACATGAGATACTGGCGTACCACCATGGTATAGGCAACGTAAAGGAGGATAAGTCCGAAAAGGGCACTTAATATGGAGGAGGCGATGACTGCGGCAGCCAAACCGCCTATGATAGCCCCGGGGATGGTTGCTGTTTCCAGAAACAACCCTAATTTTACATTGGTCAATCGGGCCTTGGTGTAGACGCCGGCAGCGGTGCATGAGTTAGCTACGATAGCTACCAGGCTGCTGCCGATGGCTACGTGCATCGGCAAATGTAGAGCTAAGGTGAGTATTGGCACGATGAGGAAACCACCGCCGATTCCCAGGGCTGAGCCAAGAAATCCAGCGACTAGTCCAGTGCCACCTAATGCCCAGAGGTTTAGTCCAAAGTTTAGCTCATTCAATAGCGTCGTTCGCCATAGTAGCACTGGGTGCTGTGAGAGGTCAATAAAGGGTTGTGCAGTGTCCAAAATCTTAGCAATACGGTATTATCCGGAAATAACCGGAGCTAACTTGCTACGCATGGTATTTGAGCTTACAATATAGAGACTGTAGAGAACCTGGAGAAACAGACCAGGAGAATCTCTGCCCGATTTAGCTGATTTTGAGCAAACCATATTCAACTTCTGACAACAAAGATTAAAATGAAAGGATTCATCGAAATTTCTCGGGAGCTCTGCAAGGGATGCGAGCTATGTGTCTCCTTCTGTCCTAAGGGCGTGCTCTCGCTCTCAGACAAATTGAATGCCAGTGGCTATCTCCCGGCTGCTCTCAATGATAATGGCGAATGTACAGGATGCGCTGTCTGTGCATTGGTCTGCCCGGAAGTAGCAATAGAGGTGTATCGTGGCTAAGGTTCTCATGAACGGTAACAGCGCCATTGGCGAAGCAGCCATCAGAGCCGGCTGCCAGTGCTATTTCGGATATCCGATCACACCTCAGAATGAGCTGATCGAATATATGGCTGCTCACTTGAGCAGAAGGAAAGGCTGTTGCTTTATTCAAGCAGAAAGTGAGATTTCCGCTATCAATATGGTCTATGGAGCTAGCCTGGTTGGTGCCAGAGCAATGACATCCTCATCTAGTCCTGGCATCAGCCTGAAGCAGGAAGGGATTTCTTATCTTGCCGCCTGCGAACTTCCGGCAGTTATTGTGAACATGTCCAGAGGTGGGCCAGGGTTAGGAAGCATAGTAGCCGCTCAGTCAGATTATTTCCAGGCTACTAGAGGTGGAGGTCATGGAGATTACAGGACCATAGTTTTAGCGCCTTCATCAGTGCAGGAACTGGCAGACCTCACCCACAAAGCTTTTGACCTTGCCGACAAATACAAAATTCCGGTAATTCTTCTTGGAGACGGCGTTTTGGGCCAGATGATGGAGCCGGTAGAATTCAAACATGCAGCTCCCGCGGAATTGCCAGTCAGAGGTGATGCGTTAAGGGGGGCAAACGGACGGCCTAGCAAAATTGTCAAGACATTTACCTCAAACCCTGCTGAACTGGAAGAGATTAATTGGAGTTTATTCAGAAGATATTCTTTAATTAAAAAACAAGAAACCGCCTACGAAACATTCTTGGCGGAAGATGCTAAGTTGATAGTCGTTGCCTTTGGTATAGCAGCTCGTATCGCTAAAGGAGCAATCAAAACGGTGCGGTCAACAGGTCTAAAGGTTGGATTGCTCAGACCAATTACCCTCTGGCCATTCCCTGTTGAAAAAGTCCAAGAATTAACCAAGAAAGTAAAACACTATCTTGTCTTCGAGATGAATATGGGGCAGATGATAGAAGATGTGCAATTGGCGCTAGAAGGCCAAGGTGAAGTTTCTTTTTACGGAAGACCGGGAGGGGTGATTCCCACCCCAAGCGAGGTTGCTCTCGTAATCTCACGCCTTTACCATCAGAAGGGTTTGAAGTAGATAAATGAAAAAAATATATACCCGCCCGAAGTCACTAAAAACAAATCCGTTTCACTATTGTCCGGGATGTGGGCACTCTGTTGTTCACAGGCTTGTCGCTGAAATTATCGACGAACTGAATCTCCAGAATAAAACCATCGGTATCCCACCACCGGGATGTTCGGTTTTCGCCTATAACTATTTTGATGTAGATATGGCAGAATCGGCACACGGTAGAGGGGCAGCTGTAGCTACAGGTATCAAGCGTGCCTTCCCTGAGACAATCGTCTTTACTTACCAGGGAGATGGTGACCTTGCCGGTATCGGCACCGCTGAGACTATACATGCTGCCAACAGAGGGGAAAATATAACCACCATTTTTGTCAACAACGCCGTCTACGGAATGACTGGTGGACAGATGGCTCCTACCACCCTTTCTGGGCAGAAGACCACTACCACCCCTTACGGACGAGATGTAGCACTGGAAGGATATCCCATAAAGATGAGTGAGATTTTAGCCTTGCTCGAGGGCGCGGTATATATTGAGCGGGTTGCAGTTAACTCCCCGGCCAATATTAGGAAAGCCAAGAAAGCCATTCGCAAAGCCTTCCAGGTGCAAATTGACCATCTCGGTTTCTCCATGGTGGAAATACTCTCCCCTTGCCCCACGAATTGGAAGATGAGCCCTTTGGAATCATGGCGGTGGATTGATAAAGAGATGACCAAGGAATTTCCTCTGGGTGTCGTAAAAGATAGGACTGGGAGAGCAGATGCTGATTAAGGCAATCATCGCAGGTTTTGGAGGTCAGGGGGTACTATCGATGGGCCTTAATTTAGCCCAGGCAGCACTGCTCGAAGGCAAGCATGTGACCTACTTACCCTCCTATGGCGCTGAGGTTCGCGGCGGCACCGCCAATTGCACAGTGGCCATATCAGATGACGAGATTGCATCTCCAGTTGCTTCGGAGCCGGAGTTTATTATCGCCATGAATCAACCTTCTGCACTTAGATTTCAAAATCAGATTCAATCGGGTGGCCTATTCTTTATCAATTCCTCCCTGGTAGAAGCTGAGATCTCAAGGGGTGATATTAGCATCGTTAGCGTTCCGGCGAATAGTATTGCAGAAAAATTGGGGAGCCCAAAAGCTGCTAACATGATTATGTTGGGGGCATTCACCAAGAAAAGCGGCCTGGTTTCACTTTCCAGTTTATTCAAAGGATTAAAGTATACTCTAGGGAAGAAACAAGAACTACTCGCTATTAACGAAAAGGCCCTAAGGGCAGGATATGACCTATTCTAGTAATTAGGTTACTGCTTTCGGTTGCTGGCTGTATTAACCGAGAACTTGTGGAAATCAAAATCATTGGCATGCAATATTTAATTGGGGAGTAACTTATGTTTGTAAAACAGATTTCAATCAGTCTGGAAAATGTGCCGGGTAAGTTTTTGGCCGTGAGCGAATGCTTGGGGAAAGAGGGGGTTAATATCAGGGCTATCTCAGTAGCTGACACAGCAGATATCAGTACCGTGAGATTTGTCACGGACAACCCAGGAAAAACCGCCAACGTACTGAGAAGCCATGACTATCCTGTGAAGGAAACCGATGTACTAGCAGTGGAAGTCCCTGATCATCCCGGTGGTCTTATAGCAGTACTTAAACCTCTACGAGACGCAAATATCAATGTCCTCTATTTCTATCCCTATCTCGGCAGGGGAGAAAGCGGACAGCCCATAGTTATTGTCGGCGTGGACAAAACTAAAGAGGCGTTAGAGGCTTTGAAAAAGAATTGGGTTCATACCTTTGGGGAAGAGATTTATTCGCTGTGATCCTCAATGCGCGCTTGTGGGCATAGCCGACATTACATCCTTTTGCGGGGGGTGAAGCCCGGCCCTTATAGTCCGCTAGTGCTCACCACCATCGAATGAAATGGTGAATTAAATTCTGCGCAGGTACAATTTTACCCAGATGGTTCTGGGTTCGAGTGTATTCATTAATACAATCAACGGACTATTCTGGGCTCTATCCAGACTGACTTATGAGAATTGTGTACATCCGGCGAAGTATTTATGTCCATAGTAAAATATCAATTTTTCCCGGCAATACTTGAGAGGTCTATGTCAAATGAATTGAGTTTATTATCATACGACGCATTTATACAACCTAGGTCGTACCTTTTACCCGTCTGTATTTCGCCAAACCACACACAAAAAATTGACCTGCCCCAAATAATTGTACCACTTATTAAGTTACAGTTGTCGGTATTGAGCTTGCCCTTATAACCCCCCCCCACGATGTCCATACCCTTGCGGCATTCATCAACTATGGACATTGGGTCGACCCCAGCATCGACTTTCTCACATACCAGCTTCTTTACTTTCTCCTCATCCAAATCAGCCAAAGCATGAGTTAATTCCGACATATTTTCCTTCTTCATTAGCTTTATACAGCTTCTTATCCCATACCTAACTTTTCACTTAGTGAACCGGGGCGGCCTCTTTTCTAAAAACGCCTGAATGCCTTCATTCACCTCATCCGAGAGCATAAGCCTTTCCACAAGCTCTGGCTCACATGGATACAGGTCAGCCATCCTGGCTAGCGATGCCGCGTTGACAATCTTCTTGGTTATCCTTGTAGCCAGAGGGCCCTTGGTAGCAATTTTCTGCACCAGCTCTTTACACGAACTCATCAACTGTTCTGGAGGCACAACCTTGTTCACCAGCCCTATCCTCAGCGCCTCATGAGTGTCAATGTTATCGCAGGTCATAATCATCTCTTTAGCCCTCGCCGGCCCTACCAAGGCAGTGAGGCGAGGAGTAGCTCCCCAGGTGAAAAAGATGCCCAGGTTAGTCTCAGGCACGCCGAGAACAGCATTCTCAGAGGCAATTCTGAAATCACAGTTCATAGCCAGGCAAAGCCCCGCCCCCACACAGGCACCATTGATAGCGGCTATGGTCACCTGCTCCAGGCTTTCCATAGTCTGCATAAAATCGTGCCCAAACAACTGCCACAATCTTTCATTCGCCAGCTCAGGCCTGGCATATCTTTCTGCCATTGACTTCTTAGTAAATTCGGCGCCGACAGAGAAAGCTCGTCCTGCCCCGGTGAATATCACAAAACGCGTTTTCTGGTCTCCCCTGAGTTCGGCAAACAAATCCTTCAGCTCCAGCATTATCTGCGCATTCAAGGCATTCAATATCTCAGGGCGGTTCAAGGTAACCGTAGCCATATTACCAGATCTCTCCACCAGCAATGTTTTATATGGCATCTTCACCTCCGTTGCTACGAGCATTGAGAATATCTATCTGCACCCAGCTTATCAACTTTCCCCAAAAGGCGGTTGAAAGCCTAGGAGCCTAAAATCCTGGCGGCAGCTTCAGCAATGCCGACAAAACCACCCGGCATGACACCCAAAAGCAGGACAAAGAGGCAGCAGAGTAATAAAGCAGTGCGCAGTGCCCATGACGAAGGCACCTTTTCCTCCGAGGCCGGAACTCCTAACCACATCACCTTCACCACCCTCAGATAGTAGAAGGCTGAGACACAACTGTTTATCACAGCCACAATAACCAGCCACAGCAAGCCGTGTTGCACCGCCCCACTGAAAATATAGATTTTAGCAATAAGCCCTGCAGTCGGCGGCAAGCCAATCAAAGAGATTAAGCAAAGGCTCAAGGCCAGAGCCATGAGCGGTGCCCGCTTACCCATCCCGGTGTAATCATCGATCACATCGCTATCAATCTTGTTGGATATAGCTATGACCGCAATGAAAGCCCCCAGGTTAGTAACAGCGTAACTCATGAGGAAGAATAGCAGCCCGCTTTGCCCCAAAGCATCATTACCTGCCGCCATCCCAACGGTTGCTAAACCCACCATAAGGTAGCCAGCCTGAGCTATGCTGGAATAACCGAGCATGCGCTTTATGTTAGTTTGAACGATAGCTACGATATTCCCTACAGTCATCGTTATAGCGCTCAAAATGGCAAAAAGCATACCCCAGTTAAGGCTAAGCCAGTCGGGAGAACCAAGACCGACAAAGAAGACACGGAGAATAACAGCAAAGCCTGCAGCTTTACTGGCTACAGAGAGATAGGCGGTAATCGGTGTCGGTGCGCCCTCATAAACATCAGGTACCCACATCTGGAAAGGAAAACAGGCAATCTTGAAGCCAAAGCCGGCAACCAAAAGGATAATGCCCAAAAGCAAAGCTGGATTATTCAGTAGACCAGCACCGGGCATCCCCTGGACAAAATCGGCAACACACATCAGGCAAGTCACTCCCGTAAAACCGAAGACCAAGGCCATGCCATAAAGAAGCACCGCCGAGGCGACAGCGCCTAGAAGCAAGTATTTCAGTCC
>Ga0315274_10007817_pt1 | contig 15444 bp, 20 predicted proteins | sample YL17G02_20_MG_FD_203700 | JGI IMG/M metagenome (GOLD analysis project Ga0315274, IMG submission 203700) | Sediment microbial communities from Yellowstone Lake, YNP, Wyoming, USA - YL17G02_20 | ecosystem: Environmental > Aquatic > Freshwater > Lake > Sediment | place: USA: Wyoming | collected... | reverse complement strand
AAAATTTCCAAACCACGATCATGGCCAGCTCGCTGCAGTAATTCATACTATTGGCTCGCTCCAGTGGCGGTCCACCCTGACTCACACGCTCGTAACCGATTACGGCTGCAGGTTTATTTTTTGTCTTGCTCTGACCGGGTCCAAGGTAAATGAAATAGAAAAATTTTCAAGGTGAAAAAATAGGGAGTTAGTGTGGTGGAGCCATTATGGATAGAAAAGGGTTTAAAGTTATAGCAATTATTTTAAGTCATGAGAATGAAAGACGTTTTAGGTGAAGTTGACAAAAAATACGAACACCTTGTAGATTTTTACACCGCATTCTTTATTGAAACAACCAAAGATGCTGCTAGAGAACCGAAATATAGAATGATATTGAAGTATTGGCTCAGATATATGGGTTTGATGGACATATATTCTGACACAAATAGAAAACATTTTTATAAAGAAGCACAAAAAGTAAGAAAACAATTTTACAGCTACATTCCTGAGGCAAATAGAAAAACTAAAACCGAAGAAAGAAAACAGATAGAGTCAATTTTATTTCATGAAAAAAATATAAGAAGGCAGTTAGTAGAGGAGCATAGATTTTCGGATACCGAAGTAAAAGAACATTTACTAATAAAATCAAAGGACGCTTTAATTTTTGGCCGTGTCCTATCAACATTTGTTCGAGATGATAAATTACCAGAACTTATATACCTGCATGTTCTTCAAGACGATATTATTGATGATTTAACTGATTATGAAGAAGATCTTAAAGGCAACTCGCCAAATATTGTAGCATTATATTTTACTAATCGCATCGATAGAAAGTCGCTACCAAAAACTTATGACGAAGCAATAATAAAAGCTAAAAAATTAAGTATCGCAAGAAAGATTTTAGAATTGTCAGAAAACTTTGAGGGAGAGGCAATAAGATTAGGCATAAAAAAATATCCTACTTTATATGAAGGAATCGAAAGCAAGTGTCAAACAATTAGAAATATTTTATCTTAATCTAATATACTTAAATTTTATGAACATTTTTCAAGAAAATATATATTAACAAAAAATTATGATTTAAATTTTACTATTTCTGTAAAGTTGCATTCACAAGGAGCTTTTTTACATATGTGGCAATTATTATCAAACATAACCGAAAGCTCTTTTGCAATACTAATTTTCAAAGAATTAAAAACTCCTACTATGCAAGAGAACAAATCTGCAGACTCTACCATAATTTTTTCAAAATCAGAATCACTGTGTCCGCCTCTATAGGCTAAAAGAGCTTCTGAAAACTCTCCTAACTCCTCTGCCAGGTGGACTCCTGCATGCTCCAAAGTTCTATTTTCAGAAGGATAAATTTTCTCAAACATAATTTGAAAGTCTTCAAGTGTTTTTGGTTTTTTTGTATCGTCCACAAAAACTTCTTTCCTATTTGTCTTATCTTTTTTACAAGAGCATGGACAATTCCCACAATAAGAACACAGATAGGGAAAACGTTTCCAAACCTCACTTTCTACGTCTATATGAAGGCGATTTAAAGTAGACATAAACCAGCTAAGAGCAATTAACAAGTTAACCCTAATCTTATCATGATCATCTTTTCTAATTCCCTTAAGTCCTCTCATTGTGAAGCGTGTCATATTGCTGAGCATATCCCAGACAGTGAAATGTCTGTTATTGGGCAAACCATATACTTCTTCAATAAATTTTTGATATTCTTTTATAGTGGTGTTTGTAGATATTGAGGGCATAATAAAATTTTAATATAACTGAATATTTATAAGCGAAGAAAAATCTATAATTGAAACCTTGGTAACAATCGCTCAAATTATCCAAGGAAATATACATAAGCAAAAAATAAAAATGGGCCGAGATCGGGATTTGAACCCGAATCAAGGGCTCCACAGGCCCCTACTCTAACCAGGTTGAGCTATCCCGGCCATGTCCGCTCTACTAACTAAGTAAAATCTTTTGATGCTTTTATATATTAATGTTATGCTTGGTATAACAAATTTTAAACTGCGACGAGTAAATAAAACTAATGATAAAGGCAGTACTATTCGACATTGGCGGCGTTCTCATATACGATCCGGATGAGCAAATTTACAGGAAAATTTCTAGAGAGTTGGGTGCTGATTATAAAAGAACAGAGGGCGAGACAGAAAAGTTGCTTCCTGAGCTTCAAACCGGAAAAAATACTGAGAGGGAATTTTTTACAAGGCTGACAGGCAGGCTAGGAATTCCATTTAAGGAGGAGTATGTAAATCTGTGGAAGAAAGGCATCATGGAGGCATGTGTGCTAAATGAGGATGTATACAAGGTTGCAAAAGAACTAAAACAAAGCAACTATCAAGTCGGGATAATTTCAAATATAGAAAAATCACATACAGAATATTTCAGATCCCAACCGTGGATAAGACTTTTCTGTCCTGTGGTAATGTCAAATGAGGTCGGCAGCAGAAAACCAGAAACAGAGATATTCGACGTTGCAATAGAAGAGGTTAACTTGTCAGCCGAGGAGTGCGCATTTGTTGATAACAAACGAGAGTATGTGAATGCTGCGAATGGGGTTGGTATGCACGGAGTATTATTCAAGGGTGATGCAAGGCAGCTTAGGAAGGAATTGGCCATCATTGGTGTTAAAATTCGAACTGTCTAAAAAATTTAAAAAATTAGAAACTTGAAAAAAACTTTATATTGCGCAAACCAAATTTAATCTATGGCTGAAATACCAAAGTTGCCGCGTGCTCCATTCGAGAGAATTCTGAAGAAGGCTGGGGCCAAGCGAGTTGCGGAGGATGCGATGGATGAGTTTGCGAAGGTGATGGAAGAGAAAATTTTCAAGCTGGCAAGGGAGTCTGCTATGCTGGCAAAGCATGCCGGCCGCAAGACAATTGTTGGAGACGACGTGCGCATGGCCAGGCGAAAGTTTTAGGATTTAGATTCTGAGTGAGTTAGAGTTAGTATCGTGTCGTAGCAAAAGCAGCGAAATTCAATCATTTATTATTTAACAACTATATATTTTTGACAGTGAGCGGCATTATGGCTTCTATTGACGAAATATTGAAAAGCTTGGAAAAACAAACTGATATTCCAGGCCAGCAGCTAAAGGAGATGGTGGAGAAGAAATATAAAGAAATGGGTGGATTAATATCAATCGAGGGTGCAGCGCATCTGGTTGCGAGAGAGCTGGGTGTGACAATCAACAGTAACGTAAAAAAAATGGGGATGAAAAATATTGTGAGTGGAATGAAAAGCGTGAATGTGGTTGGCAGAATTTTTAGGATTAGCAACGTGATTGAATTCAAGCGGAGCGATGGAAGCGCGGGCAAAGTGATCAACCTGCACATCAGCGACGGAAATAGCTTTGTCAAGCTGGTGCTGTGGGACAAGCAGGTCAAACTAATCGAGGACGAGGAGATCAAACTCGGCGATGTGGTCGAGGTAAGCAGCGCATTCGCAAAAGAGAACATGTACGGAGAGATTGAGTTGAGTATTGGCAAATTCGGCAACATACAGATTGCGGACGCGGACATACCAGACGTGGAAAATCTAGCGAAAAAATTCTTGAGCAACACAGTGCAGCGCGCGAAGATAAAGGAGATTGTGCCAGGAATATTCGAGGTGCAGGGTACCATTGCGCAAATATTTCGGGGCAATTTTATTTTTAACACATGCTCCATATGCGGCAAATCACTTGGGCAAGACGGACGATGCATGGAGCACGGTGATGTTCAGTACAACCCAGAGTTGGTGGTGTCGGTGGTGGCGGATGACGGCAGTGATGATATGCGCGTTGTATTTTTCAGAGAGCTCGCAGAGAGATTGATCGGGGCAACAGCTGGCGAGCTGGCAGATATGCAGCAGGACCAACGATATGAGTTAGTAAAGGAAAAATTGCTTGGCCGCGAGCTGGCGATTGCGGGCAGGGTGAAAAAAAATAAAATGTTCGACAGGCTCGAGATGATGGCGAATGATTTCAAAGAGATTGATGCTGCGGAGGAAGGTAAGAAATTAATAGATACAATACTATTAAAAATAGGAGAAGAGAGTGGGGAGTGATTTAGTTTTAAAAAAATTTTAGGGAGTGATTAAGATGGGAAGAAAACCGAAAATTAAAAATGCAGAAGAAGAGGGGTTGGAGACAAAAGGAGAAGAAGGAGAAGAATTTGATAATGCTGAGACCGATGTTATTGATAAAACCACTGATGCTGCAGGCGAAGCTGCGACGATCACGACAGCTAGCATCGAAACATTTGGCAAGAGAAAAGAGATTGCGCTGGAGGATATAGCGGGAGTTGGACAAAAAATTGCGGACAAGCTGCGTGAGGTTGGATTCAACGATCCGATGGCGATTGCAGTGAGCTCGCCGAGTGAGTTGGCTGCGATTGCAGAAATTGGTGAGGGGCAGGCTGCGAAAATCATTCATTCAGTGCGACAGATGCTCGAGATTGGGTTTGAGACTGCTGACAAAATTCTAGAGCGCAGGGAGAGTGTGGCAAAAATCGCTACAAACTCGAAAACTCTTGACGCGCTGCTCGGCGGTGGCATAGAAACTCAAGCTCTCACAGAATCATACGGTGCGTTTGGCTCGGGCAAAACACAGATTGGTTTTCAGATTGCAGCGAGCGTGCAGCTGCCAAAAGAGAGGGGTGGACTCGGAGGAAACTGTTTGTGGATCGACACTGAAAACACATTCAGGCCGGAGCGAATAAAACAGATTGCGATCAACCTGGGATTGAATCCTGAGCAAACCTTGAAAAATATTTTCGTGGCACGCGCGTTCAACAGCGAGCACCAGATGTTTCTGGTTGAAAAGGCAGCAGAGATGATCGAAGGAAAAAACATCAAGCTAATCGTAATCGACAGCATCACTTCACATTTCAGAGCAGACTTCATTGGTCGTGGCGTGCTGGCCGAGCGTCAGCAGAAGTTGAACAAGCATTTGCATGCGCTGCAGAGGTTGGCTGATGTCTATAACCTGGCAGTCTACATAACAAACCAAGTGATGTCCAGACCCAACGTACTCTTCGGCGATCCGACAGCTGCAGTGGGCGGTCATGTGCTGGCTCATCAGGCTACATATAGGATGTATCTACGTCGTGGCCGAGAGCACACAAGAATCTCGAGGATGGTTGACTCGCCGGGATTGCCAGAAGGTGAAGCTGTTTTCAAGATAACAGAAAATGGAATCGCTGATGTCTAAGTTGGCCGCAGTTTTTTTTTATTTTCGGCTATTTTTCATTGGAAATTTTTCTAAAATTCTGACCACAGTACCGTAATCACCGAGCTCGCCAATTGCAATTTCTGAAACTCTAAACTTGCATTCAACCTTGCCAAGAATTTCATACAGCTCTGCTTCTGTTGCATCGCTGTCTTTCAATTTTGCCAGCGTGACGTGCGGCTGAAAAAGTTTGTCAACGACAACTGCTCCATAGTTTTTTACATTTTCAGCTTCTTCCTTTGTAAATTTCTCGCCTGTAGTGTATGCTGTGGGTGTCAGACTGGGTAGAAGTAAGCTTTCTCTAAGTGGATTTAATTTTTTCAAAACTTGCATATGCAACTCGGTGAGATTTTTATTTTGCAAAATATTCCACCATATGTAACCATGGTGATTTTGATAAGGACCAATATAAACTTCAAATGGTTTGCAACTTTTACTCGTTGCGATTATTGCGGTTTTGATTCTCTCAAAATTTTTCGCAGGATACTGGGCTTGATAGACGGTGGTGTGCGGGATGCAAGTGGTGTCTGCGAGTGTATAATAATTTTCAAAGTTGTCGGCAAGCTGCTGGCCAAGCTCCCTGGCTTTGCATTGCGTCTTGTGGTCTGGAACAATTATTACGTTGACTGATCTCTCCATAATCAAAAATATCACACGTGGTTTATTTATAGTATTTCACCAAAAACAATTTATGAAAGGGTTCGCAATCGTTTGCTGAGTTTTTTCAACATTTTTATTTTCAACAAAGCGAATATTCTTTTATGCAGATAATCGCACGCGGAGCAGAGGCAATTTTGTATGCGAGCCAATACGAGGGACAGAAAGTTTTGGTGAAAGAAAGAATTCCCAAGCATTACAGACTAGAACAAATCGATGAGAAAATTCGCAAGCAACGTACGAGAAAAGAAGTTAGGCTGCTGAGTGAGGCGAGGAAATGTGGTGTGCTTACGCCCAAGGTGCTGAGTGTGGACGAGGCTGCGGGCAAGATTGTGATGGAGTTTGTTGATGGCGAGCGGGTAAAAGAATTGCTGAATGATAAAAAAAATTTTGGAAACATAAAAAAAATTTGCGTGATGATTGGCGAGGCGGTGGGCAAGCTGCATGCTGCGGGGATTGTTCATGGGGATTTGACTACGTCGAACATGTTGCTGCGAGAAGGTGAAATGTATTTTATTGATTTCGGGTTGGGAAATTTTTCGAGGCGAATCGAGGATTATGGAGAGGATATCAATTTGCTACACAAAGCCATCGAGTCCACACATTTTAAAATATTAAAAGCTTGCTGGCAAAATATAGTTAAAGGATATAGAGCGAAATATAAGGATGCGGACAAAGTATTAAGCAAGATGCAGGAGATTGAAAAACGTGCTAGGTATGTTGAAAGGACAAAACAAGTTTGAGACAGCCGAGAACTGGACAATACTAATCATAGTTGTGGGAGCGGCCATGCTGACCATTGGAATCGGTCTGGCTGCGGTGATGCCAAAGGGCGCGGCTGCTGTGCTGGCGATGCTGGGCACGTTCATTGCTTTTGCTGCTACTGTGGGGCTGATTGTGGTGTGGTTGGTGAAAGAATTCTATAGCGAATGAGCGAGTGATTTTTTGGTTGTGAGTTGTAAAATGGTTTTTTTGCGGCGAAAGATGGCAAAAGATATCTTTAAATAAATAAAATAGATAAAAAAGGAGATAGGCAACGTAACAGACAAGTGATTGAATGGCAAGAATGTATAGCAGAAAAAAGGGCAAGCACGGATCAAAAAGACCACCGTTGAAAATAATGCCAAGGTGGGTAAAGGCGAAGAAGCACGAGGTGGAGGAGTTAGTGTTGAAACTGGCAAAGGAGAGGCACAACACAGCAGTGATCGGCACGATTTTGCGAGACCAGCACAGCATACCCAATGTCAAACTCGCGGCAGGCAAATCCGTATCACAAATTTTGCGCGAGAACAAGATGTATCCGGAAATGCCCGAGGACATGCTGAATCTGCTCAAAAAGGCAGTGCACTTGCGCGAGCACTTGGAAAAAAACAGGCAGGACAAGTTGTCGAACAAAGGACTGGAAAATTTGGAATCGAAAATACGCAGACTTGGCAAGTACTATTCGAGAAAGGGCTACATAGCAAAAGGTTGGAAGTACAATGCTGAGCAGGCCAAGCTGATAATCCAGAAAAAGTAGAGACGAAAAAGTTGGGAGAGGTTGAAGAAAAATGGCTGAAGCTGAGACAAAAAAGAGAAGAAGCAAAGCAACAACAAAAAAGGCAAAGGGCAAGCAGTGGTTTACAATTGTTGCTCCGAATGTTTTTGACAACATGGAGATTGGAAGGACTATGACCTCTGACCCTGAGCAGCTGGTGGGAAGAAGGATCAGCTTGAGCGCGATGGAACTCGTGGGTAATTTTAACAAATATTATGTCAAAATTATTTTCAAAATAAAAAAAATCGAGGGAGACAAAGCTCTAACCGAATTCGATGGTATGGAGTGCTTGCAGGATTACATCTCGAGAATGATACTGCACCGCATACGCAGAATCGATACTGTGCAGGATTTGAAAACCAAGGACGGAGTAAGCATACGCATAAAGGGTTTGGGTATAATCTCGGGCCGCATAAAGAGCAGCATAAAGGGCAGGGTGAGGAATGACATTCGCAGCATGATGAAGAAAGAGGTAGAGGGCTCGACGCTGGATGATATTATTGAGAAGATGATAACGGATGATATAAAAAATGATGTGCTGAGGGAAACGAGAAAAATTTATCCTGTGCGAAATTTTGAAATACGAAAGATCGAGCTCAGATAAAAACAAGATTTAATTTAAAAATTTTTCAAAATATTTTAGGCTATCAGCGGAATTATAAGCGGGCCGACTATATTGAATATAATCAAGCCAAGCATAAGCAGCGTTGCCAGCGAAACAATAATTTTTTTGCGCTTCTTTGTGATTTTTTCGGCCAAGTATTCCACGATCAAACCACCGTCAAGAGGATAGATGGGAAGAATATTTATCATAGCCACCCACAGCGGCACATTGGTCAACCACCACAACAAAGGAAAACCAATCGTGAACATGCTCTCGGAATTTATGCTCACACTGGGCGTAATATTTAAGTCTATATATGGTAATGTGGAATTCTTTGGATTTTTACCAAGAACAATTTTGAAATCCTTGCCGTCCGCCCGCAGCAGCAACGTGTCGCCTGGATTTTGACTGTACAATACATTGCTGAATTTAAAATATATTATATCTTTTGTCGAATTTTTTATGCTGGTATCATTTAAAAGTCCTTTTGTGAGCAAGAAACCGTATGCACCAGTATAGTCCCAAAAACTAACATCTATTTTGTAATTTCCCATTTTTTCTATTGTCATGCCTTCTCTCAGACCAGCATCATACGCAGCAGAATTTTTATCCACCTCTGCTATCGCCATGCCGGAGTTGACAGTAACCGGCCAGAGCAGAAGGTAAGCCACAACAAACACCACAGCCACGCTCGCAAAATTCATGACCGAGCCCATGCTAACAATTCGCAGCCTGCTCAGCGTGCTCACCTTTTTCATATCCTTCTCGTCCGGCTCTACAAACGCTCCAGGCAGGAACAGCAGCAGGAATAAACCCACATGCTTCAGTCTTACCTTCTCCACTCGAGCAACAATCGCGTGTGAGAACTCGTGTGGAATCAGAATGAACGGCAGCAGTATTATCCAAAACCAAAACGGCACAAAAATGAAACCCGGACCAATCTCAGGATTCGGCCCTGCCACGGGAAGCACAAGACCAAGCGACGGCTCCTTTATCGTCTTGTCCAATATCAAACCACTTATCATGAGAAAAAGAAATATGCCAACTGCCATCGCGATTATTGCCACCAGCACGCCAAGCGTGGAAAATATTTTCCAAAACCTTGGATGCCACCTTGCCACTGCTTCTATATAATCCCTGCCTTTCTTTGTTTTTCGCATGAGTATGATGTACTTGAACTCGAGATTTTTTCTGTCGCGATAAATCACAACCCCGAATATCGCAATGAAAACCAAAACTGATATCACATACAAGTCTGCCATGTCACCACTGCCATTTTGTCTCGTCTTATTAATCATTATTCGCTTTTGCCACTTAAATTGCTGATTAAGTTTTTGTATGAAAAAATAGGAATGCCAGACTTAAATCTGTTATTTATTTATCTTATATTTACTTACATAATTCTGATTGTCTTGGGATTTTTTGATAAGATATTTGGAAAGGCCAAAGAAGAGAGGTTTGAAGAGAACGAGATGACTCTAACGCAGCTCGAGGAGTTTATCGAAAAAAATTTGAACAGGGGGCTTGAGCCGTTCATAAAAAACATACGTGTTGAGTATGGCAATTTACAAAAATCTGCTGAGGCCATGCTGGGCAAACTGAAAATCCTAGAAAAAGCTCCGTACTCTGGCAGCAATGACCCGATGCTGATCAGGAAAGCAGTGGGCAGCAGGAATAGTTTTGTGAACAAAATGAAAGGCCTTGCCAGAAAAATACAGATGCCTATCGAGGATGATTTTGATTCAATCCTAGATTTTCACAATGATGTTACTGCGCTGATAAATTTTACCAATGCGAAGACTGTCAATGAGTATATGTTCCTTAAAGAACTTTTCGAGAGGGAGGCAGATGGTGTGATAGAAAGTTTCAAGAAAATCAGCGAAGCAGACAAAAGTTTTGGCAGAGTGATAAAGGAATTCCAAGATGCGAACTCCAAGTTTTTAGAATTGCAGAAAGGCTTGGCAGAGTTCAAAGAATTGTCAGAGGATTTGGAAAAAAAGAGGACTATGCTATCAGAGTATGAAAACAGAATCAAAGAGTTGGCCGAAGAGAAAAATAAAAAAGCGGGGCAGCTAGGCAAATTGGTCGAGAGCGATGAGTGGGAATCATTTTTAGCAGCACAGAAAACTAGGGATGGGTTGGCAAATAAACTAAGCAATGTGAAATCAGATTTTGCGCAGAACGTGACAAAACTAGAGCGGCCGCTGAAGAAATATCAGTGGCTAGTCAACAACAAAATTCTCGATTGTTATTTGGAATATTCTTTTGATTCGTTGGATTCTGTATTATCGAAAGACCCAGACGCGGAAATTTTTAATGCTGCTGTGAAAGATATGAAAACTAAAATCATTGAAGGCAAGATTGATCTAAAAGATGCTGACAAATTTTTATCAACTATCGACAGCATGCTCTCTGAAAATACTATCGGAAAAATACTGCGAGAGCATGTAAAAGTTTCGGAAGAATTGAAAAATATTGAGGAAAAAATAAATTCACTTGACACTGCTGGCAAGAAAAGATATTTGGAAGGAGAAGTGGAGAGCTTGGGAAGAGAGTTTGAGACGGCGGTGATGGAAAAAGAGAAGATTGTGAGACAGATTGATAGCGTTGAGCTGGCAAAAAAAGAGAAGCTAAAAGAATTGGAAGGTTTGGTTAGCAACATTTCTAACAAAAAAATTGTATTGAAAATTCAAAACTGATGATTTTGAAAATGTAGTGCAGGGGGTGGGATTTGAACCCACGAAGGCACTAAGCCACAGGCTCCTGAAGCTCACGCAACTATTTTTTCTTTCTAGTTCTGCGCCTTTGACCGAACTTGGCTACCCCTGCTTTTCCCGAAACAACAAAATCAATACAAACTTTCGATTTTCTCGGCGCATACGGCAAAACTCTTTTCTTTTTCAGAATTTTTATTTTTTTCTTTGCCTGCTTTGCTGCTGCACGTAGGGCTGCTAGACCGTTGGCAAAAAGTGTGTTGTCCACTTCCTCTCCCCAGTTGTAAAAATGCACGACAGTATTTTTTTGGCTGCATGCGAACGCCACGTCTAGAAAATTTTCTGCACCGAGCGGCAGCGGCATTATTATTCTGTCGAACTTGCCTAGCCGCGGACAAATTTTTCTGGCATCGCCGCAATAATTTTTCACATTGTTCAACTTGTTCAACCGCACATTCTCCTTCGCATACGCAACTGCTGCTTTGTTGATCTCCACGCACACCACCTCCGTGGCAGGCTGACGCTTGGCAATTATTATTCCATACGGCCCGACTCCGCTAAACATCACCAACACACGTTCTCTTGGTTTGACCTGCTCAGCAACTCTCTGCCTCTCTGTGAGCTCGCGCGGTGAGAAGTAAACCTTGGTTGGATTGAGCTTGAACACGCAACCATATTCTTTGTGCAAGGTTTCAAATTTCCGCAGGCCAGCTAAAAATTTATATTCCCGATTTCTGTATGTACCTTTTCTTTCCGAACATTTCTCAAGCACAGTTTTGATGTTGCTGTGAACATCCAGCAGAACTTTGGCGATAATTTTTTTTTCTTTCTTGAGCTCGTCAGGGAACTCTAAGATTGCTATGTGGCCGACTACATCGAAGCTATTTGGCACTAGCTTGATCTTCTCTATGCTCAGGTATGCCTCTAGCTGCTGGCGAAGTTTGTTTTTATTTTTTGCCATAATGATTAATTTAGTAATTTAGAAAATATACTTAAATGTAGCAGAGTATTATTTTCAGGATTGGTGGAGCGATATGATAACGTTGATCGGTTTGGGGCTGCATGATGAGAAGGATGTGACGTTGCGAGGCGTAGAGCTGGCGAAAGCTGCGGATAGAGTATACATGGAGCTGTACACGAGCAAGTGGCATGGTAGCATAAAAAATCTGGAAAAAATTGTTGGAAAAAAAATCGAGGCGTTGCAGCGGAAAGATTTGGAAGAGGATGCGAAAAAAATTATCGAGCTCGCGAGAAAACAAAACATAGTAATCTTTGTGCCAGGCGATCCGTTGGTTGCGACCACACACACCACATTGATCCAAAGTGCTGTTGCAAGCAGAATTGACTACAATATTGTACACAACGCGTCGATAATTTCAGCAGTGGCAGAGAGCGGTTTGCATATTTACAAGTTCGGGCCGAGCGTAACAATTCCATTTCCAGAGAAAACCAAAGGCAGACTGCCAGAGTCTGTTTACGAAGTTTTGAAAACAAATCTCGCGCGTGGTTTGCATACATTGTGTTTGCTGGATGTGGTCAGCGAAGAAAACAAATACATGCTGCCCAAGCAAGCTGCAGCGATACTTTTGGATTTGGAAAAGGTGAAAAAAGAAAATGTTTGCAAAGAAAAAACTGAGGTTGTGGTGATGGCGAGAATGGGTAGTTCTGATGCAAAAATATTTTTTGGCAAGATTGGTGAGGTGCTGAAAAAGGATTTCGGCGAGCCGCCCATGGTTTTGATTGTGCCTGGCAGCCTGCATTTCACTGAGAAGGAGCATTTGCAACTATACAAAAAAGTATAGAAATCTTTATATACTACCAAATGGTAACAAATATCTATGATGGATTTTAGTGACCTTGTATCTCAAATGTATTCTTTAGAAAGCCTTGATAATCGTATAAATGGAGATATAGAAACTGCGCAGGCAAACAAGAAATACGTTGATATTGCAGCAAATATAAATGCAGGAGAATTACAGGGGGCAATGAAGAAATATTTAATGCCTGGAGAAAAAGGTGAAGAGCCTCTGATAACTCAAATACACAAAATGCTGAAAACTATTGAAAAAGATGAGAAACTCTCTTCTGGAGTTCGTAGTTATTTGACAAAGTATTTCAAAAACTACCTTAGCAATCTCGGACCATTAGTGAAATATTACAATGGTGAATTTCTTCTAAACGAAGCAAAACAAATCAAGGAAACTAAGGAAGGCGTTCCAAAACTGGAGAAAGCGCATGCAGAAAATGTCAAAAGAGGAAAAGAATTTTTAAGTTATATTTGTTAACTAGTTCTACCCGCCGCCTTGCTTCTCAGATCTTGTCATCCACCAGAGAATCACAACTGTTATCACTATCAAAAATATCAGCAGCATATCCTGCGCAGACAGACCAAAATTAAACCCGCCTGCTCCGCCGCCTGGAAATATATTCATGCCACCGCTTGATATGAAGATTGCCAGTGTTACCAGTATTGCAGCGACCACAATGTACGTGCCCATCTTCTGGATTTGCTGATCTTTCAATCCTCCGCCCGCGAGCAGATAAACAATCATCACCAACACAATCATTGTTACTATAGCCACAGTAGCTTGTGTGAAGAATGTTGCGAAGAATGTGGTCAGTGTTATGCCAACCGGTGTGTAAGCCATTATGAACAATGCTGCGGCAAGCGAGACGATTGCGTTGATGTTTTTTGCGCCCTTGTCATCGCCGAAGATTTTTGATTTTGTAAGCAGTCCAAAGAAAATCGCGAAAACTATAACGAATGGTAGGTAGTACTCGAATACACCGTAAGATCTCGCAAGTTCGACCAAGCTGCCAATTTCATAAGCCATATTTTATCTTTTCTCTCCCAAATATTTCTACTTGCTGCTGCCTCCGCCGGATTTGCCTGTTGCAAAAATTATCACGCCGATTGTTGCCACCAGCAAAACCAGTATCACTATGATATTTACCAAATCGCCAGACAGCGACCAGTTACCTCCACCCAATCCGCCAGGTATGAAAACTCCAATCAGCCCGCTCGATATCAGTATGCCCGCACCAATCAGTATGCCCATCACTAGTATGCCTCCGTAGCCAGCTTTTCCCAATGCTTCGCCAAGCTTTTTCATCAAGTCCTCTGTAAACATACTGGTTATTATCAACCCGACCATTATCACCAACGTCGCGCTTGTTGCCTGCATGAAGAATTTCGATAGTTCAGTCTCCACACTGACACCGGCAATAATCGGATACGACCACACCATGAATGCTGCCACCAGAGATACTACTCCGTTGACTGTTATGTTCTTGTCCGGGTCGCCGAAGATTTTCGATTTCCTAAGCAGGCCATAAAAAATCGCTGCACTCAGCATGAACGGCAGCAAGAAGTTGAAAAATCCCATGGTTTTCAAATACAATATTGCATTCGTGAATGGGTCTGCCATTTTTTCACTTTTTGTTTATTTTTTACCTGCTCGTCCTTTATTATTTTTTCTCCTGCTAAATCATAAGCTTACCTAATGAGATGAAATTGTTGCCGACGAAGCAATCATCAACACCACTATAAATATTATCACACCAGCCACTATGGTTATGACTTCTGTGGGTGGCCTTACCTCTCCTTCCTTTGCCGGGACATTGGTACTAGCAAAAAACGTTGTCACCAAACCACTTGTCACAAACAACACGACGCCAAGCGCAATCATTACGATAAACACAGATCTATGTGTAAACCTCTCAGCAAGCATCTTTGGCAAGTCTGGATAGAACAGGCTGGCAGCAACCACACCGAAAATTATGAACAGCAGCAGCACCATGCCCTGCGTCCAGAATGTTGCAAACGATGTGAAGAGGTTGACATTGTACAGCACTGGGAACATAAATATCATGAACGCCACGCAAAATGCGACCACTCCGTTGATTACGTCCGAGTCACCAAAAACTTTTGCTTTCTTGATGAGAGCGTAGAGAATTGCCAGTGCCAAAATGAAGATTAAAAGATTACCTATTCCCATGTCCAATAGTTTTCTAATCATGGGCTCGAATATGTCTGGCATTTTTCTCTATTTCCCCTTTCTCTTTCTTTCTCTTTCTTTTCCTTGCTGCTTTTCGCTACCTTTTGTTATATTTAATTTATTTTGCAAGAAATTTAAGTTTGTTATTCTTGATTTCGTTAATGTCGCAGCCTGCCGGTCTCAATGTCCAACTCGTCTTTTAGCCGTCGTATATGCTGACGTGCAGTTGCTTCCTTTTCAGGGTCTCCTCTTACCTTATCCAACTCTTTATACTCCTTAGCCAAGTCTTTGTTCAGCTTGCGAATTCTCTGCGACGGCGACACATTTTCATAGTAAGTATCAGTAATTCTACCATAGCCCCAATTCACTGCACCAGCAACAAAAACAACAAAAAATATTATAATAACTGCATACGTGCTGTATGTGATGAAAAATTCTTTTACAATGACAAACAGCGGGCTTTCCAAGGCAAACAACGCAAAAGCGATCGCCAGCACGATGTTGATCTTGTTGTGAAAGCGGTTTATCATTGACAGCGTGCCAAAAAATACAGCGAACAGAAATATAAACGGCAGTAGTACAGACTGAAATAACTCAGTGGAAGGAGTGGTAAGCAAACTCTCTAATACCATAAATAAGATTTGTATTTTGTAATATATCTTTTTTATATACGCGAGATTTTTCAGTTTTTCCGCCAGCAATTTTCATGCATTTATTTTTGATTT
>Ga0315274_10007815_pt1 | contig 15447 bp, 9 predicted proteins | sample YL17G02_20_MG_FD_203700 | JGI IMG/M metagenome (GOLD analysis project Ga0315274, IMG submission 203700) | Sediment microbial communities from Yellowstone Lake, YNP, Wyoming, USA - YL17G02_20 | ecosystem: Environmental > Aquatic > Freshwater > Lake > Sediment | place: USA: Wyoming | collected... | reverse complement strand
GTTTTTGTTTCCTCTCACCCCCCTCACGCCCCTCCCCGCCGCCCCGCCAGGTCGTCATCAAGTACGTGCCCGCCGTCGGCGACTCCAAGCGCGCCCTGGACGAGTACACGTCCGAGATCTTCATGGGCGGCGCGTCGACGATCGTCATGCACAACACGTGCGAAGACTCTCTCCTCGCCGCGCCGATCATCCTCGACCTCGTCATCCTCGCCGAGCTGTTCACCCGCATCTCGTTGAAAAAGGAGGGCGAGGACGCCGACTTCCGCGCGCTCCACCCGGTCGCCGCCCTGCTCTCGTACTTGACCAAGGCGCCGCTCGTGCGCGCGGGCGCGCCCGTCGTCAACGCGCTCGCCGCCCAGCGCGCCGCCCTGGAGAACGTGCTGCGTGCGGCGGCGGGGCTGCCGGCCGACTCGCACACGATGATGGAGTTCAAGTGACGGGGGGAGGGGGGAAGGGGCGGGGCGAGGGGGCGGGGGGCGGTGTGGGGCGCTCGTGTCACCCACGCGCCGTTGCAGTCGCCGCCCTCTCCCCCGCCCCCCCTCCTTCACCGCCCGCGCGCAGCCAGGAACTCGTCCACCGCCTTCCACAGGGCGGCGGCCACCGACCGGTCGCGGTGGCGCTCGCCGCGGTGGAGTGCAAACCGCGCGACGTTCCACGCTTTGACCGCCGCGGGCGGGGCGTCGTCCCCGTAGTGCAGGTAGAGCCCGCGCGCCGCCGAGAACAGGGACACCGTGTCGCCGTCGGGCGCGCCCTTGAAGGGCCACCCTTTGAACTGCCACGCCGCGCCGCCGACGACGACCGCCGCGACGCGGCGCCACTCGTCCTTGCCGAACTTGGACGCGTCGTCCGTCACCAGGTAGCGCTTTGGGGGTGCCCCGTCGGGCAGGGCCAGGGTGCGGGAGATGAGGGCGGTGGGCGGCTTGGGCGCGGCCGCCGCCATGCACGCGTCCGGCGGCGTGAACACGCCGCGCTCCAAAAAAGCCACCGCGTTGTACATGTTGAGCCGCGCGGTCGCCGCCGACGGCACGATGATGATGGGCAGGCCGGAGGAGGGCGGCTTCGGCTTGGGCTTGGGCGCGGGCTTGGCGGCGCGGCGCGGCGCGGGCGCCGCGCGCGGCGGCGCCGCGCGCGGCGCGGGGGTCGCCGCCGCGGCCGCGGGCGCCGGCACCGAGATGCCCAGCCCCCCATACTCGGCCAGCCCCATGTCCTCCAGCACGGCGCCGCCCTTGCCGCGGTCGGTGCGGCGCGACGGGACGGCCGCGATCGGCGCGGCGACGGCGGCCCGCGGCCGCGCGCCCGCCCGCCCGCCGCCCGCGCGCGCGGCCACCGCTTTGGCGGCGGATGCGGCCGCGACGGCGGCGGCGAGGGCGGGGGTGAAGTCGCGGCCGGGGGCGCGCGTGGCGTCGTTGCGCGTGCGCGGGGGGGCCTCGAGCGCGCGCGTCGCCGCGAGGGCGCCGGGGGCGGTGTCGTCCGCGGCGGCGGCGCCCCGGGTGGACGGTTGGGTTGCCGTGTCGGCGTCGAGCTCCAGAGGCTGCACGGGGAGGAGAAGCGGGGCGGCGGTCGGCGGTCGGCGCGCGGCCTCCCTCCCCTCCTTCCCTCCTCCCCCCTCCCCCCTCTCCTCCTCACCCGCTTGAGGCTTAAATCCGCGTCCGCGTCCGCGCCGGCGGCGACGAGGTGGTCGACGCCGTCGTAGGCGCCAGACAGATAGGCAGCGAGGTCCTATCGAGGGGGGCGGAAAAAAGGTGGGTCGCCATCGGGGACGCCGCGCCCCGCACCGGCGTCGCAGACGCATTGTGGTGCGTCGTGCTTGCCTCACGCCCGGAATCGGGGCCTCCAGCCGCCCCCGCACCCGCCCGCGCCGCGCCGCCGCCGCCAATCCCCCTCTTCTCTCTCACCTTGCGGTCGACGATGGCCACCGTGGGCACCCCCACCTCGCGCGCCGCCCGCACATAGTCCCGGAAGGCGCCCGCCGGCGCGGCCGCCGCGCCGCACGCGACGAAAAACGCGGCCGCGCCCGCGGTCAGCCGCGCGCCCGTGCCCTTGGCGGCCGCCCACCGGGTGGGGGCGGCCGCGTCGAACCGAAAGTCGGCGCCGACGCGCACGACGTCGGCGGAGACGGAGACGGCGTCCGAGCGGCCTGTCGAGGCGTACTCCCGGAGCACGGCCAGGGCGTCCATGGTGGTGAAAGGGAGGTGTGGGGCGCGCGGGCGGGCGCGGTTGGGCGCGCGCCGCGCCGCGCGGTGAGTGGCGCCGGTGCATCTGCGTCGACGCACTCACCCCTCCTCCCCCCCCTTTCCACCACCATGGCCTACGCGCACAAGGACGCGGCGTCCCTGAACACGCACCTGGCGACGCGGAGCTATGTGACCGGGTGCGCGAGAGGAGGGGGCGCGCGCGGCGGGCGGTGCCCGCCGCGCGAGAGCCGCCGTCGCCATCCGCGGCCGCGGGCGCGGGCGGGAGGGCTGGGCGGCCCTCCTGGGGGCCAGATCGCAATGCGCGCCACCCGCGCCGGGGGCGCGCCACCGCCCCCGGGGGCGGCAGGAGGGCGCGCCGCGGCGGCTCCCCCCGTCGACCACCCTCCCCCGTCCGCTCCCCCGCCCCCCAGCTACCAAGCCTCGCGTGACGACCTCGCCGTCTACGCCGCCCTGCCGGCCGCGCCCGACGCCAAGGCGGCGCCCCACGCGGCGCGCTGGTACTCGCACATCACCGCGCTGCTCGGCGCCGCGTTCCCCGGCAAGCCCGCCGGCGTGGCCGTCTCGGGCGCGCCCGCCGCCGCCGCCGCGCCCGCGGCCAAGGCCGCGGCGGCCGGCTCCGACTCGGACAGCGACGACGAGGAGCTCGACCTCTTCGGGGACATGACGCCCGAGGAGCAGGCGGCCGCCGACGCGAAGAAGAAGGTCATCGAGGAGGCCAAGGCGCGCGGCGCGGCCAAGGCCAAGCTGACCAAGTCCATGATCGTGCTCGACGTCAAACCGTGGGACGACGAGACCGACCTGGCCGCGATGGAGGCCGAGGTGCGCGCGATCGTCAAGGACGGCCTGCTCTGGGGGGCGTCCAAGCTGGTGCCGATCGGGTACGGCATCAAGAAGATGCAGATCACGGCGATCATTGAAGGTCGGGGAGATGAGGGGGGGGGGGGTGGGGGGGAAAGGGCGTTTGTTCCCCTCTTTTTTGTTTTTTTTCGCGCGCCGACCCCGACCCTCCCTCTTTCTCTCCTCCCCTTCAGACGCCAAGGTCGAGTCCATGGACGCCATCATCGAGGAGGAGCTGGTGCGCGACGGCGAGTCGGACAACATCCAGGTGCGGGCGAGGAGGAGAGGGTCTGGTCTGCCCGCGCGCGCGGCACACGCGCCTCGCCTCGCAGCCGCCCACCCCGCCCCACCACCCCGACAGTCGATCGACATCTGCTCGTTCAACAAGCTCTGACCCCCTCCGCGCGCGGCGTGCGGGTGCGGGGCGTGTGCGGGGGTGGCGGGAGGTGGCCGCGCAGCCGCGCGTGCAACCGGCGCCCTGCGCGCGTGCGGTAACGGATGTCGCGGCGCCGTTGGAGGGGCGGGCGGTGGCGGGAGGGCGGCCGGGCGAGGGGTTCGAGCGCGCGGCCGGCGCGCGGACCGCGTCGCTCGTCCCTCACTCCCCGCCCCCCCGGACCCCGGCTCCCCCCCAACCCCGCCCGAGGCACCGCGGCGTCTCCACCCCCCTCTACCATGTCGTCCGCTGGCGACGTGGCCGCGCTCAAAGCGGTCGGCCGCGCGGGCCGCGCGCGCGCGGGCGGCAAGGCGGGCACCAAGGCGCCCGCGCCCGTTGGTGGGTGCACGGCGGAGGTGGCGCGGCATCGGCTGTGGGGCCGGCGGCGGCGCTGCGCCCTCCCCGGCGCGCCGGCGCAGCGGCGGCGATTCAAGCGAAATCGGCGCGCGCCGCGCACACCCCCCCCGCCCCCTCTGCCCCGGCACAACCATGGGCCGCGGCGGCGACTCGGCGCTTTCGCCCCCCGCGGGCCGCGCGGGTGCGGACCGCGGCGCGGGCGGTGCCGGCGCGCGGCGTCGGCCGGCCGCGTCAGCGCGGGCGCGCGCGGGCGCCCGCTCGCCCGGTCGTGCCCGCGATGGGCGCAGTTGGCCGGCGCGGCCGCATCGGGAGGGCGGGCAGGCCCGCGGATGCGCCCCGCGCGCTGCGCCGGCATCGCGCCGTTTTTTCAATCCGCCCACCCGTCCACCCCCCTCCTCCGCCTGTCTCTCCCTCAGCCGATGACGCCGTCGTCGACACCAAGCAAAAGGCGGCCCCCAAGCCGCGCGCCAAGCGCGCGGCGCCCAAGGCGGCGCCCGCGCCCAAAAAGGCCAAAGCGGCCGCGGGCTCCGACTCGGATGCCACGATGGACGAGGCAGACACTGTCGCCCCCACTCGCCGCGGCGCGGTCGGCTCGGGGCGCGCGGCGGCGCAGGGCGCGGTGTACGAAGACGCGCCCGCGCTCGGCGCGGCGGGCGACGAAACCGTGGCGCTCAAGGACGTCGCCCACGCCGAGTCCGAGGCCGCGGCGCTCACCCTGCTTGGCGCGGGCGGCGAGCCCGGCGGCGCGTACGCCGCGTTCGATGTCGTCGCGTTCACCGCGGGGTCGAACGAAAAAGCGCACCTCCACACCGCCCCATTTGCCGACCCCCCCATCTTCGTCTCCGCCGTCGTCGCCCGGTCGGCCACTGAACGCGCCGGCGGGTACGCGGTCGCGTCCATCGGGCCGGTGACCGCCTTCGCCGCGCTGCTCGGCGGCGGCGCGCCGACGCTCACCTTTTCCACCGCCGCTGCCACCTTCGTCCTCCGCAAGCCGGCCGCGTCCTACAAGAAAGCTCACACCCACCTGGCGGAGCAGGCCGAGCTCGCGCACGAGGCGCGCGCGGCGCTGACTGACCTCGGCGCCGACGCGGATTTCGCGGCGGTCTGCGCGCGGCTCACCCGCAAGCGCCCCGCCGCCGTCGCGGCCTACGGGTCGGCGTCCCGCGCGCTGGGCGCGTGCGGCCACTTTGTGCGGGACGCGCTCGCGGCGGCAGATGCCGCGGCGGGCACGTCGCTCGCGACCGGCGCGTTTGGCGCGGCGCTCGTTGACGCGGTGGCGCGCGCCCGCGCCGAGCTCGCCGGCGGCGCGGCCGGCATCGTCATCAAGGACGACCCCGTGGCCGCGACCGGCAAGGGCAAGGCGGCCGCGGCGGCGGCCAAGGGCAAAGGGAAGGCGGCGGCCGGCATCGTCGTCGCCCCGCTCCCCACCCTCACCCCCGCCGCCCTGCGCGAGCGCGCCGACGCCGACCTCTCGGTCCAGCTCGAGCTCAAGCAGCGGGTCAAGGAGGTGGAAAAAGCGGCGGGCGGCGGGTCTGCGCCGCGCGCGCCGAAGTCTGGCGCCTATTATCAAATCTCGGAAACCGAGATCGCGGACGACTACCCCCCCCCCACCGTGTTTGACGCGCCGGCCGCCGACCAGATGGACGAGCTGCTGCTCGCGGATGAAGGCGTCGTGGCGGCGGGCCCCGACGCGCTGCCGACGTGCCTGCTCACAGACTTTGCCGTGTACGACGCCGAAGGCTTCCTGAAATCCCTCGAACTCCTCCCCCTGTGGTCGGGCGTGCAGCCCGACGTGGAGCTGTTTGCGACGGGCGCGGTGACGCAGCTGGAGGGTGGCGACGGTTACGACGAGGCCGCCGCGCTCGCCGCGTCGGCCGCCGCGGGCGCCGGCGGCTCCGGCTCCGGCTCGTCCGCCGCCCAGTCCGGCCCCTATCTCGCGCTCTCGGCCATCCAGGAGTGGGTCCTGGAGGCTGGCGGTGACCGCGTCGATGTCCTCATCCGCACCGACGTGTCGTGGTACCGCCTCGTCACCCCCTCCAAAGCCTACGCCCCCTACATGGCCGTCGTCGCCAAGGCGGGCGCGGTCGCCCTGGCGCTGTGGCGCGCGATCGAGGGCGGCGGCGGGGAGCGCGCGCGCGCGGCGCGGCTGTCCCTGGACGACGCGGCCAAAGCGCTGGCCGCGCTGCCGGCCGGTGACGCGGCCTTTGTCTCGGCCAAACCGGCCGAGGTCGCCCGCTTCCTGGCGGTGCACGGCCAACTGCTGCTCACCCAGCTCCAAGCGATCGAGACCGCGGCGCGCGTGGCGGGCCTCACGAAGACGCCCGTCGCCACCGCCCTCCTCGCCCGCCTCGCCGAGCGCCGCCACACCGTCCTCTACCGGTCGGCCAAGCCCACGAAGAAGGGGGCGGCGGCTAAGCGGCTGCGGGCCAACCCGCTGAAAGACCGCGCGGGGCGCAAGGCCGCGCCGATGACGGCGACCGCGACCGCCATGGTGCGCTTCGTGTGGCAGTCCTACTTCAAGGGCGCGGGCGCGCCCGGGCCAGAGGACGAAGCGGACGCAGCGGCGGTGGAGGACGACGTGAATGCGGACGACGGCGACGACGACGCGGCGGAGGACGCGCTCGCTTCGCCCGCGCCCGCCAAGAAGCGCGGGGTCGCGCCCAAGAAGGCCAAGGGCAAGGTCGCGCTCGTCGGCGCCGGCTCCAAGGGCATCAACGGGGCGACTGTGTACGGCGGCGCGACGGTGGGCGCGATCACTCTCTCCCCCGGCGACGTCGTCGAACTGGCCCCCGCCGCCGACGCCGCCGCCGACTCCGGCGACGACGAGTCCCCCCCCGAGCCCGTCCTGGCCGTCGTCCAAGCGCTCTACACAGCCGTCGGCGAGTCCACGCCGCGGGTGCAGGCGCGCGTCGCGGCGCGCGGCGCCGACACGGTCCTCGGCGACGCCGCGTCGGACGCCGAACTCTTTGTCACGGCCTCCCTGGTCACCCGCCCCCTAGCCGACGTCTCGGACAAGCTCGTCGCGTCCCGTCGGGTGCGCGCGTGGCGCGCGGCCGACCGGCGCGCGCACCTGGCGGAAGACACGGCGCTCGCGGCGGCCAACGCGGCCGCCGCCGCCGGCGGCACCCCCCTCACCCACTTCTACCGCTCTTTCTACGAGCCCGAACGCGGCATGTTCCGCGTCATCGAGACGGGCGAGCTGCGCGCGGGCGAGCTGCTGCCCGAGGTCGAGCCCGCGCCCGCCGGCGTGCGCGCGGGGCCGGCCGCCAACACGTTCTCCAAGGACGGCGTCGTCATCGCCGTCGGCGACGCCGTCTTCCTGCCGCCCGACTCGTTCGACGGCGCCGCGCCCGCGGGCGCGGGGAAGAAGGGCGGCGCGAAAAAGCGCGGCAAGCGCGCGGCGTCCGACTCGGACCTTTCCGAGGAAGACGAGCCCGCCGCCCCCATCGCCCCCATCGCCCCCAAGGCCAAGGCCAAGCCCGGCTCCCGCTCCAAATTCCACAAGGGCGGCGCCAACGTGGGCCTGCGCGCGTACGCGATCGGCCTCGTGACGGCGATCCCTTCGTCCGGCGGCCGGTCCGGCCCCGCTACCATCACGGTCACCCGCTACGCCCGCCCCGAGGACGTGTCGGACGATGTCGGGTACGCGGCCGACTGGTGGGACGTGTACGCCACGGCGGAGAGCGTGACGGTTGCGACGGGGGCCGTCGTCGGCCGCGCGTCGATTGTGGCCCCCGACGGCGCCGTGCCCGGCGACAACGTGTTTGCGTGCCGGGGCACGGTCGATCTCGCCACCAAGGCCATCACCGCGCCCCCCGCCGGCCTGGCGCGCGAGCCGGTCGGCGGCGACGCGCGCCGCGCGCCCCCCCCCGCGCGCCCCGCGTCCAAATCCACCGGCGACGGCGTCTCCCTCGCCACCATGGACATCTTCGCCGGGTGCGGTGGCCTCTCCGAGGGCATGCACCTCGCGGGCGCGGCGCACCCCAAGTGGGCGATCGAGTACGAGGCGCCTGCGGCGGAAGCCTACAAACTGAACAACCCCGACGCGACCACCTTTGTCGACAACTGCAACGTCATCCTGGCCGCCGCCATGCGCAAGGCGGGCTGCGGGGACGACTGCGAAGCCTCCGACTCGTGCATGGAGGCGGTCGACGCGATGGAGAAATCCACTTTTGCCTCGCTCCCCGCGCCCGGCGACGTCGAGTTCCTCTGCGGCGGCCCCCCCTGCCAGGGCTACTCCGGCATGAACCGGTTCAACAAGGGCAACTGGTCGATGGTGCAAAACTCGATGGTCATGTCGTACCTCTCGTTTTGCGACTTCTACCGGCCGCGCTATTTCCTTTTGGAAAATGTGCGCAACTTCGTGTCGCACAACAAATCCTTCACCTTCCGCCTGACGCTCCGGTCGTTGCTCGAGATGGGGTACAGCGTCCGGTTTGGCGTCCTCAACGCGGGCAACTTTGGTGTGTCCCAGTCGCGCAAGCGCACGTTCATCTGGGCCGCCGCGCCGGGCGACGCGCTGCCGGACTGGCCGGCGCCGCGCCACGTGTTCAAATCGCCGCAGCTGACCATCAACCTACCCGGCGGGGTGGCCTACACCGCGGTGCGGCAGACGGTGGGCGCGCCGGTGCGGTCGGTCACGGTGCGCGACGCGATCGGCGACCTCCCCCCTGTCTCCAACGGCGAGGACGCCGCGGAGCGCCCGTACGCGGGGCCGGCGCAGTCGGCGTTCCAGCGGGCCATTCGGGGGGCCAACGGCGTGCTGTACGACCACGTGTGCAAGGTGGGAGAGGAGGGGAGAGGGGGAGGAGGGAGGGGAGGGGTTGCGCGCGCGCGCGGCGCGAAAGGACCGCCACCCACACACCCGCACACACTCCTCCCCTCCGCTTTAGACCATGAACGACCTCAACATGGCGCGCTGCCGCTGCATCCCCAAGGGCGTGCCCGGCGCCGACTGGCGCGTGCTCAAGCAGGTCATCGCCGACGACGAGGCGGCGGCCGCCGCCGGCAAGTCCCGGACCTACCCCGGCGGCCACGTCGTCGCGGGCGGCAAAGATCACGGCGCCCTGATCCCGTGGTGCCTGCCCAACACCGAGGACCGCCACAACGGGTGGCGCGGCCTCTTTGGCCGGCTCGACCCCGGCGGCCACTTCCCCACCTCGACCACCGACCCCCAGCCCATGGGCAAGGTGGGCCAAGTCTTCCACCCGGCCCAGGACCGCATTGTGTCGGTGCGCGAGTGCGCGCGCGCGCAGGGGTTTCCCGACACGTTTCGGCTGTGGGGCAACGTGCACCAAAAGCACCGCCAAGTCGGCAACGCGGTGCCGGTGCCGCTGGCGGCCGCGCTGGGCAAGCAGCTGCGGGCCAAGCTGGAGGGGACGGCGGCGGCGCGGGCGGCGGGGCGGGCGTGAGGAGGGGTGAGGGGGGGGAGGTGCGATGGGGGGTCGGTGGGGGTCGATTCGATCTGGGGGAGCGCTCACGGCGCGGTCGCGCCCCGGTGCGGCCGCCCGGGTGCGCGGGCGGGGGGGAGGGAGGGGAAGACGGCAAGAGAGGGGGCGGCGCCGGCCGCGCGCGCGTGTGCGACGCCACCGCCCCCCACAAAACGCCGGCTCGCAGTCTCTCTCTTGCCTGATCGCGCGCTCCATGCCTGGCGGCCGAGGGCGCGGTTGGAGGGCGGGCAGCGGTCGGCACGCCCTTCAACCACCGCTCGCGCGGGTCGGCGCAGGCCGCAGCCACGGCGCCCACTCCCCATCCGCCGCCCAGGCGGCCGCGCCCCCCTCCAACATGCTCCCACGGGCGCGCCGCCCCCCTACCGCCCCTCGCGCCGGGGATGCGCCCGACCTGGCGCCCCGGCCGGCGGGCCGCATTGCGCGCCTGCTCCGCACGCGCGCCGACGCGCCCGTGCCCCGGCCGCCGCCCCGCCTGACGGACGAGGGTGGCGCGATGGAGGCGGCATCGCGGCCGCCGCCGCCCCCCCCCCCCTCCGCGGCAGACGCGCGCAACGAGGTGCTCGCCCTCGTCGCGCTCCTCCCCCCCGCCGTCGCGTCCACCCTCGCCGCCCGCCCCGACCTGGACACCGTGCTGGAGGTCATCATGGACGTGGGACGGCCGCCGCTGGCGCGGCTGCCGTCGGGGGACGTCGAGTTGTCGGCCGCGCGCGTGACGCCGTCCGACCTCGCCGCCGCGGTCGCCCGCCTCGGCGACTTTGGCGAGGACAACCGGGCCGGCGTCGACCGCACCCTGCACCGCGTGTCCGCCCTGCGCAACCGGGCGGGCGGGGTCGTGGGCCTGACCGCGCGCGTCGGCCGCGCGGTGCGCGGCTCGGCCGCGCCCGTCGCCGACGCCGCGCTCGCCGGCGCGTCGGTGCTCTTGCTCGGCCGGCCCGGCGTCGGGAAGACGACCGCGATCAGGGAGCTGGCCCGGCTGCTGGCGGATGAAGCGGGGCGACGCGTCGTCGTTGTCGACACGTCGAACGAAATCGGGGGCGACGGCGACGTCCCGCACCCCGCCCTCGGCGGCGCGCGCCGCATGATGGTCGCCGGGTACGAGACGCAGCACCGGGTGATGATTGAAGCGGTGGAAAACCACATGCCGCAGACGGTGGTGGTGGACGAAATCGGGACCGACGCCGACGCGGCGGCCGCGCGGACGATCGCGCAGCGCGGCGTCCAGCTCATTGCCACCGCGCACGGCGGCTGTCTGGACAACCTGGTGGCCAATCCGGCGCTGTCGGACCTGGTCGGGGGCGTCGCAACCGTCACGCTTGGCGACGATGAAGCGCGCCGCCGCGGCGGCCGCAAATCCGTGCGCGAGCGCGCGTCGCCGCCCACATTCGACGTCGCCGTGGAGATGGTCGACACCGCGGTGTGGCGGGTGCACATGGACCTGGCGGCGGCCGCGGACGCGGTGCTCCGGGGGGAGGACCCTCGCGGCGAGCTGCGCGTGCGCGCGCCGGGCGGGCGCGTGGTCGCCCTGCCGCCGCACGCCACGCTGGCCGACGCGGCCGCGGTCGCGGCGGGCGGGCCGGCGCCGGGCGAGGCGGGCGGGCTGGACGACCCCGGCGCGCAGCCCGGGGCGGCCGTGGGCGCGGCGGCCGCGGCCGCGTTCCCGGCCGCCCTCCCGCCCGCACTCCCCGACACCGCCCCCGGCCCCGGCCTGCAAGCCCGCGGCGGCGCCGACGGAGGAGGCGGCGGCGCGCTGCGGGTGTACGCGTACGGCTTGCCCGACGCCGACGTTGCGTCGGCCGCCGCCGCCGCCGGCCTGGCCTCGGACATCAGCATCGCCCCCCGCCTGGACGCGGCCGACGTCGTGCTCGCGCTGCGCGCTCGCGCGCGGGCGTCGCCGCGGCTGCGGGAGGACGCCGCGGCGGCCGCGCTGCCCGTGTACGCGGTCAAGGCCGCGTCCCCCGACGCCCTCGCCCGCGCCCTGCGCGCGCTGCTGGGCATCGACTCGACCGCGGGCGGCCTGTTTGGTGGGGACGAAGAGGGGGGAGAGGCGCGGGCGGGTGGGGCAGGCGGTCCGCGCGCGCACACTCCGCTCGCGCGGCCGCCGCCCGACGCCCCACCCCCCCCGTGCGACGGCGCGGTCGCCGAGGCCCTCGCCGCCTTGCGCGCCGTCGTGCTGCCGTGCCGCCAACCGTGCGAGCTGGCGCCGGCGGGCGGCGCGGCGCGCGCGGCGCAGGCGGCGGCGGCGGCGGCGGAAGGGTGCGCGGTGGAAGAGGTGGGGGCGGGCGCGTCGACGCGGCTCCGCATCCTGCCGCCGCCGCTGGCCGCGTGAAAGAGAGAGAAATGGAGCATTGTTTGGGGGCCCTGTTGTTGCACTGTGGCGCCGTGTCTCTCACCCGAGCGCTGCCTCGACGAGCGCGCGCGCGCGCGCCGCGGCGGCGGCCGCCGCGCCAGCGCGCTCGCGCGCCTCCGCGCGCTCAGCGGCGGCCTGGCCCAGCGCGGCGCGCGCGGGGGGGAGGGCGGCCTCGGAGGCGGCAGCCTGGGCGGCGGCGGCGGCGAGCGTCACCGCGGCCGCGGCCGCGGCTGCGGCCGCTTTCTCAGCGGCCTCCACCTGGCGGTGCAGGTCGTCCAGTTGATTTTTGTCAGCTTTTGCCTGCGCTTGGGCCGCCGCCAGCGCGGCCGCGGCGACGTCGCGCGCGGCGACCGCCGGTGCAAGCGCGGCAGCCGCGTCAGCCCGCAGCTGCGCCAAGCGCGCCTCGGACGCCATCTCCGTGGCTTCCATGCGCGCCTGAAGCTTGGCCGCGGCGGCGAGGTCGGACGCGGGGCTGAGAGGGAGGAAGAGTGGTCGGCTGCTTGCTCGCTTTTCCCCGCCTCCTGTCGCCCGCCCTCACCCCTCGTTCACCCTTCCATGCCGCGCGCCGCCTCCTTCTCCTCTTCCATCGCCTCCCGACACTCGCGCTCGGCGTCGGCGGCGTCCGCCTCGGCGGCCGCCGCGCGTGCCACGGCGGCGAGCGCGGTGCGGCGCGCCGAGGCCGCCCGAGAACGTGACGCCGCCTCGGATTCAGCGGCAACCGCGGCATCCGCGAGAACGGCCTCTTTGTCGGCGAGGGACGCGTTGAGCCGGGCCTGCAGAGGAGGGAAGGGGCGCTCGGAGGGCGCGCCTGCAGCCCGCGCCGCCCGCCCCTCCCCTTCTCACCTCCAGGTCGGACACGTGGGCGACCCAGGTGGCGGCGGTGGCGGCGTCCATGGCGGCGGGAGAGAGGGGGAGAGAGAGTGAGAGCATCGCCGGCCGTCTGCCCGGCGAGACAGCACCAGGCTCACAGGCCCCCCACAGACGCCCCATACACACCATCCTCTCTCACGCGGTCAACGCGTTGCTGTACAGGGATGCCCCCCCCGGCGACGGCCCACCGTCGGCCGCGGTCGCCACGGGCGACAGCAGGCCGCCGAGCGACGCGGGCGAGTCCAGGCCGCCGTCGGACAGGACGCGGCCACGACCGGGGTACGGGTCATCGCTGTCACTGGTGCCCGCGGCCGTGGACGCGGGCGCGGCGCCGTCGGCCGACTCCGGCGCGCGCGCCGCCGCCGCAGCTTCAGCCATCCGCCGCTCCTGGGCGGCGGCCAACATCTCAAACGCGTCCTCGGCCGCGCGCTGGCGGGCGGTCGAGGCGGCGGATCCGGGCGGGGGCGGGCCGGCCGCCGCCGCGCGAGCGGCCTCCGCCGCCGCGGCGACCGCGTCGCGCCGCGCGCGGTCGGGCGACGCCGCGCGCGCGGTGGCGTCGGCCAGGCAGCGGCCGCGAATGCCGGCGTAGGCGGCGACGGTGGCCACGGGGCGGCGGGGGAGGTCGGGCGAGCCGGCCGCGGCTTTGAAGGAGGGAGGGGGGCGGGACCGCGGCAGGGCGCCAGTCGGCAGCGGCGCGCGCGCCGCGCGCCGGGGAGGGCCGGAAGCGCGCACGGGGGCGGGCACGAGGTCGGCGGTCGGGGCGGCAGCGGTCCGCAGCGCGGCCGCGTCGCGCGCGGGGGCGCCGCCGACCCCCTGCCCAAAGTGTTCCCTCAACACGCCGGCCAGCCGGCTGCCGCGCACGTCATTCAACGCACGCGCGGCTTCAGCGCGGCGCCCGCCCGACAGCAGCGCCGCGAGCGCGCCGCCGCCCCCGGCGGGGTGCGCCTCGCGCAGCAGGGCGGCCATCAGAGCCCCCACCGCGTCCGCGTCCGCGCAGTCGCGTTCCGCAGCCGCGACGGCGGCCGCCTCGGACGCGCGCGCGGCGGCGGCGTCGGCGGTGGCGGCGGCCGCGTCGGCAGCGGCCGCGGACGCGCGGCGGTCGGCCGCGGCGCGCACGGCGGCCGACCGCCACGCGCCCAGAATGGAACGAGAGCGCGCGCGTTCAGACGTGCGCCTCAGTGCCGCCGCCGCGCGGTCGGGCAGCGTGAGCGCGGCGGCCGCAGCCGCGCGCGAGCGGCGCGGCGCCGGCGGCGCGACCGCCGCCGTCGGCACCCGCGGCGCCCCGGACAGCCGCCCCAGCAGGCGGCCGTCGGCCGTGACGCACGCGACGTCCAGGGACGCGACGCCGGCGGCGTCGGTGCGGACGAGGACCTGGGAACGGGGGAGGGTCGGATGCCCCGCGAGGCCAAGCGCGCGCGGCGGCATGCGGCGGGGTGCACGGTGGCCCGGCCGCTCCGCGTCCCCCGTTGAAAACACGGTCACGGCATCCGGTCCGCCAAGCGGCGGTCGGGGCGACGCGGAAGGCGGGAGGTGGGCGGGCGGGTGCGCGCGGCATGCGCGCGGGCGCGCGCCCGCGCCCTCTCCCTCCCCGCTCCCCACACCTGCACGCTGTGCGGTTCACCCCCGCCCGCGCCGCACTTGCACGCGCCCGACGCGGACAGGGTGAAGGCCGCCACCGCACGCCCGGCGAGCGACACCTCTGCCAGGCCTTCCACGTGCGCCGCGTGCCGGGCGGGGCGGGACCGGGGAGGGGTGGGCGCGTCGGCCATGGTGGGGGAATGGAGCCGGGGAGTGGGGGCGTCGCCACAACCCCGCGCCGCCCCCCCCCCCCAAAAAGCAGCCGCCCTCCCTCACTGGCAAAAGTAGCGGTCCCCGAATTCCCCCACCCCCGGCGTCACCCGCCCCGTCGCGGGATCCAGCCCTTCATCGATCTCGGACGTGACCAGCCGCAACCGCGGAAACGCGCCGCACACGCGCCGCACGCCTTCCGGCGCGGCGACGAGCGTCAGAAACAGGATGCGCCCCTCGCACACCCCCTTGTCGAGCAGGACTTGGACGGCGGTGGCGGCCGAATTGCCGGTGGCGAGGATGGGGTCCATCAGCAGGACGTGCCTGTCGGCGATGTCGGCGGGCAGTTTCTCATAGATCAAGGTGCCGCCTTCGCCAGAGGAGGGGGGGCGGCCGTCGCCGCCGGCGGTCGGGCGCGGGGACCGGGCGTGGGTGCTGCAAGAATGGTGGGGCGGGCAGGTTGGCGCGCGCACGGCGACCCGCCCACAACCCCGCCACCACCCCCTCTCCCCCTCTCTCCTCCTCACCGGTGCACCAGAATCTTGCCAATTTTGATGCCCTTGCAGCACGCGCGCAGCGCGTTCTCCATCGACTCCCCGGACCGAATGATGGAGACGCCGCAGAGCTTCTTGGCGAAATCGACGCCCACGTACGTGGCCCCCGTCGGCGTCGTCACGCACTTTTCCGCAAACGGCAGAAACCCCAGCCCGGCTTCCACGACGAGGCGGAGGAGGCGGTCGGCGTAGAAGACAAAGTCGGGCGTCGTCGTGCGCGCGTCGCGGATGAGCGTGTGCATGCCGCGCACCTGGAAGTTGCTCGGAATCACCTCCAGATTGTGGTAGATGCGGCGGAGGTCGGGTTGTTGGAGTTTGCCGCGGATGTGCTGGGTGATGAGGTCGATCGCGACGACGTTGGACTCGTCGCGGCCCCACGGAATGATGACGTCGGCGTGCTTGCGCGAGGGGGCGACAAAGGCGTCAAAGGCGGGCTTGACGAATTTGGTGTACTGAGGGGGGGGGGGCGGGAGGGAGGGGTGGTGCGCGCGAGCGCGCGCGAAGCAGCCCGTCCCACGCCGGGGGCCCCCCCCCCCCCCCCCCCCCCCCCCCCCCCCCCCCCACCCCACCGCAGCCCCCCGCCCCCCCCCCCCCCCCCCCCCCCCCCCCCCCCGCC
>Ga0315274_10007814_pt1 | contig 15451 bp, 7 predicted proteins | sample YL17G02_20_MG_FD_203700 | JGI IMG/M metagenome (GOLD analysis project Ga0315274, IMG submission 203700) | Sediment microbial communities from Yellowstone Lake, YNP, Wyoming, USA - YL17G02_20 | ecosystem: Environmental > Aquatic > Freshwater > Lake > Sediment | place: USA: Wyoming | collected... | reverse complement strand
GGGCGAGCGCTTGGAGGTCCTCGATCGTCACGTGCGCGCGCCCTTGGAAAAGCGCGCGGACCTTTGCGCCGAGCACAAGGAACTGGCTCGCCCGCAGGCCGGCGCCCCAACTCACCCAATCATTGATGAAGTCCGGCGTCCCGTTCTGCCGCGGGCGCGAGGACGCCGCCACGCGGACCGCGTAGCGCACGAGATCCTGCGCCACCGGCACCTGGCGAACCAGCGCGTGGAACCGGAGCACGTCCTCGCCGGTGAACAACGCCTCAATCGGCACCGGCGCGCGCGCCGTGGTCTGCGCGACCACGGCCACCTCTTCCTCCTCCGGCAGATAATCGATGACCACGTTGAACATGAACCGATCGAGCTGGGCTTCCGGCAACGGGTAAGTGCCCTCCATCTCGATCGGGTTCTGGGTCGCCAGAACGAAGAACGGCTCAGGCAAAACGTGCCGGACCCCGGCCGCGGTCACCTGGTGTTCCTGCATCCCCTCGAGCAACGCGGCCTGCGTCTTCGGCGGCGTGCGGTTGATTTCGTCGGCGAGGATGATGTTCGCGAACAGCGGTCCTTTGATGAAGACGAGCCGGCGGCCGGCCACGCTCTCCTGGAGGATCTCCGTGCCCGTGATGTCCGCCGGCATCAGGTCCGGCGTGAACTGGATGCGCTGGAACTGCAAATGGAAGATCTGGGCAATGGACTTGACGAGGAGGGTTTTGGCCAGGCCCGGGGCGCCGGTGATCAGGCAATGGCCGCCAGCGAAGAGGGCGATCAAAATCTGCTCGATGACCTCATGCTGGCCGACGATGACCTTGGCCAGCTCCTGCTGGATGCGGGCGCGGCCGGCTTGGAGCTGTTCGACCACTTGTTTCTCGGCGGCGTGGGGATCGGGGGATTTGTCCACAGGTTCCTTTCGTTCAGTTGCGGCGGCGGGTCAGTGGGTCATGGCGTAGAAAAGGATGTTGATCCCCAGCGGGTAGGCCTTCTTCTCCGAGAACTCACGGAAGTAAAGCTCGTTCTCGCCTTCGCGCTCCCAGCCGTCACCCAGGTCGGTGTTGTGGCAGATGATCGCCATCATCCGGCCGCGGTCGTCAAACAGGGCCTTGAAGTGCGGCGTCCGGGCGTCGGGACGCTCCCAGGTGATGCCGTAATACGGATGGCCTGGAATCTGGCTTTGCGTGCCCAGGCCGACGTTCGGGATTTGCGGTTTCTCTTTCAGGTCAAAGACACAGTGAAAAATCGGGTGATCCAGCCGGAGCTCCTGCGGTTCGCGCTCGGGAAAGACGCGCTTCATCTCCAGGTAGAAGTTCTCCCACTCGCGCTCGCCCCAGAAGTCGTCCACCATCAGGAACCCCCCGCTGAGGAGATACCGCCGCAGCGCCTTCACCTCCTCATCGCTGAAGTAAAGGTCCCCCGGCTCGACGATATAGATGAAGGGATAATCGAACAGCGCCGGATCGGTGAGCTGGAGTACCCGCCCGCTGGGATCCACCTTCATCGAGGTGAGCTGCTGGAGGCGCGACGAGAGGTTCAGGTCCGCATCCTGGTAATCGATTGCCCACTTCGGCCGGCCGAACCACGTCACGGAAGAATCGTACTGGATGCGAACGAACGTGAACACGTCGGCTTTGAACTGAGGATCGATCGGCCACGCGGGAGGCGGGGACTGCTCGGGAGCGACGCGGCGCGAAGAGCGCGAGCGCTGGGCGAAAAGGGTCCCGGCGAGGGCCCCCCCGAGAAGCACCAACCCCAGGATGCGCGCGGTCCGGTTCATGGCACGGCGGAGGAACCAGCAGGGGTGGCCGGTGTCTCTTGGAGTTGGAGCAGCAGGCGGAGCGCGTCGCGATAACGCGGGGCCTCTTCCAACGCCTGCAACACATGTCGCCGGGCGGGGACCGTGTCGCCTCCCGCAGCCAGCAACCGGGCGACCCGGAAGTGCACGTTGGCGGGGTCGGGCGGATCAAGCTGCAGCAGTTTCTCGTACGAACGCCGTGCGGTATCGCGGCGCCCAAGCTCCTCGGAAGCGCGAGCCAGATAGCGATGCGGCGCCGGCACCAGCGGGTTCACCGACAAGAAACGCTCGGCGTTCTCGGCGACCGTGCCCCAGTCGCCGGCCGCTTCACCCAGTTCCATCAGCCGAAGAAACGCTTCCGTGGCGGTGGCGTCAAGCCCCGCCCAACGAGCGAGCATTGCTTGCTCCTCTGCAACTTCATTCAAGCCGCGGTGGACCTGGGCGAGCAACCGGTAGCTGCTGTCGGCGCCGGTGTCTTCCGGATAAAGCCGAACGAGCGTCTCGAGCGGTTCTTTGGCCTCCCGCCAACGCTTCTCAGCCACGAGTTCCTGCGCGCGCCGGCTCAGCCGCCAGAAGTTGGGTCGGGCCGGGTCCGGTGTCGCCGGTGTGTTCGTGCGCGACAACCCGTCGGCGACATTCGTGGAAGTCGAGTTGTGTGGCTCAGGTGCTCGGTCCCGGCCTGGGGAAGACCTGCGCGTCATCGCCCGGCTCAGTCCGGGCGATGGGGTTTCAAGCGGAGTCCAGTCGAGACCGGGCGCGAGCGCTTCGGCGCGTTCCCGGGCAAAGGCGGCAAAGCCCCGTTCGAGCTCCGGCAGGGGCGCGGTGCGCGCCGCCAGGGACTCGTTGATCGCCCGGCCTTCGCCCAGGTCCAGGAGGATTCGCTTGAGCGCGTCGAAGCCGTATCGGTTCACGAGGAATTCGACCACGAGCGAGGACTGGAAGTAGGCAAACTGCAAGTGCCGCGGCGTCTTCGGCGCCAGAAACGCGCCGCTGAGCTGGCCGACCGGAACGAGGTCGCCGCCAAGGATCATCTCGCGGGACTGCGGGGTGAGTTGCTGCCCCCAGGCGGGGTGGGCCTGGAGTTCCTCATAGACCGAGATGCCTTCGCTCAGCCAGCGCGGCATGCGGTTGCGCGTGAGTTGAAGGGTCACGACGTGGGCGTACTCATGCCAGAGCACGGCTTCCCAATTGGCGGGATGCGCGGTCTGGGAGGCCGGGCTGTTGGCGGTGACCACCCGTCCGAAGCAGACGCCCAGATAGCCCGGATTGTCCGGCATGCCGAACGTGCGCACCGCAAAATCCTTCTGTTCCGGGAAGATCTCCACGATCGTCGGCCGGTCGCTCGCGACGCCGTAACGCGCGCTAAGTTGGGCGCGGGCGCGCTCCAGCAACGCCAGCGCGCGGTCGCCGTAGAGCGCCGCCTCACGCGGGCTGAGGCGGAGGACGAAGTGTTCATTCGTCAGCGTTTGGAACTGGTCCAGCGTTTCGTGGAGCGTGACGAGGTTGAAGGCGGTCACATCATAGCCATCGAGTCGCTGGACCTCCTGCGCGAGCCGCCAGCCCTCCGCCTCTTCGCCCAGCCGGAGGAGATCCTGGGCGAGTTGAATCTGAGCGGGCAGGAATGACGGACTGAAGCCGAGCGCCTGTCGCTGGAGCGCTGCCCCTTCGGCAAAGCGGTACTTCTGGGAGAGCTTGCGCCCGATGAGGTGGTCCACCTTCGGGTTCGTCGGCCAGAAACGCAGCGCGCGTTCGCGGGCCTGCGCCTCGGCGTCCGGCTGGTTCTCCAGGTGCCGCAAGACGGCCCGATAAGCCCAGACCTCGGGATGCCAGGGGTTGATGGTCAACGCGCGCTCCAGGGCTTTTTCCGCCGCGGGGTAATCTTCCGCGTCAATCGCCAGGTCCGCCCCCAGCCACAAGGCAGGAACGTGATTGGGATTGAACTTGAGGGCGGCCTCGAGCGATTCCAGCGCCTGCCCGCGTGCGCTCTGCGCGTAGGCCTGGGCCAGCCCGAAATGGAAGTCGGCGTCCTCCGGGAATTTCTTCAGCGCCTCGGCGAAGGTCTTTGCCGCCAGCGCAAAGTCGTGTTTGTCCAGCGCGAGTTGCCCGATCGCCAACGGCGCCTCGCGCAGCTCCGGATCGGCTTGTTTCGCCGGCTCAAAGCAGAGTTCGAGGACGCGTTTGGGCTCGGCCCCCAGCAACAGCGCGGCCTGGCCGAGGGCGATGCGGTTTGCGGCATCCTGGTAGTTGCGCCAGCGGGTACCGCCCAATTCATTCATGTCCAGCAGCACGCCACGGGCGCGATCAACCTCGCCGTTGGCGGTGAAGACCTCCTGCGCCAGCAGGCGCAGGCGGAGGCTGGCCCGATGTTCCGCCAGGGCGGTCAACACGTTGGTGAGCGCCTCGGGGTAATGCCCGAGCGCGAGCTGCGACCTCACCTGCCAGTGGTGCCATTGTTCGCTGGGCGAGCCCTGCTCGAAGGCCTGTTCGCAGGCGCGCAGGCAGTTCGTATAGTCGCCGCGCAAATGGAGCCGGATGGCTCCGCCGAGGTCGGCGGCAGAGGCGCTGAGGCTCAGGCTGAGCGCCAGAACCTGGGCGGCTTGGCCGAAGAAACGAAGCCACGGCCGGCGTGCTGTTCTGCGGAAAGGCACGGTCACCTTTTACGCCAAGAGGTCAAGCCGCGCAAGCCCGCCGCCTCGGCCGGATGCACGCAACGCTCTCCCGCTCCCCGCCGGAACGAAGCGAGGCTGGCCAGGACCCGAGGCCGAGCGGGGCCGGATTAGCGTGCCTGCCAGGCTTTGTAGAACAACCGAGGCAGGTTGGTGCGGGAGTCGATGAAGTCGATTGTCCCACTCGTGTTGACCAGCGTGAACCAGTCGGTCCAGTTCACGAGGTTGGTGGAGGTCTGGATGTTCACCACCCCACCCGCCGGACCTTCGAGTGTCCACTGCAGCCCCGCGGGATGATGCGACGGGGTTGGGCGCAACCGCAACGGGGTCGGGCCCGGCACGACGGCGAACGGCTGACTCATGCCGGTGTGGCCCTGATCGTCTTCGGCGATTAACCAAAGCTCGGAGGCCGGTTCCAGAACCGTCAATGCCCCCGTCCAGGAGCCGCCAACGAACGGATCGGACACCGTGGGGGCGATGGCAACGGTCGATGCGCTTCCAATCTCAATTTCATCCCACCAAGCCTGGGTGTTGTCGTAGTTGTAGAGGTAGACCCCCGACAAATGACTCACCGGGGCACGGAAGGGGATACCTGATTCGACCAGCAGGTTATCGACGTAATAAGCCACCTGGCGGTTGACCCAATCGAAGGCGAACGCGATCTGGTACCACCGACCGGGCTGATAGGGGACTCCGTGGAAAGTGTTCCCATCATACAGTCCCATCAGACCGTCGCCCTCCATGTAGAAAAATACGGCCACACTGTCCCTGTCCGGGGCCGTGCCGGCTACGACATATCCTCCCGAACCGGTGGAACTCGAGGCCCGGACGTAGCATTGGAGTCTGCTCGGGGTCAGGTTGGGCAGGGGGTGGGAGAGTCCATCATAGTGGTCGTTTGCGTTGCCGCCAATGAGAGTCAGACTGTGGAGGCCTCGGGCAGCCGTCTGCGTGGTGACCTGGCGGGTGTAGGCGCCGGAACCTGCCTGCCATCCCGTGTAGTCGCCGTCCTCAAAGCCGTCTGAGAAGGCGTTGGTCGTGCTGGTCGCGCGCAAGTGCACCGTCCCACCAAAGTTGGTGATGAGTCCGTCCATCGCATCCTGGGCGGTCAGAACGACAGAGAAAGGCACGTTGACCTGCTGGGTGGGCGCCAGGGCACTCCAGGTGAAATGATGGAGCACGCCTCGGGCTGGAACGTAGCTGACCTGGTCCAGCCAGGCGGCGTCCAGACCACTCACGACGCTGCCGTCCTTCGAGTAGACCCACCGCAAGGTGTGCCTGCCATCCGGGATCGAGTAGCTCCGCTGGGTCCAATCGATCCCACCTCGGATATCCGCTTGCCCGCTCCCGTCCAGGTAGAAGCTCAGCGGATCACAGCAGCTTTCCGAAGAGACGCGCCACCAGAAGCTCAGGAATCCCGGCCCGACCACGGTCGTCTCAGCCCAACTCGCCTGGCTGTGGCCGATGGCACCGCTCCGCCCGGCGTGCAGCCCGTCATGGGCCTCCGCAAGCTGCGGGAACCAGGAAGCATCTCCGCCGGTCGTCCAGGTCAGCTCCGGGGCGTCCAGCGCCTCAGCCAACGTGGGCATGGGAATGACGGTGAGGAGCGCATTCGAACTGGTCGTGCCGCCCAGGGTGTTGGTGACAACGACCCAATAGGGTCCGGCGAGCTCCAAGGTCACGTTGGTGAGGGTCAAGGTCGCGTTGGTCGCTTCAGGGATTGCCCCGCGGTCATTCCACCATTGGTAGGCGAGCGGGTGGCTCCCTTGGGCGCGAACCCGGAAGCTGGCCGTCCCCCCCGCGACCACGGTCTGGTTCGTGGGCTGGGTGAGGATACTGGGAGGCGCCGGAGTTACCGCATAGGAGAACTGCGCGTCCGCGTATCCCAGCGTCTCCGAGCTTCCCCCGAATTGGCTGTCGTACTCATAGTGGAAGTACCAGCGACTGAGGCGCGGGGACACCGTGAACGAAGCCATGTCGGAGAGATTGGCGAACGTCGCCAGTACCGTGGTCACGCCATCGGGCACGCGCGTTCGCACGATGGTCGCGCTGTCACGCACATAGACCAGGTGGATCGCACTGTCGAAAAACTCCGCGATTCCCCAGAACGCCCAGTTCTCACTGGTGTGATGGCCCCACAGGCTCATGGCGCCCAGATCCGTCACGAGCCCGGACGGCAGGAGGATGTCGTAAACTCGAGTCCCGTTGTGGATGGTGATCCGGCCATAGCCCGCGAAGACACCCGAACCGCCGCCGGCGGAAATCGGCGACGACAAGTCGATCCGGTTGCCGGTCCAGGTTCCGGTGTCATCCAGTTCCAGGAGGCTGGTGATGGTCCCCCCGCTGTTGCCGATAAAAGCGGAGCCGTTCCCCAGCGCATAGACCGTCTCGGTCTGAAGATCCGAAACCAGTCCGTCCAGGATGCCCCCCAAGCTGGTGCCGTCGCTCAGGTCGTCCAACTGGAACCGGGCGGTGGCGCTGTCGCCCGTGACGAGGACCTGCGACGCGGAAACGGCGATGCCGCCGCGGTCATCACCGGTCAGTGAATCATGGTCAACGACCTGCGAGCCGGTGGTCCCCAGTTCCAGGATTTGAAACACACCCGCCTGAGCATCCATCACCGTCAGGAGCGCGTTTGAACTGGTGGCGCTCCCCACCGCATTCGTCACCACCACCCAGTAAGACCCGGACTCGTTGGTGGTCAGGTTGGACAACTCCAGGGTCGAACTGATCGCGCCCGCAATGGGCCCGTCGTCGGCATACCATTGGAAGTGCAGCGGAAAGCTGCCCTCCGCTGTGACCTGGAAGGCTGCGCTGCCTCCGACCCACGCGACCCGGCTGCGCGGGTGCTCCAGAATCGTCGGCGAGGCCGGGACGTCGGCAAAGGTGAACTCCGCCTCGGCGTATCCGAGGGTTTCATAAGCCCCGCCGAACTGGCTGACGTCCTCATGATGGAAGTACCAACGGTCGCGGGACGGCAACACGGTGAACGAGGCCATATCGGAGAGATTCGTAAACTGAGCCAAGGCGGTGGTCTGGCCACCCGGCACGCGCGTGCGCACGATGGTTTGTGAGTCTCGGACGTACCCCAAGGAGACCGAATTCTGGAAGAACTCAGCGACTCCCCAAAACGCCCAGCTCTCACTGGCTTGGTGGACCGGCATGCTCATGGCTCCCAAATCCGTCACGAGCCCGGACGGCAGCAGGATGTCGTAAACGTGCGTCCCGTTGTGGATGACGACCCGCCCGTAGCCCGCGAAGAGGCCCGAACCGCTGCTGGCAAAGACCGGACTCGACAAGTCGATCCGGTTGCCGGTCCGGGTCCCGGTGTCATCCAGCTCGAACAGGGTGGTAATGGTACCCCCGTCGCTGCCGATGTTGCTGTCGCCATTGCCCAGCGCATAAACCGTTTCGGTCCGCAGATCGGAAACCAGTCCGTTCAGGATCTGCCCCAGGCTGGTGCCGCCGCCCAGATCGTCGGATGCAAACCGGGCCGTGGCGTTGTCGCCCGTGACGAAGACCTGCGATGAGGAGGCAGCGATCCCGCCCCGGTCGTCTCCCGTGAGCGCATCGTGGTCAATGCTTCGAGAGTTGGCCGTGCCCAGACGAGTGATTCGGAACGTATCGCCGGCCGGTTCCACCACGCTAAGGGTGGCGCTGGAACTCGTGACCGAGCCCAGCCGGTTGCTGACCACCACCCAGTACGAGCCGGCCTGAAGGGCGGTCACATTCGGGAGCACGAGAGAGGCCTGGGTCGCACCCGGCAGCACACCCTGGTCGTTCCACCATTGGTAGGAGAGGGGAGAGGATCCCGCGGCGACCACCCGGAAGCTGGCGTTGCGGCCCGCGAGCACGGTTTGGCCTGCGGGTTGTGTCGTAATGCTCGGCGCGGTCTCGGGCAGGAGCCCCAGCGTCAGGGTGATGGCACCCTCCGCGGCGCCGAAGCCCTGGTTGTTGCCGTCCACGGCGATCTGACACACCATCCCATTGGTCGCATAGAAGGAGACTCCGCTCGTCAGGCCGCCTCCGGCAGCATTGTCGTTGGCGGCGACGAGGCTCAAGGCGGATACGGTGTCTCCCGTGTACACGCCTAGGAGGGTGTCGAAGCTGCTCCCCGCCGTGGACACCCGGAAATCCCCCTCGGCCGGGGCCGTCCAAGTCCACCACACCGACTTGCCGCCGGAGTTCTCGGCATGGTTGGGTTCGCCGGATTCCTTTGTGGCACTGACATTCGTGCCCGTCATCTGGTTCGTCAAGCCGGTGAAGCCAACACGGCTGGCAAAGGGATCGTTGTCCGGGGGCGGCTGGACCACGAGTTGGGCAACGGTCAACTGGATGTCGCCCGCGCTGCCGCTATATCCATCCACGGCAATCTGGTACGCAACCCCGGAGGACGCGGTGAACCGGACCAGGCTGCACGTTCCCTCTCCGCTGTCATCATCCTCCGCCACGAGGGACAGGGCCGAAACCGACGTCCCGGTGTAAACGCCCAAGGTGGTGTCGAAACCGCTGCCGTCGGTTCGGATCGTCACAGAGCCATCGGCCGGGGCTGTCCACGTCCACCAGACCGACTTTCCGCCCGAATTTCCAGCGGGCATCGGCTCGCCGGGTTCCTTGGTGGCGCCCCGGTTAACCCCGAAGACGCGGTTCGATACGCCGACAATCTCGACACGATCAGCGAACATGTCATTGAACGGCCGACCCCCGGCGGACGTCAGGTTCACCTGCAGCCGGATATCCCCTCGCGCCCCGGAGTAACCATCTACCGCAATCTGATAGGACTGGCCCGCCGTCACATCAAAGGAGACTGAACTGGTGGTGCCACCTCCGCTGTCATCGTTACCGGCCACAACCGACAAGCCGGACACCGAAGTGCCCGTGTATACCCCCAAGGTGGTGTCATAGCTGCTGCCCGACGTGTGGATCATGACGCTCCCGTTGGTGGGCGCGGTCCAAGTCCACCAGACCGAGTGCCCGCCCGAGTTGCCGGCATGGTTGGGTTCCCCAGGTTCTTTGCTGGCGCCGACGTTCGACCCGGTGGCCACCGCATTGGTCCCGACGATTTCAATCCGGTCGGCAAACCAGTCGTTGGGAGGAGGAGTGACGACGGGGAAGTCGAAAGTGTTGGTGCAAGTGGTTTTACCCGGTGCCGAAGCCGCGACCGTCATGAGCAGGTGAGTGATGTTCGAAAGGACGGTGAGCTGGGTGCTGTAAATCGCGTCCAGGGCAGCCATGTCCGGCGGACTCCCGTCGTTGCGGAACACGAGCTCAGGCAGGCCGGCCACCGTCGCGGTGACGGTCGCGTTGGTGACTTCCTCCAGATCGTTCACGCGGACAAAAAAGGAACTGACGCGTCCGCTCTGCAAGTCTCCTCCGCCCGAAGACACGGAAACCTCCAAGGTCCCATCCGGCGTGGCGCTGAGCGCGTTATAGGCGTTGACCCGTCCCCCGGTCGTGGTCCGGTTCAACAACGCGGGAACCGGGACCACGGTGGCCAGGAGTCTCTGCCGGAGTTCCCCGAGGCTGATCTCGGGGAAGCGGGCGATGAGCAAGGACGCGACGCCGCTGACGTGGGGCGTGGCCATGCTGGTGCCGTTGAACGTCTGGTACTCGGAGTCGGAGCCACTGGTCGAGGAGTAGATCGCCACGCCGGGCGCGCCCAGATGAACCGACTGGGCGCCGTAGTTCGAAAAACTGGCCAGCGCGTCCTGCCGATCCAGTGCTGCGACCCCGATGATGTTGTCGACGTCATACGAACTGGGGAAGTGCGGCGTGAGGTCCGCGTCCTCGCCGTCGTTGCCGGCCGCAGCCACGAACAGCACCCCCTGGTCTCGGGCGGCCCGGATGGCATCCTGCAAGGCCTCGCTCGCGGCGCCCCCGCCCCAACTGTTGCTGAGGATTCGGGCCCCTTTGGCGACAGCGTATTGGACGCACTTCACGGCGTCGCCCGTGCTCCCGCTGCCGTCCGCATCCAGAAACTTGCAGGCCATCAACCGAACCTCCCAGGCCACGCCGACATGCGGACGACCGTTGTTGGCCGCGGCACCGATGGTGCCCGCACAGTGGCTGCCATGGTCGTTGTCGTCCATCGGATTCCCGCTGCCGTTGATGGCGTTGATTCCATAAATGTCATCCACATAGCCGTTGTTATCGTCGTCGATTCCGTTACCGGGAGTCTCGCCCGGGTTGTGCCACATCCGCGCGGCCAGATCCTGATGGGTGTAACGGATGCCCGTGTCGATGACGGCCACGAGGACGTTGGTTGAACCGGTAGTGATGTCCCAGGCGGCGACGGCACCGATGTCGGCCCCGCTGATCCCTCCGCTCTGGCCGGTGTTCCTCAAGCCCCACAGGGTCCCGTCGGTGAAGGCACTGTCTTCCGGCGTGCGATCCGCGTAGACGAGATAGTCCGGCTCGACGTATTGGAACAAGCCCGTTTGGCGCAGGGCTTCCATTTGTTCGAGCAACCTTTTGCCCTGCGCCTCGGAAACGCCCGGGAGGGTGGCGGCTTTCGCGTCGCCCGTCTCGAGCACGACTAACCCTGGCACCAAAACCAAGCGGTCCTTGAGGACCAGGCCCTGCGCTTGGATCGCCCGGGTCACCGCCTGGGCGCTGACGCGCTCAGTGTGCCGCGCGAGGATTCTTGTGGGATGAACCGGTTGGTCTTTGACACGGACCGGCTGAGACAGCAACGGCTGCGGCAGGATGGTGAGGAATACACAGAGACCGGTCGTATACCCAAAGGTCTTTCTCATGGAGAGCAGCCGGATGCGCGGGAGTGAGCGGGGCGACGAGTTTGATGAGGCCATTGGCTAGCATGTCAATCCCAATAAGGCAATCAGAAATAAACCATCAGAAATAAACCGATCGGCCGGGAAAGGCTCGGGAAATCGCGACCCTTCGGCCCTTCCTCGGTGTGAAGACCGGGGAGGAAGTTGTTGCCGCCCGACCTGAGCGACCGCGGCTCAACCCGCCGCGGGCGCAGCGTTCCCACGATCCAGAATCTCCCCCGCCATCGCCCGCGCGCGCTCCAGCAACGCGCGATCCGCCACCAGGTCCGCAAACCGGAAGTGCGGCAGTCCGCTCTGTTGCTGGCCCAGCAGTTCGCCCGGCCCCCGCAACCGCAGGTCCTCTTCCGCAATTCGAAACCCGTCATGCGTTTCCTCCAGGACCCTGAGCCGCGCGGCGGCCTCCTCGGTCTTCAAGTCGGCCACCAGGATGCAGTAGGACTCGTGGGCGCCGCGGCCAATGCGCCCCCGGAGTTGGTGCAGTTGCGCCAGCCCGAACTGCTCCGCGTGCTCGATCAGCATCACCGTGGCGTTCGCCACATCGACGCCCACTTCAATCACCGAAGTCGCGACCAATACTTGGACCTTGCCGGCCCGGAAACCGCCCATCACGGCCTCCTTCTCGTCAGTCCCCAGCCGGCCGTGCAGCAGCCCGACTTGGATGGGCGCGAGCTGGCACCAGAGCTTTTCCCACTCCACGGTCACGGCCTTGAGCTGGCCTCGGTCGGTCTCTTCCACCCGCGGATAAACCACGTAGGCCTGCCGGCCCTGGGCGACCTGGCCTCGGATGAATTCCCAGACTTTGGGCAGCTTCTCCTCGGAGCGCACGAAGGTCTTGAGCTGCCCGCGTCCGTGAGGCAGTTGATCGATCACCGAGAGGTCGAGGTCGCCATACAGCGTCAGGCCGAGTGACCGCGGGATCGGCGTGGCCGTCATGACCAGGAGGTGCGGGTAACAGCCCTTGCGGACAAGCCGCTCGCGTTGCGCCACGCCGAACTTGTGTTGCTCGTCGATGATCACGAAACCCAGCCGATCGAGGGCCACGGCGTCTTCGATCAACGCATGCGTGCCCACCACGAAGAGTGGCGAGGGACGAGGGACGAGGGACGAGTCAGTGAGTTCCGGGCGGTCGGCGGTCTTCCGGTTCCCAGTGCGCAGGTGAACGCGGATGCCGAGCGGCTCGAACCAGCCACGAAACGTATCGAAGTGCTGGACGGCAAGGATTTCCGTCGGCGCCATCAACGCCACATTGAAGCCGCTCTCCAACGCCATGAGCGCACTGCACGCGGCGACCACCGTCTTGCCGGAGCCGACGTCCCCTTGCAGGAGCCGGCGCATCGGCTGGGTTCCGCCGAGGTCGTGGCGGATTTCGCGCAGCACCTTCGTCTGGGCCCCGGTCAGCGTGAACCCCAGCCGTTTGAGGAACGGCCGCATCAGGCGATTATCCCCAGCGCAGGGCAGGGCGCGCGCGTTGGCCTGGAGATGGCGACGCCGGCGTTGAATGGCGACCTGGAGTTCGAGGAACTCGTCCAAGGCAAGCCGGCGGCGGGCGAGAGCCACATCGGTCAGCTCGTCCGGGAAATGAAGCTGCCGGATCGCGTTCGCGCGCGAAGGCAGGTCGGGAATCGCCAGGCCCGGCCAGGGCTCCGTCAGGAGCGATACGTACTGCGGCAGGACGCGCCAGAGCAACGAGCGCAGCCAGCGTTGCGGCAACCCTTCCGTGAGTGGATAGATCGGTACCAGGCGGTTCAGGTGAACTAGATTCTCGGCGTCCGACTCGATCACTTCGGTCTCCGGATGGTCCATCGTGCGCGGCCGGAGCGATTCCAATTTGCCGTAGGCCAGCACTTCGTCGCCCGACTGAAAGTAATTCTGCATGAACGGCAGGTTCCACCACCGGCAGTGGAGCCGGCCCGTGCCGTCCTCGAGGATGAACTCGAACGTAGACTTGCTCCCGCCGCGCCAGCGTTTGAGGCCCAGGGCCATGATCCGTCCCCGGGCGGTGGCGGCCTCGCCGAGCTGCAACTCGGCAATCGCCTTGAAGTGGCGCCGATCTTCATACCGGCGGGGACGATGCAGCAGCAGGTCGCCGACCGTGTTCAGGCCGAGTCGCGCGAGCAAGGCGGCGCGCTCCGGCCCAACTCCCCGCAACGATGCGACCGGCGCCGTGAGCGGGGAGTTCGGAACGTTGGCCACGGCGGTGGTGATAGCACTCTTCTCCTCCTTTTGCACCACTCAGACTGTTTCGCCTGAATCCTCAGCGACCGATGACGGCACTCTGGGCCCCGGCGTTCGGTGTCCAGGCTTTAGCCTGCTTGGCACGCTAAAGCGTGGATACCCAACAGTGAGGCGCATGCGGCGGTCGCTAAGAGCCTGTTTGAGAATTGTGCATTCGGTAGGGCGAGGCGTCCCAGCCGAGCCGATTTTGGGGCCTGTCCACCGCAGACGGCTCGGCAGGGACGCCGCGCCCTACCTTTTTCAAACAGGCTCTAAGGCCTGAGGCCGTTTCGCGGCAGATTGTTTGGGTTTGCCACAGCGGGGCTTTGGGCCTAGCTTGCGACCGGTCTAATCGCAGACAAGAGGCTGATTATGAAATGTCCGGCGTGTTTCAACGAGCTGACCCCGTTGCAGGTGGGCAGCGTGACCGTGGACGTCTGCCAGGGCGGCTGCGGCGGCATCTGGTTCGACGCCTTCGAGCTTCAGCGCATCGAACAGGAGGAGGATACCGCCACGCAATGGCTGATGAACGTCGAGCGCGATCCCCAGATTCAGTTGGACCCCCTCCGGAAACGGGAATGCCCGCGCTGTGCCGACGTGAAGCTGATGCGCCACTTCCACAGCCCCAAGCGCCGGGTCGAGGTGGACGAATGCCCCGGCTGCGGCGGCTTCTGGCTCGATGCCGGCGAGTTGGCGCGCATCCGCGCGGAATTCGATGCGCAACGCAAACTGGCCCAAGGACAACAGCCCTACCTGACCAGCCGCGTCATCCGCTACCTGTACCAGATCAGCCTCGACAAGGAGGATGAGCTCTGACCGTTTGCGCCGGGGCCGATCCAGAGGGATTTCCGTTTGCCAAACCACGCCCGGTTCCCTACCGTCGCGGCATGCTGATCGGATCCAAGACCACGACCCCGACGATGTAGCGTTCACGGAAAACCCGTGAACGCCAACGCCTCAGACCCACCGTCCGGGGCGTTTTTGTTTATCGACCATGCGCTACGTGCTCAAACAGAAGTTCTGGTCCTGGGGTGACGACTTCACCATCAAGGACGCCGAAGGCCGCGACGTGTTCTTCGTGGACGGCCGCGCGTTCAGTTGGGGGGACAAGCTTTCCTTCCAGGACATGCAGAGAAACGAACTGGCGTTCATCCGCCAGAAACTGCTGGCGTGGGGGCCGACCTACGAGATCGAATTGCATGGGCGGTTGGTGGCTGTCGTGAAGAAGAAGCTGTTCACCCTTCTCCGCTGCAAGTTCACCGTGGACGTGCCCGGCCCGGATGATTTGGAGGCGCAGGGCGACTTCCTCGATCACGAATACACGTTCGAGCGCCAGGGCCGGGCCGTGGCCAGCGTGAGCAAACGTTGGTTCAGTTGGACCGACACCTACGGCGTGGATATCGCCGAGGGAGAGGACGACGTGCTCATCCTCGCCACCGCCGTGGTCATTGACATGGTCTGCCACCAGGAGAACAAGAGGGACTGAATTCAACCGCAGATGAACGCAGATGAACGCAGAGATCAAACCGGATCTGCAGGCTGGACGGGCTGAGGCATATCCGTGCAAGGAGGAGACGCGTGCGATCATCGGCTGCGCGTTCGAGGTGCTGAATGAACTTGGGCACGGCCTTAATGAGAAGCTCTATGAGAACTCGCTGGTGGTTGAATTCAGGCACCGCAGCATTGCGTTTGACCAGCAGAGGCGCTTTGAGGTGCTCTACCGAGGCCAGCATGTCGGCGAATTCATTCCGGATTTGATCGCTTTTGGGAAAGTGGTCGTGGATGCCAAGTGCATTGATCGGATCACGGACCATGAACGCGGACAGTTGCTGAATTTCCTTCGCATCACCAAGCTTCCGGTCGGCCTGATTCTGAACTTCAAGCACGCAAAGCTGGAATGGGAACGAATCGCTCTGACAACCGCAGATAAACGCAGATGAACGCAGATAAGAGACCAGCTTCCTGGCCAATGGCCTGCGGGAATGGCATGGGGATGT
>Ga0315274_10007813_pt1 | contig 15451 bp, 16 predicted proteins | sample YL17G02_20_MG_FD_203700 | JGI IMG/M metagenome (GOLD analysis project Ga0315274, IMG submission 203700) | Sediment microbial communities from Yellowstone Lake, YNP, Wyoming, USA - YL17G02_20 | ecosystem: Environmental > Aquatic > Freshwater > Lake > Sediment | place: USA: Wyoming | collected... | reverse complement strand
TGCTGATGATGCTGGAACAGTCGGGGCCTCGATTTCTTCGAGTGGCCCTTTTTATCTTCGCAATCACCTGCCTGGTGTGCGGAATCATGTATCCCTTCGCCCTGGTTTACGTCGTTCCCCAGTTCGCGGAATTCTACAAGGATTTTTCCGGGAGCGAAGCTCAGCTCCCCGAGGTCACCCAGCGTCTGCTGAATTGGTCAGAGGAATTCCGGTACAACTGGTACTGGTACCTTCCCATGTGTGTAGTTCTGGCCTTAGGTCCACTGGGAGTTGTTATTGCCCTCTTTGCAGCCAAAGCCGGCCCTTGGAGAGATCGCGATCCCGGCGAAACACCCCCTTCGCACTATTCGGTCGCAGGTGTGCTGCTGATTCTCCTCAGCATCCTTCTCTTCCTCTTCCCGATCGTTGTTGTGGTGCTGGCCCTCTACCTGCCTATCTTCAACCTTGTGAATATCATCAACTAGCCGGACCGGATATCCTGACGCGGGTCGATGTTATAATTGTCATTCGGGTGAACCTTCGCGACGACCTGCGAGTCAACTTGAGCAGTTCCGAATTCGGCGAATCTGCTGACGACTATGACAGACAAGAAGACAAAACCGGACGAGACTGATGCAAAGCCCGATTCTGAGAAGGCTCGTGTGCCTCGCACCCTGTGGCAGAAAATCGTCGGACTTATCCTGATGAGGGGCGCGAATCCGTGGGTTTTGTGGACCAGGGACATCGCCATCTGCCTGATCGTGGTGCTGCTTTTCCGTGCGAATGTCGCGGAGGCCAACTACATACCGTCGCCGTCGATGGAGCCCACGCTCAAGGTCAGCGATCGCATTATTGTGGACAAACTGAGCTTGAAATGGCGGGCGCCGGAGCGGGGCGAAATGGTCGTTTTCCATCCCCCGGTTACGGATCGTTCGGGCGAACGGTGGATCAAGCGCGTTATCGGCCTCCCCGGCGACACGGTGGAGATCATCAACGGTACGGTTTACATCAACGGTGAGCGTCTCGAGGAATCGTACGTTGAGCATCCGGCAGGCTACTCCGAGCCGCCGGTGACCCTCAAGAAGGACGATCCGTCCACATCGCAGAACGAAGGCGAATACTACCTCCTGGGCGATAACCGGCGGTACTCCCGCGACAGCCATGTCTGGGGATCCTGTCCAGCAGGGAATATGATAGGTCGGGCGATTTTCCGATACTGGCCGCCTGCGAAGATCGGCGCGCTCGACGGCGCAAAGAACGAGCCGGAGTCCCCGCAATAGAATTCCCTCTCTTTTTTCTTCTTGGTGTTCCTTCGTGCCCTTCGTGCCTTGGTGGTTACTCTTATCCAGCACCCAGCCATGTCGAATGTGGCGCGATCTCCTGTACGCCCGGACCTACAATCGGACCGGTCCCCACGCCGGTGGGCACTCCGTCCTCCGGGAGAAGCCCGCCCGCGGCGAACATCGAGTGCGAGTACATCTTCGTCGTCGTAAAATACCGGACCTCATCCGACGGATTCACGATCACGATCCCGTTTTCGTACGTCCTGACGTAGCAGCCGCCTGAATCCTGAAGCTCGCCGATGTCGACCCAATCCTCCACGGCGGGACCCGGGTCCCATGAGTACTCCGGCCACCATTGCGGCTCAAGGCCCCACGGACCGAGCATGTTGAGGTAGGTGTAATTGTCCAGAAGCAGCATGTAGGTTCCGTGCACGAAGCGCCGGTCCGGGATGTTGTCGACATCAACATCGGTCTGGCAGAGGATAATCTTGTTCTGAATCGCGAGCGACCTCGCCCGGTTCATCTGCAGCCGCCAGTCTTCCTCGGTGAAATAATTGTCCGGTCCCCAATGGCAGAAACCTTCGATCATCACACCATCGCACTGGTTGTACGTGATGTCAGAGATCGTCGTCACGTAGCTGCCCGCGTTCGGTATCAGGTAGTAATAGACTGGGAGCGTGTGATACGCCTGCGCGACGGTGTCGAAGAAGTACTGGGTTTTGGGGGTCCAGTAGGTGAACATGTCGTACGGATCGTCGCTTCCCTCCCACCATTTTTCCGGATCTGTGTTCCAGGGCTGGCTTGCGGAGTCGGCGAAAACCCCGTCGAACTGATCGCCCAGGGGGTCCATGCGCTCGATGGTGTTCCCGATGAAATAGAGCGCCCATTCGCTCGTCGGATCGGTGAGATACCAGTTCCAGTCCTGCTGCAGCACGCGCTGGTTCGGTTGAGTCGACCAGGAACGGTGCTCGAAGAAATCCTCCTGGGCGTTTTCGAACGTCCAATTGCTCACCCAGTCGTTGCCGACAATGTTGGCCAGGTCTCCCGCACCGAACGCGAGATGATACTGGATCACGATGAAATCGGGGTTGTAGACGCGCATCGAATCGGCGAGGCTTTTCACCAGTTTCTGACTGCCTACGCAATGGGTCGCCATGAACTCCTTCTGCGGGTCGGTCATTTGAGTGGAGAGCTGGTCCACAAAGACCGCGCCGCCGGTACCCGCAGGGGGAAACACCCGATTCGGCACTCCGGTGGCGTCGAGGATCGGAAGATCGATCCGGTAGACAAGCGCGCAACCCTTCGAATCTACCATGCGGGCATAGATCCACAGCCGGGCAGTGTCGGAGGCGGTTGCGATTCCGGGGAACCACGTGAGATACGTGTTCCCCGATTCGATGCGCAGGTAGTGCCAATCGGAGAAATCGGACCAGTCTGTTTCCCACTGCGCTTGCATCGAAGTCTCCGGGCACGTGGCGTCGGCTTCCATGTCCGCCCTCGCAGAAATGAAACCGCCCGATTTCGTCAATGCGCCATGGACATTTCCGTTCCCGAGGAAACTCACTTCGCCGGGCTCTTTCGGATAGCGCACGAGCACCTGGTACTCGCATTTGGCGAATACGCTCAACGAGGCGTATCGGAACTGGTAGATCGCGGAATACGTCTCATGGGGACCGAACTCTCTGTCGGGCTGATCGCCGGCGAAAATCATGAACGCGGGTGGGGGCTCGAGTACGGGCATGTCCAGTGAATGCCACCATCCGTCAGGGGAGAGGACCTCGAGGTCGGCATCATCTTCGGGTATCACCAGTCCCCTCACAAACCATCCCGACAGCCCCGTGGGATTGGTCAGCGTGACATTGACCGTCAGCAGCTTCGCCACAGGGTCGTGGCTCAAGACCTGCAGGGACACGCAACTATTGCATTTGGGCGGGTTCAGGAGCGGCCAGACATTGAAGTGCGCGTCGGCGACTCTCGCGGGGACAAAGACGAGCTCCTGAGTCGACGAGTCCCAGGCGAATCGGCCGTCGGCCCAGATCTGGTAGGCCGGCGCAGAGGCCGACCGGGGTCCCTCACTGGAATCACCTGTCTGAGGCGTGACCCCTGGCTGATATGTCGCTGCACAACTGATAATGAGAAGGACGATTGCAGGGAAGGCAGTACGCATGACGCTCACCTTCGGGCAAGAAGCATCAATCGGCTAAAATGTCCTCTATTGAAACACCGAGATTGTCCGCAACCTTTTTCAGAATCCTCTCCAATGTCCCCACCCTTATCGGGGATTTCATCGGCACCGTAACCGAATGCCTCGGCGGCCCGGGACGAGTGACCCTGACATGGCTCCCTGTCTGTCTGGAAGGTTCATAACCGAACCTTGACAGGATCTTGATGAGCTTCCGAGCGGACAAGTCACGAGGCAGTTTCATAACGCAAAGACCTCGTCGCGGACCAAGTGGAGTCTGATCATCTTCGGACGCTCTTCGTCCTCGTCAAAATGGCATTCGACAGCATCGCGAGCCATTCCCTTCAGCTCCTCCCAGGTGTCCGCTTCGGTAAAAATGCTGTATCCCAGCGCGCACGCATAGTACCCGCCTTCCTCGGCCTCACGGACCTCGAAGATGATCTCAGAACTCGTGGGTTTGTCTTGTTTCATTCGGCTTCACCTTCAGCCGTGACCGGACGCCCGTGAGCGGCCGATCAGGCAACGTCTATTTTAACATTCAATTTGTCGGCGTATTCGTACGGAATGGGTTTGTGGGGCTTTGTCTCCGCGTAAGCGGCTTCCTGATGGGAGAAATCCGACATTGCCTTGCTGCCGAAGCTCCGAAAGTATTCATTGACTGCACGTAAGACCGCTTCAGCCGAGTCGGGCAAAGCTCCCAAATCGGGAGCCTCCTTGGCAACGAGTTTCTCGCCAGTCATCTCAGGAGTGAAATCGACCTCGACCGACTCAAGCGCCTGATCTTCGATGAGAGCCGCGAGATAAATCTCGTAGTCATCCGGCACCGGTCCAAAGGGCAAGTGAATGTAGGTTGCGCCGGACATAGATGTTCTGTGATCACGGAAATAGGTGAAATCCGCATACCAGAGAAGCTTGTTGAGTTTTGTTTTCAGGACTCCCTCTTCTTGAGCGAAAGACATGATCATAGCCTGCAAGGCATCAGGCGAGAACCGACGATATCCAGTGAGGGGCCCGATTTCGTGCTCAGACGGGCGCACCCGAGCTGAGAGGCGATTCTCTGCCTTGCAGTCGGCTGAAACCAACTCCTTCAACCTGGCCTCGAGTTTGCGTTGCTTGGACGGAGGGAGTCGGTCTCTGTACCGTTCGAAAAATCCGGCCATGTAGCCGGTGTCTTGAAGCATTCGCAACACCTGATTATGAGCCTCGTCCGCGATACTCCCGCCTTCATAGCGATGAATAGTTATCTCTCCCCATCCAAGAAGCGCCGCCAATCCCCGTTGACTCAACCCATACTTATCTAGAAGTGCCCGGACCTCCCCCGGAGAGATGATATTATGCCGTTGACGGTAGATGTCAAAGGCAGCAGCCATGCTGCTCGAATCGAGCTCTTCGTCATAGCAGATGGAGCCACAAACCTCGCAGATCCTCACTTCCGCGACGATCTTGACGGGCTCCCCCTTAACGGGCAACTCCTCTTCGTGCTTTCCGATCCGAGTCGGGACCCGTTTATTACATGTCTCACAGTAGTTCATGGCTTGGGCTCACTGACGTGAAATGAGATGCATTTGGCTCCGGTCTTGTCTAGCTTAAGCTTGATGTATACGGTACTCTGTCCAACTTTTGCCTCGAATTCGTAAATCTCCCCGACACTCCCATCATCGTCCTTCATCGGCCCACCGATGCACTGATTTTCACCAAGCCTCATAATCACCTCGGTGGCCTGAAATGGCAGTAGCTGAAGGAAAGCCAGTGCATGCCGATTCTTTTCTCTGGGAACGATAAGAACACCATCCTTTTGAGCCTCCCTCCTAAACCGCTCGATGAAGTTGCGTACATCTGTCCTGTTCATTTCCGTTAGTCTCCCTGCAGAAATAACAGTGATGCAACTCCATCTCAATCCTGCCATTCCCAGCCCGTCTCTTTGCCTAAATGCTATCACATGATAGCACTTTTGTCAAGCCCCTACCTCGGGACCGGGATCTTGTCCAGAATCCGCGCGACTACCTCGTCCGGACGGATTCCCTCGATCTCGGCTTCCGGACGCAGAAGAAACCTGTGTCTCAGGGTGGGGTAGGCGAGTTCCTGCACGTCGTCCGGCACTACAAAATCCCTTCCTCTGCATGCTGCAAGGGTCTTTGATGTAAGAAGTATGGTGATCGCGGCGCGCGGACTCGCTCCCAGAAGGAGGTCGTCATCCTCTCTGGACGACCTCGCGATCTCGTTGATGTAGTCCAGGATCGTTTCGTCCACCCTGACCGCCTTGATCTCCTCCCGCGCGGCCTTGATGTCGTCGTGATTCGCCACGGCCTCGATCCCCACGTCCTCAAGATTCCTCGAGTGGAATCCCATGTGGTACCGCTTCAGAAGCTCCAGCTCCTCGTACCTGTCGGGGTATCCCACAAGAAGTTTAAACGTGAACCGATCCAACTGTGCCTCGGGCAGCGGGTATGTTCCCTCGTACTCGATGGGGTTCTGCGTGGCCAGCACCGTAAAAACGCTCGAGAGCGGATGCTCCACACCTTCTATCGAGACTCTCCGCTCCTCCATAGCCTCCAAAAGCGCCGCCTGGGTCTTGGGCGGTGTGCGGTTGATCTCGTCCGCAAGGACTATCTCGGAGAAAATCGGGCCCTTCTTCAACCTGAACTCTCCGAGCTGTGGGTCGAAAAGCGTCGTTCCGATCACGTCCGACGGCATGAGGTCGGGGGTGAACTGGATTCTGACGAAATCGGCGGCGAGGGTCAGGGAAAGTGTCCTGCCCATAAGGGTCTTGGCAAGCCCGGGAACTCCCTCCATCAGGACATGTCCCCCGGTCAGCACCGCCACGACCAGGTTCTGGACGACATTCTCCTGGCCCACTATGGCTTTCGCCATCTCGCGGGTTATCCGGTCCATTATCTCTCTAGCTGTAGACATCGCTTGGGCTTCCCTTGGCCGCTATGAGCGCGATTATAGCATTTTCGGCGCGGCAGACCCCCTGCAGCATGCGCGCCCCACGCATGGTTCCTTTGATGCTCAACGGCTAACCCTGAGCTGTTGGTCGTGGGGACAGGCACGAATGGCACATGCTTAAGCAGAAAACGAATATGAAGAAGCGGAAGTTGGACGAGATCGGGGACTGGCTCGAATTTCGCTCATCACCGGCTTGACTCTTTCCATGCGGCCCGGGGCGAAATTCGTGCCTGTCCCCAGTCCCGAAGTCCCGCCTAAGAAATCTCGAACATATTCATCTTTTGCTTAAAAATGTGCCATTCGGGACAGGCACCGTATTCTTCCACGCGGAATCTGGAAAGCCCGCCCCACATTCAGGAAAAGCTTGCCTGGGCTCTTTCAGGAGCCCCGGGACGCGCGCGCTACACTACTCTGCCAGCCTCTCGATTCGCTCTTTTGGACTGATGATCGACGACACCCGCACTCCGAAGTTCTCATCGATGACGACCACTTCGCCCTTTGCGAAGAGCTTTCCGTTCACGAGCAAATCCACGGCTTCACCTGCCAGCTTCTCGAGCTCGACAAGGCTTCCGGGGGACAGGGCAAGTATCTCCCTTACCGACAGCTTTTTCCGACCGAGTTCCACCGCGACCGACAGGGGCACATCGAGGATAAGCTCAATTCCCTTGGTCTCGCCGGCTGCACGCCTCTGTTCGAGCTCCTCGAACCTGGCCGTCTGGACATTGGGGTAGGCTCCCGCCTTGCGCAGATCGGGGGGACGCTCCTCGAACGGCACAGGGGCGGCCTCCCGCTCCACCCTGACGGCTGCGGCCCCGACCGCCGCTTCCTCCGCTTGCGCCGACGCCCTCTTCGCGCTCGGATGTTTCTCCGCCAAATCGTTCAGGCTTCCGTCGGTCAGAAATATCCCAAGCTCCCCACTCAGATCGTCGATCCCGGCCGCAATCCGGATCAGCCAGACGCTCTCCTCGGCGCCCAGACCCGCCTCGCTCCTGAGAGCGTCCAGCGGGCTCCCCTCCAGAAACTTGATATCCTCGTGCGTAACACCCTCGATCTCGAACTCCTGGGTCAGTGCCGTGTCGAATGCTCCGAGTATGTTATTGAAGGCCTCGACGAGGGCGGACACCAGCGCCTCATTCAATTCTTCCGCACCCTCCTGTCCCATCATCCTCTGCGATATTTCCAGCGCCACAGCACGTCCGATGAAGCCGGCCCAATGGGTATCGCTGAGAGCGGGCTCCCTGAAAGCGAAGAACGGGCAATCCTGAGGGAGGGCTCCGATCCACCCTGCCAGGTCGCCGCGCACCGGCTCGCTCGCGGCAATTTTCACTCGGCTTGAACCGATCAGTATCGGCACTATGTTCTCGAACGACCGGACGAACATCTCCCCAATTCGCACGGCGACCGACCTCCGGGCATCTCCGACACCGCTCTGCTCGGCCTTCAGCCTGTCTATTTCGTCTTGTGATAGAGCCATCAGCTACTCCTCATGGAAATCCATTATCGCAATTCCCTTGTGCCGGCCCAGCAGTCCCGGGCGGGCGAGAAAGTGAGGGTTCGGATCCTCGCCCACATACACCTTGAACAAGTCATTAAGCCTTGTGGGCAGCTTCACAATGTCTCCGGAACCCAGACCAAGAACCTCCCTGACAGTCAGGAACGCTCTGCCCACCTCCACCCTGATATCGAGGTCCGATGCTCCCAGGCAGCGAAGGAAACTCTCCGAACTCCCCTTAAGCTCACCCTGATCCTCTTTCGCCCGCCTGAAAAAACGCTCAGTTGAAAGCTCGTTAAGAATGGGTTCAAGCAGCGTGTAAGGCAGACAGAAACCCATCATCCCCTTGCTCTCCTCAATCCGCACCTCCAGCGAGATGAAGAGGGTCATGTCGCTCGGGGGCACGATCTGGGTGAACTGTGGATTGTACTCGATCGCCTCCAGTCTGGGATTCACCTGGAACAACTCCGCGATTGAGTTTTTCAGGACTCTGAGCGCGTCGCTAACCACATTCACGATGAGCGCTTCCTCTATCTCGGTCAGTTCCCTGACCTGCGCGGCGCTCGAGGCAGTCCCGCCGACCAGCCTCTCGATAACCGCGAACGCAACCGGCGGCGACAGATCCAAAATCCCGTTCCCCTCCAGCGGCTCCATCGAGATGATCGCAATCACCGAAGGGTTGAATGTCGATTTGATGAACTCCTCGTACGGCAACTGATCGATCGAGGCTATCTCCACATGCACCAGGCTTCTCAGCTTCCCCGACAGGAATGTCGACCAGCTCCTGGCAAAGCTTTCCATGAGCACATGCAGGGCACGGATCTGGTCCTTGGAGAACTTGTCGGGCCGCCTGAAATCATATTCCTTGACGCGGCGGGCGCCCTTTGCGCTGGGTGCCTCCTCGGGCATCTCCTCCACGTCAAGCGCGGAAAGCAGCGCATCGATTTCCTCTTGTGAAAGAATCTCAGCCATAACAGAATTTCCGCGCCTTTTCCTCTGCGCGGTCGCTTACATGTTCCACTCAGATATTATATCGACATTCGGCCGAATAGGCACACGTTTCCGACAGGGGAACTTCCCGCCCTACTGCGCAACGAATGTGTCGAAATAGAGGCCGATGGCCTGGCCGGTCTGCAATTCCTGGTTTATCACTCCCATCGCCTCACGCGCCACTCGTTCCCTTCCCTGGGTAGTGCAAATCTCATCCCAGTTGAGATTACTCATGGCCGTGGCCACTCTCGATGTCAGCCTGGGGAGCTTAGTCTCCAGTTCCTTGATTACCTCCTCGTTGTCGACCTCGACTGAGAACGCGTACTTGAGGTATGTGAACGTGCTGTCCTCGGTGACGGCAAGGTTGACGATACCCTCGGGGAAGTTTTCGAAGTAGATGTTGGTCTCAACAACCGCCCCTTCTTCCCCTTCCGGCGTGTTCTCCTCGGTCGCAGCCTGAGCGGCCTGCATCTGCGCGAACAGGAGGTATCCGCCCACGCCGACTCCGGCGAGACCGATAAAGACGGAGGCTATCACAAGGGGCATTATGAACCCGGGCACGCCCTTGTGCTTGGCTCCGGTGACAACTTCAACGGTGCCGCCGGATTCCTTGGATTCGGTTTTTTCCTGTCCTTTGGTTTTCCTGCTATCGTCAGCCATGATCGTTTCACTCCCGTGAAAACCTGTTCCAAAATCGGACTAACCGCCCACGGAGCTCTCCCCGGAGCCGACAGTGCTCACAGACGAGTCGTCGGTGGACCCTTCTGTCTCGGATGCAGCCTGCTCATCGGTCGTGCCCATGACTATGCCCCTGCTTTCGTCACTCTCAAGGAAGTCAAGAGCATTCTGACGGGCCTCTGCCTCAACTTCTTCAGGCGCGTTGAGAACGATTATGTCCACCCGGCGGTTCCTGGCCCTACCCTCAAGAGTGCTGTTGGGCGCCACCGGATGGTAGAACGCGTAACCCGCGGCGGTCAGACGTTCAGGGGCAATTCCGCCGACCTCAATCATGTAATGCACTATTTCGGACGCCCGGCCTGTCGAAAGCTCCCAGTTTGACGGAAACTGCGCGGTACGGATCGGTGTCGAGTCAGTATGCCCTTCCACCTGGACTGCGTTCGAGATATCGCTGAGCTCCGCCGCTATAGACTCGAGGACGGGCAACACGCCGGGCTTCAGCTCGGTGCTCCCAGGATCAAAGAGCGCCGTGTCGGCAAACCGGATCACCAGCCCTCTGGCGTCGATCGCGGTCTCGATCGAGCCCCCGTAGCCCGACGCCTCCACCTCTTTCTTAACCCTTTGCTTTATTTTCTCCATTTTAGACTTGCCTGCCGAACCACTAACGGTCGTGCTGCTGCTCGAAGGTATGTCGCCCGGATCCAGGACCATCGCGCCGCCCTCCAACACTCCAAAAGCCCCGTGAAGGCTCGACATGGCCGCCTGGAATTTGGCAAGGTCAAGGGTGGAGAAACTCCAAAGAAGCACAAAACAAGCCCACAGAAGAGTGGTCATGTCCGCCCAGGAAATCATCCATGGCGGCGCATGTACGCCCCCGCCCTCATGCACTGCTTTTTTCTTCTTGTGGGCCATTCCTAGTCTTCTTCCTCTTTTCCGATCTTCCGCATTCTGGGCGGGAAGAAGGCTTTCAGTTTTTCCTGGACGATGCGTGGATTCTCACCGTTCTGAATCGACAGCACCCCCTCGACAATGACCTGCCGCATGAGCACTTCCTCCTGGCTCCTTATAGCCAGTTTTTTGGCCACGGGAAGCGCGACCAGGTTCGCCAGGGCGGCGCCGTAGAAGGTGGCGGTGAGGGCCATCGCCATGCCGACACCAACCGAAGACGGGTCCGTCAAATTGGCCAGCATCGCGATCAGACCGGCCAATGTGCCGACCATGCCGAAGCTCGGAAAGTAGATTCCGAGCTGCTCGAACATGTCGCGTCCGAGCTTGTGGCGGTCCTCGAGAAACGAAAGCTCGATCTCAAGGAGGTCGCGGACGAGTTGCGGATCGGTTCCGTCAACCACCAGCCTGAGCGCCTTCTTGAGAAACTCGTCGCTCAGCTTCGGGAGCTCCTCCTCGATCGTCAACAGGCCCTCGCGTCGCGCTTTCTCCGCGAACGACACGAGAACGCCTATGATCTCGTTTGACTGCTTGACCGGGGTAAACAGAGCATTCTTGGCGACTTTCAGGGATGCAAGCACCTGCGACATGGGAAAACTGACCAGGGTGGCCGCAAGCCCTCCGCCGAGTACTATCAGCATGGCGATAGGGTCCCAGTACATGATCAGGTTGCCTTCGGAGCTTTCAACGCACGCGTAGTAGATCATCCCGAAGCCGATCAGGAAACCAAATATGCTGGCGATATCCATTACCGGCTACCCTCCTTGCTGAAGTAGATCATGCCTTCGAGCGTTCGCCTTCTGTAATCGATCACCCGCTCAACAACGACGCTCAGACCTTCCTTCACGAGAAGTTTCCTGCCGTTCGTCATGGTCAGAATGGTGTCGGGCGTGCTCTCCACAGTTTCGATAAGCTCCGCGTTCACGACAATAGCGTTTCCGTCAAATCTCGTGAGAGTGACCATAGGTTCTCCAGGCGTGCAATCCTGTCGCAACGTAATATCGATAACGGGACGTCCGATTGTTAGATAAGAGTTAATGCCCGACCCTGCGAAACGCGCTTCACTACCGGTTTTTCTTAATGCAACTTAGTCAGATCGAATGTCTCTTATACATTCCTACTTTTGCCCGGCCTCAGCGTTAAAAAGAAAAGCCGCCATAGGCGCGGCGGCTCAGGAATCCCGTTGCGTGCTTTTCCCGGAATCTCAGGTCACGATCCCCTTCGTGACACGCATGAACAGATCCTCGAGGTCGGTCTCCTCTTCCGAGAAACTGATGACCTTGATGCCCCGCTCCTTCAGTTTGTCGACGATGTCGGGTATGTCGTCGGTCTCGCCGGCGAAATTCACTTTCAGGAAACACGGCTCGCATATCCGGCAGTCCGAGACCTTCTCTATCGAGAGAAGTATCTCTCTCGCTTCCTCGTCCCTCTCCTTCACCTTGATCTCGAGCACTTTGTATCCCTTGATCTCCCTGAGGATGTCGTCGATTTTTCCGGACAGGACCATCGAGCCGGCCTCGATGATTCCGACCGTGTTGCAGAAGTCGGCGAGCTCGGTGAGGATGTGAGAGCTGACCAGAATTGTCTTTCCCATCCGGCCAAGCTCCTTCAGCAGCTCCCTCAGCTCGATACGCGCCCTGGGATCGAGTCCGCTCGCGGGCTCGTCCAGCAGGAGCACTTTGGGATCGTGGACCAGGCATCTCGCAAGGCACAGCCTCTGCTTCATTCCCCGGCTCAGCTCGTGCACGAAGGACTCTTTCTTCGTCGTGAGGTCGGTAAGCTCGAGCACGTCGTCGATAATCCCCAGCCTCTTCTGCTTCGGGATGCGATAACAAGCCGCGAAGAAGTCGAGATACTCCCACGCCTTCATCTCGTCATAGACACCGAAGAAGTCCGGCATGTAGCCGATGATTTTGCGCACCGCCATGGGGTCCCGGATCACGTCGATCCCGTCTATGAACGCCTGCCCCATGGTTGGAAGAAGCAGGGTAGCGAGTACCTTGATTGTCGTCGTCTTCCCGGCGCCGTTCGGACCGATGTAGCCGAAGATGTCGCCCTGATTGATGTCGAAAGATATGCCCTTCAGGGCCTGCGTCTTCTTGAAGTGCTTGGTCAGGTTTCTGACTTCGATCATTGCCATCGCAATGTGCCTCCCCGGCTCGAGATTCTCTCAAATATCCAGACGAACGAACGGCCCGCAGGTTCGGTTTTTCCCGACCGAAACCGCCACAGCCTAGTCAGCCCGATCGTCTTCCGGGATTTCCTCGACGATCGAGTATCCTTCTTTCTCCAGCCCTTCCGGAAGCTCTTCTCCCTCGCCGAGCTCGATCACTTCCTCAACAATCTCGACGATCTCCTCGCCCTCCTCATCCAGCGCGGCCTTCTTTTTCGACCGCTCTTCCCCAAACGCCTTGTCTTCCGGCGCCCCGGTCCGGACGCACATCTCGTAGATCGCCACGATATCGTCGACGCTCAGAGGCTTCAACCCTCCGAGATACCCGTCCTTGCCGTACATGCGAACGACGTCCTCTGCCATTTTCCGAAAGATCACGGGATCATTGGGTATCCCAAGACTGTCCATGAAAAACCAGGCCCCGATGTCCTCCAGCCATTCGATAAACCGACCTATCACCTTGTCGGCGGCCTCGAACGGATGATGCGACTCCAGCTCCATGGTGAAAACGCGGTCGCCGAACTGGATAATCTTGTCGGGCTTCTCCCGGCTTACGTACTTGAGCCACCTCGGAAGAAGCAGTGCGAGGCCGCGACCATGGGAGATGTCAAAGTACCCGCTCAACGGGTGCTCCATCGCATGCAGCGGGAACGGTCCGCCCCTGGGCTGATTGATGAATCCCTGCAGAGAAATCGCTCCAAGCCAGCTCAGTTGCGACCTGGCCTCGATGTCCTCGGGATCGTCCATGACCGCCTCGAGCGCCTCGATCACCTCGGCGAAAAATCCCTCGGTGCACCTGTCCGAGAATTTCGCGCTCTGGTCCCCGTTGAAATAGCTCTCCAGGACGTGGATCGACATGTCGACCGCGCCGTCACGCGTGTAGTCCATCGGCACGGTGAGCGTCAGCTCGGGGTCTATGATGCTGACCCTGGGAAAGAGCGCCTCTCCGAACACTCCGACCTTGTCTTTCGTCTCCTCGTTCGTGATGACGGCACCGCCGTCTCCTTCGCTGCCCGTGGCCGCGAGAGTGCTCACGAGCACTATCGGAAGCGCCTCCTCGAATTCCTCGTAGTCGGGCTCCCAGTGCGCTATGTGTTTCCATATGCCGTCGGGATCGTAGAAACCGAACGCGATAACCTTGCTCGCATCCATGACCGACCCGCCGCCGATCCCGATCACCATGTCGCACTCGTTTTCAGAAGCGATCCGCGCTCCCCTCCGGCAGGTCCCAAGCCTCGCGTTCGGCTCCACTCCCTCGAACACGACCGGGTCCATATCCGCCGCCTTCAGAAGTTCCACCGCCCTGTCGACAAGTCCGGCTTCCCTGGCGAATTCCCCTCCAAACACAACCAGCGGCTTCTTACCGTACTCGCTCGCCAATTCCCCAAGCCGCTCGAATTCCCCCACTCCGAAGATCATTCGGATCGGATTGTATAGCTCGAATTTCCTCACTTGGCTCCTCCGTAGTGCCTTGCGACCTAAAATGAAATAACTATCCCTGCATAGACAGGGACGGCGGGGATTGTAGCATTTTTGCCGCCGGGATTGGTATGGTCGATCGGGGCTGTTGAAAAAGTGCGATTTCGCCTAAGGAGGGCATATCAGGCGTGGCACCCTCAGGCGAGTCCTCGAGCCTGAGGGTGCCACCCGATTCAGCATCGTGATAGGTTTTTCAACAGCCCCGCTAGAAAGGTTACAGGCAACGCCAGTCCCCGTTCCCGGACCGTCACACCGCCCCGGCGACACTCCTCACATTTTCCTCGCCCTCCATGTCGCGGGCGAAAACGCGGAAGGGGTTGAAGTTGGTCTTGTAGTCGTACACGTCCATACCTTCGGCGCGCTTCAGCGCGATGACGACGGCATAGGTGACGGGGGTCGCGAGGATCTCGAACCCGCACTTGAAAACGTAATTCGAGACAATGATCGCCATGAGGATATTGTTCGGGTTTGCCGGATCGTAGAACGCGATCAGGCAGAACAGGAGCGTGTCGACCCCCTCCCCCACGATCGTGCTCCCTATCGTTCTGACCCAGAGAAAACGGCCTTTCGTCGCGATCTTCAGCTTCGCCAGCACGTAGGAGTTGGAGAATTCGCCCGCGAAGTAGGCGATGAGGCTGGCGATCACGATTCTGGATCCCCAGAGGAGGATGCTGGTGTAGGCGTCCTGACGCTCGGCGGTCCATGCCTCGGTCGGACCCGGAATTCTCCCCACAAGCCAGAGCATCCCCATCATCAGCGCGGCGGAGACGAAGCCGGTCCAGATGACCTTCCTGCTCGCTCCGTAACCGTACACTTCCGTCAGGATGTCGCCGAAGATGTAGCTCAGAGGGAAGAGCAGGGTGCCCCCGTCGAACGTGAACAGCCACACGTTGACGAACTTCACGGAGGCGATGTTCGAGATGAGGAGGACAGCGACAAACAGGCCGGTAATGACGGGCAGCCATCGTGTTCGCATGCGCGCATTATATCTCATTTGGCGCTCGACGTTATGGTATACTTCGCCCAAATTCCGATGCTTCGCGCCCGAATCCAATGATCCTGGAAACCATAGTCACCGGACCGCTTCAGGAGAACTGTTTCGTAATCGCCGACGAAAACGCTCTCTCAGGCTTCGTCATCGATCCCGGCTGGAACCCCGAGCGCATAGATCACGTTCTGAAGCACTACTCCATCGCAAACGTCACTATTCTCCTCACCCACGGTCATTTCGATCACATCTCGGCGGTCGGCAAACTCAGGGAGATGACCGGGGCGAAAGCGTATATGTCGCCGCTCGACGA
>Ga0315274_10007809_pt1 | contig 15458 bp, 13 predicted proteins | sample YL17G02_20_MG_FD_203700 | JGI IMG/M metagenome (GOLD analysis project Ga0315274, IMG submission 203700) | Sediment microbial communities from Yellowstone Lake, YNP, Wyoming, USA - YL17G02_20 | ecosystem: Environmental > Aquatic > Freshwater > Lake > Sediment | place: USA: Wyoming | collected... | reverse complement strand
GACACCTTGATCTATGCCCTTTACCCTAAGACAGGAGTCGAATTTTTGAAATGGAAATACGGTTTGGAACCGATGCCAGAGAAGGTAAAACCGAAGACTTTAGAAGATGTAAAGAGAGAGGACGAAGTGATCGCCAAAGCCAAAACCGAAGCCCAGAAAAAAACAGCCTGAAATCGAAATTAAACCCTTTAATTAGCAAGAGCGATCAGCCCAGTACCCAATATGCAGAGTTAGAGCCGCACCGTTTCTATCTTCTATCACAACTGATTATTACACCTCTAAGGGGATACCCTTCTCTGAACTCACCGAATAATTCCTTTTTATAAAAAAGAAGTTTTACCAATAAAATTTATGCGGATTGAGATGGACAAAAAACCAGAAAAACGAAGTGTTATGGACTGTCAACCAATAGGTTAGCTTGCGGGTTCGAGTCCTGTTCGAGGAGCTACTAACCAAGGTCATGGGAATCCTGGCCTTTTCATTTTGAAGACAAAGGGAACAAAAAATCCGGGCGAGTTAACCCTGAGCAGTGTGAAGGGACTCAAAAGGCCGGGGCTTTATCATTTCAAAGCATCATAGGCGTATGGGCAAGATCTGGTATGTTTATATCTGTGATGTGCAAGCCAACTCTATACAGGGATCACCATGAATTTTGAGTACAGGATGGAGCAGTACAAGGCAAAGCTCCCCTAAAAAGTGGGCTAGAATTAGTACCTAATCCTTAATCCCCGCAATATGTTTCGCAAGCTTCTTCCTTTTACTAAGGTCGTAATTTCCGAGAAGAGCAATGCTCTCCATAATGGGAGAGCCACCTCCATGGACACCAGCTATCTGCCACACACCACCAAAACCTGAGCAGATGAGATCGCCTATGGTGCGATAGCAGCGATGTTGGTTCTCAGCAGGAACTTGGTCATTATGGATGATATATTTATGAAGTAAATCTTTAGTTTCCTCCGCAAAAAAATCTTCCTCAAAAGGTAATGTAGCAGAGATCCCCCCAGAAACATCCGCCAAAATACTATGTTCGTGATAAATATTCTCACCTGCATGTCTACGGCCTACATTTGCAAAAATCGTATTGGGGATCTGCGTACCGCTGGAAGCCTTCTCGGATCTCACTGCAGCTGCAATTCCAGATGCATAAACAAGCTCGCCAACACCGATCAAGTCGGCAATCTTGTGTTGAATGTGTTGCGCCTTTTCCAACCCGTGATATTCTGCAACCAGAGCGGTCAATCCCATCAGGATATCCGTCACCCCGGGCTTACAACCGCAGTAAGAATGACGGTGGTAGAGAGCAAACATAAGTGCGAGTCTACCAGCGAACTCCGTCTCACCGGCCAGAAAAACTCTCTCCAAAGGGACAAAGACATCGTCAAAGAGAATAAAGCTGTCTGAGCTACCGAAATCTGTCAAGGGGGAAGTCAAATATTTTCGTGCTCTTGGAGCACTAGCACGATTGACAAGCTTAACTCCTTTTGCATCTGCAGGGATGCCAAAGGCAACTGCCCAATCCCCTTCTTCCTTAGTCAGCATACGGGTCGGAATTACGATAATTTCATCGGCATAAGCTGCCATGGTTATATGACTCTTGGCACCACGAACTATGATTCCATCTTTTTTCCGTTCCACGATGCGGACATAGTGATCAGGATCTGGCTGTTCATGAGGTCGCAACTTACGATTTCCCTTGACATCTGTCTGTGCACAAGCCCCACTGATATCATTTTCTTGCCAATATTTGAGATACTCTATGAACTTTTGATGATATTCTGTATCTTTTGCATCATCTACCTCCTTGGTAACTACAGAAAGAGCGTTCATTGCATCAATCCCCATGCACCGCTGAATACAAAAGCCAGTCTGATGGATGCCCTCTCGAGTCATATCGATCTTTTTTATCAAATCGTCTGCATTTTGATGGATATGAGTGAATCGGTTAATCTTTTTTGCATCTAAATGAGAAGTGGCTGTGAAAAGCCCCTTAAATTCAGGATGAACAGCCAGATCATAAGACAACATGATGACCCGGACTCCTGGCATCAGTTGAGGATCGTCTCTTTTGATTAATTTCCCTCCCATATAAACGTTGTCCTTCATCCGCTTTAATCTTTCCAAGAATTCATCAGATTTAATCATCATCGATATGCCTTCTTCTTTTAATTCATATTTTTATCGATTCTTCTCAAATCAGGATGCCATCCAACCTCCATCCACTATGAGAACCGTACCAGTGGTATAACTAGAAAATTCTGATGCGAAATATAACGCTGCACTTATCACTTCATTGGATTCACCAAAACGTCTGATGGGAGTCCTCTGGAGTAAATTTTCTGATATTTTTTTTGAAGCCCGCATGCCCTCTGTAAGATCCGTAGCAATGTATCCGGGTGCAATGGCATTCACGGTGATGTTGTATTTCTGTGTCCATTCAACCGCCAAAACCCTTGTCATTTGCAAAAGGCCACCTTTTGTAACGCAATAGGCTATCTGCCTTGGAAAACCAACCAATCCTCCAACGGAAGCGATATTAATAATCCTTCCCCAATTGTTTTTCATCATGACCTTCCCAGCTTCACGACTTAATAAGAACGGTGCTGTCAAATTAACACGAATCACCTGCTCCCATTCTTCTTTGCTCACTTCTTCAGATTTTTTAACAAAGGGGCTTACGCCCGCATTATTGACTAAAATATCCAATCTTCCATAGTGATCGAGGGCTTGAGTAATGAGGTTTAGAGTATCTGCATCTTCATTAAGGTCACATCTCACCGCAAGTCCTTCGCCACCCTCCCTTTGGATTTCCCCGATCACTTTATCCAAGAGGTCTTTTTTTGTGGCAGCAACCACGATCTTTGCGCCAGCATGGCTGAAAGCAAGAGCGATGGACCTTCCAATGCCCCGGCTTCCTCCAGTGACCATAGCAACTTTCCCATTTAAACTGAATAATTCGGTCACCATCTCTATTCCTAACTAAAAACCCTAATGAAATTTAAATGATGTCACCTGATCTTTTTGATGCACAAAGAGAATTCATCAGGTTGAATATTTGAAGCGGACGTCTCCAAGAGTGAATCCGAGCCATAAGATTGAAGTAGGAAAAAGTAACCATGAGTAAATCATTGCACTCATAAACCTCAGTATATCTATGGCAGTCTACTTAATTTAAACGAAGATCTATAATCCTTTTAGCCTTGAACATGGTTCTCTCTAACTTACCATAGGGTTCGAATCGTATAGCAGGGGTCACTAAAAGCTCCTCCCGTAAGCGATCCTTCAAGGTGTCTTTTAAAGAATCGGTTGCTTTCGTATTTTCGTTCAGTTCGACAACAACGGTCACGGTATCCATCTCTGTTGAAGGATCCGTCGCTAATTCGATACGAAATTCATCACTGATTTCATCTGAATTTCTGACAACTTTTTCGACTTGCAAAGGATAGAATTTTGCCCCTTTGAAGATAATGAGGTCGTCAGCCCTACCGATGACTCCCCCCGGAGACCGTGCATGGGTTCGACCACAGGCGCAGGGCTCTATATCCAGACTTGCAACGTCATTCGACCAATATCGGATCATAGGAGCAACCTCTTTCGTCAAATGGGTGAAGGCCAAAACACCCGGCTTTCCGAATTCACAAGGCTGCTTCGTCTCTGGATCAACCACTTCAATCAAAACATGGTCTTCGGCCCAATGCACACCTGACTGCTGGTCGCATTCGGCGCCAAATGTAGGACCTATTTCAGCAAGCCCATAATAGTCATAGGCTCTAATTTCAAGGCCTTCTTCGATTTTTCTTCGGGTTCCCGATGTTCCAGCACCGGGTTCTCCACCAAAAAGTCCGAGTCTCACCTTAAGAGTGGATGGATTGATCCCCTTTTCCCTAATTTTTTCAGCCACGTGGATAGCAAAGGAAGGAGTGCTGAGGATCATGTCTGAACCTGGATTCATTAGGTATTCAATTTGTCTTTCAGTCATCGAAGCACCAATCGGGATGACGAGACACCCGATAGCCCTTGCCGCATAGTGCACAGATAACCCCGCCACCCATAGACCATAGCTCAGTGCATTCTGAATAATGAATCCAGGACGTGCACCCGCAGCCCAGAGTGTTCTGGCAGTCCAACTGGTTATATGTTCAACATCTTTTTCTCCCCAAAAGTTGTTCACTGGTGTGCCGGTCGTACCTGACGAGGGATGGAGCTCTCTGATTCGGTTTTGCGGTGCCACCAGATACCTCCCAAAAGGAGGATGTGATTTCTGCTCGTCTCTTAGTTCCTCTTTTGTAACAAAAGGAACCTTTACTATGTCCTGCAAGCTTTTGATATCCGAGGGAGTTATACAGGCTTGGTCAAATTTCTCTCGATAAAACTCTGAATTCTTGTAACACCGAGTCACCTGCCACTTCAGTCTCTCCAATTGAAGCGCTTCAAGCTTCTTTCTCGACATGGTTTCAATTTCTCGCTCAAAATACTTTTTCTCCATTTTTGTCTCCTGCTTGAAATTTCAATTTTGAATCGCAGCGGGTAGATTTCATTCCGACACCTATCAATTCCACTATTCCGTAACCTCGGACAATTTGATATCCTTATTATAGTTTCTCTATCTTGACCTTAATATACCCATCTATTCCTCCTTGTTCGATGATCTCTTTGAGTATGGGGGAAAGAACTTCGGCACGAATCACTTCTCTGGTTCTTTCATTGCTGATTATTCCTCTATCAACTTCGATCTCAATAGGGTCTCCATTTTTAATGGGATCAGTGGAAGGACAGATGATTAAAGGAAGTCCACTATTGATTGCCTCCCTATATAGCCGGTGAAAGACCGACTCAGCAATGACCGCACGAATTCCCAGTGCCTTGATGGAGTAGTAAAAATGAGCATGCATGTGGCCGCTCCCAAAGTTCTTACCACCCACGATAAAATCTCCCTCTTTTGCTTTGTTCGGAAAATCAGGATCATAACCTGTCATGCATATTTTTGCTAAAGCATTTTTGTCGTTCAGGTCAATATTCATATTCTTATAAAACTGGCAGGCCTCGTCCGCGTTGATATTATCACCAAACTTCCAGGCAGTTCCTTTTAGCTTTTTTTCCATCTTCCCCTCCCTATATATTAAAGGTATTCTCTTGGATCTGCTATCTTCCCTTCGATTGCCGATGCAGCCACCGTTTCAGGGCTCCCTAAATAAATTTGCGCTTCTGGAGATCCCATACGACCAGGGACGTTGTTCGTCGTCGTCGAAATGCAGACCTCGCCGCTGGCCAAAACCCCGCCATAGGATCCGAAACATGCTCCACAACCCGGAGCTCCCAAAATGGCCCCAGCCTCCATAAAGGTCCTCAAAAGCCCTTCTTCTGACAACCCCGCCAATATCTCGGCCGAAGGAGGCGCAATGATAAATTTAACGTGCGGCTGAACTCTTCGGTTCTTGAGTATCCTCGCAACATTTCTCAACTCGTCGAGCCTTCCGCTGGCACAACTACCTATATAGGCTTGATCGATATGAACACCCTTGCATTTCGACAAGGGTTGGCTGTTTACCGGAGCGGAGGGAGCAGCCAAAAGGGGTTCCAATACCGAAAGATCATACTTCAGAACTCTCAAATACTTTGCATCGCTATCGCTCACTACGGGATCAAAAGGTGCTTTAGCACGCCCTCTCGCATACTCAATCGCTTTTGCGTCTGGATTGACAATTCCTGTCTTAGCCCCAGTGTAAACAATACGTGCACAAAGAGACATCCTGTCGTCCACTGAGAATTCTGCGATCGCAGGTCCTGTAAACTCAACTGCTGAATATAAAGCCCCACCATCCCCTATGTCCCCGATAACCTTTTGACTGATATCTCTTGTCGTAACTCCCTTTTTCAGGGAACCGGTAAGTTCAACTTTGATACTTGTGGGTACTCGCATCCAGAGGTCTCCCAGGGCATAGGTCTCAAGGATGCTCGTTCCTATTCCTGCTGCGAAACACCCTACTCCTCCAAGGGTGGTGCACTCAAAATCATCCGATGCCAGAAACTCCCCTGGAAGGGCATGTCCTTTTTCAGCCATGATCTGATGGCTTATTCCCTCTCCATAATAGAAATATTTTACATTAAACTTTTCTACCCAACTTCGAAGTCCCTTATGGTTGGTAGCCCAAGTCGTATTCATTGCCGGTATGAAATGATCAGCTACTATAGCAACTCTGTCGGGATTATGAAGTTTCTTGAACCCTGCTCGATCAAGTCTACTCGTCCAGTGTGGATAGGTGTAGACATCATGAGATGTGGAAAAGCAAGGTTTTGCCCTTATTACATCACCAGGTTCTACCTTTTTTTTCCCCGAGGCCTTAGCCAAAATTTTTTCAGAAATCGTCATTCCCATCTTTCTCCCTCCACTTATCTTGGTCGCCCATAGTAAAGTCGCACCCCACACGGCGCTTCGCTTGCGTGGGGTGCTCGCCTCCGCGGGCGGGGCATTAAACCCCGCCCTTTGCAAGGGGGTTGCTGCGCCCCCCTTGACCCCTAGTATAAGGTTCCCCACTGCAAGCAGTGGGGTATAACGTTTTCTATCAAACTTTTACCCTCTAAAAAAATCGCCAGTTTCGCAGAACCTCTTCTGTGATATAAGCTATTGTCTCGAGAGCCAATTCTGTGATTTCATAGAACCCTAACGCTCCTGCCCTAAATCGCTTCAGACCCGGAAGGCCAGTTGTCGAGGCATAGTTAGTCGTCTACTGAACTCCCAAAAGGATTGCTAGAATATGTTTATGACCCGGCCCTCTTCAGCGACACAGCAGTGAGTGATGGACTTCCCAATTCCCCTTTCCAGTCCCTGTAATCACAATATCGAGATCTTTCAACCTTATCCCAGATTCTTCCGGGTCTGACCTTCAACTGGAAACCTTGCCGAATACAATCTCCTGAGATGGCATATATTTCTCCTGGAGTCGATTGATCTCCGGAAACCCGATTAGTTCGAGGAACTCCAAATGGTCGATTCGTTTGGGGAGTTTGAGACCCTTCAAAGTCAAGTTGTTTGGTATCTCACTTAGGACTTCCTTCATGGCCTGTACAGCCGCAAATAGAGGCACCAAGGGATAGATCAATATTTTTACGCCGATACTTTTCAGATCCTCCACTTTCCAATCATCTCTCAACCAACTGGGGTAGGTAATCCCTTCCATGACGATTAAGCAAAGAGGAGCCTTCACATCTTTGCTATGTTTCTTCAATTCTTGGAAGGAAGGGAATGCTTTGGATATGAAAAAGATCACGTCTGCTCCCGCTTCAATGTAAGCATTCGCGCGATCCACCGCCTCCTTCCCTTTGGCATCCGTCCGAGCGATGATGAGAAAATCGGGATCCTCCCTGGCATCCACTGCCGCCTTAATTTTGCCTACCCCCTCCTCAAGGGGAATGATGCTAAAAGCATCTACGCAGGCTGGACATCGCTTGGGAGCCAATTGATCTTCGATAATCCCCCCTGCACAACCTGCCCTCTCAAATTCCTTTATGGTCCGAATGACATTGATGGCATTCCCATAACCGGTGTCCATGTCGGCGATGATGGGAATGTTGACAGCTAAGACCATATTTTTTACCACGTTGAGATTTTCGGTCATGGTGTAGAGTTCGGCGTCTGGCTTGCCCAAGTGACTGGCTGAGATCCCAAATCCGGTGCTAGCAATCACCTTGATACCCGCTTGCTCGATAATCTTTGCACTGAGAGCGTCATAAGCTCCGGCTCCGATCAAAATATCGTCTCTTTTTAGCAGTTCTCGTAACGTTTTTGTAGTCTTCATCAGAAATTCCTCCTTCTGAGAAAAAAGAACGGGAGGGAGAACTTCTCCCTTGAAAAATATTCTGATGGGTCTCCCTCCTCAGAGAATTTACTCAATGGGTTTTATCCATCCGCTTAGTGCGGTCCAGTTTCCTTTAACAATCTCCCCAAGCATGCTTCCCCTCTGACCCCTCCGGGGGTCTGGCGATTGGCCAATTTTAGTAAAGGTGAGGGGCACAGTGATCCCTTGATCGTAATCCTTCAATGACTCCAGGGTATCAATCAATTTCTCCCGCGTCAAATCCCGTCCAATTTTTTGAGCACAATGGACGAAAAGATCAGCCGCAGACCATCCCATGAGACCCATCATGCTTGGTGTGGATTTGGGATAATACTTCTTCATGGCCTCTAAAAATTTTTTTATTCCCGGTTTATCGGAATCCATAGGATAGTAAGAGACAGGAATGACCAACCCCTCACTCCCTGGTCCAATGAGATCCAGGTTCGTGGGATCGTTGAGGCCGGCAGGACCAAACAACCTCGGTTTCCAACCCATCTTCGTAATCTCTTTGATAAAGAGAGCAGCTTCTTTTCCCAAAGCATATAAAATAACCCCCTCCGGATTAGCCTCTTTCATCTTAATAGCCTGGGAGCTTAGATCTACTGCCAATCGTTCGAAGGTCTGGACAATGGTGAACTGCTTTTTCCATTTCTCCATCTGGCTCAGGGCCTGCTTATAAGCATTTTGTCCCCACTCATCGTTTTGGTAGAGTATGCCCAGGGATTTAAGCTTCAGATCACGAGAGGCATAATCCACCATAACCTTCGCCTCGATGCTTTGAGGTGTGGTGAGCACGAACGCATACGGTAGGGGGGGTTGAGTCACTGCATCTGAGATGCTCAAAAGGCCTACGATGGGAACTTTCTGACTTTCGATAAAGGGGTAGGCTGCCAAGTTGGTGGCCGTTCCCATTGGGGCTACAAAAGCGAAGATATTATCCTGGGTGATGAGTTTCCGAGCCAAGGCTAAGGAGCGAGCTGGTTTGTATTCATCGTCCTCGACAATAAAGACGATTTTTCGCCCGTAGACCCCGCCCTTCGCATTCACTTCATTGAAGTAAGATATAGCTCCTTCGGTAAGCGCTTTGCCCATATATGCTAGTGTTCCGGAAAGAGCTGTATAACAACCAAGTTTTATCTCTGTATCAGTAACCCCAGGGACCTCGGCTGCTTGACACACCCCGCTGAAGACTATAGTACCAACCAATAAGCAAAGTAGAAAAAATCTTTTCATGATATGACCTCCTTTCATACTAAATAATGATTTATTTCCCGAAATGCCAATCCTGCTAGCTTTTCTTAGATCACCCCCTTTCATTTTGCACTCGCTCCGAAAAGATGAAATCCTTCATCCAGCTAAGTAAGCAGTTTTCACATAATCATTTCGTAAAAGATCCAGGGAAGGACCAGCAAACGGGAAGAGTCCCGTCTCCATTATATAGGCAAATTGGCTGACGGTTAGAGCCATGTTGGCATTCTGCTCCACTAAAAGCAAGGTGACCTTCTCTTCTCGGTTCAACTTTTCGATGATCTCATAGATCTTCTCGGTCACTAAAGGGGCCAGTCCCAGAGACGGTTCATCCAGGAGAAGAAGCTTTGGTTTGGACATTAGTGCCCTCCCGATGGCCAGCATTTGTTGCTCTCCACCGCTGAGAGTCTGTCCCAACTGTTTGGCCCTTTCGGAAAGGATGGGGAAATAACTATAGACTTTTTCCAAATCTTCCGTGAATCTCTTCTGATCTTTCCTGGGGAAAGCCCCCATTCTCAGATTTTCAAAAACGGTCAGGGACCTGAAGATCGCCCGGCCTTGAGGGACCTGGGAGATCCCCATCTCCACTCTCTTATCGGCCGCCAAAGATTCAATAGAGGTATCTAAAAATTTGATTGACCCATGAAGAGGGAACAGGAGCCCGGAGATAGTCCTCAGTAGAGTGGTCTTTCCTGCTCCATTGGCCCCTAGGATTGCAACAATTGAATCTTCCGGAACCTCCCAGGATAACCCGTGGAGGACCTTTTTCTTCCCGTAAGCCGCTTCAACCTTTTCTCCCAACAAAATGGTTCGCCTCTCCATCAATCCTTCTTCCTTCCCAGGTAGGCCTCGATGACCAGAGGATCGTTTTGAATAGATGAGGGCGGCCCAAAGGCGATCCTTTTCCCCTGGTCCATGACGCAGACCTGATCGCAAAGGCCCATGACCGCGCCCATGTTATGTTCTACCAGAAAGATGGTGATGCCCATTCGGCGATTGATCTGCCTGACGTTCTCGACAATGCTTTGAACCTCTTTGGGATTCATTCCAGAGACAGGCTCGTCCAAAAGAAGTAACTTAGGAGAAAGACAGAGGGCTCTCCCTAGCTCCACCAACTTCTGGATGCCATGGGGGAGGCTCGAGACAATCTCCTCTTTAAACTCGGAGAGCCCAAGGAATTGAATGACCTCCTCCACCTCCTCTCTGATCCGCTTCTCCTCCTGGCGACAAGGGGAGGTCAAAAAAGCTCCAGCCAGTGTTCCCCTTCGTAGAAAAATATGTTTGGCCACCAGGAGGTTATCCAGAGTGGTCATCTCTCCGAAGAGCTCAAGATTTTGGAATGTCCTCGCAATCCCCAAACGAGGGATATCATAGGGTTGATGATTAAGAATGTTTTCTCCTTTGAAAGAAATTCTCCCTTTCTCCGGTTCATAGAAACGGCTGAGGCAATTGAAGACCGTCGTCTTGCCTGCTCCGTTAGGCCCGATGAGGCCATAAATCCTTCCCTCCTCGATCTCCAAATGGAGGTTATCGATGGCCACCAATCCCCCGAACCGCATGACCAACTCAACGATTTGTAAAAAAGGTTTGCTCATAGCTTTTCCTATCTGCCACCCAATCTACCCAGAAGTCCTTGAATGCCATGTGGAAAGAATCGAAGAATCAAAATCATGGAGATGCCGTACACCACCCGTTGTGCTTCTTTGGCTCCAAGTACCACTAAGATTTCCGGTAAGATGGTAACAAAAAGAGCGCCCAAAATGGAGCCGGTGATAGTTCCCATGCCTCCGATGACGACCATAGAGAGAAAGGAGATGGAGAGGAAGATGCTGAAGGTGGGGGGGTCGATATACCCTACGTAATGGGCATAGAGGCTCCCAGCGATGCCAGTGAAGAAAGCGCTCAGGATGAAGGAGATGGTTTTATATTTGGCCACATTAATCCCCATAGCCTGGGCAGCAATAGGGCTCATCTTGAGGGCCAGGAAAGCCCGACCCGTCCTCGTCCTGGAGATGTTTCTCCCGATCACAATGGAGGCGATGGCCACAGGTAAGACGAAGTAAAAAAATTTCAGATCGGTGTTGAGATCCCATCTGCCTAAAGAGGCTTTCAACACGGTCAGACCGTTGGCCCCGTTGGTGAGACTGGACCAATTGAGGAGGATCTGTTCACAAATGAGGACAAACCCCATAGTAGCAATCCCTAAATAGATATCTTCCAGTCGAATAGCAGGAAGCCCGATGATCAGCCCGACGACCGCGGCTAAAATTCCTGCGGCCAAAAGCGCTCCAATGAATGGGACCCCTATTTTTTGGACCAACAGTGCCGATGTGTAAGCACCGATCGCAAAGAAGGCTGCGTTGCCAATAGAGACCTGATTGGTGCTGACCAAAATATTCATGCCAAAAGAGGCGATGATGAAAATCATGGCCAGATTGATCACATATCGAAAATAACTTCCAACAAAAGGTGGCATCAGGCCGACAAGAAGGATGAGAAGAGCCCACCCAACCCAAGGTTTTTCAGAGAACCACTTCTTCCAAGAGACAGGAAAAGTCCAAATCATATCTTTTTTCTCCTCAACTGACCAAAGATACCTTGGGGCATGATCATCAGAGCAAAAAGAATTATGACAAAGGGGAAGGCATTTTTAAATTGGCTCGAGATGAAGGCGCCCACAAAGTTTTCCATAATCCCCAATAGAATACCTCCCACAATGGCCCCAGGCATGCTGGTGAACCCTCCTATTACAGCCGCTACGAAGGCTTTCAAAATGATAATAACCATCATGTTGGTATCCAGATAAATGATAGGAGCTAATAGGATGCCACTGATAGCTCCCAAAATATTTGCTAAGATCCAACTGAGGCTGAAGATACGGGAAATACTAATCCCCATCAAACGAGCACCATCCATATTATCGGCAACAGCCCGCATGGCGATGCCAATTTTTGAGAAACGGAAGAAGAGATAGAGTCCGAACATCAGTATGCAGGAGATAAGTAGAATCAGCAGATTTAGAGAGGAGAAGACAATCCCTTGGATATTGATCGGTTTATCTGGAATCATAGGAGGAAAGGTCAAAGGATCCTTCCCCCAAATCCACATGGCCACCACTCCCAACAAAAGGAAGAGGCCCAAAGTGACGATGACAACAGTCATTGGGGGAGAGCCAATAAAGGGGCGAGTGATCACTCGTTCGATCCCGTATCCTACCAAACCGGCGAATAGCAGGGTGATCATCACAGCTAAAGGATAGGGGAGGTGGAAATTCGTCAAGAGGGTGTAAGTGAAGAAAGTACTCACCATAGCTAATTCACCGTGGGCGAAATTGAGGATGTTGGTTGATTTAAAAATAAGAACAACACCCAAGGCCACTAAACCATAAAGAATACCGACTGCCATCCCACTGACAATCAATTGAGGTATCATAAGTACTCTCTCTTAATAACTCTGAACCCTCCGCCTATTTGACTGATTTTTTTTATTAATTGAACCTCTTGCCTCTTATACCAGAGAATCCCTTTGAAGGATCCAATAATCCTCGGCTACGAGGCCAAGTTCTCTTGCAATATTAATATGTTGAATCTCAGAAGGCCCTTCAGTGATCGTCAGTATCCTTGCATCATCCTTGCATCCCTAAAATACCTTTGAATTGGTGAGTCCATAAAACAACCTTGGGCCTCGTGAATTTGCAAAGCTTGACCCGTGATACACACAGCCAATTCAGTCGCAAAAAGTTTGGCCACGAAAGACTTTTTAAAACAATCTTTTCGCTGGTCCCACAACCAAGCCGCTCTATATGTATGCAAACGCGCTATATCGATCTCCAGTGCCATCTCAGCTGTCTTAAAACTATTTGCTTGAAATAAAAGATCCACCAAAAGCTGAATGGACCGTTGTCCTGATGGCGATCCCTAAAGAGACAAAAGCTACTTCTTCAGTAAAAATACATTCTGTAATCTTGTCTCCCCCAGGTCCCCCATATTTCTCTGGACATGTTATGCATAAATAACCCAACCCCTCATCTTTGGGAACAATGCTTTAGGAAACTCCTCTTTTAAATCTGCTTCTTCGATTAAAGGAGCGATTTCATTCGTAGCGAACTCCCGGAAAGATTTTCTAACTATCCCATGCTCCTTCTTAAAATCAAAATCCATTTTAATACCCCCCTTTCATATTAGTGAACGAATCTTTTCTTTTCACCCATTCTCTTCCCTATAAATTCAAGAATTCCTTTCTTGCTATTGAATTGAAGCCCCAAAAAAATATCTATTCTCTAATCAAATTTTCCTGGTACTGAATTGATGCCTGGTTTGCTTTCCAATATTAAGAATCTTCACAAGGCTTTACTACAAAAATTCCTTTTTCCATAAGTAAACCATTAAACACTAAATCAAGAATGTACCTTTCCATTTCTAATCGGTTGGCGTATCCTCTTAAATCCCAGCGCTTGAGGACCCAGGAGTCTATCATCATTTTGATAAGATTTGCAACGATCCTGATATTGAATTCCCGAAAGGCTCCTTGTTCAATACACTCTTCAAGAACGAGTTCGTATTTTGCAATATGATCTCGTTCCCTTTTTAAGAGTCTTTCCAAAGGGTCTTTACTTAGGATGTGTGTTTCCTGGTATATTAAAAGAATAGCATCTGCCCATTGGTACATGAGGTTAAATTCGCTTCGTACCATTTGACGCAGTTTTTCAACCGGATCAACAACGCTTCTCATAACGTCATTAAGCATATTATCTGCTAAATCAGCCATAAATTCGTGGATCAGAAAAAGAATATCTTCTTTACTCCCTATATAGTCGTATATATTGCCATGACTTATCCTCGCTTCCTTACTCAAATCCCTGAGGGTTGCTTTATGGAACCCCTTCTCTGAAAATAACTTGATGGCAGCAAGAACGATTTGTTCACGCCGTTTTTGAACCAATTTCTCGTTTTTTATGGTAGTAGGTATTTCGGTCATAAAGTACAATTTTTCCCGACCATTCGTTCTTTTTCCTTTAAGATTGTATTGTTTTTAAATATTAAGGAGTTATATTACTTCCGGTCAGTCGTTTTTATATTAACCGATTAATCGTTTTTTTATAATAAGGCCAAGATTTTGTCAAGCAAAATTTTTGAATTTTCAAAATATTTTATAATTTATTGATTTTATTAAATTTTTTAATGTATTTTAGTTTCTATACCAGGTCTTTGCCATTGGAGGAAGCATGAGGAATTAGTGTGAAAGTAAATATATTTTTTAGATATTTTTTCGAATCCGGGCTAATTTTTGTTGCAGCACTATTGCAGCAGTTGGATGATAAAAACTTAGGATTTTTGAGTAAAAAACAGTAGAAATAGTTAGAATGATTTATATGTTTAATTTTTTGAAATATTAAATTTTTTTATTTCTCCATATTTTAACAATTCCCTTGCGGAGCGACTAATACCCTATGGATGTTTGGGAAACATCTTTAAAAAGATATCGAAAGGTTCATTCAATTTCTTGCACTTGAAAAGCGCTTCAATCTCAAGGAAATCAAACCCAGAGTAGTTTTTTGGATCAAGGGTAACCCCAAATCGTTCATTGACTCGCTTTACGATATACTCCCTCAAAGCCAAATCATAGGAAGTATATTGAGGGTCTTGGACCCCTTTGTAGGATTTTCCAGCATAAGCCAAAAGTTGGGATGGGAGGTCACCCCTCTCAGCCTGGGTGGGAAAGGCATTCACTCCAAACCATAAAAGAGTAATGAAAATTGGAAGAAACCATCTCCATTTCATGATGTTTTATTATTTCATATGATGGCAAAAAGTCAAGTTCTATTTTAGAGAGCTCTGAAAAAGTCCCAAAATCTGTACTACTAACGTTGAATTTCTTGAAATTTTGTTAAGCAAACTTTGTCAGCATTTTCCCCCTCACCCTCCCCTCTCCCCCGAGAGACTGTGTCATAATCAACGAGAAACTACTTTCGTTGCAAGACGGAACAGGCGGTCGGGTGACGAAGCTTTAGAGCGGAAACCTTTCATTGTTCAGCTTCGGGGTTCCAAACCCATGAAAAGAATCCAATTTTTAAGAAGGCTGATTACCCATACCTTTAAACGACCGCATTCTAAAGCTGAGGAGCCTGACTGCCTGTTCCGCCGGGATCAACCCTCCCTCATGATTGCGACACAGTCTCCGAAGGCGGGGAAGAGGGATAGGGTGAGGGGATGATTTCATTGGTTCTTTTCGGTTGCGGCTACGCTGCGCTGTGTAATCAAGAGAGCGTGTAGTAGTTTTTCAGATCTCTCTTTTAAGAAAGCTTTTCTCATCCTCCTCTTGTCCAATTCAGATTCCTATGCTATCTTTTAATAAAAGGTACCTATCAAGAAATGAAGT
>Ga0315274_10007807_pt1 | contig 15462 bp, 10 predicted proteins | sample YL17G02_20_MG_FD_203700 | JGI IMG/M metagenome (GOLD analysis project Ga0315274, IMG submission 203700) | Sediment microbial communities from Yellowstone Lake, YNP, Wyoming, USA - YL17G02_20 | ecosystem: Environmental > Aquatic > Freshwater > Lake > Sediment | place: USA: Wyoming | collected... | reverse complement strand
GGCTCCACTCAGCACCATAAGCATCCGCCAACAGTGTTCGCAGCCGTTCCGCTGCCGGCGATTCGTCGCGTGCCTGGCTGAAACACACCACGCCGTCGTTGTCCGCGTGCTTTTCCAGACCGTCCGGCTTGAGCGCGGGACAATCCGGGAACTCCGATCCCGTCTGGCGCGGCCAGCGGTAGCCGACCAGTCGCGCCACCGCCACTTGCAGCGGATGGTCCGAACCTTTCGGATGCCCGCTGAACAACCATTGCGTCGGGTCGCTCGAAAATGGCTTCGGCAATCCGTTCGGATATTTCTCCGCCCCCACCTTCTGCCAGTGCGCGAGGTCGAAGGGGACTTGTATCAGAGGGACGTTTGTAACTTTCAGGGATTGATCAATTAGCCGGACGTTTTCGAGATAGTCCTCCGATGTGCAATACGCCCACAAAGCGGGCAATGCTGCGGAATCGTTAATAATCAAAGGTGCGATGTTGCTATCGAATCGCTCGCCGGAGTAGATCGTTGCTGGGAGGTCACCACTCTGGCTTATTGCGACGCCCCATTTTCCAACGGCGCGGTTTTCAATTCGTGGTCGAACCATTCCTTCTCCACCAGCTCGCCAATCGAGATACAAATGCCTTCCACCGTAATTCTCGTGATCCCTTACGGTAGTCTGGTATGGCAACCAGCCGGGATTCGATGGATTGATCTCCCACATGCACATCCGCCAACGGCCGTCGTCACCAGTTTTCGTTCCCTGCGGAGCGATAGCCATTGTTTCCAATGTTGAAGTTTCTGATGTTTCGCCGACGACAATTCGTGACGATGGATTCTTGAGTTGGCCAGCCTGTGAAAAAACCCAAAGCGAGCCGTCTTTCAGTGCATCTGCTTTTTCAACAGGCGATGCACACTCCATTACGTTGATGCCACAAACTGCAAAATCCACTTCTGGTTTTGCTTTGTTCCAAACGCCTGCCATGACATTCACCACTTCCCCCGAAATCGTCTCAAATGCACCCACGCCCAATTTTGCCAACAGCGGCCACTGCAAATCACACAGGAGAGATTCGCGAACCTTCGAGTATGAAGATTTGAAAAGCCAATACTGAGACATCACCAAAGCAACGCTTCCCGAACGCGAACAAAGGTCTAACAGTCGCAACATGAACGTTACGCCGAGGTCATTTTTGGCGTCAGGATAATTGCCCGTGCAAAAACTCTTGAGCTCGTCGCATTGCTTCCTGTTGGAAAGATAAGGCACGTTCGTTATGACGAGCGTGAAATTTGCAGCCAAGATTTCCGCCGCCTTCGCCACGCCTTGCGCCGTCACCGCCAGTTCGTGTGCTTCGTCGCCAGTCTCGCGTTGCAGCGCCTTCGCCAGCAACGGTTGCAGTTCGTGAAACTCCGCCATCAGCAAGTCGCCGCCCAGCGCACGCGGGTTGATGAGGCTGCCCAGCACCGGCGCTTTCTGGAAAAGCTGGTAAAGCCGCTCCATGCCGGCCTTGAGCTTTTGCGAGAGCAGCGTTTCTTCGCGTGCGCCCAGCAGGTCGCTGTCCGCCGCCAGCGCGTTCGTCTGCGCCGCGCGCTCCGCGAGTTTCAGCCAGTCCTCCTTTTTCGCGTGCAGCCCCAGCCCGGAGCAGGCGAGGTTCAGCGGCAGTTCCGCGTGATGCCCGCCCAGCTTCCACGCCGCCAGCGCCAGATTGAACGCCGCGATTTGCGTGCAACGCGGGTCGAGTTCCAGCCCGAACAGATTATCCTGCAGCACCGCCACGCAAGCGTCGCGGGCGGAAAGCCCTTCTTCCTCCATCCGCATCCGCACGAGGATGACCAGCGCGAACACGAGGAAATGGCCGCTGCCCATGCACGGGTCGAGCAATCGCAATTCCTTCACCGTCTTCGGCCAGCCTGCAAACGTTCCCGTCGCAGGCACCCAGTTGCCATCCTTCTGGACGAATCGCAGATACTTCCAGTCCACCCCCGGCAGGGCGCAGGCTTTTCGCGCCGCCTCCTCCGTCGGACAACTGGCGACTGAAAACTGATCACTGTTTACCGCCGCGTAGCGGCCTGCCCACCATGCGCCTAGCGTGTTGTGGAGCAGGAACTCCACCATGTAGTCCTCAGTGAAAAGCTGTGTCACCGGCGAAAGTTCGTCCGCGCCGATCTTCACGCCGGAGGCGTTCACTTCATCCTTCTTTTTCGCCTGCCAGAATTGATAGACCCAGCCGAGGCTGTCATCGGCATGGAACACGTCGCGCGGCAGGCTGGCGAGCAGGGCGGTGAGCCGGTTGCGCGATTCCGCCGGCAACCGCAGTTGCAGCACCGGATCGTCAGGCCGGAAAATCCCCGGCAACATCCGCTGCGCGAACCCGGCGGCGACTTCCCATTTGTCGCTCTTGGTTTCGCGCGCGCGTTCCTCGCAGAAATCCAAATCCACGTCCAAGCCGGATTCCGGCTCGATGAGAAATCCGTTCTCCGCCAGAAACCGCGCGAACAGCATCCTATGCCAATGCTCATACGCGCATTCGTGAATCAGGTGAGAAATGTCCCACACCTTGTCCGACATTTGCGTGTCGCCAACCTGCTTGCCATGTGCCCGTAGCCGTCGCCGCAGCTTCTGCTGGTCTTCGTTCAGGTGAACAGGGATTCTAGCTTCAGTCAGCCCCAACTCTTCCAGCGCCGCCGCCGCGCCACGCTCGGCTTCCTCCCGCGCTTTCAGTACCGTGCTTTCCAGTTGCCGTCGGAATTCTTTGGACAATGTGCTCATAACTCAATTACCAGGTTGGCGGTTTGTGAAATGTCCCGGCGGCATCGGTCATCGGTGAAGGAAACAAACACATCGAGAGCACCCCTTGGCGGATGTGCCGGTAAAATGTGGCTTGATTTGCCAGCACCCGGCAGGTGCGTTGTTGCGGGTTCAATACCCCGACCCGCTTGCCAAGTTCGCCCATGACGATCTTCACCGGCCCGAGCAAATCTGAATCGCCGCTGACTACGACAGCAACCTCAAAGCGTCCCTGGTGCGCATCATTCAGTAGTTGCGTTGCGAGATTCACGTCCGATCCTTTTTCCTCAGTCTTGATGACCTCGACATAGTCTGGGAGACCCGCCACCGGATGCGCCAGCGGCATCCGGACGATATGCGTCAGAAAATGCCCGTAATGGATTTCAAACTGCGGCAAGGTCCGTAACGCGCGGAGAAAAGCTTCCTGATTGACGGGAGCATTCGGATTTGACGGACGCGCACTAACTTTGGCTGTGAAATATTTGATGCTCTCGATCTGATTTGCCGGCAGGAGTGTTTCGCAAAGCTTCCGGAGGTTCAGCCATTTGTAGGGAGTTCCCTTTATGCACCCGAAGTAAAAATTGAAGCCGTCCACATAAACGAAGGTCTTCACGCGGACCTCCCTGTAAATGCAGAAGCCGACTCCAAGGAGTCGGCCTCGCGCCCGGCCACCGAAGCGACCGGGGAGATGATGCAAATAATATATCGGCCGGTTTCAAAACCGTCAATAGCATAAAATTGAGAAAAAACGCCGGTTTTCATCCCACCACCACCGGTCCTTTCTTCAATTCCGCCAGCAGCGTTGGCTCTTGCTCCGCCAGCCACGCCTTCACTTCCGCCTCAGTCCGCAGAGTGCCGCTTTTGAGCGTCACGTACTGCGTCTTCGGTTCGAGCAGTCTCGCCGCTTTGCGCGCCGCGTTTTGGAATCGCGCCGTCAGCGCCGCCGTCTTGTCGTTCCAGCTCGACACCGGCGTTCGCTGAAGCGCCGCCAGAAGCTCATCATCCGAACCGACTTCCAAACCTGGCACGGAAGCAATGCCCTCCTCGCTCAGGATGGTGGTCCGTTGCTGCCCCGAAATCTTCTGCCAGGCATCGTTCGCCTCCAGATCCTTCAGCAGTTCCGCGTGCCGCGTCGCGAACGCTTGATGGGCGGCCGTCACCGCCGTCCGTAACGATTGGGCGGCCTGCTTCACCAGCGGTGGCACATGGTCGGAGCTGTCCAGCAGCAGGCGCCCGTCCAGGACGCCCCGCGCTGCCGTCTCCACTTCCCCCAAGGCGCCCACGCCCGCGCCCACCCCCAGGAGCCTCTGCAGCTTCTCCCATTCCGGCACCCGCTTCGCTGCCAGTTCCGCTTGTTTCTTCCACTTGGCGACCTCGGGCTTCAACGTGTCGGCCTGGTCCAGCAATCCCTTGAGCCGGTCATTCCCCACGCGGGCGCGCAGGTCGGCCAGGTTCGTCGTCTTCGGCGCCTCAGGCAACGGGGCAGCACCGCCGGCCTTGCCCGCCAGCGACTCGGCCAGGTTCAAATACTCGGTTGACTTCGCCTCCAGATCGTCGCTGGCCTTCGCCGAAATGCCGGCGTCCTGGAACACCCCGCGCAGCTTCAGCTTGTCCTGCCCGCTCAGTGTGATCGTCTCCGTCCGGAACTCAGACTTGGAAATCTTGTTCTGGTCGAGTTGCCCAGCCGCCAGCGGCTGGCCGTTGTAGCGCGCCAGTAGGTGTCCGCCCGCGTGCAGGGCTATGATGCCGCCGTCCACCGCGTCCTGCGGCCAGCCGTAGGGGCTCGCCGCGAAAAACTTCCGCAACTCCCGGCCTTCAATGCCGCTACCCACCTTGCTCAGAATTTCCCGGCAGACCGGATGTTGCTCCGTCGGGCCTTCGTACTCGACGGCGCGCAGCGGTGAGTCGTCGCCATTGCGGGCGCGGTTGATGACGGACGTCCACGCCTTGTGGTCAGCCTCGTTGAACCGGGGGAACAGACGGGCCAGCGCATCCGTCGCGCCCTCGCGGACTTTTTCGGCGAGGGTGAGGTTGAATAGTTCCGTCCCGCCACCCTTGAACACCTTGGCCCCGCCGGCGATCTGCGCAATGAGTTGGTCGCGCGCACGCTCCGCGTCAGTCAACCGCGTGTTCATGCTGCTCTGCGCTTCTTTGCCTTCATCCGTGCTGGGCACGCCCTTGGCGTCAATCGTGCCGCGTGCCGCTTCCGCCCTGATGATTTGCTGCCGCAATTCGTCCGCCGACGCCTTGGGCACGAACAAGAACAGGATCGGGCTGTCTGTGCCCGCCGCCCGCGCCGCGTCCACCACGTTCTTTTGTGAGGCGTTCCATTCGTTGCGCACCCACACTGGGATGTTCTGTCCGGTTGCATCCGGCGGCTCAGGCGCAAAGTGCAGCACCAGGTCCCGGCTCTCGTTGCTCGCGCCCTGCTTCGGGCGCACATCCTTCATTTCCTTTTGCAGGGCAGCCTGCAAAAGGGCGTCCCTTTTCTGGTGGACGACCGATTCGTTGCTGCCCAGTTGCGTCTGGCGGTTCCGGAACTCCTTGTCCCATTCCTGCGATTCTTTGGTCTGGAGGTTGTACTCCTCGCCGTCCTTCAGCAGGACGCCCTCATCCACAAGCTTCTTCAGCGCCACCGGCACATCTTTCCGCAGCTTCGTGCCGTCGTTCGCCAAATCGCTCACCAGCAGATCGGCCAGCATCTCCGGCGTCGCCCGCACGCCGCAATCCGCCCCCGCCGTGCGGGGCAGCTTCCGAATCAGGAACACCAAACCGCAGAGCCGGGCCGCCAGGCGGTCTTGCTTCCGGATGGTTTCCTCCAGCTCCCGCAACAGCACGCCTTGCTGCACCATGGCGGCCTGCATCTGTTCAAACATGAAGTCCGCCGGCACCACTGTCCCCAGCGGTTGCTCCGCCAGTCCCCGCAGCGCCTCGTGGATGATTTGTAACTGCGTCCGCAGCATCGCACTGGTGCCCGCCGGGTCCACCGCCCGCAGCACCTGCTCCCAGAACCGCCGGCGCACTGGCAGGATGGGATAGTCATCCGCCAGTGTATCTTGGTCCTCCGTGCGGGTGCCAATCGCGGTCGAGGAAAGCTGTCGCGCAATTTCTCCGGCGTAACCCGCCAGCATCTGGCGCACGGCTTCAATCTTCTCCGGTCGCTTCGCCAGCAGCACCCGCCGCGTTACGTTCTCCACGTCGGCATCCGAAAGCTCCACCGGTATCGTGAACCGCGCCCGCATCCAGCCAAACTCGGGCACGTCGGAACTCAGGGCGCTCTGGCCGGCGCCCACCAGCAGCAGTCGCGTATCGAGTTGTTTGCCCAACGCTTCCGCGACCTCCACCACCTCGCGGGTGCGCTCCAGGTTGTTGCGCACGTAAATCTGGACCTCATCCAACACCAGGATGGTCAGCGGCAGGCCGTTCTCCCGCGCCAGCACTTCCCGCGTCATTCTCAGAAATTCCGCCGTCGAGATGTCCGTCGGTTGCGCGAACTCCTTTGTCAGCAGTTCCCGCATCCCATCGGCCTTGCCCAGGCTTGGATCAGCCTTGAGCAGGGCCGCCCGCAGCACCGGGCTCACGGTCAAGTCATTCAGTTCCCGCATGAAATCCTTGCCCTTGGCCTCGACTTCTTTCTTCACCTGGTCGTAAAACCCGTTGGCCTTCAGATACAGGCAGAATTTTGCGAGCCGGTATTGCTCTGGCAGTCCGCACGAGCGCAAAATGATTCCCAGGATGGTCAGCCGGGTGCTCTCCCCGCTCCCGGACGGCAGGGTCCCAAAGGCGGCGTGAATGCCGCCAGCCCGCCGGCCGGCCGTGTCCAATTCCTTCAACGCGGCCTCGATTTCCGCCGGCAGCCGCGGCACCAGGCTGCGCGCCGTCGCCCCGTCTGGAAACACGGTGTTCACCCACAGGTGCCCCAGCATCTTCAACAGGTGCGATTTGCCGCTGCCGTAGAAGCCGCTCACCCACGCGCCGCTTTGGTCCGTCCCACCCACCCGGCCCAGGAACGCCTCGAGGATGCGGAGCATCCCCTCTGCGTATTGTCCCTCGCAGACAAAGTTGGAGAGTTCGTCGCGCAGCGTGGCCCACTCTTGCGGCGTCATGCCGTCATTGATCCGGGCCTGCCCATTGTTCATGAGCTTCGCCGTCGCCGGGTCGCGCAGGAATATGTCTCGATTCTTCATAGTAGTTCCTTATTTGCCCGCCAGGCCGGTAATCGGCGTCGCGAGGTAACTCCAACCATCCCGGGCATCCAGCAGCCGGTAAACGTTTTGTTCGTATGCACCCGGAAAGAACACCAGCAGCCGCCCTGGAATCAGCGTCTCAATTCTCTTCAGGACCTCGTGCAGGAACGTGAAGCCGTACAGGCTCGCCACGCCATACACCGCCAGCACGGTATCGTCAGTCATTTCATCGGCCGTCACCGCCTCGCGCAGGCGCTTCGCGCAAGCATTGGCAATCTCACTGTCCAGTTTCAACGCGAGGTCTTCGGGATGGCGGAAGTATTCCTCGCGGTATTCTTCTTCGGCCATCCACACGGCAAACACGTTCGTCAAATCCACTTCCCGCCACCCATGCCCGGCGGCTTTCGTCCGGTGCTCAAATTCCTTCCTCTTCACCAGCATCCGGCGCTCGTCCTCCTTCGGATACACCACGAAAATGATGCGCTGCACTCCCGCCAGGTTGCGCTGCCACGGGGCGGAGATGTGCCGTTCGTATTGCTCAGCTAGATCGTCAATGCGTGACACGCGAGTCCTTTATCTCTTGAGGGGTTAACACCGTGCTGAAGCCGACTTCAATGACGTCGCCCGCAGCCTTCAGATCCAGGCCGCTGAGGCGTTTTGCCTCGGCGGCGACATTCCGCAGTTCCGCTGTCGATGTATCCAGCACCCGCGTCCAGAGCGTCTCGAAAAGCCGGCCACCCCGCAGCCCTTCCAGGTAGCCGAGCACCAGGGCATACGCCGTCGAAAGCGGGGTGGGGCGGACCAACTGTCGAAACTTGCGCACGCGGCCTTGCAGATGCCCGCTTTGCGCCCACGAGGACGATGCATTGCGGACAACCTTGTCGAGCGTCGCGTCGTTCAGCCGACCGCCGACCGCCGACCGGATAGCGTCGGTCATTTTCTGCCGGGAAAGCTCCTCGCCCGCGGACATCGCCAGCACCGGCTCGGCTGTGGCGCGCAACAGTGGGTCCCGGGCAAGAGAACAAAGCACAGCCAGAACTGGACGCCCCGCAGTGTCATCCTTCCAGAAGCGGCGCAAGATCCGGAAAAGTGGAATGCTCGCCTCCAGCGCGTAGAGTTCCGTGAGCCGCTGTGCGGTCAGCTTGCGTGTCGCAGCCGTTTGCTTGCTGAGTGCATTACTCTCGATGATGGCAGCCAGGTAATCAGCCCGGCGGGCATCCGGCGCCAGGGTGTCCAGCAGGATTGAAAGCTCGTCGAGCATGATGGTTCTGCTCGTATGAGTCCCCTTCTGGCCGGACCGAAAACCAAATTGGTTGGGCATACCATGGCTAACCATGCCCTTCTTTTACCACATCTTCAGAATGCTGTCAAGTCTGCCGGCAAGTATGCCGGCGAAGACGGCATGGTTGAATTATCATACCGCTCTGCTGGTAGGCTGTTGCCTGTGTAGGTGACGAGTTAAATCACTGGAAACCAAGTAGTTCCAGTGAATATGAGCCTTTGGTCGGGCAGGCTTTCTGCTTCTCCAACAGCTATTGGTATCAACGCTTCCCGTCGATGAGCGTGCTGGCTTCTTCGGGTTTCGGATTTTGGGCTCGCTTCGGTTCTCGGCATCCGGGATTCAGATTTCGGCGAGAGAAGAGGCCATCCAGTGGTGTGTCCGGGAGAGTGGCGCCCGCCCGGAGTTCCTCCTTTCGTCGCGCCAGGGCAGATTGGAGGGGCGCCTCATTCCATCGCGCGTCACCGAAGCCGGCTCCAGCCGGTCAGATCCGGAGGAACAGTTTGCGCCGGTACATCCAGAGCAGAATCAGCCACATCATTAGCAGCACGACGGTGCCATGGAGCAGCGGTTCGTAGGCGGCACCCAGGAAGTTGAACAGGTTCGGTCCCAGGTGGGTAACGAGGTTTTTGTAGATGAAACCGTCGAACAGGTGCGCCATGCAATAAGCGGCGATGGAGTTCATCCCGATGACGATGAGCGGGAAGGCCCAATGCTTCGTGCCCAGGATTTCAATCACCGCGAAGAAGCCCGCCAGGAGCAGCAGACACCAACCGCCGCTATACAGCACCCAACTCGGGGTCCAGATGCGCTTCACCACGGGGCAAATGCCCAGCCAGCCCAGGGCCGCCCCGGCGCCGAGGCCGACCAGGCCGGCGATGACGAGCCATTTCACTTTGGCCCAGGGGACGCGTTCGCTGCGCACGACACCGCCGGCGATCAGTCCGAGGATCATGGTTGCCAACGTGGGAATAAAGCTGAGCGTCGAGTATCCTCCGCCATTGTTGGTGAATGGCTTTTCCCGAGGGAAGATGTTCATGAACCAGGTGTCAAACACCCAGGCGAAGTTGGTGTTCTTGTTCCAGTGCGCGGCCAGGCCGGTGGCGTTGTGCGACCAAACCTGAGCGACGCCGGCCTTGGCCCAGTCGAACTCCGGCCCTGGCAAGGGATAGAGCGCAAACGCGGCCCAGTAACCCGCGAGGATCGCGCCGCACGCACTCCACTGGGCGCGCACGGACCGGAGGCCGAGCATGAACAGGAAGCCGTAGCCCAGGCCGATCTGCGAGAGGGTATCCTCGAGTGTCCAGTTGGTCTGCCTGGTGTACGTCGAGCGCAGGAAGACGCCGAGCAGGATCAGCACCAGGGCCCGCCAAAAGGCATGGAGCGTCATCCGGCCTACCGCCTGTCCCTTGGACAACCGGCTCGCGATCGAGAACGGCAGCGCCACCCCGACCACGAACGAAAACGAGGGCTGGATCAGGTCGTGCAACGAGCAACCGACCCACTCGGCGTGGGATTGGTGGTGCGCAAGGAAACTCCAGAAACCGCTTCCTGGTAAGGCCTCAGCCACGGCGTGCAACCGGAGGACCTCGGCCATCATGAGGAACATAACGAAGCCGCGGTAGGCATCCAGGGAGGTCAGGCGCTGCGGCGCTGGCGTGGTGTCGCGAGAATTCATGTGAACAGTCCGAAGTGGGAAGCAAGATGGTGAGGCTGCCGAGAGGCGAACGGCTGTTCGCCGCTGATTCCAGGGGCACTCGCCAGAGTGCCGGTGCGGCGCGCAAGGTGAAGGCGCTCGTGCGCGGTCAGAGGCAGAGACGTGTTCATTAAGGGCATCTCCAGCCTTTCGAGGTCATTTGCCCTGTCGAGGTGCGCCAAGTGCGAACGCGACGGCCGGGTTCGCAACCGTGAGCTTGTGGATCGTGGTCTCGCTCACGCCCGCCCGACGCAGGGCGGGGAGAAACGAATCCGTCAGGCCATTGAAGTCGCGCACGTCGCCGCCGTTCGGCTGGCCGACCGAATACCAACCGTTGTCTTGCGACAGCAACAGGCGCTGCGCGTGCTTCTCGAGCATGGCCGTGACCAGGTTCACGTGCTGTTCGACTGGCTGCCGGCTGATGGCGTCGAAGGAAACCCAGGCCCCCTGGGCGGCAACCTGCCGGTTGATGCCGAGCCCGTGGCCGTCCGAGTGGGCCGCAATGAACCGGGCGGGGTTGGCTTTCTCCCGCAGGAACACCTCGATAGCGCGCAGGCCGGCGGGGCCTCCGCTGGTGTGGCAGATCACAGGCAAACCGGTGCGCTTAGAGGCCAGAGCGGCGGCGCGCACGAGCTTGGCGTCAATATCGGAGAGCTGCGGCGGATCGCCCTTGGCCTCATCCACGCCTGTCTTGATGAAGCCCGGTCGAACGCCTGTGTCTTCGATGCCGTGCTCCCACTCGCGGACCCAACGATCGGCGAGTTGGTCGGCGGTTTCCTGCCAGGCGTGCTTGGGCACAAACTTGTCGCCGGCGGCGCCGTAGTAGCCGGTGTTGGTAACCAGGTGCATCCCGGTCTCCTGAGCGAGGCGCTTGAGCACGCGCGGATCACGTCCAATGTAAGCCGGCGTGCAATCAATGAAGCCGCTGATGCCACGCTCTTTGAGCTGGTTCAGGTGAGGCAGCATCCGCCGCACGACCTCGTTCACGTTCCACCGCTGGCGGCCTGTCTGGTCCGCGCCGATAAAATCGCACATGACATGTTCGTGTGTCAGCACGAGGCCGAACTGGTCGGCGGGAATGGGCCCAAGGACCGTTTGGATGAAAGGGCGGGGGCGCTTCGTGGTGGCGGCGGCACCGACCGGTAAAGTAATCCCGACAGCGCCTGAAGCCAGAACGACACGACCGAGGAAGGTGCGCCGCGTTAGGGCCGACGGGCTTCGTCGCGTGGTCATGTTGGGCGGCTATTTGATGCCAAGTACGGCTTCAGTGCAAACCTGAAGTTGGACCTGCGATCTGCGATCTGCCATCTCAAGTCAAGCGAAGCGAGTCACTCCAGACGTAGAACCAACCAACCGATAAGCGGCTGCATGCAGGGAGTCACTCCGGCGTGCCGATGCAATAGAGATTCTCTTCTGTCCGGATGAACAGGCGGCCCTTCGAGATGGCCATCGAGGCCTGACACTTCTCGTTTAGGGGGTTCTTGGTGACGACTTTGAACTCCGGTTTCGCCTCGATGATCGTAGTCAGGCCGTCTTCAGCCAGAAAGTAGATCTGGCCGTCGGCATAGACGGGCGAGGCGGAGTAGTTGCCGGCCAAGCGCTGCTGCCATAGGATCTCTCCGGTATCAGCCTTGAGGCACATGGCCATGCCGTTATCGTTGACCGTGAAGAGCCACGGTTTCACATAGAGGAAGGAGCTCATCATGGGGACGTTCTTGGGCAGCTCCCAGGCGATGTGTGTAGCGGTGGCGTCGCCCTTGCCGCCGAGCCGGACGGCGCGGATGGTGGGCTTGCCGAACCCGGAGGCGGTGAAGACCATATCCTCTCCCAGGACCGGCGAGGGCACGACGCCTTCCCCTTGGCTGTGCACCGACCAGAGGCGCTCCCCGGTCTTCAAATCGAATCCCTGCACGACGTCGCCGGCGTTGCTGATGAGTTGGGCTCCGGGGCCCCGGCGCCACACCACAGGCGTCGGATGGGCCAACCGTGAAGCGCCCCGGGAAGCGCGCCAGCGGAGTTGGCCGGTGCGCTTGTCAAGCGCGACGATGAAGGCCTTGTCCCATGGCGTGTGCCAGCCGATGCCCTTGTCCTCGCCGTCGTTGCTCCCGTCGAAAGGAGCGATGAGCAGATCGTCGTGGAGGATGGGGGACACGCCGATGCCGTGTTGGCTGTAGAAGGTGAAGTCGCGATTCGTCCAGACCAGGGCGCCATCCAAGGTGAGTGCCGCGAACTTGCCGTTAAAGGAGAGCACATAGACCCGTTGGCCATCGGTCACCGGGGTTGGTGTGGCGTAGGAGTTCTTGCCTTCTTTGTGTGTCAGGGTTTGGCGGAAGGCTTCCTGGTTCCAAAGGACCTTGCCGGTCGCGCGCTCGAGACACAGCACGCGGAAGGAAACGCCATCCTCGGCTGCTGCCGTCACGAAAACGCGGTCGCCCCAGACGATCGGCGAGGACCAACCGGCGCCAGGGACTTTGGTTTTCCAGACGACGTTTGAGTTTTGGTTCCAGGACCGTGGCAACCCGGTTTCGGTGGAGAGACCCTGGCCGGTTGGACCGCGGAACCGGGGCCAGTCTTCCGCGATCAGGTTTGGCGCGAGGCAGAGAACGGTGGCAGCGAGCAGGGAGAGCTTTTTCATGATCGGCAAATCGACACCTACCCTTTCGCGAAGACCTGATCCTGGCAAGCGCAACCGGGCGGCGGAGCTGCTTGAGTGGCGCGACGTGGTTGGTCATCCACCCAGTTCATGGTGAAAGCTGTTCGATAATCCAATGACCATCGGCCTGCCTGGTGTAGCAGAACCGGTCATGGAGGCGATTCGACCGCCCCTGCCAGAACTCAATCCGCGTGGGGGTAAGAACATAACCTCCCCAATAAGGCGGCAAGGGGACATCCTCGCCCGGATACTTGGCCGCCATCTGTTTCCACTTTTCTTCGAGCTCCGCCCGGTCCGGCACCACTTCGCTCTGGTTCGACGCCCAGGCTGCCAGCCGGCTTCCCCGTGGCCGGCTTCTGAAGTATCTCTCCGATTCCTCGCGCGCCAGCTTGGTGACGTCTCCGGAGACGCAGACCTGCCGTTCCAGGTCGGGCCAGTAGAACACAAGGGCGCCTCGCGGATTCTCGGCCAGCTCGCAGCCCTTGCGGCTTTGGTAGTTGGTGTAGAAGATGAACCCGCGTTTGTCCACGGCTTTGAGCAGCACGGTGCGGGCCGAGGGCCGGCCCTCCTTGTCGGCAGTGGCCAAGGTCATGGCGTTGGGGTCGATCGGCTCGGCGCCGAGGGCTACCTGAAAGCACTTGTACATGGCGATGCCCAGCTTGCGCCACCAACTGCCGGACTTAGTGGCTGCGGCTTGGCCGAACCAGGTCTCAAACTGCGCGAACGGGTCGGCGTCGAGGCTGCGCCGGTCCAAGCCGCCAACGCTGTACTCTCTACGAAGATCGACGATGCTCATGGTCCACTGGAGAACCGCCCGGCTGAGCCGGGCGCCGCTGACCGACCGGCGCGGTGTTAAGCCCGGGTCGGGATCATCCCCGTCTTCCGGGCGTAGTTAAACAGGCCGCCGGCGTCCACGACCGGACGGACATCGCCCAACGGTTTAAGGGCATACGTCTCACCCGTGCGTTGAACCGTTACCGCGCAGGCGTCCAGATCGACGGTCGCGATGTCGCCGGTCTGCAAGACGTCGCACAAACGGCTCACGCACTCGCAGGGATAAAGCTCGCCGGTCGCCACACAGTTGCGGAAGAAGATGCGGGCAAAACTCTCGGCCAGGACCACTCGGCAGCCGGCGGAGCCCAGGGCGATCGGGGCGTGTTCGCGGGAACTGCCGCATCCGAAGTTGCGCCCGCCGACCACGATGGGATACTCGGTGTCCAGTTGGCCCTCTTTAACGAACCGGTTGGGGTAGAGCCTCTCGGGCAGTCCGCACAGCGCGTACGAACCGAGCTTCTCGTATTCGTCCGCAATGGTGGGAACCAGGTTCAAATACTGCGCCGGTATGATCTGGTCGGTGTCGATGTTGTCGCCCACCACATAGACTGGCCCCGTAAAGACAGACTTCATGTCAGCAATGTGTCCAGTGCCGGCGGGCTTTTCAACCAGATTCTCGGTCGCCGCCTTTGCGCGCGCGTCCGTTCCCCCTTGCCCTCACTTGGGGCCTACCTATAATGCCGCGATGCTGGACATCAAACTGATACGCGAACAGCCCGGCCTCGTCCGACAGCGCCTGGCAACTCGCGGGTCCGGAGACGAAAAGAGGATCGACGAGCTGTTGGCGCTCGACGACGCGCGTCGCCGGCTGCTCGGGGAAGCGGATCGTTTGAAGGCGCAACGCCATCGGGTTTCCAAGGAAATTGGCGCGTTGATGGGCCAGAAGAAACTCCCCGAAGCGGAGGCCAAGAAGGCGGAGACGCGCCGGATGGGCGAGCGCATCGGGGAACTGGACAAGGAGATCGCCAAGGCGGAACAGGCACGCGAGACCATCCTGCTGCAACTGCCGAACCTGCCACACCCCAGCGTGCCGCATGGCAGGTCAGCCGCGGACAATCCGGTCGTGCGCATCCTTGGTGAAAAACCCGCCTTTGCTTTCAAGCCCAAGACCCATGTCGAGCTCTGCGAACAACTGCGCCTGGTGGATTTCGCACGCGCCGCGAAGATCGCCGGCAGCGGGTTCCTGCTTTACACCCATTGGGGGGCTCGCCTGGAACGCGCCCTGATCCAGTTCATGCTCGATTTGCACACCGGCGCGCATGGCTTCACCGAGGTCTCGCCGCCGTTCATGGTGAACCGCGACTGCATGGTGGGGGTCGGCCAGTTCCCGAAATTCGCCGACCAGTACTACGCCGTGCAGGAAGGGCTCGATGCCGGCACGCTGGGCAAACTCTATCTGGTGCCGACGGCGGAGACCCCGGTTGCCAACATCCATCGCGAGGAGCTCCTCAAGGAAAGCCAGTTGCCCATCTGCTACTGCGCGTACACGCCTTGCTTCCGCAGTGAGGCGGGCGCCGCGGGCGTAGGGACCCGGGGCATGATCCGCGTGCACCAGTTCGACAAGGTGGAGTTGATCAAGATCGTCCAGCCCGAACACGGTTATGACGAGTTGGAAAAAATGGTGGTCAACGCAGAGACGGTTCTCCGGCAGTTGGGGCTCCATTACCGCGTGGTATTGTTGTGCGCTGGCGATCTGGGCTTCGGTAGCGCCAAGACCTACGACCTGGAGGTGTGGGCTCCCGGCCAAGAGCAGTATCTGGAAGTGTCGAGCTGCTCCAACTGCGAGGATTTCCAGGCGCGCCGGATGAATCTCCGGTACAAGACCGGCACAGGCGAGAACCGGTTTCCCCATATCCTCAACGGCAGCGGCACGGCCCTGGCGCGGCTGTTCGTGGCCCTGGTCGAGACTAACCAACAAGCCGACGGGAGCGTGGCCATCCCCGGCGTGCTCCAGCCTTACCTCAAAACCGAGCGCCTCACCGCGTGAGTGCCACCGCCGTTCCCCCAAAGCCTCAGCCGCACATGAGAACTCTGCTCGCCAGCAGCGAA
>Ga0315274_10007805_pt1 | contig 15470 bp, 12 predicted proteins | sample YL17G02_20_MG_FD_203700 | JGI IMG/M metagenome (GOLD analysis project Ga0315274, IMG submission 203700) | Sediment microbial communities from Yellowstone Lake, YNP, Wyoming, USA - YL17G02_20 | ecosystem: Environmental > Aquatic > Freshwater > Lake > Sediment | place: USA: Wyoming | collected... | reverse complement strand
TGAGGAGGCCGACGGCGTGGAGGGAGAAGGCGACCAGGATCCAGCCCGGCCGGACCGTCCGAAGGACGTTGAATATGTCCCGGACCGAGACCTTGGCGATGAGAAGAAAGACGAGGATCGAGGCGCTGAGGACGAGCTTGAGGATGAACCGGAGGCGGCGCCGTTTTTCTGCTTTGACCATGGAGCGCGATTTCATTTATAGTTTATCGAGTCCATGATGTCAAACGACGCTTCCGAAGGGGGCCTGCTCGGCAAGGCGCGCCGCATCTGGGAGTCCGCCCTGGCGGCTGCCGACGCCGAAACGCTCACCGCTTCCGCCCTGGTCAGGCGGCGGGCGAAGCTTATCGTCGGAGACAGGCGGTTCGACCTCCGCCGCTTCCGGCGCGTCTTCCTGTGCGCCTTCGGCAAGGCCGCGCCGGCCATGGCCCAGGGCGCGATGTCCGTCCTGGGCGACAGGGTCGCGGAAGGAATCGTGGTCGGTCCCCCATTCATGACGCCCGGAGCCGAAAAGCTCCGCTTTCTCCCGGCCGCCCACCCGCTTCCCGACGAGAGGAGCATCCGAGCGGCCGAGGCCATTCTCGAGTTGGCTCGAGGGGCAGGCGCGGACGATCTTCTTGTGGTCCTCATTTCGGGCGGCGGATCGGCCCAGGCGGCGCTTCCCATCCAGGGGGTGGCCTTGGAGGAGAAGCGAAGCCTGACCGACGCGCTTTTACGGGCGGGCGCCGGGATCTACGAACTCAACGCGGTCCGCCGGCGCCTGTCGGCCTTCAAGGGCGGAAAGCTCGCCCGGACCGCCTTCCCCGCCTCGGTCCTGGGCCTCATCCTGTCCGATGTCGTCGGCAACGATCTCTCGGTCATCGCCTCCGGACCGACCGTCCCCGCCGCGGCCGCGCCGGGCGAGGCCAAGAACGTCCTGATGAAATACGGCCTATGGGGGGAAGCGCCCGAATCGGTCCGACACGCCCTGGAAGAGGGCGACGCCGCCCGGAGCGGCGGCCCCGACCCCGACCCCGGGTTCGACCGCGTCGTCAACGTCATCGTCGGCGACAACGGGGCCGCCCTGGCGGCGGCGAAAAAGGAGGCCGAGAGACACGGTTTCCGCGTCTTCGTCCTGACCGCCTCGGACCACGGGGAAGCCAGGGAAGCGGCCCGCCGCTACGCGGCCCTCCTCGAGATCCTGTCCGTCCAGAGGGGGATCGGGCGCCCGCTCTGTCTCATCGCCGGGGGCGAGCTGACCGTGACCGTGCGGGGGCCGGGGCGGGGCGGCCGGAACCAGGAGTTCGTCCTGGCCTCGCTCGTCGAGATGGGGCGGCGCTTCAGGAGCGGGGGCGAATGGCTCATCGCCAGCCTGGGGACGGACGGCATCGACGGGACGACCGACGCGGCGGGGGCCTGGGCCGGTCCGGAGGTCGCCGAACGGGCCGCGGCCTTGTCCCTCGACGCCGTCGCCTTCCTGGAGGCCAACGATTCCCACGGCTTTTTCGAACGGACGGGCGGGCTTGTCGTGACCGGGCCGACCCGGACCAACGTCATGGACCTCCGCCTCCTCCTCTACGCGCCGCCGAAACGGCTTGCCTCCCGCCGCGGGTATTAATCCATGGTCCAAGACGAACAAATCCTCTGCATCCGGATCGGAGGCCTGGGCGACCTCCTGGCGGCCCTTCCCTCGCTCCGGCTGATCCGCCTCGCCCGGCCGGGCGCCCGGCTCGTCCTCTTGGGCCGCCGCGACTACGGCGGACTGTTGCTGAGGGCGAAGGTCGTGGACGAAGTCGCCGACGCGGGCGGGGCCGAGTTCGCCGGCTTGCTGGCGGGGAGCGGGCGGGGGGTTCTGTCGATAGGGAGCTATTTGGACCGGTTCTCGCTTGTCGTCGGCTGGATGAACAGTCAGGAGCGGGGCCAAGAGGTCGAAGCCGCGTTGAAGGCCGCCGGAAAAGAATGCGCGATCATCGGCTTGAGCGCAACGGGCGGCGAGGCCGTCAGCCGTTTCTTTTTCGCGCGGACGGCGGCCGCGCTCGCACCGTCGCCCGTCCTCTCGACGGTCGACGGCGCGGGAACCTTCGAGGACTGCGCGCGCCTTTGGGTTCCGGCCGCCGGGCCGGAGTCGAGGGAACGCTTCGTCATCATCCATCCCGGAAGCGGAGCGGCGGAAAAATGCTGGCCGCTCGACCGCTTCCTCGAGCTCGCCCGCCGCCTGAGCGGGCGCGGGTTCGCGGGAGGGATCGTCCTGGGAGAGGCCGAGGGTCGGTTGGCAAGCGAGCTCGGCCGCGGCGGCCTGCCGCCCGATTGGCAGGGCGTGGACCGGCCCCCTCTCTCGGTCCTTTCGTATCTTCTGGGCCGGACCTGCCTTTACATCGGAAACGATTCGGGCGTCACCCACCTTGCCGCCGCCTGCGGGGCGCCGGTCCTGGCCCTGTTCCTGGAGAAGAACCTTCCGGCCTGGGCGCCTTTCGGGCGGAGCCGAACGATCGCGGCCCCGGAGATGGCGGCCATCGGAGTCGAAAAGGTCTGGGAGGAGGCGGCCGCGATCCTCGGCCTTGGGGGTCCTTAGGCCGCACTGTCCAATATCCTGTGCAAATCGTCAAAACAGGAGCGGAATCAAGGGGATGGCGGCGGATTCCACAGGATATCGACAGCTTTATTCACACCCCCTGCAGGGCGGGGGATTCTCCTTGGAATTACAAAATATTGTATTTGAAAAAAACGGCTCTTGTGCTAACATGTTTATGGCTCTCTTTCGCCGGCTGGAGAGGGCTCCCTCAACTTTTCCAATCATCACCCCCTTTTGCTGACCTCAGCCGGCACCCTTCCCTGGGGCCCTTTCAGAGGAAGGGCCAAGTGTGATAAAATAACCCCAGGCCGAGAGAGGCGGATATGCCCGACGAAAAATGGAAAGACCAGCTCCGGACCTACTTCGAGCACCTCCGGATCATCGAGAAATGCAAGCACGACACGCTCGAGCATTTCGCCCAGTTCACGGAATTCATCGCCGAACCCGCCTATGAAGCCCTCGAGGTTGAGCTCAAGCCCCACGGCACCCGGGTCGGCTTCAGGAAGGACAAGGGCTCGTCCCTCGTCTTCGACATCTCCTTCCCCCGTTCGAAAGAGACGAACTTCAGCTACATCATCATGCTGCCCAGGAACTCGGTCGAGCTCAAGCTCAACCGGAAGACGGTCGGCCGGCGGACCCCCAAGGCCCTGACCATGGAGGAGTTCGGCCCCTTCTTCGAGGGGTTGAGCTCGATCGAGATCATGAAGCTGACCAAGGAGCGGCTGCTCGAGGACATCATCGCCCGCTACCGGGATTTCCGCTTCCGGTCCCTGACCCTGCCCGACTGAGCGGGCCGGCCTCCGCCCCCTATTTCTTCCCCCAGCCCAGGCACTCCATCTGCCGGACGAGATACTCGTAGCTCGGCCGGTCCCAGGTGTTCTGCCCCATGTATTTGAACCGGAGCGTCCCGTCCGCGTCGACGAGCATCACGGTGGGGATATTCTGGTCGATCTTGCTCCCGCCCCATTCCGCCGCGTAAATGCCCAGGCCGCCCGTAACGACATGGCCGGCGTCCATGAGAATCGGGAAGGGGGTCGGGACCTCGCCCTTCTTGAATAGGATGTCCTTGGGCAGGCCCTTGAGGAGCCGCTCCAGGCGGGCCTTGCCTTTCTCGTCGAGCTTGTCCGGCTCGGCCGGGTGCTTCCAGCCGTGGAGCTTCTCGATCTGCGCGGGCAGGTCGTCGACCCAGGCCTGGACCGTCTCCTTGGCGTAGGGGAAGACGTAGAGGATCTCGAGGTTGAACTTCTTGCGGACGGACTCGGTCCGCTCGAGCTCGACCAGCTCGGCGTAATAGTAGTCGCAGATCGTGCACCAGTAATTCTCGGCGGCATAGCCGCGCGGGAAGACGATCAGGACGTTCTTCCCTTTGAGCTTGGACAGCGCGACCTCGGGGCCCTGGAGCGAGGGGAGGCTGAAGTCGGGCATGGGCCGGCCGAGGATGGCGGGCTTGATCTCGGTAGTTTGGGCGCTAATCCCAGCCGGCGCGAGGGCCGCCAGGACAAGCGCGGCCGAAAGTCCGATCAAAACTAAGGGCTGGGAACGGTCTTTTTTGGCCATGGGCATGTTTTCTCCTATACCGGGGATTAAATAAGTATAGTTTTTTTTGTTGACAATGTGAATCTTCTTTTCTATAGTTCGTCTCAATATACGAGCCTGAAACAGAAAAGTACTTTGGAGGGGTTCCCATGAGATGGACCCGTAGCGCGTTAATTTTAATAATTCCTTTCGTTTGTAACTTGGGCTGGGCGGCCGAATCCGGCGGGTTTCTCAGATACGCGGAGTCCGCCTTGAAAGGCGACCGGGAATACCGGGCCGGCCGATACCGGGAAGCGGGTCTCTTCTACCAAGAAGCATTGCGGACGGCCGAGGAGCTGTTGTATGGGGGCGGACAGGTCCAAAGCTTGATGATGATCGGAATCTCTTCATGGAACTTGGGAGACCTTGATGCGTTTGAAAAATGGTATTCCCGCGCTAAGGGTCTGGCCAAGAAAGCCGGGCTTTCCGCGGAGGAAAGAAGCTGCTCTTCGGGACTCGAGGTTCTTCGCCTCTACAGAAAAGGAAAGGCCCAGAGGGACGGGAGGGAGTTCGTCGCTTCGCTGTCTTCCTTCAGCAAGACTATCCGACTAGCGCGGAAGATCGCGAACGAGGCGCTGGAGGCCAAGTGCCTTCGGCAGATGAGTTTGACCTACTGGGAGACCGATCGTCTCGGCGAATTCCGGGATGCCAACGAGAAAGCGTTAGTGATTGCCAGGAAACTCAATCATCGCTTAGAGGAAGCAAGATGTCTGAATAATTTAGGACTCTATTACAGTAACAATGAGGAAGTATTAGAGGCATTAAAATATTTTGAGGAAGGTTTGGCAATACTGAAAATACTTGACAATAATGAAGAAGAGTCAACTATCTTATTAAATATTGGAAGAACATATATTTTTCTTGGGGATCACAATAAAGCTCTTGAATATTTAAATAAAGCCCTGAATATTGATGTTACTGGTAATGACTATGACAAGCTAGCAATAATTCTAGCGAATATTGGAAGTGTTTACCGCAATTTAGGAGTTAAACAGAATGATCATAATAGGTTATTGAATGCAATTTCCTGTTTCCAAAACTCTTACTGTTTAACCAAAGACAAGAAGCTAGAAGTTAATCTAATAAACAATATTGGATTTGCTTATGCGAATCTAAAACAATATTCGAGTGCGTTGAAATACTTTTTTTCTGGAATAAAAAAGGCTCGTAATCTTTGCGATTTCTATGCCACCGGCAATATTTATTCAAACATTGGCGCAGTCTATTTAGAACAAGGATACTCTCAAAGAGCTATTGAGGTTTTTAAAGAAGCGATAAGTATCGCCTTAAGGATCGGGTCAAATAGAGTCCTCTGGGAAGCCTATTTCGGCCTTGGCCAATCCTTGGAGCTGGCGGGAAAAGACGCCGCCGCCGAAGCGTGTTACAGGAGCTCGATCGATTGCATCGAAAAGCTGCGCAATCGTCTTTTCGGCGATGAATTCAAGGCCGATTTCTTCGAGAATAAAATCGGCGCTTATGAGCGGCTGGCCGGCCTCCTCTTCCGGCGCCATGCGAAGGGGCCGTATCAGGGCTTGGCTAAAGAGATGTTCCGCGTTGTGGAGCGTGCGAAAGGAAAGGTATTCCTTGACGTCTTAGCCGAGGATGGTTCCGATAGGGGCGTCGATCCGGCGTTAAAGAATAAGGAAGCGGAGCTCTCCCGGCAGATTTCCGAGATTATCTCCGGGCTGACGAAATTCGATCAGGATGGACACCGTTCGAAAATCCTGCTGGAGCGCCTCAGTCAAAAGGAGGATGAGTACGCGAGGCTCGCCGCCCGGATCAAAGCGGAGAGGGCAGGAGGAAGGCCCGAAGACGGCGCCGTTCGCTTTGATTTGGAAGAGGTTCAAGCCCGGCTCTTGGATGAAAAGACCGGCCTGTTGGAATATTTTCTTGGGGATAAAGCTTCCTGGCTTTTATTCGTCACGAAAAGGAATTGCGATGTCTTTGAGCTGCCGCCTCGTGAAGCCATCGAGGATTCGGTGAAGGCCTTTGTGAAGCTCGTCGCCCTGCCGGGTTCCGGACCTTTCCCGGGAGAGGCCGCGGCGCGACGCATTTACCGAGAGCTTCTGTTTCCCCTCGACGCAGACTTCAATAAGTCCTTAGAACGCCTCATCATCATCCCGGATGGACTGCTTTGTTATCTTCCCTTCGAAGCCCTGGTTGCGGATAAAAGGGAACCGGGACCGCGTCCGGATTATCTCATCCATCGCTATCAGATGTCCTATGCTCCTTCCTCTTCCTCACTGCTGCTTCTGAAGGATAGGGCCCGGCCGGAGGATCGAAGAAGGGGGAAAGACCTCTTGGCCGTCGGGAATCCGGACTGTGCCCCGGCATCGTCGCACGGCTTCTCGACCCTGCCGGATCATGGGGCCGCGCTGCGGAATTATTTCATGAATCAGGGATTCGTGTTTTCACGGCTCCCTTACGCCGAGAAGGAGGTTCGCGATATCGCGGCCTATTTCCCCGAGAATCGGCGCGAGCTGTATCTCGGCGCTGAAGCCACCGAGGAAGCCGTCAAGAAAGCATCCCTCCGGGATTATAAAATCCTTCATTTCGCCTGCCACGGTTTCCTGGATGAAGAGGAGCCGATCAGGTCGGCCTTGGTTTTGGCTCTCAATCGGGACCGGACCGAAGATGGGTTTTTACAGGGACGGGAGATCGGCGCCCTCAGGCTCCTGGCCGATTTGGTCGTTCTCTCGGCCTGCCAGACGGCGCGGGGAAATTTAAAACGCGGGGAGGGCGTCATGGGCCTTTCCCGCTGTTTTTTCCGGGCCGGCGCCCGTTCGGTGGTCGCATCCTTGTGGCCAATCGAGGACCGGGCCTCGGCCATCTTCATGAAGGGCCTCTATGCCGCCCTGGTCGGAGGGAAGACAAAGGCCCAGGCTCTCCGGACGGCCAAGCTCAGTGTGATTGGTTCGGAGTTGGCTCACCCGTTTTATTGGGCTGGATTCATATTGAGCGGAGACGGGCAATCATCGATACCTTGGGAATGATCAATTGCCCAAGGAAAAGGGCTGAAGCGGGGAGGAGACCCTCACTCCGTTCCGAGTTTGGGCGGTCACCATCCACGACCAGCGGCCGGTGGATGGGATTTTTTTTGCGAGCGGTTCCGGAAGCCGGAACTCCCGGACTTGAAGGCCGGGGACATTGATGATGGGGAATAGGCCTTCATCGAAAATATCCAGCCGGTACGCCTCCGCATCGATGGAGTCTTCCCACCTGAATACCCAGAGATAGGGAGGGGTGCTCATCCGTTTAGGCTTGATGAGTTTGATGGAGGCCGTCTGAGCGCCGCGTTGTCCGATTCCCGTGAGATCGGCGCCGGGGGAGAGGTTTCGGGTGAGTTTATAAATCCCGAATACCAGGCAGATCCCGATCAGGATAGGGGCGTATCTCCAGACGAAGCGCATCCCGAAAAACGACTCCTTGGATCTGGGCTTGGCGGTCCTCTCCCTGGAAAGCCGTTCGATTTCATGGACGAGAAGGGATTCCTGCTTGCGGATCGCCCTCAGGAAATCGAACTCTTCGGCGCAGGGCGCGCAGTGGGAAATATGGACGATGAGACCTTCCTTCCGGCGCCGGCTGGGTTTCCGGTCGATCAAACCCAGGATATCTTCGAAGGAAGGACAGCCGGACCGGGACGGGGGATTCCGACTCTTTAAATAAGCCTGATAGATGGATTTCAATTCCTCGTCACCGATCTTCATGGGCGACGTCCTTTATTGAAAGCTTCTTCCTCAGGTCGGATAAGCCCCGGTAGAGAAGATTCCGGGTCTTATCCTGGCTCCATCCATAAAAGGCCGCGATCTCTTCGATGCTCATATTAAGAAGGAACAGCCTGACGGCCTTTCGCCGGGACTCCAGCAAAGCGTCGAGGGCCTTTCCTATGAGAAGAGGGAGATTGCGGCCTTCCGGATGACGGGCCCAGTATCCGATCTGAACCTCGGAGATGACATTTTGTTTTTCCAGAAGGACGAGCCCCTCTTCGCGTTTGCATTTTCTGAGTTGATCGATGACGGAGGAATCGACGATTTTCTTGATGTAGGAGGCGTAGTTTTGGATGGCCTTGTCGTCCCGGACGATCTTCCAGATCTTGAGTCGGACATCCTGGGCGATATCCTCGGCGTCAAGGCCGAAACGCGGCAGATTGTACCTCAGTATTTGATGGCGGATGAATTGCGCGAAGCGGTTAACGAGCTCCCCGAACAATTCTTCTTTAGAAAGATCCCCGGTCATCGATTTCCCGCATTTTATCATTTCGGGCCGGAGCGGGCAACCGTCCGTCCCTACTTATAAAGATGCGCGAGAACCCGAAAAATTCTCATCGGGCCGAATAATCGGGATCAATGAGACTGTTCGGGTCCGAATGGCGTTTATCATGGTGCAGAAGCCGTTGTGCCAGGGAGGAATCGGAGTCATGAACGCCGGGGTATGGAAACAAGAATTGTCGGTTCGGGCCGGGCCATTCGAGACAGCCTTGAATTTGCCGCCCGCGTCGCTAAGAGCGATAAAAGCGTCCTGCTCTTGGGGGAGACCGGAACGGGGAAAGATCTCCTGGCCAGGCGGATTCATGAGCTCGGTGACCGCCGGGGAAAACCGTTTGTCGTCTTGAACTGTTCGAGCATTCCTGAAGAGCTTTTCGAGGCGGAGCTGTTCGGGTTCAGGAGGGGAGCGTTCACGGGCGCCGACCGTGACAAGCCCGGACTTCTTGAGACCGCAGGGGATGGAACGGCTTTCCTGGATGAGGTCGGGGAACTCCCCTGGTTATCACAGGCCAAGCTTCTGCGAATCATCGATAAACGCGAGCTCCGTCGCGTTGGGGATACTATCACCAAGCACATCGGGACCCGCTTCATCTTCGCCACAAACAGGGACCTCGGGGCGGAGGTCAGGTCCGGCCGGTTTCGGATGGATCTCTACTTCCGGATCAGTGTCGTCCAATTCAAGATCCCACCCCTCCGGGACCGTAAAGAGGATATTCCCCTTTTGGCAGCGCATATTTTAGAAAGGGATATCGGACCGTCCGGCCGGGTTTTGCGTCTCACCGAGGAGGCGCTGGACAAACTGGCGAGCCATGATTTTCCGGGCAATATCAGGGAACTTGAGAACATCCTGGATAGGGCCTCGCTTATCGCCGAGGGAGCGGTCATTCGAGGGAAAGACCTCCAGTGGGAGGGGGGCCGGGATCACAGGCGGGAGGAAAGGACCGACCGCCTCGGCGCCGACGAGCTGAGAAGAGCGCTCGATATCCACCGCTGGAACAAGTCCCGGGCCGCTCGCGAGCTCAGAACCAGCCGGCGCCATCTCTACAGGCTATTACGAAAATTTGGTATAACGGACGGCGTCCGGGATAGGGGAGGCTTGGGGGATCCAGGCGAACATTCTTGACTTTTACGGGCCGATTTCTTATGATGGAAACTCTTTGGCGAGGACGACCGACCTTCCTTCGGATCTTTTCCCCCGAGCTGAGAATGAAGGCCGTGTCTTGAGTCCTCTCAATTCGTTAAGGTTCGACAGATGCGAGAAGAGATTATCGACGACCTGGAAGCTCCTCTCCGGCCGCGGCCGATCCTGGGCGAGCTCCCGTTTATCAAGGACAATTTCGATCCGATCGCCTTTTTCCTGATTCTGGTCAGCGGTGCGACCGTCCTGATCCTGGCCCTTAAGTTCCGCCTTTTCCCGCTCTGGATCGAATTCTTGAACAGCAACGCTTTTCTCAGGGTGTCGACTTATCCTCTTCTTGTTTCAGCCGTCCTCATCCTGGCCGGCCTCGTCTTCCAGACCTATTTCTGGACTCGATACAAGCCGATGACTCTCCGGCCCGGTGAGGACGCCGATTGGCCGTCTGTCACCGTCATCATGCCCGCCCTCAACGAAGAGGAGTTGGTCGGGAAGTCCATCGATTCCATCTTCGCCGGGGACTACCCGGCCGACAAGCTCGAGGTCATCTGCATCAACGACGGGTCCAAGGACATGACCTATTACCACATGCTCCGGGCCCGCCATAAATATGGGGACCGGGTTAAAGTCATCAATTTCCGGAAGAATCTCGGCAAACGCCATGCTTTCTACGCCGGACTCAAAAAATCGAGGGGCGAGGTCATCGTCAGCGTCGACACGGACAGCAAGGTCGGCCGGAGCTCTCTCCGAAACCTCGTCCTGCCTCTCATCCGGGATAAACGGACCGGCGCCGTGGCCGGCCGAGTGGCGGCCCTCAACGAGAAAGAGAATCTTTTAACCCGGATGCTCGCTATCCGTTATTCGATATCCTTCGACTTCGGGCGGGCCTATCAGAGCGTCTTCGGGACGGTTCTGGTCTGCCCGGGCGCCCTGACGGCCTATCGCAAGAGCCTTCTGATGAAATTCATCCGCGGCTGGCTGAACCAGACTTTCTTGGGGACGCTCTGCAAGCACGGGGAAGACCGGGCCCTTTCGAACGAGATCCTCAAGCTCGGTTATTTCACGCGTTATCAATCGAACGCCGTCGTCTACACCCAGATCCCTCCCCGCCTCAAACAGATGAACCGGATGTACCTGCGCTGGACCCGGAGCTATGTCCGGGAGACGGTCCTGTTCGCCCGGTTCATGTTCACCCGGTACCGGAAGGAGCACCGCATCCTTCCCATTTTCGACTTCATCATCCTGAATCTCCTCCATCCTTTCCACCTGCTGGCCGTTGCCGTTATCGCTTATTCATTTGTCGTCAATCCCCTTTTCATCGTCCGCCACTTGGCCTTCCTGGTTGCCTCTTCCTTCGTCCTGTCCCTCTATTATTTGCGGACGAACCGGAGCCTGTCTTTCCTGTACGGAGTCCCCTACGCGATGGTTACGGCCTTCATGTTGTGGTGGCTCGTCCCTTACTCGGTCCTGACCCTCAAGAACCAGTCCTGGCTGACCCGCTGAGAGGGCGGTCCCGAGTCCCCGGCTACCACCTAGGCGCGCGCGTCTTTTTCATCGCCCGGCCGGCTGCCGCGAAGACCGCGGCGGCCAGAACGGCCAGGGCCGTCCAGAGAAGCCAAGGGTGCGGATAGAGGATCTGATCGGCCGTGCCCGTTACAATAAATCCGGCCCAATAGTAGGGATGAGAGGTTTCCCGGGAGCGAATCATTTCGAGCTGGGCCCGTCGCAGCGCGTCTTCGATCGAGCGGGCGGAGCGGAGATGGACGTAGAAACGGGACATGAGATAAGAGCTGGCTTCATCGTCGACGGCCCACAAGCTCATCAAAACGGAGGAGGCCCCGGCATAGAAGATAGCGCGGCTCAAGTTGTCGATCCCCTCGCCTCGGATGAACTGCCCCAGTCCCGTTCTGCAGCCGGAGAGGGTCACCAGATCCGCCCGGAGGGCCAAGTTGAAGATTTCTCGCATTTGAAGGAGTCCGTCCTCGGCCGGGTCCCGGTCCACGGTGAGGAGGATGGAAGAGCGGGCGGGCTGCGCGTCATCGATGAGGCCGTGGGTCGCGAAATGGAGGATCCGGTAATCGGCGAGCGGCAGGGACTTGAGTTTGTCCTCGGTCGCCTCGCCCCCCATTAAAAGGGTCGTCCTTTTGGGTTTGAAAGAGGAAGCGACTCCTTCGACCTCGCTGCGGCTGAATTTCAGCGGGCCGACCTGGAAGGCAAGCGAAGGGAAGAGAGTTGCTACCGCCGCCGGGGATTGAAGAGTTCCTTGGGACGTTTCCCCAAGGTTGAAATCCGGGCTCCCGAAAGCTAAGAGGTCCTTTGACCAGCCTCCCCGGCGCTTCTTTTTTTTCTGGACGATCTCGCGGAGTGAAGACAGCGAGGGTGCATAGGAGATCCTGGAGCGTTCGACGAGCCAGCGCGGTCCGGAAACGTCCGTGACCAGAGTCTCGAACGGGAGGAGAAAAAGAACATCATCGGGGACTATGACGATGCGGGCCGGATTTGCGTCCAACCCCGGGGCGACGAGCATTTCAAAGAGCTCTCGTCCCAGGACGAAACCGCGAGCGTCCTTGTCGGTGATGACATTGAGATAATCAGACACTTTCTTCTGGATGTCTTTCCTGGAAGGAAGCGGGAAGGCTTTCAGGGTCTTCCGGGTCAGGACGAATACCCAAGAGCGGACCTTGCCCAGGGAGTAGGAAAAGCAGGCCGTTCGGCCGTCAAGGAGCCGGCGGGCTTCGGCCAGAGTGGCCAGGCGAGGATATTTGAGACCGGCATACGCGGGGCTGGCGGAACGGATTTCCGCTTTCAACCCCTCGAGCCGGTCTTCGAGGTCCTTGATCTTCAGGACGATCTCGTTCTTTTGGTCGGCCGTCAGCCCGGCCGTCAGGAGCCGGGTGTAGAGCCGGGAACTGTCGCTCATCAACTCTCTCTCTCGGTTGAGGAACCGGGCATCGACGCCCTGAGATAAAGGGATATTGGAGATTTCGATGCTGTCTAGGAACGCGCGGGCTTTGGCCCGTTCCAGGTATTGGAAGGATTCTTCGATGAGGGCGGGATCATTGTCCATGCGGCCGCGTTCGGCTAATAGATCGATCAAACTCAGATAGGCTTCCAGTCTTTTGTCAGTGCCGAGGTAGCTTGCCTTCAGCTCCTCGAGCTTAATTTGGGAACGGATGTCCTCGATAATTGCTATTGAATTCTTATAATTGATTACGGCGCGTTCAATATCCCCCTGTTTCCTATAGACGTTGGCGATCTCCAAGTAGGCTTCCCAGAGGATTTGCCCTCCGCGGATCTCCAGCCCTCGGTCGATGGCCCTTTGAAAGTAGTTTGTCGAGACCTCGTACTGTCCCAGGTTCGAGTACACGATGCCGATGTTGTTGAGAATCATACCGATGGCTTCCTCGTCTTCGAGCGCTTCGGCTTTGGCGAGGGCGTCCTCAAAATATTTTAGGGCATCCGGGAGCCTTTCCTGATCTGAATAGATATTCCCGATGCTGTTTATAACTCGGATTTCAGTACTTTTATCCTTAAAGATCTTCAAAGCTTCCAGAGCTAGGAAATAATTCTCCAAAGCTTTCGCGAAGTAATCTGTTTTATCTGAAGATATAGCTTTTCTACGATAAGTAATTCCAATAATAATAAGGTCCTCAATAGTACGCGGAATATTTCTTAATTCCTGATCCAATTTATGTGAAATTGAGAGATACTCAATAGCTTTATCATGATTTCCTAACTCAGAAGATGTATATCCTATGTTGAAAAATATTTCTGCTTTCGTTTGCTTTTCATCGGTTGATTTACTTTTTTGTAATGCTTCTTCAAATGAGGAAAGCGCTCTCGAGTAATCGAATATTTTCAGCCAATATGTTCCGATATTGTTGAGGCATCTGGCTTCCTCAACTCTATGATTTATTCGTCGTGAAATGAAGAGGGCCTTATCATTCAATGACTTGTATTCTGCAAAATTATCACAATTAAAATAAACAAGGCTCATCTGGCGGAGGCATTTCACTTCATGTTCTGGGCTATTAATTGATCTTGATAACGCAATCGCCGACTCGAATGCTTCTATCGACTTCGCGAATTCTGCTTTATCACGAAATTCTTTGCCTCTATTATATAGGTTGTAGATCTTGAAGGCCGTTTCGAATTCTACGAGGGATTTCTCTTCTGCAAGTATTTTGGAAAGTGCTTTTGCTTCCTTGAAGTATCGCGCCGATTCAAGGAGTCCCCCCGTGTTCCAGTAGAGATATCCAAGCTGTCCCAGTGATAATAATTCTAATGACGTGTCCTTTTTTAATTTTGCCGACTCGAAGATCTTGATAAATCCTTGGATTGCTTCATCGAATCTGCCTTGGCTTCTTAGAGAGACGCAAGAATCGAAAAAAGAGGAGAAGCTTGTTCTGTCCTCTGATTTGTAAAATAATCCATAAATTTGAGGTTGTACTATTAATAAAGTCAAGAGAACAGATATATAAGGAATAAAATATATTTTAAACTTCATACATATAGATTACTAAAAAATATAAAAAAATATAGTAAAAAGAATCCAGAATTAGCGTCTTGTGAAGATTATTTGCTGCTAAAAAACTCCCCTTTCAATGGCAATTCTAGGTATTTTCCGGATTTCTTGTAGAGTATGGATGTAGCTTATTGCTATATCCTTATTTATTCTTACAATCCTAATCTCCTCCGCTTGGCCTAGGCGGAGGCGGCAAATCTCCCGTGGGGCGAGCGCTGAGCGTGGGCGTATTGTTCGCCTTTTTCGGCATTTCTTTGGCAGGCAACCCCGGGAGATTGAGATTCAGGAGGCCGGCCAGATAGGGGAACAGAGAATAGATGATGATGAGCGGCTTGCTGATCATGTTTCGGGAATCTGCTTTTGAGGCCTTCTTTTCCGCGTTTGCCGCGCTTGGGACAACGAGCATCAGGAAGGCGAGGCAAACAACGACCGTCACGGCTTTCTTGAAGATCGAAGGGCGCATAAGAAACCTCCTAAAAAAATAGAAGTCTGCACCCTTGGTGATGAGATTCCGCTGGAGTTGGAGTTGTAGTTATGTCATGTTCATCATCCAAGGCGCAATTTTAATGTAAGGGAGCCGGGGGGAATTGTCAAGGCGACAAGCAAGGTTTGCCGGCGGAGGTTAGCGGGCGGACCGCCCGGATGAAAATATCAGGCTATCGGTCCGGGAGAGCTACTTCTTGAAGAAATAGGAGATTTCCCATTCGGCCGTGGCCGGAGCGTCCGAGCCGTGGACGGCGTTCCTCTCCACGGAAAAACCGTAGAGGCGGCGCACAGTCCCGGGCTTGGCCGCCGCCGGATCGGTCGCGCCCATGACCTCCCGCCAGCGGGCTATGGCATCCTCCGCCTCGAGAAGCAGGACCACGGCCTCTCCGGAGGACATGAAATCCGTCAGGCTCGGATAAAACGGCCTGTCTTTATGGACGATATAGAAGCCCTTCGCCTCATCCTTGGTCAGATGGACCATTTTGATGTTCAGGATCCTGAATCCCTCTTCCTCGATCCTCTGGATGATCGGCCCGATAACCCTCTTCTTGACGGCGTCGGGCTTGATGATGGCCAGCGTCCTTTCGACCATGGGGGGCTCCTTGTGTCTTTCGAAGTACCATTCCATATACCCGATTCGGAGCGGGGAGTCAACTTGGGGTCGCCGGGTATCCGGAATTCCCGGGACACGATACCGAATCCAGAGATTCGATTCATGTCCCGGAATTCCTCGCCCACTTCTATCGGCAATTTTGGGCCCATTGACCCGTTCGCCGACGCTACCCCGCCCTGAAAGGCGGCACTCATGGAAGCCCTGAGTACTGCAAGGCCGGGGATGAGAAGCGACACTTTTGTACTCAGCCCCTTTAGAGGGGATGGGGCTGAGTGGGCTCAGGGTTAATCCTGATCAAGCCCAGCCTTGCAGTACTCATAAGC
>Ga0315274_10007804_pt1 | contig 15470 bp, 15 predicted proteins | sample YL17G02_20_MG_FD_203700 | JGI IMG/M metagenome (GOLD analysis project Ga0315274, IMG submission 203700) | Sediment microbial communities from Yellowstone Lake, YNP, Wyoming, USA - YL17G02_20 | ecosystem: Environmental > Aquatic > Freshwater > Lake > Sediment | place: USA: Wyoming | collected... | reverse complement strand
CTCATTAAAGCTATGGGGGATGATAATAGTTATGTCCGCTCCAGAGCCGCATACGCACTAGGCAATCTTGGCAAGTCATCAGATGATGTGGTATCTGCTCTCATTAAAGCTATGGGGGATGATAATAGTTATGTCCGCTCCAGAGCCGCATACGCACTAGGCAATCTTGGCAAGTCATCAGATGATGTGGTATCTGCTCTCATCAAAGCTATGGGGGATGATAAAGAATGGAATGTCCGCTACAACGCCGCATCTGCACTAGGTAATCTTGGCAAGCCATCAGATGATGTGGTATCTGCTCTCATTAAAGCTACGGGGGATGATAAAGAATGGAATGTCCGCTCCAGAGCCGCAGATGCACTTGGTAATCTTGGCAAGTCATCTGATGATGTGATGAACGCACTGGTAAGCAGGATAAATATTGAGAGTAATTCGGATGTTGCCGATACCATATTCTATGCACTGTCGTCGCTATCCGCAGTCGAGTATAGCAATGCGAAAACACACTGAGGAGGTATTGATATATGAATGAAGTTCCCACAACCATAGTTACAGGTGTTTCGCTTCTGAACGTCTTTATCGTTAAAGATGATGAAGCCTATATGGCGAAATGTCCGGAGCTTGATCTCGTTACTGAGATGGATACGAAAGAACAAGCCCTGAAAGCTATGGTTGAGATGATAATAGAATATGCAGAAGATTATATAGCTCAAGAGGAGTTATATCTTCAAAGCCCAAACAGGGCGCATCATAAGCCTTATATTGATGCAATATTGGCTTGCGATACCAAGCTGGAATTGACGAAAAGACTTTCAGTAGGTAAGTTGGGTTGAGGAACGAAACCCAACATAATATTATCAAAGTTGGGTCTCATTGCTTCGACCCAACCTACAATTATATTTAATAAGACGAAAAACTAATCTAGTCAAGTATTAGCTTAACAGAAAAGGAGAAAACAAATGGACTTTGGAATGACTTCTCTGGGTAGTCTGGCAAAACTAGGTCAGGGTGTTAGATCACGAAGATGGTCTTCGTACGACAAATCCGGTGGGAATGGCGATAGTTGGCCCATCCCCAAAGGAACGACCGTCACACTCGGTGAGATGAAAGGCGCTGGATGTATCAGGCACATCTGGTTTACAACGAGTGACGGCAACAGCAACTTACGCAGGCTTGTTTTACGCATGTATTGGGACGGTGAGGAAACACCATCGGTGCAATGTCCTGTTGGCGATTTCTTTGGGCTTGGACATGGAAAGGCTAACTATTTCCAGTCTATGCCGTTACAGGCTTCATGGCTAGGCATGAACTGCTGGTTCCCAATGCCTTATTCTAAGAGTGCGAAGATCACCGTTACTAACGACTCCAACGATGACAGCTTCCTGTATTTCTACATTGACTATCAGGAATACGACAAGCCGATGGAAGGTGTTGGCAGATTCCATGCAAATTGGAGAAGGGAACTTGTCATCAGGAAACCTGATCGCACAAATTTGAATACCACTGGGAATGATAACTATCTAATTTTAGATGCCGAAGGTAAAGGGCATTACGTCGGTTGCTGTTTGCATATTGATACTAACGAACCCGGCTGGTGGGGTGAAGGCGACGACATGTTCTTCGTAGACGGCGAGAGTTGGCCCCCAAACATGCACGGAACAGGCACAGAGGACTACTTCTGTGGTGCATGGAACTACAACGTCCTGACTCAACCATACTGCACGCCTTATTATGGTTATAGCTTTAAGGGGAATTCTGATTATACAGGCAAGCACTCTCAATACAGGTTCCATGTTGAGGACCCGGTGTATTTCGAGAAATCCTTGCGCTTATCCATCGAACATGGTCACTCCAACGACAGACAGGGCGACTGGACAAGTACCGCGTATTGGTATCAGATCAGCCGCTCGAAACCATTGCCCGAAGTTGGTTCGTTTGATGATCGTATTCCTTATGCTTTCGGTGGACTTGAAAGATGCCCCGGTAAAGATCGCAAAGGTTTGCCCTGGTAGTGGTAAACTGAATTAGAATTTTGTTTATCAGTAAGTGGAGTAGCAGGATTCATCATGCGTAATAAAAACGTAAGCTGAAACTTGCTATTCCAAAGACAATTTTCGATATTAAAAACAAACCTATAAAATAGAAAAACATTGACATAATATAGCCTTTTTGGTATCCTGATTATTGTTTGATGTAAATGTAGAATGATGATTATGATTAGCGATGACAAAGAAAATCTGCTGGAATTGATAAATGAAGCCAAAAAAGTTCAGATTGTCATGAAAAATTTCATGACATTGTTGATGAGTAAAATTTACAATACTCATTTTATGAGGGTTACATATTCATGAACGATCGTATTGTCATAGACCCAGAAATACAGCATGGAAAGCCTGTTATCAAAGGGACAAGAATTCCTGTTACTCGTATCATCGGTGGACTCGCAGGTGGAATGACGAAAGAAGAGATTATACAGGAATATGAAATCAGCGAGGAAGATATAAGAGCGGCTCTTTTGTATGCTAACGAGTTTATCGAACCAAAATTATTAAGGCTATAAGGAGGAATCACTAAATGGCGAAGAAAAAAATCAACGTAGGCTTAGTCGGTTACAAATTTATGGGTAAGGCTCACAGCCATGCTTATCATGACGTATCAATGTTCTTTGATATGGATGCAGAACCAGTGATGAAGGCTATCTGTGGACGTGATGAAAAAGGCGTAAAAGAAGCCGCTAAAAAGTTTGGCTGGAAAAGCTACGAGACTGATTGGGAAAAAATGGTTCAGCGAGATGACATTGACTTGGTTGATATAACCGCTCCCAGCAATGCTCACAAAGATATAGCCATAGGTGCCGCCAAAGCTGGCAAGCACGTCTTCTGCGAAAAGCCACTGGCACTAAACGTCGCTGATGCACGTGAAATAATTAAAGTCGTTGAAAAAGCCGGTGTTAAGCACATGATCAACTTCAATTATCGCAAAGCCCCGGCAATTGCATTTGCGAAGAAGTTAATTGACGAAGGTGTAATTGGTAAGATATATCACTTTCGGGGTGTTTATCTACAGGACTGGATTATTAGCCCGGATTTCCCAATCGTGTGGCGTCTGGATAAAAAAGTTGCTGGTTCTGGTTCACACGGTGATCTGAATGCTCACATAATTGATATTGCCAGATACCTCATTGGTGATTTCGACTGTGTGGTTGGTATGGAAGAGACATTTATAAAAGAGCGTCCACTGACAGAGATTGGCACTACCGGCGGGTTAGCCGCAAAGGCAACTGGTGGTAAAGGTAAAGTTACGGTTGATGATGCAACCCTTTTCCTCGCAAGGTTTGAAAACGGTGCTGTGGCAACATTCGAGGCAACACGGTTCGCCGCTGGAAGGAAGAATCACAACAGATTCGAGATCAACGGCAGTAAAGGTAGCATCGTATTTAACCTCGAAAGAATGAATGAGCTTGAATACTACAACGTTGATGATCCTGAAGGCTTGCAAGGGTTCAGGACGATTCAGGCAACGGATCCATCACATCCATATATGTTCGCATGGTGGCCGCCAGCCCACATTATCGGATACGAACATACTTTTATACATCAGGTATATGATCTGATGCAAGCTATTGCACACGACAAAAAGCCATCTCCAAGCTTTGTGGATGGCCTGAAATGTCAGGAAGTGCTTGATGCTGTCGTTAAGTCCATCAATGAAAAGAGATGGGTCAAGATCAGCGAAATGTAATTACGATTAGTATTACAGATTTTCACCACAGATAAACACAAATATACACAGATTAGAATAGAAGAATAAAGATCATAAATTCAAAGATTAATTATAATCTAAAAATTCCTTTTATCTGTGTTAATCAGTGTTCATCTGTGGTTTTAATCATCTTTAAAGGAGAAATATAAAATGGCAAGACCGGTGACTCTTTTTACAGGGCAATGGGCGGATCTTCCGCTTGAAGTGCTTGCTGATAAAGCAAAAGGTTTCGGATATGATGGAGTTGAATTGGCATGTTGGGGCGATCATTTTGATGTAAACGCCGCAGTGAAGGATGCCAGCTATTGCAAAGGTAAATGGGAACTTTTGAAGAAAAAAGGGCTTGGTGTTTGGGCAATAAGCAATCACCTTGCTGGACAGGCAGTTTGCGACAACATAGATCAAAGACACCAATCCATACTTCCACCTTATATATGGGGTGATGGCGATCCCGAAGGCGTCAGGAAACGTGCCGCTGAAGAGATGAAAACTACCGCTCGTGCCGCAAAGAAACTTGCTGACGTAGTTGGTCACGAAATAGTCGTTTGCGGATTTACGGGATCAAGCATCTGGCATTTACTCTACTCATTCCCGCCTGTTTCACCAGATATGATTGATGCTGGGTACAAAGATTTTGCAGATAGATGGAACCCGATACTCGATGTTTTTGACAAAGAAAACGTGAAATTCGGTCTTGAAGTCCATCCGACAGAAATTGCCTTTGACGTATGTTCAGCAGAGAGAGCATTAAATGCACTTGGTGGACGTAAGGCTTTTGGATTCAACTATGACCCAAGCCATCTAGGCTATCAGGGTGTTGATTACGTTGAATTCATCCACAAGTTCGGTGATCGTATATATCACGTTCACATGAAGGACGTTGGCTGGTCATCAGTGCCGAAGCTGTCTGGAGTTTTCGGCGGTCATCTGAATTTCGGTGACGTGAATCGTTACTGGGATTTCCGCTCACTCGGTAGAGGTAACATTGACTTTGAGGAAATAATTCGTATGCTCAACAGAGTCAATTATCAGGGACCGTTGAGTGTTGAATGGGAAGATTCAGGCATGGATCGTGAGCATGGCGCAATCGAAGCATGTGATTTTGTAAAGGCAGTTGATTTTCCGCCTTCAGCTACAGCCTTTGACTCAGCTTTTGAAAAAAAGTAATTTTTTCCTATACGTAGCCCAAGATTCTATCTTGGTTTATTAAAACTATTGTCAAATTAGAAACTTGGGCTATTTTTATAAAAGCTGAACCAATAGGGAAAGGGGGATGTATTTGATTGATAAAAAAACCATTTGGTACGTTTTCTATTGTAGCTTATGACCCTGAATCAGGTGATCTTGGTGTTGCAGTAGCATCAAAATATCTGGCTGTTGGTTCAGTAGTGCCATGGGCAAGAGCTGGCGTGGGCGCTATAGCTACACAGTCATGGGCAAACGCATCTTATGGCTTTAAGGGATTGGATATGCTCGCAAATGGAGTGACACCAGAGAACACCCTTAGAGTGCTTATAGAGACAGACGAAAAACGAAACTATAGACAGGTCGGTATAATTAATGCGTCTGGTGACTCTATATCATATACTGGTGAACAAGCCGGGTTATGGGCAGGACACCGTTTTAGTACGAATTACGCCATTCAGGGGAACATACTTGTAGGCGAACAGGTTATTCTGGATATGGAGAGTGCTTTTCTGAAGACAAATGGTGAGTTAGCTGACAGGCTTATGGTAGCATTGGAAGCTGGAGAATCAGCCGGCGGAGATTCCAGAGGGAAACAATCTGCGGCAATTCTAGTAGTTAGAGATTTAGGTATTGATAGTAGTGATCGGTATGTTGATTTTAGAGTTGATGATCATACTGATCCTATTCCGGAATTGAAAAGAATATATAACCTTTTAAAAAAAGGTGATTAAAAGAGGACCTGTTTATGGACTTCGGGCGTAATGATCCGTCAAAATACTTTGAGGCTAAGAACTGTCATTCAGGTGCGGGAACAATAAAGCTGATGTCTCTATGGGACAAGTTTGAAACTCCGTGGATGTTTATCCATCGTGGTGTTCTTCCACCAAAAAGTGGGATTGGGAATCACTTTCACGATCACTGTGAAGAAATGTATGTTATATTCAACAGTTCATCACGTTTTACGCATAATGGTAATACAGCCGAATTGAAAGCCTGTGCTATGGTGCCGTGCTTTGCGGGAGATTCTCATGGCATATATAACCATACTGATCAGGATGTGCAGTTTATAAACTTCGGTGTTGGTGATGAAAATGGAAAATACGATAATCGAGACACTAATGACAGCCTTGAAAATGCTATACCGGGTTCGCCCGATAAACTTCCTGTTCGCTACATTGACCGAAGCCAATTATCAGAGGAGAGCGCACCTGTTCATAAGGGAAAGGGGAAGTTACTTTTTCGTAGAATCTGGTCTTACGAAAGTTTCAAGACTAATTGGGGATACATTGATCACATTCTTTTACCACCTGATTCTTCAATCGGTTATCATCGTCACAAGTCCGTCGAGGAATGTTACATAATACTTGCAGGAAAGGGCAGAATGACTGTGGATGATGAGACTATGGACGTCATTGTTGGTGATGCTGTTCCGAGTAAACTAGGTGGTTGTCATGGGATTTATAACAGCAGTCAGGATTACCTTGAAGTGTTGAACATGGCTGTCTCGCTGGAAAAAGGGAAGTTTGACGCAGAAGATATTGGAGACGACCTGTCAAAGAGATAATCCATCATTTTAGTAGTGACAGGTTCCAAACCTGTCACTACGTATGTGTCATGTATGGAATTTAGAAGTGTTATATTATCATTACTATTACGTATAAAACATCAATCAGATATTATCGCACTCGTCATGATAGCTGTTGCCATAATACTGCCTTCCATTTCTCCTCTTTCATCAGATGGCAAGCTGAATAACAATGATGATTTCTTCCAATACGCAGGCAGGCACGAAGCTGTAAGAAAAGCCTTCCTTGAATATCATACTTTTCCTACACGATCATTCTGGTTCGGCGGTGGTTATCCAACTATTGGTGATCCAGAAGACCCCACATTGAATCCTCTTACACTGTTTACACTGATTTTCGGGTCAGTAATGGGTCTAAAGGTGATCCCGTTTATAGCCATGCTTATCGGTGGATTGGGAACTTATGCGCTGGCAAGGTATATACTTGGCTACACTCGATGGGGAGCGTTATTCTCTGGATTGATTTTTGGTTTAAGCCTATTTGTTCCGCTCAGGATACAGGATGGGAACCCAAATGAAGTTTACGCCGCTTTTCTTCCACTATGCTTGCTTTTGATCGGGTTAGCCTGTCGTGGTCGTAAGATTGCACTTTTGATCCTGCCTTTTGTGTTCTACACGATGTTATCTGATGGCAAACTCACATCATTAATGGCTATTCTTTACCTTGTAATTTTATGTCTTTTTGACGTTATTCCTATATTCAATACTTTCAAAACGTCAAATCAACCCCAAAAGGCTAATATCAAACCATTAAAGGTTATAATACTGGCTTTAGTAGTAACCTTTTTTATTGGTATGGTACGCATATTACCGGCTTTCGATCTTATAAGCACAAAAGGCGGTTTGGGACACATGGATCTCTATTTTCAACCAAAGACGTATACTCCCGAAGGTATTCCTGCATACACCTATCAGCAACTATGGCAAGAATCAATCGGCTGGAAAAAGGTGCAAGGTCTCGTAACGGTTGGATGGCTTCCAGTTCTTCTTTCTCTGATAGCTTTCTACATATTCCGACGACGTTCATTTCCATGGGGAGTCAATCTTTTCCTTTTTGGATGGCTGATACTTGCCTACAATGCACCTGTTGACTTATTAAAGCTACTCTGGAACGTGCCTATATTCAGTGCGTTATATCGTCCCTATAAATATTTCAGTTTTCAGATAGCCTTCACATTTGCCATCGTTGCAGGACAGTTCTTCTGGTTGCTGCTAAAAATACGCCCTAAGTGGCTGGAGCATGTATTTGCAATAGGGTTGATCTTATTAGGAGTATGGTTTTTGTATCCCAAAGTGGATAAGATTCAAAAGGAAACCTATACTTTTGACATGCCATCAGAATCACTCGTTAAGCAGGATACATTCTACAATATTAAGGGTAAAGACATTGTGCGCAACCGAAAAGAACCTTTGAATTCTCTTACGTATACGAATCTAATCCGTAATATCGGTACAGTTGACTGGCATACAGGCATTCCAATTGCAGAAAACGCTGTTCCTAAATACTTTGTAGATGCTAAGGGTAGCGTTATAACTAATCCTCTGTATCGAGGTGAAGCTTACTTTGTTGACATCAAAAACCTTGCAGAAGCCTATTTTCGACCAAACGCTATCATTATACAGGTGAGTTTACAAAAACCTGATACTCTTATCATCAATCAGAATTACCACAAGGATTGGCACACGGATCATGGAAAAGTTGTTGACAAAGATGGCTTAATCGCATTGCAGTTAGATGAAGCTGGAACTTACAATATCACTATGCTTTATATCTCTCGCAGTTTCTATCTTGGCTTAATAGTCAGTATTCTGAGTCTAGCAATCGTCATATTCGTCTGCTGGAGTTACAAAACGAAACGATTAATGAAATGGTCACATAATACTCCAATTTCTGTCAGATGGACCCCTCGTTTAATTCTATGGCTTATTGATAGTTAAATCTTGATAGATTGCCATTTTCCTTTTAAGAATCGCACAAATACCATTGTATCGTAAAAAAGAACGTACATAACCCATGCGACCCAAGCACCGATCGGTCCTAAATTGAAAGTATGCCCCAGCAAGTATGAAAATGGAACAAACAATGCCCACGCACCCACAAGACCAACAAACATCGGGAATTTTGTATCACCAGCACCACGAATTGATCCACTAGAGCAAACACCAATACCTTCAGTAGCACGGGTTATACTCACCAACATGAGAAGCTTTGCTCCAAGGTTTATCACCTCTGGATCCTTGCTTATCAATGAGATCAATTGCTTAGAAAAAATAAGGAAGATTATCATTAGAAATGTTCCGCTGACACCACCAAGCTTAATAGTAGTAAACCCACTTTTACAGGCATGTTTAACTTCTTTAGCACCAATAAATTGCCCCACAAGCGTTGTTGCAGCGACAGATATACCGAATAAAGGCATAAACGAAGCACTCATGAAAGTCATAACAGCATTGGATGCGGCAAGTGGAACATTACCCATTCGTGCAATAGTTGCAGAAAAGACACTGAAACTTGAATTGTCAAGAAAAAACTGTATTCCTGCTGGTAATCCAACCCTTACAAGCCGACGAATATAATTAAAGTCAATGTGGTAAAAAACTCGTGTCTTATAGAGCTTGTGGTTCTCTTTGGATAAGTATATCGCTATATAAATTATGAAGCTTAACACAGAAGATATGCCGTTAGCAAATGCCATCCCGGTAACTTCAAGACGTGGGAATCCAAACTTGCCATATATAAGCACATAGTATGCAAATACGTTGAAAAGGCTTGCAAATATGGTGATATACATAGGAGTTTTTGTGTCTCCTATACCTCGAAAGAATCCTATAAATACAAAGCTTATAAACCCGAATATTCCAAAAAGCAACTGAATTCTTAGAAAAGTGCTGCTATACGTTTCAACTTCAGCGGATGCTCCAATCAACCCAAGCACAAAGTTACTGGCAATTCCCAAAATGAGAATAATTACGTAAGAAGCGATGGCAATATAGATGTAATGCCATACGATCCTGCCGATAGTATTATATTGTTTTGCACCGTAATCCTGAGCAACAAACGTGCTTGCTGTGCTAATTATGCCATTGAAGAGTGACAGAAACGCCCCTGCTATCGTTCCACCAAGCCCGACGGCACCAAGTTGCGCAGTATTTATTCTACCTATCATCATTGTTCCAAACAATCCTGTAAACGTCATGGAAATCATCGTTAAGACGACAGGATAAGAAAGTAGCCATACATGGAGATAACCACCGGGTCGGTGATTATCTTCTAATTTATTTTCTGTGAGAAAATTCTCCACTTTTTTTATGCTCCAATGTTATCGTAATTTCACTATCATTTATAAAACCGTATCTAACAGCAATAACGAAGTAGAAACTATATCAGAAACAAGCTTCCCTTTCAAGTGATTAAAGCTTGACATTTATAATGATTAGAATTAGAATTACCTTATCAGAATTGAAAAAATTCTTAAACTTTTATAATATGCTTGAGTCTAACATGAAATATAAAAAAGCATAGTTAAGGGAATAAGCAGTATAAAGAGTTTGTTAAAAAAACAAGGGCGGGGTATTTGTCAATAAGTCAAAAAGACGAATGTTTCGCCCTTAACCCTTTACTTTGATATTTATAAAAATCCTATGGAATTTGCGATTAAAGTAGAAAACCTGACAAAACGATTCAATGGCTTTACTGCCGTAGATTCGATCAGTTTCTCAGTAGAAAAAGGTGAGATTTTCGGGTTTCTTGGTCCAAACGGTGCAGGTAAGACTACTACAGTTCGTATACTTACCGGCATGATTGCTCCAAATTCAGGTTCCGCAGAGGTTGATGGATTACCAGTTGATCGTAATGTTGAGAATCTCCACGAGGTTATAGGACTTTTGACTGAATCCACTGGTTTTTATGAGAATTTTAGTGCTATACGTAATCTGGAGTATTTCGCAGGATTCTATTCTGAAATTGACGTATCCAAGCAAGTCGAAAAACACCTGAAATCAGTCGGATTGTGGGGGCATAAAGGGAATAAAGTCAGGACATTCTCAAAAGGCATGAAACAGAGATTGGCTATTGCCCGTGCTTTACTGCACGAACCTCATGTTGTCTTCCTCGATGAGCCGACAGCAGGACTTGATCCTGAATCTGCACAGGATGTTCGACTTATGATTAAGAATCTAAAAGAGGAAGGCCGTACAGTATTCCTTTGCACTCATAACTTATCAGAAGCAGAATCGCTTTGTGATCGTATAGGGGTTATAAAAACACAACTCATAACACTGGACACACCTGAGAAACTTCAAGAAAAAGTCTTCAAACGAGAAGTGATCGTTAAAATGGATTCGATTGATCCTGCCATCATTGAAAACTTACGGAAATTGAGTTTTATAAAATTAATCAGGCAGGATGGCAATAAGCTCATAATTCAGCTTGAAGATACCGAAAGTAACCGCCCGCTACTGGTGAAAAGCATCGTTGAGTCGGGTGGAATGATACAGAACGTGTTTGAGGAGAAACATTCTCTCGAAGAGGTATATCTTTTGCTCATGCACGAAGAGGATAAATCTCAGGAAAAAAATGGAAATCAACCAAAGTTTTGATGATATAAGAAATATCCTCGTCCTTCGCACCGATGGGATCGGCGATGTTTTGAATTCCACGCCCGCAATCTCTGCACTCCGCAAAACCTATCCTGACGCTCATATTACCGTTGTCGTGAAACCTTATGGAGCCGAGATGCTGTCTCAGAATTCAGATGTTGACGAGATTATTATTTATGATCCTCAAAGTCAGCATAAAAAACTGATGGATAAGGTTTATTTTCTCAGGAAACTTCGTTCAAACGGGTATGATACAGCATTGGTTTTGAATAATTCGTCTTTGAGTAATTTTATGGCTTACGTGTCTGGTGCAAGAATCAGGGTTGGCTGCAGGTCGGAGCCAAAAAGGTTTAACCATACGCTGACTCATTGGGTAAATCGTCGAGACCCAAAAGGGACAAAGCACGAGATTGATAGAAATCTTGACGTTGTATATCTTTTAAACGTAAAGAATGGAACACGAAATCTGGTTTTACGCTTTACTGAAGAAGAAAAAACCTATGCAGAGGATTTTCTTCGACTTAATAATCTGGGAGAGGAGCGTGATAATGGCTTTCTTTTCCGTCTTGTGGGAATACACCCTGGGGGTAGTTCCTGTGATAAGCTTTGGCCTTCTGAATATTTTGCTGAAATTGCAGATAGATTGATTGACGAATTCAATGCTAGAGTAATCCTTTTCACGGGACCAAGTGAAAAGGCTCTGGCACAGAATATATTGAGTAACGTAAAGCATCCAATGACTTTAGCATCTGGGATCAATCTGCGACAGCTTGCTGTGTTGATCGGAAGATGCTCTCTTTTTATCTGCAATGATTCAGGTCCTATGCACATAGCTTCAGCCCTTAAAGTTCCAATTGTTGCAATATTCGGTTCCACTGATTACGTCAGATGGAGACCGCAGAATGAGAATGCCGTTGTCGTCAGAAAAGATATGGATTGTTGGCCATGCAGCGCACATAAGTGCAAAAGGAATTATGAATGTACTAAAACTTTACCAGTGTCTCAGGTATGGAAAGCGATCATGGAATTGAAATCAAATACATTTCTATGATATATTGTCATAAGCAATTGCTTTGACATTGAATCTCATGGAGTAGCAGGCTTATGAGTTTTAACAAAATAATCGGGTAATTAAGGATTTGTAATTAAATAACTTACCTAATAGGAAACACACCCCCTAACCCCTCTCAAGAGGGGAGTTTAGGCTAATTCCCTCTTTAGCTAAAGGGGAGTCAGAGGGGATTTGATGAACTTGATTTCCTTACCCGATTAATTATTTAATGTTCATAAGCCAGCTACTTCAGTGGAACTTTTAATAATTTGTCAGAATGACTACACAAAGGAGAGTAGCTGATGGCTTCAGTGACATTGGAAGAACCTTTACAGGTAGAGGTTGGTCCAAAAAAGGATTTTCCCAAGGTTATACAAGAGGGGTTCGTAAAAGTATCAGAACCAGATGAGGAAGTTCGTATTGCTGTTCCCAGTGATATGAATATGGACGGCGTATTCGAGGATTTCTGGTTGCTGGGTACAGATAAGCGATTGCTTGTATTCAGCAGTAATTACAAGAAGGACGTAAAACTAACACAGGAGATTCCTTTAAGCGACGTACAAGAAACAAAAATAAAAAACTACATAGGAAATGGTATCCTTGAGGTAGTAACCATTGATAAGGCTATTGAGCTTCTACGTTTCTCAAGAACAGCTCTATACAAAAATGGTATCATTGAAGTTCCACAGGCAATTGACCGTCTAAGAGAACAAAGCGGTCAGGTATTTGAAAAAAAATCAGAAAAACTCAGCCAGAAGCAAGGTGGACGCTGCGCAAAATGCGGGAATATAATACCCTTCTGGACAGATACGTGTCCTCACTGCCTTGAAAAAAGAGCTTTGCTTTTCAGATTATTCAGCTACCTTAAACCATATTGGTACGTGGTTATCATATCCGTTGTATTGTCATTCGCTACAATTGGGTTGAATCTTGCGACGACGTATATGACGAAGCCACTCACTGATATGGTCTTTGCGCCTACTGATCCTGCCGCCATTGCAAATCACTCGCATAGATTCTACCTGTTGAATGTGTTTGTTCTCTTCCTTATCGGTATGCACGTAACTAGTACCGGGTTGGGAACATTGAGAACCTACATTATGAGTTGGCTTGGTAACAAAGTTATACTTGATCTAAGGACATCTGCTTATGAATACCTGCAAAGGCTTTCATTGAGTTTCTACGACAAAAAAGAAACTGGAAGGCTTATGTCCCGAATTACGTATGATACCGGGAACCTTCAGAACTTCATCGTCAATGGTATTCAGGATTTCCTTATTGATGCGCTTATGCTGCTTGGCATGAGTGTCGTCCTGTTTGTTACAAGCTGGCGATTGGCGGCTTTGACTTTGATTCCGATACCAATAATGATTGTAGGAACCATTATATTTGGTAAGAAATTGCACATGGCGTATCACAAAGTCTGGAGACGTATGTCTAGCATATCTGCCGTATTGGCTGATACAATCCCCGGAGTCAGGGTTGTTAAAACTTTCGTGGCAGAACAAAGGGAAATAAGCAAGTTTGGTCAGATCAACAATGAGTTTTTCAAGTCGAATATGAACACAGCCAAACTAAACACCTTATATTTTCCAATAATGGGATTTGCTACATTTGCAGGTGGTATAATAATACGATGGTTTGGCGGTAAAGACATTGTCACTGGTAATATGTCTTTAGGGGCGTTGATGCTTTTCATGGGCTATATGTGGCAGTTTTATGGTCACGTAAATGGCTTAACCCGATTGAATCAGACACTCCAAATGGCGGCTTCTGCGGCAGAACGTGTCTTTGAGATACTTGATGCACAGCCAGAAATTGATGACAGGAAAGATGCTGTTGATCTTCCTCCTATAAAAGGTGATATAACATTTAAGAATGTGTTCTTTAGTTATGATGGGGAAAAGAATGCACTTGACGGAATATCCTTTGAAGTCAAGGCAGGACAAATGATTGGTCTTTCAGGTCCGAGCGGGGCAGGTAAAACAACCATTATAAACCTGCTTGGCAGGTTTTACGAAGTTACAGAAGGTACAATTACTATTGATGATTATGACATTAAAGACGTAAAAGTGAAGTCACTCCGTGATCAGATAAGTATTGTTCTACAAGAACCATTCCTATTTCACGGAAGTATTGCTGAAAATATAGCTTACAGCAAGCCTGATTCTACAAGATCAATGGTAATTGCCGCCGCAAAAGCGGCAAATGCTCACGAATTTATCATGAACTTTCCAGATGGTTACGATACCATGGTTGGTGAGCGAGGTGTAGGATTATCAGGTGGTGAGAAACAGCGTATATCAATCGCAAGAGCCATATTAAAGAACCCTCGTATCCTTATTCTCGATGAAGCTACTTCATCAGTAGACACAGAGACGGAGTCTCTTATCCAAAGAGCTATCGAGCGACTCGTTGAGGGACGAACGACGTTTGCCATAGCGCACAGGCTTTCTACACTAAAGAAAGCTGATAAGCTTTTGATCCTCGAAAAAGGTAAGATCGCTGAGATGGGAACCCACAACGAACTGCTCGAAAACAACGGCTTATATAAGCGTCTCGTTGATATGCAGGCTGAACTTTCAAAAGTAAGGGTTTTATAACTAGATGCTAGATACTGGATGCAAGATGCTAGTTAAGACAAATTTTGTAGCCCAAGCTTCCAGTTTGGTGAAATATAAAACCCAACCTTCAAGGTTGGGCTACATTTATGCTTACAGATAATCATCTATGGTTGAAAAGTCTAAAATGTTTTATGAGCGTGGCTGGGCATCCACATCAGTGGTAAATAGAAAGATATACGTTTTTGGAGGCGCCGGAGGCGATGAATTAGTAAGTATGGGTATGGTGGAAGAATACGATCCACAAACAAAGTGCACTTTTTGAAACCCATGTTAGCCAGCTTTCGGCTCAAATGCAGTAAAAGCCTTATAAACAATGGTCTGACAGATCAAATGAATTCAATTATTTATCATATTAATAGTATATGTTCTGATTGCTTAATTTTTGAAATATACTTTTTCAGGGAATATGCAAAAACCCTTATTACTATTTTATGAGAAAGCGTTTTTTTGTTGACTTTAAAGATAAAGGTTTTGTAGAATGTTAGTGTTCGGATTTCACGAAGTAGGCAGCGAAAGCTGTCAAGTTTTTATTTGTGCCATTGGTGATATAGGTTCTTTGGTAACAAATATGAAAACAGGCTTCTAGGAAATTTTACAGATTCGCTTAGCGTAAGCATTCATAGAAGCATAGCTTAACATGTGTTTAGGGAGGTAAATTTAT